>Ga0187894_10006186_pt1 | contig 11852 bp, 10 predicted proteins | sample GBC1701081metaG_FD_136650 | JGI IMG/M metagenome (GOLD analysis project Ga0187894, IMG submission 136650) | White microbial mat communities from a lava cave in the Kipuka Kanohina Cave System on the Island of Hawaii, USA - GBC170108-1 metaG ...
AGCGGGTAGCACATCCTCAAGGAACAGGATGTTGTACGGTTCGAGCGCCCGCGTGATCCGTTCGATGCTGGCGCGATTCCAGCGGAAGTGGCACTCGATCCCAATCTCCATCGCGTTGCCAACCGCCTCGCGGATTTGGCGGACGGGGGTAAGCCCTTTTTCGATGTCGTTCAGGCTGATATATTGCCCGAACGTCGCTTCGCTGTACGGGTCGAACGGCCAGATTTTCATCGCCCGAATGCCATCCGCAAGTAGGCTTTGCGCCAGCGCACCCGCGTCGTCGTGCCAGGCGGCATAATCTTGCACCGCGCTGAAGCCGATGCAGGTGTTATACGTGGGAATGTGGTCACGTGTTTTCCCGCCGAGCAGATGATACAGCGGCGCGCCGTAATGTTTGCCTATGATGTCCCACAGCGCGACTTCCAGAGCAGACAGCGCCCGTGTCTCCGCGCCCGCGTAGCCGTGATACATGATATTGTCCATCACGAAGCGCCACAGCCCTTCAATGTCCAGCGCGTCCTGGCCGAGTACCAGCGGGGCAACCGTGCCGTGCAGCGCGCCTTTCGCGCCAGGGATTTTGTCCACCGTCTCGCCCAGCCCGATGAGGCCCGCGTTGGTATGCACGCGCACCACCATTAAGCGGGGATATTCCGCCCATTGGAGCGATTCAATCGCTGTGATCTTCATGGCTAGACAACCTTCACGGTATTCCGCAGCGTGCCGATCTCGTCAATCTGAATAGTGACGACATCGCCCGCTTGAAGGGTAAAGTCCGCAGGTGGCACAATACCCGTGCCGGTTAGCAGCAGCACGCCGTCCGGGAACTCGGTACTGCGCCCCAGGTAGCCGACCAGTTCGCCAATCCGCCGCTTGATCCGGTCGGTATGAACCGTGCCGTCGAAAACCGTTTGCCCGCCGCGTTGGATATTCAGATGAATGGTCGCTATCGGCCACTCGCTGCTGGGTTTGAGGACGATCCCCGGCCCTAATGCGCACGATGCCTTGTATACTTTCGCCTGGGGCAAATACAGCGGGTTTTCGCCTTCGATGTCCCGGCTGCTCATGTCATTGCCTACCGTGAAGCCGACTACTTCCATCGCCGGGTTGATGGCGACGGCCAGTTCGGGTTCGGGGACTGACCAGGTTGCGTCGGCGCGGATGCCGACCTCGCCCAATGGCCCGACGACCCGCGACCCCTGTGCCTTGAAGAACAGTTCCGGGCGTTCGGCCTGGTACACACGGGCATACACATCGCCGCCGTCTTTCGCCTCTTCCTGCCGCGCTTCCCGGCTGCGCTCGTAGGTCACGCCCGCCGCCCAGATGTCTTGCTCATCAACCGGCGGCAGCCAGTGCGGGATAAAGGCAGCAGGCTTGTTCTCGAATACTTCCGTTTTGAACATGATCTCTGAATCGCGCGCAACCACTTGCAGCCCCTCAATCGCTTGCACCACATGGCCGACGCTTGCCCGCAGCCACGCGCCGACCGTCGGCAAATGTTCGGTCACATCGTGTATCACATCGTCGAGAATCACCCCGACACGGTTGCCATGCTGCGGGTGGTAAAACCGCACCAGAATCGGATCAGCCATCAAACATCCTTTGCAAATGAAAAGGGTCTATTTAATCCTGCGGTTGTTCGCCTTTCACGCTCAAGCCGCCATCGACAGTGTAATTCGCGCCCGTCACAAAACTCGCTTCATCCGAGGCGAGAAAGACAAACACGCTAGCAACCTCATCAATCGTCCCCACGCGCCCGATGGGGTGCATGTTGTCAAACTGCTGGCGGAAGTAGTCCGGGCGGGATTGGGCGGCCAGGAAGTCGTGCAGCATGGGGGAATCAATCGTGCCGGGCGAAACCGCGTTGACCCGGATGCCAGAACGGGCGTAATCGGTGGACATCGCCCGCGCCAGGGCAATCAGCGCGCCTTTGGTGGCGGAGTAGGCCGCTAACCCCGGTAGCCCCAACACGCCGGTGACGCTTGCCATGTGGATGATGTTTCCCTGTTTGGCCGCCAACATTCCCGGTATCACCGCTCGGCTCATCAAATATGCACCGCGCAGGTTTACACTGATACAACGGTCGAAGTCAGCCGGGTTGGTCAGGTGTAATGCCCCGGCGGGCATCACCGCCGCATTATTGACCAATACACTCGGTGGGCCGAAACGGGCGTGCATCTGCTCGACGATCCGGTTCACATCGGTCTCGCTGCTGATGTCACCTGCCAGGGCAACCGCCGCGCCGCCAGATGCGGTGATTTCAGCGGCGGTCGCCTCGCATTGGGCAGCGTCCAGGTCAACAATCCCGACCTGCGCGCCTTCCCGCGCGAACCGCAGCGCGATCCCGCGCCCAATCCCCCGCGCCGCGCCCGTGACCAACGCGACCTTACCCGTCAATCGCATCAATGCCCCCTGTGGCGTTCACCGGCGTGTTGCCAGTGCCAGTGAGAATTGTCATTCACAGAATTTGTTCTAAAATAGGCGTCTTATCGCGGTAATTGTAAGAGATCGTTTTTGTTCGCGCAAAGATTGGCAGTGGGCATGATGGCTCGTTTTTGGACACGGATTGGTTTCGCGGCATCGTGTTTGCCTTATCATCATCGGCCTTGTCGCTGCCTGGTTTGCCGCGCAGTAGTTAATTCGCTTCGATGATGATACCCAACAATGCCTCGTATATTGACAAAATAGTGAAACTCCAGTGGAACTCCAATCGGAGTCCGAGGCGCAAATGCTCATGGCCGCCGATGTCGAATACCGCCGCCTGGAATCGCAGCGCGACAATGCGCTGATCGTGGGCGGGGTAGGGTTGGCTTTACTCGCCGTCGGCTGGATTGGCAGCGATTTTCTCCGCGCCCGCTGCCGAAGACTCAACGGATCGCTTCGATCAGAGACCGGCTGAAACGCGCGTGTTTGAGCGCGTCGGCCACTGTGGTTGCTGGTGTGCGGCCTTGCGTGACATTCTCGTAAAACGCCAGGAGTTCATTACGGAAGGCTTCTTCGTGGGAAACTGTCACGCGCTTTTCCCAGGCCAATTCACCTTCGCCACCCTGCACGATGACCGGGCTGGGGAAGTTGCGGAAATAGGGCGACGGAAATTGCAGCGTGACGCGCTCGTGATTGCCGTAGAAGGCATATTCCTCGCGGTAATCCTTCAGGTGCGACAGGAAATGCCAATCGAGTGAGCAGCGCAGGTCGCCAGGGTATTCGACCAGGGCGTGGATCGATTCGCCCTCCCGCCACAACTCGGCGTTGACCACGCGGGTCGGTTCGCCCAGGAAGCCGAACATCATGTAAATCTGGTGGATCAGGCTGATGGTCACAAGGCCGTAACCCAGACGCAAACGCGGGTCGTCTTTGCGGTTGCCAAGGGCTTCGTCCACCAATCGGGCAACGTCACCGGAGGCCATACCCGCTCGCTGGGCGCTGACCTGCGACTCCCATGTTCCAGGATCGACATGCCCTTCCAAAATCGCGCCGTTGCCGCGTCGAAGACGATAAGGCGAAAATCCCAATTCGTTGGTTGGGTGCAAAACGGTGATCCGCACAAAGCCCAGGTCGCGCATCTTTTTCACCTCGGCGCTGGCATAGGCGTAACCCGGATCATACAATTTGTGATAACCGATTTGTAAGATGCGGTCGCTGGTCGCGGCGCGGGCGACGATGGCCTCGACTTCACGCAGATTCCAGGCCAGCGGCTTCTCGACGAAGATATGCTTTTCGGCGTCCAGCGCGGCTATGACGGAATCGTGATGCGAACCGCTGTGGGCGATCACCACCGCGTCAATATCGCCGCGTGCCAGCAGATCATGCCAGTCAGTGTAGCGGTCGGCGATGTGATAAAAGTCGCCCACCGCGTCGAGGACAGGTTTTGAGGTGTCGGCCAGCGCCACCAACGCAAAACATTCCTGATACTCGACCAGGTAGGGGATGTGCATAATTTGGGCGATTGCGCCGCAGCCAATCACCCCGACACGCAAGGGAGCGGTCATCAAGCGAATATTCCTTTCCAACTTTCTTGCTTTGATCATCATTATACGTTACTCTTTGTTCAAGATTTACCTGAATTATCTGCACATCCTGATTTGCCTTAACAAGGCATTTGTGTTAAGGTTGACCGTTCCGGCCAGTAGCTTTTCTTGCTAAAGTTTATGTATAAGGAGATTTTAAAATGTCCCGTTTTGTAAGAGTTCTTCTGTTAACCTTTGTATTCTTATTAGTTTTCTCGGTCAACGTTGTCGCGCAGGATGAGATGCGGCCTTTTCGTATTGTGGTCGTGACACACGGCCAGGCGTCCGATCCATTTTGGTCGGTAGTTAAAAACGGCGTGGATGCAGCAGCACATGATATGCGCGTTACCGTAGAATATCAGGCACCTGCGACCTTCGACATGGTAGCAATGTCGCAACTGATTGATGCGGCTGTCGCTACTGAACCCGATGGCTTAGTGGTTTCTGTTCCTGACGCGGATGCGCTCGGCCCATCCATCAAGGCGGCAGTCGACGCCGGCATCCCAGTGATTTCAATCAATTCCGGCAGCGACGTGGCGGGAGAACTCGGTGTATTGGCGCATGTCGGCCAGACTGAGTTTGAAGCGGGCTACGGCGGTGGTCAGCGCATGGCGGCGGCTGGGGCGACCAATGCACTATGCGTCAATCAAGAAGTTGGCAATGTCGCGCTTGATTTACGCTGCCAGGGTTTTACCGAGGCTATGGCTGAGGCTGGCGGCGCGGTAACAGTTCTGGCCGTTGATCTGGCCGACCCCACTGGTTCGGCCAACAGCATCAGCGCGGCGTTAGCTGAAGATGAAACCATTGATGCGGTCTTCACGCTAGGTCCCACGGGTGCCGCTCCAGCACTCCAAGTATTGGAGCAGGAAGGTCGCCTGGGTGAAATGTTGGTCGCCACGTTCGACCTCTCTCCTGAAGTTTTGGCAGCCGTCCGCGACGGTAACATGCTGTTCGCCATTGACCAGCAGCAGTATACTCAGGGCTATCTCCCCATTGTCTATTTAACACTGTTCCTTGAGAATTTGAACACTCCAGGACAGGTGCTGATTCAAACAGGTCCCGGCTTCGTTACACAGGAAAATGCTGCTCAGGTGATCGATCTCAGCGCAGCTGGCACTCGCTAATACTGCATCTTTACTTAAGATAATGTTATCCCCTCTCCAGATGGAGAGGGGATTGCTGTTTGCGTACTTAATTATTCTTTACGACTGAGGACTGCGGGTATAAAGCAAGAATTGGAAGAGACTGTATGACATCCCAGGCAGCTGAAACGCCTCGCGTGGATGAGCGAGTCCGGCGCGAAGCCCGTTTAAGAAAGTTATTCCGTCGCCCGGAACTTGGATCCATTGGCGGCGCTATCCTGGTTTGGGTGATTTTTGCTCTTGCTGCTGGGGATCGCTTCGTCAGCCTGCGGGGTACGGCCAATTTCATGGCTGTTGCATCGGAACTAGGCATTCTCGCGGTAGCGGTGGCACTGTTGATGATCGGTGGCGAGTTTGACCTCTCCATCGGCTCGATGATCGGTGCATGCGGCATGATTACCGCCATCCTTACGGTGCATTACGGTTGGAATATGTGGGCAGCCATCGTGGTTTCGCTGGCCGTCGCGCTGGTGTGGGGGGCGATCAACGGCGTGTTGGTGATCCGCACCCGATTGCCGTCATTTATCATCACCTTAGGATCACTGTTTATCGTGCGGGGACTGACTATCGGCCTGACGCGCCTGATTACCGGGCGCACCCAGGTCGGTGGGGTTAAGGATGTCTTGGGCTACGGCTCGGTTTCGGCGGTGTTTGGGCACGACTTTGCCATCCTTGATCCGGCTTCCGAACGTGGTCTGACCGCCAATTTTCCTATTTCGATTGTATGGTGGCTGGCAATTGCCGCGTTGGCGACGTACCTGCTGTTGCGGACGCGCCCTGGCAACTGGGTTTTTGGCATTGGCGGCGACCAAAACGCTGCCCGCAACGTCGGTGTCCCGGTTAATCGCATGAAGATTATTCTGTTTATGCTGACGGCAGCGTCCGCCTGGTTGGTCGCCACAATACAGGTGGTGTCGGTGGGCAGCGCCGATACCCTGCGCGGAGAAGTGCGTGAGTTTTACGCTATCATCGCAGTGGTGATCGGCGGTACCCTATTGACAGGTGGTTACGGTTCGGCCATTGGCGCAGTGTTCGGTGCATTGATTTTTGGCATGGTACAGCAGGGCATCGTCTTTGCGGGCGTTGACTCGGACTGGTTTTTGGTGTTCATGGGTGCAATGCTGATCGTCGCCGTGCTGGTAAACAGCTACATCCGCAAACTGGCGTCGGAGGCAAAATAGAGCGATGGTCAACGAAAGCAGGACGCCGATCTTGGAAGTGCATGAAATTTCCAAATATTATGGCACTGTGATTGCCCTGAATAAAGTAACGATGACACTTTACCCTGGCGAAGTAATGTGTTTGTTGGGTGACAATGGCGCAGGTAAATCGACGCTCATCAAAATACTGTCCGGGGTTCATCGCGCAGATGTTGGTGAATATCGACTTGAAGGCGAGTTAGTCGTATTTGACTCGCCGCGCGATGCACTCGCTCATGGGATTGCAACGGTTTATCAAGACCTTGCCATGATCCCGCTGATGAGCATTGCTCGTAATTTTTTCTTGGGATCAGAGCCGACTAGAGGGTGGGGAGTGTTGAAACGTTTCGACACTGCGGCAGCTAACCGCATCGTTCGTGCGGAGATGTTGAAGATGGGGATTGACATCCGTGATCCAGATCAAGCTGTTGGTACGCTTTCTGGTGGCGAACGTCAGTCGGTTGCCATCGCGCGGGCGGTGTACTTCGGGGCAAAGGTACTGATTCTGGACGAGCCGACATCAGCGTTGGGCGTCAAGCAGGCGGGAACAGTGTTGCGTTATGTTGCCAAAGCTCGTCAGCAAGGTATTGCAGTGATTTTCATTACCCACAATCCACATCATGCCTATCCTATCGGAGACCGCTTCACCATCCTCAAGCGCGGTCAAACACTTGGCACCTATACCAAACTCGAGATGTCGCGTGATGAGATGATTCGGTTGATGTCTGGTGGTGACGAACTGGAAACATTGGAACACGAGTTGCGCGAGTTCTCCAATTATGTCATTGCTCATGAGTTGGCTGATGCTGTCCATAGCGAGGAAGAACTCAGCTAGGTTCGATATTGCTTTAATTGGCTATTCCCGCAGACCGAATAGTCCAGCCTTTTTCGTCCGGCTGTGTTCCCAGGCTGCAATGTCTTGAATCCCGTCAATGCCTTTCTGGTACACGGGATTTTGTTTGTCGAGCGGCAGTGTGACGACCTGCCCGGTCACGCCGGACAGATACGCGCCTAGCGCCACATCCAGCGCCCGCTGACCGGCGCGGGCCGGGGCAATCGGTGTGCGTTTCTCGCGGATCGCATCGCGGAAATCGCCCCAGAGTTGGGTGAATGAACGGGCGATATTGTCCATATGCGTCGGCAGGTTGTCGAGCGCGTGGTCTTGACGTTCCCAATTCCGCACGCTGTACAATTCGGCGGGTTGGTTGAAGCCGCTGGTTTGGTACTGGTTGTAGCGCATCCGCAGGTGGCCTTCACTCCCGCTGGCGTCCACGCCGCCCACGCCTTGCCCCCACCCCATGTGGATTGTCGCGTAGCCGCTCGGAAATGCTATCTGGACGAGCGCCAAATCTTCGATGACTGGCCCGCGTGCCGCGTAGGTCGGCGCATCCACGAACGCCATCACCTGCTGCGGCTGGTCGCCGAACAGCCACTCGCACAGGTAGACCGCGTGGATCATATCCATCAGCACGCCGCCGCCCGCTTGCATCGTATGCCGCCAATCTGCTTTATATTCTGCTGCGCCGGGGTTATCAATCACGCCCAGGTAGTGCATCGTCAGCACGCGCAGGTTGCCAATCGGGCCGGATACAAGCAGTTCCTTAATCCGACGGTATTCCGGCAGGAAGTGATAGTTATGCACCATGCCGAACGTCAAGCCTTTGACCTCCGCTGCGCCCGCGAGTTCGTCGGCGATGGCAGGTGTCAACGCAATCGGCTTTTCGCTCAGGACGTGTTTGCCCGCCTGGATCGCATCCAGAACGATTTCTCGGCGGAATGACTGTGGCACTGTGACGGCGACTGCTTCGACATCCGCGCGCGCCAGGACTTGCCGGTAATCGCTATAAAGATTTTCGTCGGCCAGCCCGAACCACTCCTGCCCAATCTTCCGCCGCGCCTCGGTCACATCCGCTAGGGCGACCAGTTCAACATCGGGTAGGGTGGTGAGCGCCGGTTTATGCCCGTAGCTCACTACGTTGCCGCAGCCAATCAGCCCGACCTTTAAATTTGGCATCGTAAGCATCACTCCTTGTTCAAGCAAGTCCTCATTTTACGCCAGCGGGGCCGTGGCTTCGACGTGTCTACGCCTCACCGCCAGCCGGTTCGCATACGCCGTCACGCCGATGATCGCCCCTAGCAGCAGCACGACAATTCCATACGCGACCTGAATCCCGATCAGGTCAGCTAACGACCCCAACACCTGGGGCGCAATCAAAATGGCGAGTCCCGCCCCCAGCGACACGCGCGCGCTGGCGGTGTTGGCCTGCTCTGGCGCAGTGCCGGTCGCCGCCGACAGCGTGAGCGGGAACAGGTTGGCGATCCCCAACCCACATAACATCAACCCCATCACATTGAGCAGCGGCGCGCGTGTTAGCCAGAATATTGGGAAGCCGACCAGCACAATTATCACCGCGATCACCAAGAGTTTACCCGTATCGACTCGCCGCGTCAGGTAGCTGCCCGCTGCCCGCCCGATCACGTTCGCCGCGAAAAATAAACTCAAACTGGTCGCGGCCAGATTTCTCTCCAGACCAGCCACTTTTTCCAGGAAGTCCGCCGCCCAAAAGATCATGCACCATTCGATAGAAACCGACAGAAACACGACCAGCCAGTACGCCCAGAATGCCCTGGGCAGCGGTTGATGCGGCGCGGATGCCCGATGAATTTCAGGGTGTTTGCCCTCTGGCAGTGGCACACGCGCGGCCAGCAGGTAGCCGATGCCCCACGCCGTCGCACCAACATACAAGATCAACCGCCAGCCGGTGCTGATCGTCTGCCCGAACCCGACCACCAGCGGGGCTAACCCCGCCGTCATGCTGGCGAGGATATTGGCCTCGGTCAGGGCGGTTGCCCGGCGTTCCCCATGCCGGTCAGAAAGCGTCGCCTGGATCATCACCAGCATGAGCGACCCCAGGTAGGCCATGATGAACGTGCAGCCAATCGTGACCACCAGATGTTGCCCTAAGGTGAGCAACCCGGCAAAGACCGCCATGCCTGCGCCACCCCCCCAGAATAGCACCCGCCGGTTCCAACGCCGCACCAGCCGGTCGGCGCTCAACCCGGCCAACATCATGCCCAATGCGAACGCGCTCAGATGCAGCGCCCGTTCGGTGTAATTCAGGTCTAGCTCAGTGCCGAGAAATGGCATCAGCGGGCCGAGGCCGCCCTGGACATACGAGTAATAGCCCAGCATGGAATAGGCCAGCCAGGTAAAATGATCGCGTTTGAAGGGTGTCATGCGGTGTCCGGTAGCTTGCAAGCGAAGGCGCGTGAGAATACGTTATACTATACCGCTTATACAACAGGACAATCCAGAGTCCATCGGCCAATACGAAAGTGTGTGCCTGAACAGCTTTATTCGGATGAACATGATGTTGGTTCGCCCTATTTCACGTCTTGGAATCTTTTTATCCCTCATTTAATGATATTGAGTGTGCTTTTCTTCGTCGGTGTCGGCACGATCCTCGCTGCTGCCCAGCCGCTCCTGTTCTTGTCGCGTGCGGGTGACAGCGAACATATTTACACCTTCGACATCGAACGCGGCTTGGGGGCTAGTCTGTTCGCCGATAGGGAGTTTCCGGGGCGGGGCGCACTGGCGTGGTCGCCCGACGGGTCGCGGGTGGCTTTTTCGTCGGACAGTGATGTTTTTGTGATGGACGCCAATGGGCGGCATATCCGCAACCTGACCAACAGCGACGCGCCCGATTGGTTTCCCACCTGGTCGCCGGATGGGCGGCAAATCGCTTTTGTCTCACACCGTGACCGCAACCAGGAAATTTATATCGTCAATCTAGCGTCGAGTGAACTCACGAATTTGACCCGCCACCCCGCTAACGACCCGCTGCCCGCCTGGTCGCCGGACGGCAGCGCGATTGCCTTCCAATCGCAGCGTGACAACGAGTACAATATCTATACGATCAACGCCGACGGCACGGGTTTGCGCCGCTTGACCGAATACTGCGGCAATTTGCCGCCATCCTGGTCTGCCGACAGCCGGCATATAATGTTTTGCTCGTTTTGCCGAGGCATTGGCGATGTGTACGTGATTCAACGCGACGGTAAAGGGCTGGGCCGCCTCACGACCGGCAAGTTTGCCAACATGTCGCCCGCCTGGTCGCCAGATAGCAGCCGTATCGTTTTCGCCTCCAACCGCAGCCAGAGCCGCGAAATCTATGTCATGGACGCCGACGGCACGAATGTCCGCCCGCTGACCAGCAGCCCACATATCGACCTCAGCCCAATATGGGTGGCGGGCGGCCAGATGGTCGTCTTCGTTTCCGGCGGGGCGGGCAGCCGTGACTTGTTCCTCGTCAACCTGGATGGCGAACACTTGCGCCAGTTGACCACCTTGCGCGCCGACGACATCGAACCCGCCGTCAACCACAGCGAAGGGAGATAATAGGTCAACTTGCGGCATCGCGCAGCGCCAGCAGCCGCCTGGCGTCCTCATGCTGTCGCGCGACCGCCCCCTGGTAATCCAGCGTCGTCCACTCGCGGTTGCGCAGCAGCCATTGCCCATCTACCATCGTGTCACAGACGTGCAGCCCGTTCACGCTGTAGATTAGTGCTGTGAACGGATCGTTACTTGGAAATGGCGTCCAGCCAATTCCGCCCTGGTCTAACACGATCAGATCAGCTTTTTTTCCCGGCGTCAGGTCGCCAATCTGGTCGTCCAGGCCAAGTGCCTTCGCCCCGCCTGCCGTCGCTATAGCCAGCACCTCGCGGGCGGGCAGCGCGCCGGGGCGCTTCTCGCGGAAGCTGCTCAATTTCGCCAGCGTCCGCATTTCCAGGAACAGATCATAGTCGTTGTTGTTGCACACATTGTCCGTGCCGATAGCGAGGTTGACCCCCGCCGCGCGCATCCCGACCACCGGCGCGGCGTCCGACCCCGCCCGCATACACGCGCTGGCGCAAATTGTGGCGGTGAACGGATGCGCCGCCAGCACTGCCCAATCCGCTTCCGGGATCGAAATCGAGTGCGCGCCCATAAGCGGGCGGCTCAACATCCCCATTTCGTCCATCTTGCGTACCGCGCTCATGCCAAAATGTGCCTGACAATAAGCATCCTCTTCGCCGGTGGTCGAGAGGTGGATGTGCAGGCCAGTATTATACTTTTCCGCTAGGATGCGCTCCCGCTCCATCGTTTCCGGCGTGTTATCCACAAAAAAGGCGTGCGGGCCGACCCATCCCTTCAACCTGCCGCTGGGGTGGTTGCCGACCTCTTCGAGAAAGCCGTCTACCCGCGCCAGTTCCCGCTCCCGTGCCTCCGGGTCGCCCAACTCGACGATGCCGTAGGCCAACGCCGCCCGCAAACCGCTCCGCGCGACCACCGGGATGACCTGATCCATGAAAAAATATTGGTCGGCAAAGGTGGTTGTGCCAGTACGAATCATCTCCGCGCAGCCGACCTCGACCGCAGCCGGTACCATGTCGGCGGTCATTACCATTTCTAATGTGCGGATCGTGTTGAACCAGCCGTCCATCGTTAGCAGTGACACGCCCTCCGC
>Ga0187894_10006187_pt1 | contig 11852 bp, 8 predicted proteins | sample GBC1701081metaG_FD_136650 | JGI IMG/M metagenome (GOLD analysis project Ga0187894, IMG submission 136650) | White microbial mat communities from a lava cave in the Kipuka Kanohina Cave System on the Island of Hawaii, USA - GBC170108-1 metaG ...
CGATTGTTACTGCGTTACCACGCGCCGAGATGTCAGCCGGTCAAAGCGCGAATCCAGATTGATCTCTTCGGAATTCGGCATGATCCGTTTGAGCGTTACGGCGCGTCCCGCCTGTTCTTGTTGCCGCATATTCGCCTTGGCTTCCGCCTCCGCGCCCAGGCTGGTAACACGCGTCAGCGACAGCGTGTACGCGCCAGTCGCGTTCGGCGCGAACGGAGTTGCGACGATCACGTAGACTCCAGGCAGCGTCAGGGTGATCTGCGCGTCCTTGCCCGAAGGTCCGCCGCCACCGTCGTCGTTAGCCGCGATGGTTTCTCCGTTGTTGCGATTGAGGATCAGCGCCGGATCGAAGGCTGAAGAACTCAGTTTGATCTGCGTCTGGTCACCGGCCGCGCTCACGAACCAGAACGCGTCGAGGTAATCGCCCGCCGAAGTTTGAAGGTCGCCCGCCGCAATCGAGCCGCTGACGCTCGCGCCGACGCTCGTTTGCTGAACCGCATTGCCCACGAGCCGCAGGGTGTAGCCGCCCACGCCGTTCTCGTTGTTTTCGGCGCTGGTGACGAAGACCACGTATTCGCCGCTCTCCTGCAGGACGGTCAGAAGCAGCGCGTTCTCATTCACGATATCGCCCTCGCCCAATCCCCCCAGGTCGTCATCCGTCGCCAGCGGTTTCAACGATCCGTCGGCGTCGCGTTTGAAGAGAACCACGGCCGCGTCGAAGACCGACGAACGGACGTCAACCGCCACGCCGGTCGCGGCTGTCGCCGTGAAGCGATATGCGTCGAAAAAGAACGTGCGGCCCGCGTCGTCGCGCAACACCTGATCGTCCGCGCCGAGCGCGCCGCCAATGGTCTGCCCCATCGCGATCGGTTGCAGGTTGACCGCGGGCGGATTGCCGCCGATGGTGAAAGTGACGAAATTCGACGGTTGACCGTTGATCACAAGCCGCAGCCTGACACGGCCGAATCCCGCCAGCTCAGGCGGAAGAATAAGGTTGACCTGATCCACGCCATCAAGACCCGGGGCGGCGCCCGCGAAGATAACTGTCGCCGGCACGCCTTGGATCGTCGCTGTCACGGCCTCGGCTACGCCGTTGGTGTCATTCGGATTGTCGGCGCGCGCGTTGCCAATACCTGTTCCGAACAGAGCCAGGTATGTCGGGTTGGTCTTCGTTCCCGGATCAACCGGGCGCTCGCTGAGGTCGGGATTGACGAACGATTGGAAGGTCACGCCATCCGAGGTCGTTAAACCAGCCGCCGCGCCCGTCCCGCTGGAGTTCACGGTGAACAGGCCCGGCGATGCTCGATGGATCGAGACCGTGCCCGTGCGCGACGCGCCCGTGGAGTCGGTGATCGTGAAAACGGCTGATCCATCCGCGACATTGCCAGGGACGAGCATGTTGATCTGACCCGGCCCCGCGAAGAAGAGGCCGGCGTCCGCGCCGTTGACCGAAACTCTTACGCCGCCGAGCGTGGTCGGGAGCGGACGCGAATTGGCGATGACGGGTTGATTGTTCTGCGTTTGGAAAGGGCCGAAGGCGGCGGCGATCAGGCCCGGCGCAAGCGTGTCCGCCGAGAAGCTGGCCGCGTTAACGACCGCGAAACCGGCTTGCTGCGCGCTCGGAATGAACGTGACCGGAACCGCTATGTCGCGAATGATCGCGCTCGCCCCGATGTTCCCGACCAGCGTGGCCGCGCCGGTGTTGAGGTTGATCGAGTAGAACGAAGAAGCGGTGGCGCCCATCGGCGTCAATGACGCGTAGGCCACGTCGTTCGGCGCGGCAATGTCAAAACCGACCATATCGGTAGTGTCGACGCCCAGCGCGCCGATGGTGTTCAGCCGCCCGTTGTTCGGCGAATCAGGCGCGCCGCCGACCGATCCCTGCCGCGCCAGAATGTCCAGATTTGAATCAATGCCGAAGAGCGTGGTTGATGTCGTCCTATCAAAATTGTTCGTATAACCGACGCCGACGAGGTTGGGATTGGCGCTGGCGTTCGCATCGCCCATCGCGTAGACCAGCGGCATGTCCATGCCCGCAACCGCGCCGGTGTCGGGACGAAGGCGCAGGTTTTGCTCGGCGTCGCTGGTCAACCGAATGAGGTCAGGCACGGGGTTGAAATCAACCCCGAACGCCGTTCCGTTCAAAGCCGGTGTGAAAGCAGCCGGGCCGACGGCCGTCGCCGCGCCGGTCGAAATGTTGATGGTGTAAACGCGGCTGGCGCTGCTGACGCCGTATAGCTGGTTGTTGCGCGGGCGGAAATCAATTCCGACAATCGTCTCGCCCTGCGCCAATCCGGTGATTGCGACCGTGTTTGCGATCGTACCCGGCGTTGACGCGCCGAAGCTGACCAGATTGTTGCCGGTGGTGAGCGCGTAAACCACCGGGCCCGCGGGTTGCTGCGCGCCGGCGCTATGCGCGGCTCTAAGCGCAAAGCCGAGCAAGCCCAGCAGCGCAAATGTCAAAACAGACCTGCGAAAAGAATTCTTCCTACTGAGTCTCATTGAAGACAAACCTCCCACTAGAGCCTCAAAGGCTCATGAATACAGAGTTCAAGAAAAAGAATTACCAGGCAGGGCGCTCCGCCGCAGACTCACCCGGTCTACGGACATCTCTTTTTCTTGAATGCTGTAGAACAAGCATCTCAAGGCGTCGATTGATTAAGTGATGATCAGAGCCAGTTCTCTTGATCGCATTCCGTCTGGCTTTTTGATCGCATTTCGTCTGGCTTTACGAAAGTTTGTGAAGAGTTGGATTTGTGGAGTGAGAAGAAAGTGTATGGGAAACACAAAGGGTCAAAGGATCAAAGGGTCAAAGATCGGCTGGGAAGAAACCCCAAGTCATCTTTGAGCCTTTGTCCCTTTGGCCCTTTGCGTTGAATTCTTGATTCATCCGTACACGCATTTGAAAACCGATCTAGCTGCGGCCGTAAACCGGGATGGCCGCGCCGTGAATCGCGCGCGCGCCCTCGGAAGCCAGAAACAGGATCACGTCGGCGATGGCTTCCGGCGCGACCCATTTGCTGAAATCGGCGCCAGGCATCGCCGCGCGGTTTTGAGGCGTGTCAATTATTCCCGGCATCACGCAGTTGACATTAATGCCGCGCTCTTTTAATTCGGCGTCCATGCTCTCGGTTAAACGAACGACGGCGGTCTTTGAGGCGCTGTAAGCCGCGTGACCCGCGTCTCCGCTCAGGGCGGCGCGCGAAGCGACGTTGATGATCGTGCCGTGGTTTTGGCTGAGCATCTGCGGGATCACCGCCTGGCACGTGACGAAGACCGAACGCGCGTTCAGATTGAGCATGAACTCCCAATCGCTCAGGGGTGTTTCGTGCAAGGGGGGACCGGCCAGGTAGCCCCCTGCGGTGTTGACAAGTATATCAATACGTCCGAAACGGCGTTTGATCTCCTCAACCGCCAGCGCGACCGAACCAGGGTCGGTGACATCCGCCGGCGGCGTAAAGAAATAATCCGGCGAATTAGCGAGATCGGGAAAGAGTATTGGAAGACGGTCGGACGAACGGTCAACGAGCGCAAGCTTCGCCTGGGCGTTCCGGAAAGCGCGGGCGACGGCGACGCCCAGGTTGCCAGCCGCGCCTGTAACAATGGCGACTCGGTCTGTAAAGACAAATTTCATATCCCCTCCTTTGAAAAGCGGTTTGGATGTATTTTGATTTCTGTTATAAGATCACGCCCTCAATCAAACTTATTCCATATTTTTATGGCTCTTATGTCAAACTTGGTCAAACATCCGATCACGAGTCACACCACGTAAGTTCGGCTACAGGAGAAACCGGTGCAAACAGCTATTGATACAGCCGAGACGCGCGCGCGCGACCAGGACCTGATCTCCCTGGTTCAGCGAGTCGCAACTGGGGATCAATCGGCGCTTGCCACGCTATACGATACGACAAACCGGCTGGTTTACGGCCTTGTTTTACGTGTGCTTGGCGACGTGAGTTCGGCTGAAGAGGTTCTGCTTGATGTTTACACTCAGGTCTGGCGCCAGGCGGCGAATTACGACAGCAACCGCGGCGCGCCTCTGGCCTGGCTGACGACCATCGCGCGCAGCCGGGCCATCGATCGTCTGCGTTCGGGCTGGCAGGATCAGCGGCGCAAGGAGTCGCTCGATGTCCTGGGCGACGCCCCGGCGGGCACGGCCAGCCCCGAAGAGATGACTGTCGCTTCCGAACGCCAAAAGTTCGTTCGGGAAGCGCTGAATTCGCTGACGCCCGAACAACGAGAAGTGATCGAACTGGCATACTACTCAGGCCTCAGCCACAGCGAGATCGCCGCGAAGCTCAATCAGCCCCTGGGTACGGTCAAAACACGCACACGGCTTGGAATGATGAAATTGCGCGAGGCTCTGGCGCCAATGCTTGGCGAGGGCTGAGGGAGGAGAATGATGCGCCCCGTCGTTGACGAGAAAATCACGGAGCAAGCCGCGATGTATGCGCTTGGAATGTTGAACCAGTCGGAGGCCCGCGCGTTCGAGCATTGTTTGAACGATGGCCACGAAGGTTACATCGAGGAGCTTGCCGCATTCGACGCGGTCGTCACGGCCCTGGCTTTCAGCGCGCCGGAGCGGACGCCATCGGAACTAACGCGAAAACGGTTGCTCATGACCATCGCCAGCGAAGCGGAGACTGCGGAGATCCCAGTGGTTCAGAACTCGCAACTTCCCGCGCCGCAATTCCACAACATCAGATTGGAGCAAGGGAAGTGGAAGCGACTGGCGGACGGGGTATTCGTCAAGACGTTGTTCGTTGACCAGGAGAAGGGCGAAGTCACTTCGCTGGTCAAGCTGGAGCCCGGCGCGCGGTTTCCCAGTCATCGCCACACGGGAATCGAAGAGAGCATCGTCATCATGGGCGATTGCCATGTGAACGGCGAGGCGCTGGCGCCGGGCGATTATCGCCGCGCCTCCGCCGGAACGACTGATAGCGAAATCACAACGGTAAACGGGACTACCTATTTGGTGATCGCTTCACGAAAAATGGAGATCCTCGAACCTGGCTGGACTTTCTGATCGGAAAATTTCCACCCGCGCAGGTCGTCTTGCGAAGGGATTGCGAAGTTTGAATTACTTGCTTGCAGTAACCGCCTTCGCCCGTTTGATCTGCATTTCATTGAACAGATAACTCGCGCCGCCAAACTTCTCCGTCAGGAACAGCACGTAGCGAATATCAACCGCGATGGTGCGATTGGATGCGATATCGTAAGCGTAATCGCCGCCCAGTCCTTCGTAGTTGCCGTCAAAGGCCAGCCCCGTGATTTCCCCTCGCCCATTCATCACGGGTGAGCCTGAATTGCCGCCCGTGATGTCCGTCGTGGCGATGAAATTCACCGGCACGTCATTCAGCCGTTGATCAACGTAACCGTTAAAGTCTTTCTTCTGGTGAAGCTCTTTCAGTTTTTCGGGCGCGTCGAAAGGCTCTTCGTCGGTGTCTTTTGCGAGAACGCCGGCGAGCGAAGTCTGGTAATCATAGGTGACCGCATCGCGCGGTTTGTAGCCTCTGACGGCGCCGTAGGTGAAACGCAGCGTGAAGTTGGCGTCCGGATAGTAAGGCAGGCCTCGGTTCGTAGCCCGCCGGAACTCCTGCATCGCGGCGACGTATTGCGGACGGACCTTCGTGACATTGTTGAGAATCTGCGACTGTTTCTTGCCGAGCGGGGCGCTTTCATCGACCGCCGCGACCACCAGCTTCAGCGCCGGATCGTCAATCGCGCGAATCTCAGCCGCTGAAGCGTTGAAGAGTTTCTTGACCTCGTCGAACGATTTGAAGCTGGCGTTTTCGATCGCCTTGCGCGCGAGTTCGGCTTCGGCGGCGCGGCGATCCTTACCTGATTTGCCTTCGAACAATTTTTCGACCGCTTGAACCTTCTGAGCGCCTGGCAGGTCGGCCACGCGGGCGAGCCCCGCCGCCAGCAGCTTCGCTTCCGATTCAGCCTCGCGTCCTTCCCATCCGGAGCTGAGTTGCGCGGTCACTTGCGGCAGGAATTGATCACTGAATTGGGGCGCTCGCTCGCCCGCGGGTAATTCACGGCTAACCGCGCGTTCGTAGGCGAACTGAAGCGCGTTGATCAGTTCGCCCGAATTGAGCAGGCCGGTGAGCGTGTTCTGTTTCCCGCTGATCGCGGTCAGTTCGCTGTAAAGCGCCTCGAGCTGCGGCAGCGCGCCGCCGTATTTCGCTTTGGCCGCCGGGTTGGCGTCGAGCCATTTTTTCAGTTCTGTCTCTTCGGCGCGTTTGCGCGAAACCAGGTCCATCCTCTTCAATCCCGCGACCGCGCCTTCAAAAGCTTTGAGCGAGTTGCTCAGGCCGAAGATCTGGTCGGCGTATTTAATCTTTAGCGCCGGATCTTTCTCGCCGAACTTCGTGAGCGTGTCAATCTGCTGGCGCATCATCGCGATCTGATCCGGCAGTTGAATGTTCTGGCGATATTCGACCGAGTAGGATTCGCGGAGCCTGTAGGTCGCGCCGGGATAGCCCATGACCATTGCGAAATCGCCTTCTTTGATTCCGGTCGCGTTGATCGGCAGAAACTTTTTGGGTTTGAACGGGACATTGTCTTTGCTGAAATTCGCGGGGGCGCCGTCCGGCCCGACGTAAGCGCGCAGGAACGCGAAATCGCCGCAATGGCGCGGCCATTCAAAGTTGTCGGGATCACCGCCGAAGTAGCCGATTGACTTTGGCGGGGCGTAAACCAACCGCACGTCAGTCAGTCTCAGATAGGTATAAAGAAAATATTGATAGCCGCCCGAAGCCTCGACAACCTGAGCGCGAATGCCTTCCTTTTCTCGGCTGTTGGCTTTTCCCATCTCCTGTTGCTTAACGGCGATCGCGCGCATGCGCTCTTCGGACGACATTTCAGGTTTGACGGCGGAAAGCACATCGGCGGTCACATCCTTGAAATCCTGCGTGATCGAGATGGTGTAACGTTGCGCCGGAATCTCTTCGGCGCGCGATTTGGCCAGGAACCCATTGTTGATGTAATCCTTCTCGGTCGTGCTTGCGCTCGTGACGGCTGAAAAGGCGATGTGGTGGTTGGTGAGGATCAGACCGTCGGGTGAGACGAGCGATCCCGTACCCCCAGCGCTGATTTGCACGATGGCGTCTTTCAGACTGGGTTTGGTCAAACTGTAAACGTCTTCGGGTTTAAGCTCGAAGCCGCGCTTCTTCAGATCTCCGAGCGGCAAATTCCCGATTGAGTCGGGCATCCACATCCCTTCGTCGGCGAACGACGCGAGAGGCGAGACCGCCATTGAAACGACAAGCAAAGCTATAGTCAGTGATTTGCGAAACATTGAATGTCTCCTTACAAGAATTTTCACGATTGCGGCGCCAGAGTATAACAACGGAAAAAGATTATATATTGGATTTGTTATTCTGTTTTGATCGTGACTCCTCTGACGTAAATATTCTGTAAATTCTTCCGGGAGCGCCTTCCAAAAACGCTAACTCAACGCCATTGCGCGCGCTCCCAGGGATTCATCGGGAGCGCAGAAACTCCGCGCGGTTCATTTTCAGCAGCCTGCATGCCGCTTCGTAAACGTCTTCTTCCGAAATCAACGCGACGTGAGGCGCGCGGATGTGTTCAACCCGGCCGCCGAGCAGGTCGTTCGCTGAAGGTTGAAGGAGCGTCGAAGCCACGACGACCGGCGCGCCAGTCGCCGCCGCGACGTGCGCGGGGCCACTGTGATTGGCTACGAAAAGACTCAACCGGGCGGCGGCCGAGACGAAATCGGCTATTTTCGGCGATTCGATGGCGACGGCGCGTCTCGCGGGCAGCATTGCAACCAGCCGTTTCGCCAATCCGCGTTCGCTGGGGCCGGCGAAAACCAACACACGCGCGTTGAAATTGTGGATCATCCGCGCGGCGATTGAAGCGAACCTGTCAATCGGCCACCGCGGACGCCCGTGGCCCGCGCCCGGATGAACGCCGACGAGCAGCTCGCCGAATCCGACATTGTGTTTGCTCAGAAGCTTATCAATTTGCTCATCCGACTCGCGCAGGGTCGCGATTCGCGGCTCTGCCTCGATGGGGCGCACGCCCAGCGGTTCGAGCTTTTTGAGGTACTCGTGCGCGGCGTGCCTGAGCGCGGCGGGGCGATTGTTTAGCGCCTGAGACAACCGATCCAGCGCGGCTTCAACGCCTTTCTTTTTGCCGCTCAACCGCTCGCGCGAATGGGCGAGTTGAAGGATGACGCCGGATTCGGCGTTGGTCTTGAACTCGATGGCGAGGTCGAAATACTCGCGCCGCAATCCGCCGAGCGATTTCGTGGCGCGATAAAATTTGCGCGGGTTCAGAAACTCAGCGCCACGGAACCTGATGACGGGCAGGATTTCATCGGCGCACCCGGCGAGCCGCAACAGGTCGGCGGCGGTAGAGCTTGAGGCAATGGTGATGCGGGATTGAGGAAGATGTTGGCGAAGGGAGCGAAGCGCGGGCAGCGCCAGAGTCGTTTGCGCCAGCCCCGCGACGTGAACCACCAGGATGTGTCGAAAATCGGAAAGCATTCTTTTCAGATTATCGCCCCGGACCTGCGCCACCTCAATTGGAGGTGCGAAGAGGATTACGGAAAAGACGGAAGAGACGGAAAGTTTCCTGGCCTGGTTCCGTTTGTTCCGTCTATTCCGTCTATTCCGTGATCCTCTTGCCTCCCCCACTGAGTAGTCACATTTAATATGCGTCGATCAACAAACTTCGCCCCGTCATCTCCTCAGGTTTTGCCAGGCCGAGCATATCGAGCAGCGTCGGAGCGACGTCTTCGAGCGAGCCGCCTTCGCGCAAAGTCCCTTTGAATTCGGGATCGCAGAGAATGAATGGGACCGGGTTGGTCGTGTGGGCCGTGTTCGGGCCTGAAGTGGCCGGGTCAATCATCTGCTCGCAATTGCCGTTGTCGGAAGTGATGATCGCCGCGCCCTTGACCCGTTCGATTGATCCCACGACCCAGCCGAGGCACGTATCGAGCGATTCGACGGCTTCAATCGCCGCTTTCAGATTGCCGGTATGGCCGACCATATCCGCGTTCGCGAAGTTGACGACGTAAACGTCAGTCTCGCCGTCATCAATCGCGCGCAGGATTTTGTCGGTGACTCTGAACGCGCTCATCTCCGGCTTCAGATCGTAGGTCGTCGCCTGCGGCGAAGGCGTGAGGATGCGGCTTTCGCACGGAAACTCCTTTTCGACGCCGCCGTTGAAGAAGTAGGTTACGTGCGCGTATTTTTCGGTCTCGGCGACGCGCAGGTTGGTGACGCCGTGTTCGGCGAACAGAGCCGCGAGCGGGCGCGCCGGCGCGACCGGCGGGAAGATGATTGATGTGTTGATCGAACGGTCGTATTGAGTGAACGTGGCGAAATGGAGGTCCTGAATCCGTTCCCGCTCGAACCCGTCGAAATTCAAACCCGTGAACGCGCGCGTCAATTGCCTCGCCCGATCCGCGCGCAGGTTGAAAAAGATCACTGAATCGCCGCTGTTGACCGTGGCGATGGGCGCGCCGTTTTTTCCGGTGATGACCACCGGCTCGATGAATTCATCGGTCACGCCATTGTCGTATGAGGTTTCGATGGCGGCGCCCGGGTAAGCGCATTTCCGCCCTGCGCCATGGGCAATCGCGTCGTAGGCGCGTTTGACGCGCTCCCACCGGTTGTCACGATCCATCGCGTAATAGCGCCCCGTGATGGTGGCGATGCGCCCGGCGCCGACCTCGCGCAGCTTTCCCATCAATTCCTCGGCGTAACGCTGGCCTGACTTGGGCGGGGTATCGCGCCCGTCGGTGAAGACGTGAACGAAGAGGCGTCCAACGCCGCGCTCGGACGCCATCTTCAGCAGCCCATAAAGGTGCTCGTTTCTCGAATGCACGCCGCCGTCTGAAACCAGTCCCATCAGGTGCAGCGTGGAATCTTTGCCCGCGTCAATCGCGGCCATCAGCGTGGGGTTTTCAAAAAACCTGCCCGTCGCAATCGCCTCGTCAACTCGTGTGATGGTCATGGGCGCGACCTGGCCGGTTCCGATGATCATGTGACTGATCTCGGAATTACCCGCCTGGCCCAAGGGCAGTCCCACGCGTTCGCCTGAAGCTTCGAGCAGCGTGTGTTTGTACCCGGAAAGGTATTTGTCCAGAAAAGGAATGTAGGCTTGCGCAATCGCGTTGCCCTCGGCGAGCGGCGACCAGCCAAAGCCGCTCAGGATAATCAGCGCGACCGGGCGCTTTTTCAGTCTTGTGTTTGCCATCAGGTGTCAGGTTCCAGGTGTCAGGCGCCAGGCTTCAGGCCTCAGCAAACGACCTCCACCAAACTCTTACGCCGATGAGCCGCGCTGACACCTAACACCTGACACCTGACACCTACTCAATCTTTCTTCCGCAACTGGCCAGCCACAGCCTCAGTCGCCTTTTTCACAGCTTCAGGGTCGCCGAGGTAAAAATGGCGAATCGGTTTCAGATCATCATCAAGTTCGTAAACCAGCGGGATGCCCGTGGGAATGTTCAATCCGACAATCTCGTCATCGGAGAGGTTGTCGAGATACTTGACCAGCGCGCGCAATGAATTGCCGTGCGCCACGACCAGCGCACGTTGGCCCTTGCGAAGCGCGGGCGCGATCGTTTCATGCCAGTAGGGCAGAAAGCGCGCGACGGTGTCCTTCAGGCATTCAGTCAGCGGAAGCTCTTCGGGTTTGAGCGAAACGTATCGCGGGTCTTTGGCCGGATTGCGCGGGTCGTCGGGCGTGAGAGGCGGGGGCGGAAGATCATAACTGCGCCGCCAGATGTTGGTCTGCTCCATGCCGTGTCGCGCGGCGGTCTCGGCTTTGTCCAGCCCCTGCAACGCGCCGTAATGGCGCTCGTTCAACCGCCACGATTTGGAAACCGGGATCCAGAGCAGATCCATCCGCTCAAGCGCCAGGTTGAGAGTTTTGATCGCGCGCTTGAGAAGCGAAGTGTAGGCCACATCGAAGGTGTAACCGGCCTTTTTCATCTCGTTCCCGGCTGAGATGGCCTCCTGTACGCCCTTCTCGCTCAAATCAACATCCGTCCATCCGGTGAAGCGGTTCTCGCGATTCCAATCGCTTTCACCGTGTCGCAACAAGACCAAAGTCTTCATCAACCATTGCCCCCCATATGATTTGTACATGAAACGACGCGCAATGAAGCCGAATAATATCAATCAGCGGCGGTTTGTAAAAGTTCGGACGGAGGGACGGAGAGACAGAGGGACGGAGAGACAGAGAGATGGAGACAGAGCGTTAATTGGCCCCTCCCTCCCTCCATTCCTTTGTCTCTCCGTCCCTCTGTCCCTCCGCCCCTCTGTCTCTAGCGCGTCTCAGGTTTCTGTTTGCATCTACCACGTTTTGTTTTAGACTACATGCTCTTTCATACAGTTCTATTGCCCCATTACCTAGACTGCCAGGGCGTTAATGAAGAAATCTTCTGCACGCGACAGAGAACGACATCTATGATGTTTTGTACAAACTGCGGCAAGAATTTGAGAGCGGGCGCATCGAGGTGCGACGCCTGCGGAGCGCCCATCGGCGCCGGCGTCCCGACTCCGCCGGAAGCCTCACAATCGTCGCCCACTGACGCTTTAAAGACTCAGGTGTCGAAACCAGGCGTTGGCGCGGAATTCCCGACGCTTTCGCCCCCCACTCTTCCACTATCGGCCGCGGTCGGGACACAAAGCGGGCGGCTGCTCGGCGGGCGATATAAGCTGGAACAATGCATCGGCAGCGGCGGGATGGGCGAAATATACCGCGCCCGGCGCACACACATCGGCGACACCGTGGCGGTCAAAGTCCTGCGCTCCGACGTGGTCGAAAACGAAAAATCGCGCCAGCGTTTTTACCGCGAGGCGCGCGCG
>Ga0187894_10006188_pt1 | contig 11848 bp, 9 predicted proteins | sample GBC1701081metaG_FD_136650 | JGI IMG/M metagenome (GOLD analysis project Ga0187894, IMG submission 136650) | White microbial mat communities from a lava cave in the Kipuka Kanohina Cave System on the Island of Hawaii, USA - GBC170108-1 metaG ...
ATGTTCAAATAAAGATGGCTCTTGCCTTTGTGTCATTCTCGCCTCTGCTAGCAACTTAAATCTCGACCAGAAAATGACATAACTTCTTTCATTTGAAAAAATTAAGATGCGTCGCCCCTATCACTGACCTAGGGGCGACGCATCTTAAATGTTAAGAACTTTTAGCAAATAGTCTTGATTTCATCCTGCTTTGAGCATTTTGCCTTTGATTGAGCGTTTACAACTCTTCTCCCTATTGAATAAGTTCAAAGCAATGTGACGCAAAATCGCCATGTTTTCTGCCCCGTTCTCAACTTTTATTTGACATGAATCCTCCCGAAAAGCCACATCCAAGACCCAATGTAAAGAGTTCTCTATCTGCCAATGACCGCACACACATCGCAAGCTCTCTTTCGCGTTTGTTGCCAAACTGCTGATAAAATAGCGTTTTTCACAACTCGTTTGTTTGCCTATCACTTCCCAAATTGATTCAACCATTACAATGCTTTTCAGACCCGACCAACCCTCTTTATTCTCTAGCCAACCAACATCTTCTGTTGCAAAGCATTGTTTCGTTTCTATCCGATAAAAATGTAGCCTTTTCTCCAAACTGCTCTTTTACTTGCGCGAGAATCCAACGCACTCCGTCCGCTACACAACAAATCTATGTGTTCTTGCCTGCCTCAAACAAGTTTTCCAAAGAAGTCCGCACTTTCAACCGAACCAAAAGTTGCTGCATATCCGGGTTTGTGACTTCCTGATTGACACGCAAGAGAAAGACGGGCTTCCATATGCTTACAAAGCCTTTGTTTGAGTTTATTCACAAAAGACGCCCCTATTTCCAGAATCGGCAGGAACGTCCCATCTATTTCTCCAACGAAAGTTTTGACTCCTGTTGATGCATTAGACTTTTGGGATTGTATAAATGGAATCAGTAGAAAATATCTTCCGATTCTTTTTTGCTCAAATTCAAGAATCGGGGTTCTCTAAACCGACTTTGAAGCATTGAAAACTGATATTTGTTTTACTGTGTCGAAATATGCGAAAACTTTTATGAATGCGAACTGCTTGCTATCAATTCTTTTGGCGGTTCGATTTGTGTAGTGATGTTTTGCTGTGGCGCAAGCTTTATTTCAAATTGTGATTCGGGCAACAACTCACTTAAAAAACTCTTTAATTCAACTGCTGTTCCGTTTCCGCCTGACCATTGAGTTAATTTCAAAAGAGCATTGTTAACTTGTTCCGTCGGGTAGGCGTTGATTTTGCCTATAAATATTTTTGGGTGGCGTGTTTTTGCTACGACTTCTTCTGTGGTTTGCAGTTCCTCGAAAAGTTTTTCACCCAGGCGAACCCCAGTGAAAACGATGTCAATATCTTCGTAAGGCTTTAATCCCGAAAGTGTGATTGTATCTTCTGCGAGTTCTAAAATTTTTACGGGTTCACCCATATCTAAAATAAAAATCTCGCCGCCTTCGCCCATTGCTCCGGCTTGCAAAACCAGCTGTGCGGCTTCGGGAATAGTCATAAAATAACGCACCATATCTCTGTGCGTGACGGTCACGGGACCACCCTTCATAATTTGCTCGCGGAAAATCGGAATCACAGACCCGGCAGAGCCAATCACGTTTCCGAAACGAACCGCAACATAGCGCGTGTTTGCAAACTGTTTATCCAAGCTTTGAATAACAATTTCTGCAATACGCTTTGATGCGCCCATTATTGACGAAGGACGAACTGCTTTGTCCGTTGAAATCAAAACAAACGCTTCTACATTATTTTGTCCGGCGAGTTCGCCAACCAAACGTGTCCCAAGCACGTTGTTCTTTATAGCCTCTGTCGGATTTATCTCCATCATTGGAACGTGCTTATGTGCGGCAGCGTGAAGCACAACTTGGGGATGATGCTCTGCGAAAATCGCTTCCATTCGCGGACGGTCGCATACGTCCGCTGTTAATGGCTTGATTGTGAGATTCGGAAATGTCTCACGCATTTCGCGGTCAATGTTAAATAAAGCGTATTCCGACCGCTCAATCAACAATAATTCTTTCAAGCCGAAACGTGCGGCTTGCCTTACCAATTCAGAGCCGATTGAGCCGCCCGCGCCCGTTACCATCACGACTTTGCTTGCAAGCAGTTGTTTCATCTGCGCGTCGTCCAACTGAACGGGTTCACGTCCTAACAAATCTTCTACCTGCAAATCGCGTATGCGGTTGACTTCAACTTTGCCTTCAATGATTTCGTAGTAGCCCGGAATAATTCTGAGTTTAACGGGAAGCTTTTCGCATATATCAAGAATGCGTTGCATCTCTTGCCGCGTCGCTTGTGCGATTGTAATGATGACTTGGTCTATGTCGTAACGCCGTATTACTTTCGGTAAATTCCCAGTTGTTCCCAATACCTTCACGCCGTTTATTTTCGAGCCTTGTTTGCCTGAATCATCGTCAACAAAACCGATGACTTTTAACCTTACGCTTCCGCGTCCTTCGATTTCGCGTGCTGCCATCACTCCCGCGCGTCCCGCCCCGATTAACAAAACTCTCTGCGCGGGTTTCAAATCCAGTGCCCCGCCGAGTTTTGCTTTTTTCTCGTATCTCTCATACATCAAACGGCGAAAGACACGAACACCCAAGACTCCGCCAAATGCTATTAAGGTGTTTATAAGAATCACACCGACGGGAACTTTCCAAGTAATAAATTTATCCGAAAGAGCGAAACGCAAAAACAGAATCGGTATAGCAGACAATACAGCCGCACGAATAAATGCAGTAACTTCGGAAAGCCCCACGTATTTCCAGACAAAGGCGTAGATACCCGTGAAAATCAAAGCCGAGAATTGTATAAGGACTACATAGGGAAACTGCGTCAAAGCGGGAAAGAACCATAACTCTTTGAAGGTGAAATCAAAGCGAATCAAATAAGCCAGAAAGAAAGCAACGGACAAAATAACTATATCCAGTAAAAACTGTATCTGCCGCGTCAGTAAACTCCGCCACCAGATTCGTGTTCCTTCTTTCAAATTGTCCAGAGATGTTGGCATTAGTAATTAGTGTTTTATCGTTTACAAAGCTTGCACTTAATAGACAGGCGGTTTACGAGTAACAAAAATGAATGTCTTCAAAATAATTTTGCTGTCCGTTAAAAATGAAACTTTAGCCGCATATTCGCCGTCGAAGCCAGCCTTTACATCGTCGGTTATTCCATCGTAAGCGTTGACCTGGGCCAAGCCCGTAAGACCAGGCAAACAATTTATAGCACCGTTGGCGTGTCTCATCTTACACAATTCTTCTTGAGATGGTAACGGCGGACGCGGTCCAACAACGCTCATGTCGCCACGTAATATGTTTATCAGTTGCGGCAATTCATCAATGTTCGTGCGGCGAATAATTTTCCCGACCCTTGTTATAGGCAGTGTTACGGCTTTTGCTTTCTCAACATTGCCCACGTTTACGGGCATACTGCGAAACTTCCAAATCTCAAAAAGTTCACCGTCACGCCCTACGCGCTTCTGTCTGAAAAAAATTGGTCCTCCGTCTTCAAGATAGATTGCCAAAGCCGCCAGTGATAACAAAGGAGAAAGAACAATGAACGAAACTATCGATACAACAATATCGAATAGCCTTTTGAAAAAACTTCGATACATGAATAAAAGCTTATTCCTCTTGTCCTCGTAGAAAGTTTATTTTTCATTATTCTTTTTAGCCCATTCGACTTGACGTATCAACCCGTCACGCAAATTTATAGATGGTTGAAAATCAAACTCCCGCTGAAATTTGCCTCCGTCAAAGGTATCGTCAGACAACCATGTTTCAATCGTTGATGTTATTTTTCTCAAACCAAAAGCATCGGGAGTAACTTTCAATGCAGGTTTTATCAACCAGGAAGGCACGCTTAAACGCGGGGGCTTTCGTCCCAAAACTTCTGCCAATCCATTTACGATTTCGCGCATTGTGTTCGGGGTCGAAGCAAGATTAAAAATACCTTCTTTCTTTTTTTCAATCACAGCCAGACAGGCACGCGCCACATCTTCTACATGAATCAAACTCTTACTGTTTGAACCGTCGCCAATCCAGATAAATCGCCCATCGTCAATCAACCTGAGTAAACGCATGACGTTTCCTTTATCGCCTTGGCCGTAAACGGTCGCGGGACGCAAAATTGTCAAACGCATTTTTGAATTATCACAAACCTCTTTTGTAAGGCGTTCGCCTTCAAGTTTGCTTTTCCCGTAAAAGCCTTGAGGGTTACACAAAGAATTTTCGTTTGATTTTATTTCACCATTCGCGCCGTAAACCGAAACTGAACTTATCAAAATAAGATGCCGAACATTTGCTTTTTTGGCTGAACGGGCTACGTTTTCCGCTGCCTCTGCGTTTATTTTGTGAAAGAGTGACGATTCTTTTATACCCCTAAACTGATGTGCCAATCCTGCTGAATGAACTACGCAATCAACATCAATAAGCTTTTTATCCAATACGTTTGGTATCGTCAGGTCAGATTGAAAATAATTCTTAACATCAGTCTTTGATTTATTACCCGTTGGAACAACTTCAAATCCTGCATCAACACAAACGCGAACAATTTGTTTACCTATAAATCCTGTCGCACCCGTTACCAAAATTTTCTTTGTAGAAAAATGACTCATCCAAACAATAAATCTTTGCATTTTCCTCTGCGTTCTCTGCGTCTGCGGCGAGAAACTTACTTTTACAAAATAATTTCCCGCCGCAGACGCAGAGAACGCAGAGTTTATTTTTCATTCTGTGTAAAAACTTTTCTGTATCTATCAAGAGCAATCGCTAACGAATACTTTTCCAATGCGGCACATCTCGCACGTTCAGACATCTTTGCAAACTCTTTTTTTCTCGAATAAGCGTCTAAAATTATCTCCGTCAATTTATCGGGTGAATCGGGCGGCACAGACCATCCGATATTATCATCATTCAAAACCATCTCGATTTCCGAACCTGCATCTGTCAAAGCAATCATAGGCTTTCCCGCTGCCAATAAATTATAAGTTCTGCTTGGCATAGAAACACCCCACATTCCGCTTACTAGAGAAACAAATCCTACATCGCAGGCATTCAAAAATACTGTTTGCTCGCTTCTTGGTTTTGGATTTAACAGAGTCACATTTTCAAGCTTTCTTTTCGTCACTTCATTTTCAAGCCAGCGTCGTTTCACACCTGTGCCCAAAAATAAAAAATGAATGTCCCGATTTTCTTTTAACTGTTCCGCACTCTCAACGATGCTCTCAATGTCGTTCGGGTAGCCCATATTGCCTGCATAAAGTAAAACAAATTTGTCTTTCAAATTCAGTTCTTCGAGAAGAGGGTTTTCATCACGCGGCAATGGATGGACAGTTTCAAGTTCAGCCCAATTCGGTATAGTAAAAATCCTTTCGTCCTTTTTACCGATTTTCTTTTCAAGCAAGATTTTCATATCGCGACCGACGACAATAATCCGCCAAGCTTTTTTGTAAAGAAACCTGTTTAGCTTTTGCATCAGGCGAACGATAAAAGAATCCTGCTTAACCATTTTCGATGCAACGGCAATCTCGGGGTAATTGTCGTGAATCAGCAAAATGTATTTTGCGCGTCTAAAAAAACATGCAACAGCCGTAATAAAAGGCAGAGACGGTGGCGTTGTAACAACCATTACCGTATCGCCTTTTTTGAAACGAAAAACGGCATTGAAGAAAACCGAAAGAGTAAGCGTAAATATGTTTATGAGTTTGAAAACGATTACGTTTTTATCAAGCGTAGTTCCGACGCACCTTTTTATCTTCACATTTTTATGAACCTCTTTTGATGGTGCGCGTCTGCCACGTGCGGAATATGTTGGCTGTCCGCAGAGCACGTTCATATCGAACTCGTCCGCAAGTCCTTCTGCCGTGCGCGTGATGTAATAACCTGTTGAGGTTTCCTCGGGGTAATAAAGTTCGGAAACAATCCAAACCCTCTTGGAAATTGCGGATTGCGGATTGCGGATTGCAGATTCGGATTGATTCGATTGTGTAGTTATCTCGTTCTCTTCGTTTTTGCCTTTTGCCTTCATTCTTATTGATGTTTTCGCAAACTCGTATAACCCAAGACAATTTTAACAACGGTTCCGGAAACATTTTCGGCACGATATTCTTCGGGCGCAATCCATGTTTGCGGTAATGTTAACGCGACATCAACAGCACGTAAAATATCTTCTGAATCCGAACCGCTCAGGATGTTGCTTCCGCATTCGATTGTTTCGGGGCGTTCTGTCACATCACGAATCGTAACATTGGGTACGCCGAAAATCGCGCACTCTTCCTGAACCGTCCCGCTATCGGAAAGAACTGCAAGAGCATTTTTTTCAAGTTTAACAAAATCAAAGAATCCCAATGGTTCAAGAAGACGAACGTGGTTTGATTCGGGTGACAATCCGAATTGTTCCAATTTGTTTGCAGTTCGCGGATGGACACTGATAAGCAGATGCTTTTCGTATTTTTCGGCAACCATCGCAAGCCCTTTTAATAAACATTCCAATCGTTCGGGCTTATCAACATTTTCCGCACGGTGCATTGTCACCATGAAAAAATCATTCGGCGTAACATTAAACCGCGCCATCACATCGGTTTCATCAATTTTGGATGCGAAATAATCAAGAACTTCTTTTATTGGATTTCCCGTTACAAAAATTCTTTCGCGTTCGATTCCCTCACGTACAAGATTGTCTTTGCTACGCTCGGTGTAGGGCATCAAAATTGTACTTGAATGGTCAACAATCCGACGGTTTACTTCTTCGGGCACACGGTCATCGTAACAACGGTTTCCTGCTTCAAGATGAAAAATTTTTATCCCGCGCCGAGCCGCTACAATCGAAGCCAAAGCACTATTTGTGTCGCCGAGAATCACAACGCAGTCAGGTTGTTGCTCTTGCAAAAGTTTATCAATTCGCGTGAGCATCTCTCCGATTTGTTCGCCGAAACTGTTTGCGCGAATCCCTAGATGAAAATCAGGTGTGCGTATTTCGAGGTCACGAAGAAAAATATCGCTCAAAGATTCGTGATAATTCTGCCCTGTGTGAACCGTTATGTGTTCACAGTATTTATCCAATAGTTTCATTACGAGACTAAGCCTGATAATCTCAGGTCTGGTCCCGAAAATCGTCATTACTTTCATTCTTTTATTCTGTACGAAAGTTCGGTAACAGCCTTCAGGTTGGTTTGACAATAACGATTAAACCAACCTGAAGTCTGTTACCGAACTTTATTTTTTACATTTCGCGGGATTTTCTTTTCGTATTTTGCCATTGCCGAACAATCCTTGTTGTTCAAGCGATTTTGCCTCATCCGGTCTGTATTCCCAATGCCAATGCTCGCATTTCACAGTTCGCATAAAGCCAAGTTTTTGACCATTCTTTTTCAACCATTCGTAAATCGGGGTTGTAAACCCTCTTGTGTTTAAATCGAAGGCTTGCCCGTGTTGATGATTTGAACTTCCCGGAGGTGCCGCCAAATTGCCGCCGTGATGAAGATGCAAATCGTAAAGTTCAGCTTGTCTTGAAAATGTGCGAAACGCACTTTCGATTGCAAGCATAAGATTTTTCGTTGCGGCGGCATTTTTTAATTTCAAATACGGTTCAAGGGTATCAAGAGCGATTTGCTCAACTTCACCGCCAACCCCCACGATGTTCACCAGAACTTTTGCTCCTATAAATTTCCCGCTACGCCAGCAGGCGTTTGGTCCTTTGTCATCTTTCCATTCATCCTTAAAGAAATCTTGCGAACAACCGTCTGTTAAATTTGCAATCGAAGTCCAACCAATTTCGTTTCCTGCCATAGCTGTTCCATTGTTGATTACAGCTTCGCTTACCTTTGCAAACTTGTCTTTGCGCGATGTCACAACAACATAAGAACCTTTCTTAATTTTCTCACCAGTCGAAGTAAAATTCGGCACGCCTGTGCGAATCAATGCATTTTCATCTGTAACGGTGTAGTTGTCTCCTTGTGGCACAGCGTCCCAATCTGATGGAGAAAATCCGATAATCTCATTCATAAAACTTCCTTCAAGATTTGTTGACAGAGTCCAGCCTGAAGGGATTTCAGGGTTTGGCTCTGCCGGCTGGGCAAAGACATAAACATTTCTGCCGTTTCCAATTTTTGTGTCAGAGACTGAAATTTCCGTTCGTCTGGGAATCATCTTTACGTCCCCGACTTTTTTCCCCACAGGAATTACGTCACCATCTTTATACTTAGCCGATGATAAGTTATCCAACCTGATGACAGTTTCATTCGATTCAACAATAAATGTTTTGTTTTTGTAGCTTGGAATGTCCATGAGTTTCTCCTTTATGCCAAACTTAATGTCGGCAAATTCGGGGTTGAGTTTTATTCAGATAGCTGAACTGTTCGATAACAGGGTTATCTGAACGCTGCTATTTCCTCGCTCGCTTTATCCAACAAGTCTCTTAATTCCGGTATAGCCAGGTTTTCATCCTTTGATGAATATTCGCTTTGCAAAGCGGGTGTGTAATCTGCTTTTCTGAGTTCGGGCAGCACCGGCAAAATGACGTAATAGCCGTCGCGTTCTACGGTTCTGAAACATTCTTCTTCAGACACCATTATTTCGTGAACTTTCTCGCCGGGACGTATGCCCGTATATTTGATTTCAATATCGCGTTCGCCCATCAAGGCTTTTGCAATATCAACGATATTTGCCGAAGCGACTTTCGGCACAAATGTTTCGCCCGCTTCGCCCGAACGAACGGCGGCAAATACAGTGTCAACTGCTCTGTCAAGACTCAACAAAAACCTGGACATTTCCGGCAAGGTGATTGTTATGGGTCCGCCGTTTGAGATTTGTTCCATAAAAAGCGGGATGATTGAACCGCGCGAAGCAATCACGTTTCCGTAACGCACGCACATAAATTTTGTTTTCTTGCTATTGATGTTCGCCTCAACCAAAACGCGCTCTTGAATAGCCTTTGTCATTCCCATGACGTTAATCGGCTTACATGCTTTGTCCGTAGAAATTCCTACGACCAATTCGACAGGCGTTTCGTTTTCGCGCAAAGCACAAACCAGATTGTGCGCTCCTACGATGTTTGTTTGAACCGCTTCAAAAGGAAAGTATTCGCAGGTCGGAACTTGTTTGAGTGCCGCCGCGTGAAAAACTACGTCAACCTCACGAACCGCTTGAACAAGCGAAGAATAATTTCGCACATCGCCGATTCTGAAACTTAAAATCTCCTGCGAGTTTTTGTAAATGATGTCATCCGTCGCCGCTTTTCTATGAAGAAAATCAAGCCGCATATAATGTTGCTTTGCTTCATCACGCGAAAAGACTGTTACGCGTGCCGGACGCCCCATCTCACCTGTCAACAAACGGCGAACAAGCTTTTGCCCCAGACTTCCCGTTCCGCCCGTTACTAAAATTCTTTTTCCTTCAAGATTTGCCATTTTGAATTATCGCCAATTGTCGTATGGCGTTTTGTCCTCTGCCATTTCATTAACAAGTTCAAACCATGATTTTGGTTTGAATCCCACAGCCTTATTAAACTTTTCGCCCTTCAAACTTCTGTCTAAAACAAAATCATTGAAAGGCTCTATTTCAACATCAACTTTGTAGGCGTCACGCAATAACAGAAGCAGTTTGTATTTATCAATCGGTTCGCTTGCTACCTGATAAAGCCCCGACAAGGAATTATGGTTATCTATTATGTCCGAAATAACCCCGGACATTACAACTGTGGGAAAACCCGTATAAATTGCTTTTGTAAATCCGCGAACTTTTGCGCCGCGATTTGATAAAAACCATTCAACGAGACTGTGTGAGGTTTCAAGTTCGCGCCCGATGATTGATGTTCGCAGGGTCAGGCAGTTTTCGCCCGTGACTTCGCCTAAACATTTTGTGCGCCCATAAAGGTCTTCGGCATTTGCATTGTCGTCTTCGGTGTAATTTCCTTTTTTTCCATCAAAGACACAGTCTGTGCTCATTGAAATCAAACGCGCATCAACAGCCTGACAGAGCAAAGCGAGACGATGCGGGAAAAGCGCATTTATTGTCAAACTCGTTATGGGGTCTTTTGCCTCTTTGAGTTGTTTGATAACGCCGATTGCGTTCACAACGACATCGGGTTTCACATTTGCAAACGCTCGTGTCACTGTGTCGAAATCCGTCGCATCTACACCTTCAATCACGTTTTCAGGATTGAACAAACCGAATCTTTCAAATCTTTTCAATCCGCCGCGTAATGTCACAAATGTTTCAAATTTTTCGCTCAAAACCTGATAAAGCTTGTGACCTAGCATCCCTCCACCGCCAAGAATTAATACTTTCATCTTCCTAAATCGAGTGCCTTTTCAAATAGTTCGTAGTTCGCATTGATTATCTCAGGAGAATCTAATTTTTCAACTGCGTGTTGTCGCACATATCGCGCCATTGATTCATATTCTTCTGCGCTCATGTCAACACATTTTTGCAGAACTTCAATCCATCTTTCTTTTTGTTCAAGTGGAATATCCCAGCCCAAACCTTTTTCCCGTAAATCAAGCCAGGGTGTGTTGTCGCTCAAAACAACAGGACATCCTCCCGCCAACGCTTCTAAGACAACATGACCGAAGCTTTCGCTCAACGTAGAAAGCACGAAAAAGTGAGATGTGCTTAAACGCTTTGCAACTTCGTTGTGTGCAATAGTTCCATGAAGTATAACTTCAACATTTGTCGGCAGATTTTTTATAACGGGTTCACATTTTTCGCGCCAATATGCTTCATCTTCGATTGGACCGTAAACATCAAAACGCACATCGCCTTTCAACTGCGACATCACTTCAAAAGCGTAATGGATATTTTTTTTGACCATAATGCGCGAGATAAAACTGAAAACAACCTTACCTTTTTCTTTCTTTGGTTTTTCATCAAAAGAAAAGTTTTCAAAAAGCATTTTAGGGGTCGCGCTTGAGGCAATGTGAACATTCGCACTCTTTCCGAAATATCCTTGAATTTCTTCTTTCTCTCTTGGATGTGATGCCTTCCAGATTACATTCTTTTTATAAATCCCCAAGTGCTTTGCAATGGAAATAAAAATCTCTTTCTTTCGCGTTTTCGCGCTCATGCAACCAATGCTCAGTTCATCTTCGGGCGCGACCATAACGGGGATTTTCGGAATCATCCAAAATCTCCTGAGAAACATAAACGCCAACATTCGCGGGGCGAAAAAGCTATTGAGATAAACCACGTCAGGTTTTGCTTCTTTCACAAGACGCCACAAAGAAAAAATATAACCAAGCGAAAGCTTTGCGTAATGAACCTCTGCGCCAATTACACTTGTCCATTGATTGAGTGGAATATCTTTGTAAGCCTCTGTGTTGGGGCTTTCCCTGTCGCCCGTCAACACAGAAAAATCATAACGGTCACCAAGACGTTCTATCAGGTTTTTAGAAGTCTGTGCCGCACCGCCGCCTGCGTGTCCGGGCAGAAAGTATTCCGTGAAAAGTAATACTCGTTTTTTCTTGTCCAAAATGTCTGTTGTCAGTTGCAGTTGCAGTTGCAGTTGCAGTAGCAGTTGCAGTTGCAGTTGCAGTTGCAGTTATTCAACGAAATTCACTGTTTACTGCTTCTGCTACTGCTTCTGCTACTGCTACTGCTTCTGCTTCTGCTAACTGCTACTGCTTCTGCTTCTGCTACTGCTTCTGCTTCTGCTAACTGCTAACTGCTTCTGCTTCTGCTACTGCTTCTGCTACTGCTACTGCTTCTGCTTCTGCTTCTGCTACTGCTTCTGCTAACTGCTACTACTTCTGCTAACTGCTTCTGCTTCTGCTTCTGCTACTGCTTCTGCTAACTGCTACTGCTTCTGCTTCTGCTTCTGCTACTGCTACTGCTTCTGCTTCTGCTAC
>Ga0187894_10006189_pt1 | contig 11848 bp, 7 predicted proteins | sample GBC1701081metaG_FD_136650 | JGI IMG/M metagenome (GOLD analysis project Ga0187894, IMG submission 136650) | White microbial mat communities from a lava cave in the Kipuka Kanohina Cave System on the Island of Hawaii, USA - GBC170108-1 metaG ...
AAAATCTCTGTTTAATTTCCCCATAGCTGCACTATGGGCTAAGAATATATCGCTGTCTTCGACAGCTAAAACCGATTCCTGATTATAGTTTTTGAATTATTATCACCTGACCTTATCAGTTACCTTTTTTCTTAAATCAAATCGAACTTCATCATAAACCTGATACTTGAATCACGGTTTCGCTTTAAGAAAAACTTGTATCCAGACGATTTTGCCTGTGTTTGCCTTGCCTCTGAAAAGAGTTTGAGGCAACGGGTCATCATCATTAAAAGCAGTTTCTTCATCAACCAAATCTTTCGAGCTAAATGCCGCACGTTCCTTTGTAGTAGGCTTTCTACCTGTGCCGCCTTCAAGTCTTCCTTTGGTTGAAATCTTTGTCGCTTCTTTTAAGAGAAACTCGATTTCATCGGAAGGAAGTTCCGTTTTTTCGTCCGCAAAATCTTTTAATTTTGGCAAAGGTTTCGGCGAAAGAAAGATGATGACAACCTCTGAGTCTTTTTTCTTTCCTGCAACGCCGGATTTATTTGTAACTACAAATTGCGGTAAAACAAAAGGATAGCCTGCCTTAACAAAATTTTGTCCGTCGTTATATCTGGTTTTAGGAAAAATAACCTTAGCACTACCGTTTGATTTATCTGTTCGTCTTTCAAAATTGATTACATAGATATATCCGTCCCGTGTTGTTTCAACCTGCATTTGAACTCTGTCGCCATCGCCCAGGCGTGTGTCATCACTAATAACCTGCGGGTCGTCTTCAAGGTCTTTTGAACCGCCTCTTGTTGTAGGGTCTTCGTTATTCTTAGGGTAATGCCAGTAAGTAAAACCTATCTGTGCCGTGTCTTTTTCTATGGTAGGAGGAAACCCCTCGTCAACTTTGTATCTTGGTTTCTTTGGCGGCTTCTTGGATTTGTTGCGGACAACTACTTTGACAGGTTCGATTGTGTTTGTTTTCGCAGGTGTTGCCGGAGCGGCAAAAGCCGGATTATCCACGCCCTTTTCCTGAGCGACACAGACAGAACTTTCCGCACTTATTGAAAGCACTAAAAGCAATATAAATATACAGATGGAAATTTTATTTACGTTCTTTGCTCTCACTGTAATTTCTCCTTGATTGTCCGTTAATAATTCTGATGTGTTAATTTTCTTGAAACGACAATTATCTCATCACTACCTTTGACGATTACCCTTGGCGGAGATTCACCGATGGAAATTTCGTGTTTCTGTACAGAGTATTTACTCAAAAACTTTTTTAGTATTTCCTGTTGCGAAGCGGACTTAAATTCGGCTTGATTTTCCATAAAAGCCGAATCAAAAAGTTCTTGAATTTCATTAACATTTTTTTCCGCCCATATTATCCACAATGTTTCCGCGCCCGTGTATTCATCCATTTTCATTTCAAAAGTTTTTAGTTCCAGGTTCGCATCAAGACGCGCATTTCCTTTGTTGTCCTTTGGGTTCGGAAATATGGCAGTCCATTTTTCCGAATTATTCTCACCGCGCCCTTGGTTTATAACATAGAGTCTTCCCTCTTGTGGCGAAACAGAACAAAAATTAAACATCGTTCCGTTATTAAAAACCTGCTCACCTGTTGACTCAAAAGGTTTTCCAAATACGGCTTTATTTGCATCTTTACATCCTTCGTTGTCCTTGCACATTTTCACAATCAGCCAGTACGTAAATGTTCGTGTCGGTACTGTTTTTTTCTCCGTAGTCGTCTCTTTACCCGTTGCAGTATTTTGCGATTCCCGATTCTTTATCTTTATGATTACGGCTACTGCAATGCCAACAAACAAGAGACCGAATAAAAGAACAACGGGAAGCAAAAGCCATGCTTTGCTTATCCCTTGTTTCTGTCTTTTGTTTTCAGCATCCGCATAAACAAATCCGTGTATATTTCTTTTGCGATTTTCGGCATCTCCTCTGTTTAATTGATTTTGTGAACTCTGTTTAAAAAGTAAAGCCGATGAAAGTTCATCGCCGAATTCCTTTGTGCTTTGGTATCGTGATTCAAAATCAAAAGACAAAGCTTTTAGTATCACGTTTTGCGCTGCAACAGGAGTTGAAGGGCGAAGGGCTTGCGGCATTATCTGAACGCCTGCCCTGTGCATTTCGAGAATCTGAAAAGGTGTTTCGGGATTAAAAGGTTTTCGTCCTGTCAGCATCTCATAAGCAATGATACCCAAAGAATAAACATCACTTGCGGCAACCGCCGGCAACTTCAAAAGATGTTCGGGCGACATATAATGAACTGTCCCTGAAACGGTATTTGCAATGGTTGTCGCCGCCACTTCCGAATCCAAAATTCTTGCTATTCCGAAATCAATTATTGTGACTTTCCATCTGCCCCTTTCATCATGTTCAACCATTATGTTTTCGGGTTTTAAGTCACGGTGAAAGATGCCTTTGTTATGTGCATCAGTTAATGTGTTGCAAACCTGCTTCATTATCTCGGCAACATATTCAAACTCCATGCCCACTTCGGGTTTCATGTATTTTCGCAAGGGGACACCTTCGACAAACCGCATTACAAGAAACGGTTCGCTGTTCGGCAGAAGCCCTGCGTCAATAATTCCGACAGTTCCGGCAACGCCTTCAAGTCTTGTCAATGCTTCAATCTCTTGTCTGAATTTCTTGACAACATATTGGTTTTGAAGGGATTTCTCTTTCAAAACTTTTATAACAACCTTGCGCGAAAACATTTCCGGTTTATCTATTGCCAGATAAACTTCGCCAATGCCGCCGCTGTCCAGCATTCCCGTTATCTGATAGCGTCCGCCTATCATTTGCCCCGTAAAATCCCTGGTGGGATATGAGATAACCGTAGGCGGAAAAACATCTATTGTGGTTTGTAAAACCTTTGTGGGAATTTCACTTTGAGGACGATTTGAAGCATTTGCCGCAAAGAGTGCTTCCACTTCGTTATACAAATTCGCGTCGCCATCGCAAACAGCCGATAGATATGCGTTGCGGTCTTCTTCTTTTATATTCAAAGCCTGGTGATAAATCTGTTCTGCTTGTCCGTTCATGCCATACCCGAATATCTTTTAATTTTACTGACCTCGTATCAATAAAGTCTCTTCAAATCTTTTTGCAAAATCAAAGAGCGTAGGTTGTTGAATTTTGCCCTTCTTTTTCGGAGTGGTTTGAGAGCCGTTTTGCGGCGTAGTGCTGTTTCCACCACTTGAATTGTTGGCAGGTTCATCTTCAAGGTCTTTTGTGCCGCCAAATTCTTCTCCGTAAATAGCCGGAACACGACCGACTCCATATTCAAGCCATTCAATTATTGATATGGATTTATCTTGTGGTTTGAAATCGGCTTTTTGTGAATCCAAACCGTCAATAATTAAAGCATAAGTTAAGAGTCCCTGTTTTTTCTTTTTGCTTTCAAGCGCGACATTATCCTCTTGAGTCGCCGCCAGAATTCTCATTCCTTTATCATAAGACAATTGACCTAGACCGCGACTTCCCATCGGTCCGGGCTTAAAGTCTTTTCCCATAACTGCGGCGGATGAATAACAGGCATCAACTATCATTAAAATTTCGCCGGCATCAATATCACGCATCCACAAACTCAGTTCGTCGCTTGAAATGCTTTTTGTGCGAACTGTTTCCGAGACTTCTTTTTTGCTGCCAATACCCGTGTCAAACGGGACAAGATAGAAATTGCCTTGAACATCCTTAAATCCATGGCTTGAAAAAAGAATCAGAACCGTATCATCGGGCGTTGCCGATTGTAGTTTCTCTATGTTCGGTATCGAAATCGAAGTTGAAACGACAGGCGTTTGTGATTCGGCTGGCGGTGTTTTTTTAGGGCTGTTCTTAGAACCCCTTGTTACCTCTTTTTTCGTCGTGCTTTCTACTTTGTTTTCCGTGCCTGATGTTGGCGTCGTTGCAACCAAAGGCTTTGCACCATATTTGGACAAAGCCATCAGAACTCTTTTGAAATTATCTTTTGTTGCCAGGCGCTCTGTAACAAAAGGCTTCCCCGCCCGATTTTCATAATCGGAAAGTAACGACAAGGAAATAACATCGTCAAAACGTCCGGATGCTTTAAGAAGGTTAGACATTTTTTCTTGAGTAAGCCGTGCGTCGTTAGCCGCGAAATCAAGATTGAACGTAGGATTTTCAAACGCATTGACACCGACGGTTATGATAAAAGCACGTCCCTTTCGCATTGTGCCATTTGATTGAATATCGAATCTCTTTTTATCGGCTAAGCTTTTCACACGGTCTTCATTAAATCCGTAGGCGGAAAATTCAACCTGTTTTATGTCCGCACGTTGAGGCACTTTAATACTGTCAAAGACAATCGTTGTGCGTTCCGATGCATCCGTGTTTACTCTATGAGCTTGTCTCCAAGCAGAGCGTTCTTCGTTTATGCTCGTTTTCTGTTTGTTTACATACAACTCAAACTTTTCGGACGAAGTTGTATATCCCACAAGCTGACCGTTGCGAAACAGACGAATATCATAAATCCCGGATGTCAGAGGATTTCCCGAAGCATCTTTTTGGAGTTCGCTTTTCACGCTTGCCACTTCGACCGTAACGCTTACGGTTTCGGGTGAAGTCTGTTTTATGTTTGTTATTTTCACGGACGGCTGTGTGATATTCAGCGTAGATAAATCCGGAACGGGCGCGAATTCTTCGCCGTCAACTATTCGACCAAGCAGGCGCGGTTCGTAGTAAAAACGCATAAATGCTTCGACAGGCTGTGGCTTGTAAATCGCATAAGGCATTATCCAATGAACTTCTTTGATGTCATCGAGTTCGCCCGAATCAAACCGCCCGTCGGGCGTCACGGTCATCCATTCTTCACCCGCAGGGTCAACCAGATAACCTGTCTCCACTTCTTTATCCATATTGAAAAGTCTTACTTTGCTTTCAACACCGCCAAGTGCCAGAACTGTTCCTTCGGGGCTATAAGACAGAGTTCCCCAAAAATCCGTTCCCGTCGGAAATTGTCCAACTATATTTTTCCCATACTCCCAATTGTAAAGAGTTTTATAGATGGAAAATGTCAGCAACGTCCGTTTTGGCGCAAAGGCTAAATTACTGACATCTACATTTTGCGGCAGTCTTGTGCGGTGTATAACCTGTCCGGTGTTAGCATCCCAAATTTTCATCTCGTCTTTGTCTTCGCCACCAACCATTGTGCCATCGGGACTAAAAACAAGTTTCGGTGCAAACCCAGTCGAAAGCGATTGTTCGACTTTTATCTTTTGAACTTCCTGCCACGTCGAAGTATCAAGAATTTTAGCGTCTGTATTTGCTTTGAATTCGCCCGCGTTAAGATACATTTGCGCGAAAATCGAAGACTTTGATTTTGGAAGGTAGAGAAACTTTTTGCCGTCGGGGCTGAAATCAAATTGATTTATCCAATTTTTGTTACTGGAAAAGACTTCTTTTCTGCTCTCGATTTCAAACACTTTCAGGTTTATGTAAAAGAAGGTCAGAATCTTTGCACGTTTTTTTTCTTCTGCATATTGAACGGCTATGTAACGCCCGTCGGGACTAAATGCGAACGAGATAATTTGCACGTTTGTATCAAAACGCTGTTTCTCTTTCTTGGACAATAATTCTTTGACCAGAAGCGTTTTGCTGTCATTTGTCAGGCTCGCGTAATAACGCCCGTCCATTGAAACAGGTGTTTTGTTCCCTATGCTTAAAGCGTCATCTTCGACCAATGTCTGCGGCTTTGAATTTCTCTCCAAATCCCAGAATCTCAGCCCGCCTGAATATGTTGCAGTCAGCAAAGTATTTTCGTTCAGAAACCTTGACGTAGTCGCCCTGGGAACTGAAAGCACATTGTAAGCGTCACCTTTTCGCGGGTCTTTTATTATGTTAATTCCGCGCCGCGCAACTGCAATTGACGAGAGAGTTTTTCCCGTAGCCGCTTCATAACGAAGAACACTCCTAAACTCGCTGCAAGTGTTAATTATGCGTCCGTCTGTGCTGAAAGAAATCGGACACAACGCCCTGAAAAACTTGCTGTCCTCATCCAAATCTTTCGGAGAGAAGTTTTCAGGAATTGTTCTTAGCTCAGTCTTTGAGCTAAGGGACATTATGTGAATCGAACTATCACCCAAATTGTAAGCGAGGGTGTTGTTGTCAGGCGCGAGGTCTAATGAACGAATGCTCTTTTTCTGAAAATTTAATAATCTGATACGACTTAAAGCACCACCAATTAATTCAATAAGAGCCAATGCGGGAATTACGTATTTTCCTATTCTTGCCACTCTCTCGAAAATGCTTACGTTTGCATAATCCTTATCCTCTTTTGAAACGAAAATATCCGTCCCTTTCTTTGTGGTTAAATCATAGACTTTAATCGAGCCGTAGCCGCTTCCACACACAAGGAGTTTGTCGTCTTTGCTAAATGCAAGCGCGGTCACTACCTCGACCTTGGGTTTATATGATTTATCCGCAAGTTCTTTTCCCGTTTCGATTTCCCAAATTTTAATCTTATCTTCTCTGCCTTCCCCTTCTTCATAAACGCCTGCAACCAATCGTCCGTCATTGCTCAGCGCAAGCCTTATGATTTCTTTGTTGCTCTGAAAATTTTGCTTTACCGTTTTGTTTTTGATGTCCCAGATTTTAATGCCCTGAATGTCGCCCGTTACTAACAGGTCTCCTGTTTTATTGAAAGTAACCGGAATTGGCTGAGGGAAAAGAGTATAAGCCGTTAAAACATCATCTTCTTTTGGTTTTGCAGATGTATTGTCGTCAAATCTAAGCGGCGTCAGCGTTTCATATTTCCCGCTTGCAATATCAAAGAGACGCACTACGCCGCTTTTACTTACTGCGGCTATTGTTTTGTTGTCGGGGCTAAAATCTATTCCGGCAATCTGGTATCCCGGAAAGCTGATAATCTCTTGTCCGGTTTCCACAAGCCAGACTTTTACGACGCCGTCTGCACCAAGCGTAGCCAACAGATTATTATCGGGACTGTAAGAAAAGTTAGTAACAAATTGGTCGTGCATTGTTTGAACAACCAGCCTCTGCGGATTTTTTGAAGGCTTGCCCGATGTATCAGGTGCGGGCGTGGTCGCTGTCGTTGCTGTATCTGACTTGGTTTTGTCGTCGTCTTCTAAATCCTTTGCAGAACCGATTACATTATTTTGAGTTGCGTGTTCTTTAATTTTCGCGGAAACAGAAGTGCGAAGTTGTTCCATAACTTCGTTGATGGCTTTTTCAGTTTCTTTGTCTTCGCCCTTTACCTTCCCGTTAAATATCTGCTGTTTTGTCTTTACCCATTCAACCGAGTAATCAACTTCAATTTTGTAATCTTTTCTACCGATTTTCTTTCCGAATATGGGGATATTTTTTTTAAGCGTATCTGTGGTTGTTCTTTCGTTGTTATCCGAAAGATTGAGTATCAAAAGGTAGTCACAGTTTTCCTGTGCGGCTTGTTCGCGCGTTTTGCCGATTTCAAAATACTTATCTAAAAATTTTGCCCTGACGGATGATTCACGTTGAAAATAGACAAGCAATCTGCTGATGAAAGCATCGTGCGTAATCCCGCTGTTTTCTTTAATCGTGGGTCTTGCAATGCCGAGTTGCCACAGGGTTGATGTCTGGCTCGTTTGAAAGTTTAGAGTCGTTTCATCCTTATTATTATCCGCTTTAGCAGAACCGGCATTGACACAGACAAACGAAGACAGGACAAGCGAGCTTGCAATTAGTAAAGCCAAAAAAATCTTTAGATTTTGAAAGAAAGCAATCGCGTTTTGTTTTTTCATGTTGAACCTCTGCTTTAGGTAACGGATTTTGTGAATCGCAGTTAATCTGTGAAACCTTTAATCCCTGTGCGGAAAATGAAAAACATTTCCCGTTTAATTTATTGCTTGTAATTATTAAGAGTATAAAAGCAAAGGTCTCTTACCGTCTGGTAAAATTTATTATCTAAATCTCCCCTTTGTATAAATTCAAACAGATATTAGGTCTGTTTGGTTAATAAAACTCGCTTCCGGCTGTGCTGTCGGAGGTGTTGTTTATGATGACTATGTAATTGCGGGCATTCTACGCTCTGACTTTTTCAGGGTCAACATTTCTCTTTTGATTTCAAGGATTCTTTCAAAACAACCTTGCCCGACCCTTTCTCATCCGTGTACTATCCCGAAAGCGATTATCGCTAAACAAATTCAAGAGGTTAAAAGCCGTGAAGTATAAGTTTTCCGTTTTGTTAGTCTTGTTTCTTTCAATCTCCCTGCTTTCGCCAATTTTTGCCCAAACTCCGCATCGCAAACGTACAGTCGAGACCGCAAAACCCTCCTCGACCCTAGGCATCAAACAGGATGTTTCCGAGGCGTTAAAAATTATTGAGCAGAATTACGCGGGCGATAAACTTAATTACAACAAGGTTGTCAAAGCTTCGATTGACGGGATGCTGAAAACCTTAGACCCGCATTCAAACTATTTTGACGCAGAAGAATATGCCGAATTCAAAGCAGAACAGCGTTCAGAGTATTTTGGCATCGGGGCTTCAATCATTAACCAGAGACGCGACGGCAAAATTGACACTTACATCACGGCAACATTTGAAGGTTCGCCCGCTTTTCGCGCCGGTGTTCGTTACGGTGACCGAATAGCACAAGTCAACGGCGAAGATATGCAGGACAAACCGTCTGCGGATGTGCGCGACAAAATTCGCGGACCACGCGGTTCTAAAGTTTCACTTACCCTTGAAAAAGCTTCGACAGGAAAATTTGAAACAGTTGATATAATACGTGACGCAGTCCCGCAACCTTCTGTACCTGATTACTACATGATAAAACCCGGCGTCGGTTATATAGACATGACTCGCGGGTTCAATTACGACACTGCGGAGGAGATGAAATACGCTCTTTCATATTTGAATGAACAGGGAATGAAAGGATTGGTTCTTGATTTGAGAGGAAACCCGGGGGGGTTGTTGGATGTTTCTGTTGAAGTGGCGGCGAAGTTTTTAAAGAGCAATCAGATTGTAGTTTCGCAACATGGACGCATTAGCAATCGTGTCTGGAAAATTCCTGTGAATGAGACAGACCAAGTTCCACTTGTAATTTTGGTCAGCCGTTTTTCTGCGTCTGCCTCCGAGATTGTTTCAGGGGCATTGCAAGACCATGACAGAGCTTTGATTGTCGGCGAAAATACTTTTGGCAAAGGTCTGGTTCAAAGCATCGTTCCGTTGGAATATGGCTCGGGTTTAACTATTACAACGGCGAAATACTACACGCCGTCAGGGCGTCTTATTCAAAGAGATTATTCAACAGAGAGTCTTTACGATTACTACAAAAACGAAGCTGAAGGAACTTCTGCCGAAACAAAACCCACAGGACCTGAAAGCCGAACTGATTCGGGCCGTGTTGTTTACAGTGGCGGCGGAATCAAACCCGATGTTGCGGTTAAACCCGTTGAGATAACACGCGAACAGGCAAGCCTTCGCAATCCGATATTCTTCTTTACGCGAGAAGTAATAAACGGTCGCATTCCGGGCTTTGACGCCTATAAAGTTCAGCGGGCAATCGAGTTTGGTCATAAGGTTGAAGCTAATGATTTCCCGATTACGGACGCCTTAATACAATCTCTGAAAGTCTATTTGAGCAAAGATAAATCTTGGAACGTGACACCATCAATGATTGATAAAAACCGGGATTTTGTTTCGACAGAGTTGCGTTTCAGTCTTGTGCTTTCGGCTTACGGCAGAATCTCGGCAGACCAAGTTTACACGAATGTTGACCCACAGGTTTTGAAAGCCATAGAAGTCTTGCCGCAGGCAAAAGAACTCGCGGCGAATGCTGCACGCATAAAGAAGAGTCAATAAGCCGTTTCAAATAAAAAACGAAAAAGCCGCGTCCATTTTGGTTCGCGGCTTTTACATTTGCTTGGATTTTGTTAGTGAATCACCGCTTGTTCGCCAAACTTCTTGGCAAGTTCGGTTTCATAGTGAATAATCGTATGTTCGTATCCGAAAAATACTTTCACCACTCCGCGAAAAAACGGGTTTGGAACTTCGCCGCGTTCTGTAATAGTCAGCGTGCTTCCATTTGCTTGCGACTTTACTTCCATTTCCCAAACACCACTGAACGGGAGTTCGGGGTCTGCAATTGTGCGAACCAATTTGTAAGGAGCATTTGATTCCGTCTTTTCAAGCGGCAATGAATCGCCGTTTTTGTAAACTTCCTTCCATAACTCTTTCCCGTTGCTATCCGGCATTCTTTCAACTCTTTCAAGCTCCGTCCTCCAAGAAGACTGTGACTGAAAATCGTTGATTGCCTGCCATACTATTTCGGGCTTTTGTTTTGTCATTAAGGTTTTCGTTACTGTGTGTTGTTTGGGTGTGAGCAACCCCACGCAAAGAAGACACAAAGCAAACGTGACAATCAAAGCCATATGAAAAAGAACAACATAAATCAGTTTTTTCTTCATGTTACTCCTCGCTGTTTTAGTATTATTCATCAAAGAATCGTCAGCCTAGGAGATGAACCTTACTCAAAATCATCTGCCTTGCGGGTTCATTGATTCGTGTCCGTGTGCAACCTTCCAAACGCCGTTATGCTTAACATAAACGACCGTCATCTTGCCTGTGTAATTCATCGGCTGACCTGCAAAATTTGCCATAACCGAACTGTTGTAAGTCAGTATCGCCGTATCGCCATAAACCTGAACACGCGGGTTATACATTTGAAATTCTTCCATCTTGAACATCTCAAACATCTTGTCCATCTTTGGCAAAAAATTTTCTTTCGGATTGATTTCAAGATACGGACTCATGGGACCAAAGTAGGTTGAGTCATCCAGAAAAAAGTCCATAAAAAAAGATTTGTCTTTTTTCTGCCAGGCTTCTGCCGAAGCCTTTTCGCGTGCAATGACCTGTGTTGCAACTGCCGACTGTGTTTTTGCGTCCTGTGCAAACAGGCTCTCTGCGGTTGCAACAAGCAAATACCCGATAATAAAAAGTACAAAAAGAATACGAACGACAGGGTCTTTTCTCAACATGATATTGCTTCTCCTTTTCTCAGTTTAATTACTTTCAGAACTGCTTTTTTGCGAGGGGTGAACACTCAAAATAAACAATTAGTGTTGCTTTAAGGTGATAATAGCGATTGCCGCTCCGGTCGGGTCGTTGATTAATGCGAAACGACCTACATTTGGGATGTCTGTCGGAGGAACGCAGACAGTACCACCGAGTTCTGTTACTTTAGCCGCTGATGCGTCAACATCATCAACTGCAACATAGCTCATCCAGTGCGACGGTGCTTCTCCGAACTCTTCGCCCATCTGGTAAATCCCACCTTGCGGTTTGTCGCCAACATAGTGTTCGTCGTATTTCATTCCCGCACCTGAGCATTCACCTTCACTGCCTTCAAAGACTTTGCTTTCTTTAATTGTCCATCCGAAAAGTTCTGTATAAAAACTCTTTGCGGCTTCTGAGTTTCTTGTTGCAAGTTCGGTCCAGCAAATTTCGCCGTGTTTTGGCATTTGAAATTGTTGTTCTGTTGCTGTTGCTTGTTCTGACATTTTTTTCTCCTTCAGGGTTTAATTGCAGTTGATAGAATTTGGTCTTCTACACAAAGTCCGTTGACTTAAATGGAGAGAGACCCGAAATTGAAAATTTTAGGTAAAGCTAAAACTTAACCCTTTGCTCGTTCTTTATTTTTTGACAACTTAAAATGGAAGCTGGTTTTGAACAGTAAGTTTTGAGTCCCGCCTTTAGGCGGCATTATTTCAGTAAATCTATGCCGCCTAATGGTCTTTGAAAAATGAATGCCGCAAAAAATAGTCTTGGGGCTATGCCCGCTGATGTGCGGAAAGGTCTGCCTTTCCGTCAGATTTCATCAAGATAGTGAGAGGCTGCGCCTCGAACGCG
>Ga0187894_10006190_pt1 | contig 11847 bp, 15 predicted proteins | sample GBC1701081metaG_FD_136650 | JGI IMG/M metagenome (GOLD analysis project Ga0187894, IMG submission 136650) | White microbial mat communities from a lava cave in the Kipuka Kanohina Cave System on the Island of Hawaii, USA - GBC170108-1 metaG ...
GAGCTGCCATTCTCGCCGACAAACTACGGCCTTGGCATGATCCCCCGCTATCAGCAGCTCGACGACATCCACAGCGCGCGCGCGTATCGCGCGCGCTATCGCGGCGAGGTCCACTTCACCGACGCGCAGGTGGGCCGTATCCTCACCGTGGTCGAGGAGCTCAAGCTGCACGACTCGACGCTCACCGTTCTTACCGCCGATCACGGCGAGAGCCTGGGAGAGCACAACTACTATTTCCAGCACGGTTGGTTCCCATACGAGGAGTCGGTGCGTGTGCCCCTGATCGTGCGCCTGCCGGGCGCCGGCATCGCACGCAGAGTCGCGGAGCCGGTATCCCTGGTGGACGTCTTGCCGACGGTGCTGGGCGGCCTGGAGATCCAGGTGCCCGAAGGCGCCGAGGGACGCGACCTGCGGCCTGCGCTGGCAGGCACTGCCGTGCCTGCGGCGCCGATCTTCGCGGTCACGGCTTATCTCAACCAGATGACCGCGGTGCGAGACGGCCAGTGGAAGCTGGTGCACACGCCGCTCGCACAGGCTCCGCTCGGGGGCGATCCGTGGGCTGCGTTCTACGCCTCGAGGCAGACATACGCCCTCTTCGATCTGGCGTCAGACCCAGGGGAGACGAAAGACCTCGCCGGCGGCAATCCGGCGCGTGTGGGAGCTTTGCGTCCGCAGCTTCTCGGCTGGGAGCGCCAGCACGGCATCCCCATGGACCGCACCCCCGCGTCCGAGCTCGATCCAACCACGCGCGATCGCCTCGGGGCCCTCGGTTACGGCTCGTAGCCAGTGTCTCGAGTCGTTGCATCGGGGCGGTTGCCTGTGTAGGCACCAACTCCGATGCGCTTTCGATCGGGAGGGGCCGCGCTGGCGATCGCGTTGGCGGTTGCGGCTTGCGGTGGCGAGTGCCGTGTAATTTTATCCAGCGGCCTCGTCGTCGGCTGCGGCGATGTGCCGCCGGGTCCGGGCGATCCGTCGTTTGGTAGCGCCGCCGAGGTCCTGCTGACGGACTGTTCGACGAACCAACTCGTTTGGGTCGGGATCAATGCGCAGCCGACGCCGACGCCTCCCCCAGGTGGGGGTTCGGCTCAGCAGGACGACGACGTCTTCGAGGAGTTCGATACGCTGCGCTGCGCCGGCAACCTCAACTGGATCGGTGGCACCGTACTGGTCGCCAACGACGTGCCAGGCGGATTCTATTTCAATCCGGCGGCGATCCTCGTTCTCGAGTCGGCTCCGCTCGAAATGCAGACGACGATTGCGGCTATCTCAGGGGATCCGCAATTCTACGCCAACGGTGGTGATAGCGGCGTGCAGTGGGTCGTACCCGCCGAGATTCTCGACATCGAGACGTCCGAGACGTTGATGTGTCCGCTCGCTCCGGCTTGCACCGCCTGAAACGATCCAAAAGTGGATTGACTTGTTGGATGACGAGCGGACAATGACGCTCTCGACGCTCTCGAGGGAGATGAGGTCAGGCTGCATGAAGAGGGAGAGCGCGCCGCGAGGCTCGAATGAAGGGAGTAGCGAGAATTTCCTTTCAGGGTGGAGCCCTCTTCGTGCCGGCAAAGACTCCCTACGACCGCGAGGTACTGTTCGAGCATCTCGATCTGTACGCCAAACGTCACGGCACGGTTCGCGTCGAGCTGAACCGGCGTGAATGGACGGTAACCAAGTCGAGCGTCGGGGAGCGGTCGCTGTGTGCGGACTGCAACCGTCGTCTCGATGCTCTGACCTATGCGCTCGGCGGTCGTGCGCTCTGCGCGTCCTGTGCCCGCCGCGACGTGAAGTGAGGCGGGATCACTTGCTTCTGGCGGTGGCGTTCTCCGGCGGGAGAAAATCCTCGTCCAGGTAGTACACCGCGAGAACGGCGCGCTTGCGCCGGCCACCGGGTGCATCGGCGTTGCGATCGCGATCGTAGCCGGCGAAGACCTCGTTCATCTCTTGCACGAACTTGCCGCCCCCATCCCGCACGCGTCGGCGCAGCTCGGCCAGGGCCTCCGCGCCGATGTTGTCGTAGAACACCTTGCGCTGCAGGAACGTCTCCTCCCGCGGCGACTCGATGTTGTGCGCGATGGCGCGAATGAGCTCGGCCGCGTCGGTGCCGAGGATCGCGAGTTTCGCAGCGGCGCCCGCCGCTGGGATGTAGGCCCTTTGCGTGAGGCGAACGTGGCCGGCCGGTGTCAGTTCCACCACGCCGACGCGGATCAGCTCGTCGACCACTGCGCGCGGCGGGATGTCGCCGCCGATCTCGGCGACGAGGCCGACGAAGTTGGGTGCGCCCTCAGTCTCGTCGTAGGGTAGGGCGGAAGGGTCGCCCGCGTCGTCGCGGTACGCCTCTTCTACGAGCCACCGGCTGATGACGCGTGTAGCGACCCCGTAACTCAGATTCGCCTGGCTCGCAGGTCGCGGTACTTGACCGCGTCGGATCTGACCGATCTCCTTGCGCGTGATCCCGGTGACGAGAGCGACGCGGCTGTCGGTCTGTTTCTTGAATGGCAGGGAGAAGTCGCGCGTTCCGACCTCGATGTAGACCTCCTTGCCGATGCGCGAGAAAGCGGGGAAGGTGATGCCGTTGGCGATAAGTAACCGGATGAGCGGCTCGAGAATGGCGCGGAGTGCCTCGATCAACTCCTGCTTGGCTGGTTCATCCTGCATAGAGGCGCGCCACTCGCATCATCCCCGCGCCTCCTTTTTGCCGTGCTTTGGTGAGCAGAACAAGGGTGAGTGGTGCGGGGCGGACATCCGCCCCGCACGACGAACGCCTCAGTAAGTGACGACGACGGGAAACATCGCGGCGGTGTAGGGCTGGCTGGCGGTGTTGCTCACCGGCGCGCGTCCGTAGGTGACGGTTGACGGCAGGTCCGTCAGCGCGCCGCCGAAGAGAACGGCCGACGCGGCCAAGCGTCCGTTGCCGCGCGCGTTCACCTTGCCGATGAAGCGGCGCGGATCGCTGTTCTGCACCAATTCGGAGGCGAGTACGTAGGCGAGACCGTTGCCGGGAACCTCGATCTCCTTTTCGCCGGCGAGTGCACCACTCGAGTCGAAGGCGACCATGCGCACCTTGGCCGCTGCGTTGCCCAGATTCGTGAACAGGAGGGCGGTATCGACGACGGTGTTCGGACGGCGCAGTGCCTCGTCGAGTCGCGCAATCGGATCGCGCTCCTGCGCCCGGGCGCCTGCGCTGGGCAACAAGATCGCCGCGGCCACCCACACCAGAGCCAGAGCTGCTCCTTTCATGACCACTTCTCCTTCTCGGCCCGCTTTCATTCTTTGGGCATATTAGGCCATAAAATGGCAGACTCAAGGCTATTTTTAAGGAGAAACCTAATCTTGTTTGACGAGTGGCGTCGGGCTATCCCTGCCAGCCGGAGCACCAACACACGAGGCAAAGCGGTGAATCTGAAAGCGAAAACGGCGATCGTGGGGCTCGGTGTGACCCCCCAGGGCAAGGTCTACGGCCGCAATCACGTCGGCTTCGCGGTCGAAGCGATCCGCTTGGCGCTGGCGGATGCCGGTCTCGAACGCGACGAGGTCGACGGTCTACTGGTGAACCCGGGGATCTCTTGGGCCGACCAAGGGATGGGTTCGTTCCTTCTCCAGCAGGCGATGGGGCTGCACAACCTGCGCCTAACCGCGAGCATGAGCCTCGGCGGCGCAACTGCGATTGCGATGATCCAGCAAGCCGCGGAGGCGATTGCCGCAGGGGTCTGCACCACCGTCGCATGCGTGTTCTCCGACGCGCCGCTCAAGCCGCCGAAGCCGGCGTCAGCGGGCGGCGGCAAGAGCAACGGCTCGGCGAGCGCGTATGCCTTCGGCCGCGGGCTCGACGCAGCGTACGGCATGTTCGGCGTGAACGCGCTCTACGCCATGGTCGCGCAAAGACACATGCATCTCTACGGCACCAGCAACGATCATCTCGGCGCGGTCGCAGTCGCCGAACGCCAGTGGGCGAATCGCAACCCCGCGGCACAGTTTCACGGCCAGCCGATGACGATGGGCGACTATCACGAGTCGCGCTGGGTGGTGGAGCCGTTCCATCTGTTCGATTGCTGCCTGGTCTCGAATGGTGGCGTCGCGGTGATCGTGACCAGCGCCGAGCGCGCAGCGAATCTGCGGCGTCCGCCAGTGTACCTGTGGGGGATGGGGCAGGGGCATCCGGGTGGTGATCCGCTCGAGACACTCACCTCAGGTGCCGCGTTGGCGAAGGAGACGGCCTTCAGCATGGCAGATGTCACTCTGCGCGACATCGACGTCGTGGAGCTGTACGACTGCTACACCTTCACTGTTCTCGTCTGTCTCGAGGACTACGGCTTCTGCAAGAAGGGCGAAGGTGGCCCGTTCATCGCGGACGGCAAGCTCGGCCCGGGTGGCAGCCTGCCGGTGAATACTGGCGGCGGTCAGTTGTCGTCATTCTACATGTGGGGCATGACGCCCGTCTCCGAGGCGGTGATCCAAATGCGGGGCGACGGTGGCGAGCGGCAGGTGAAGAACGCGCGCCGCGCGCTCGTGAGCGGCAACGGTGGTATTCTATCGACCCACTCGACGCTGGTTCTGAGCGCCGACGAACGCTAGGTGAAGCTTGTCGTCCGAGGGCTACAAGAAACCGATCCCAACGATCACGCCGGAGATGTCCCCCTTCTACGAGGGGTCACGGCGTGGCGAGCTCGTGCTGCAACGATGCGGGGGCTGCGGCAGTTACCGCTTTCCGCCACGCGAGCTTTGCGGACAGTGCCTGTCGACCGAGAGTAGATGGGTGCCGGTGAGCGGCCGTGGCCAGGTCTTCACCTTCAACGTGATGCATCAGGTCTACCATCCCGGCTTCGCCGGAGAGACACCGTACGCGGTGGTTCTGGTGAAGCTCGAGGAAGGACCGAAGATCACCTCCAATCTCGTCGGTGTCGCACCGCACGACATTCGCATCGGCATGCCGGTGCGGGTCGTCTTCGAACGCTTGTCCGACGAGGTCACCCTGCCGAAGTTCACTCCTGCCTGAGCGAGAGTCGAGGACAACTCGATGCCTGTGATCCGTGCCGAGGAGCTGACCTACACCAAGGTGCTCGCCCTCGACATGTCGCGCGCGATTTGTTTTCTGCCGGTGAGTGCTCTCGAGGTTCACGGCCCTCATCTGCCGTTGGGGATGGACTTCTACATGGCGCGTTGGATGGCCGAGGAGACGGGACGCCGCTTCGCCGACACTCACCCCGACTGGACCGTCGTGCAGTATCCGCCGTTGCCGCTCGGAACCGACGAGCTGCCGCTCGCGGGCTCGATGCACGCCGATCAGCGCACCGTCTACGAAGGCGTGAAGCGCCACGGCGAATCGCTCGCGCACGCCGGCTTCCGCTATGTGGTCGTCACCAATGGTCACGGAGGTCCGCGCCATGCGTCGGCGCTCGAGGCGGCGTGTCGCACGGTGAGCAAGAAGCGCGGCGTTCACATGTTCACGCCGTCGATCGCAGCGTTGCACGCGATCGTTTCCGGAAGCCGATTCCCTCAGGTGGAAGAGATCATCGGCCGGCCGCTGAGCGAGCTCGAGCGGACGAGCTTGCTCGCCGGCGAACACGCCGGGACCTGGGAGACGTCGTTCATGTTGGTGCAACAGCCGGAGCTTGTGGAGAGCGAGTGGCGTAATCTGGGTCCGGACGCTCCGCCGGCATTTGCGCCGCTCGAGACGGCCGGAACTTGGTTCGCGCAGCGTCTGGAAGCGCGCGGCCGCGATACGAAGACGCTGCGTGAGATCGTGAAGGGCCTCGCGGGTGGTGTCGGCTGGTTGCTCAATACGCACTACGGCTACGGCGGCCACACGGTGACCTACCAGGGCAACCCGTCAGCGGCGTCGCCGGAGATCGGCCAAGCCTTCCGCGAGGTGATGGTGCGTGACTGTCTTGGATTCGTCGAGCGCGTCACCTCCGGCGCGATGGCAGGCACCGACGTCCGCAGCATCGCTTCCGACGCCGCGATCATCCAGCCTTACTTCGTTCGACGCGTCGGCTTGGTCGCGGCCGCGATCCTCCTCGCCTTGACGTTCTGGTGAGCGCTCCCTCACGCGTCACCCAAGTGCCGCAGGAGTACCAAAAGTCGTTCAAGACTGGACACGCGCGCCGCATGGTAGGTCGCTCACGCCGAGCACCGCCCTGCTAAGTGCCATGGCATGACTCTTGATGATGAGCTGTCGCCGGGTGGGAAGAACATGGCGACGATCTCATGGTTGAGTAGAGGCCGAGTCTTCTTCGTTGGCTCGGCCATAGATCTGTTACAGAGCAAGAGGCAGGCGGTCGTGATGGTCCGCTGGGTTCTGGTGACGGCGGCCTCGTATCTCATGCTCTTCAGCGGCACGACCGGGCCCAACGCGGGTGTTCTTCTCGTAGTGGCGCTGCTGCTGGCGTCGAACATCACGATTGGCCGCCTCCCCGAGGCTCTCGTCGCCCATCCGGGGTTCGACGCGATGGTGCTGCTCGTCGACACCATCCTGCTGACCGTCGGCTTCTACTGTAGCAGTGGGGTCACGTCCGACTTCTACCTCGTCTACTTCTTCGTGATCTTTCTGGCCGGCGTCAGCGAGCGGCTGTCATCGGTTCTCCTCGGCTCGCTCCTCGCGGCCGGTGCCTACGTATCGCTGCGCTGGGTCGGCCTGACGACGCCGACGCCCGACACCAGCATGGCCCTGCGCGTCTCCTTCATCTTTGCCGTCGCGCTCTTCTACGGCTTCTTGGTGGAGCGCATCCGCCTCGATCGCGAAAAGCGGCAGGCGGAGCACTACGCGCGCCTCGAACGCGTGAATGCGCGATTGCGCGAACTCGTCGAGCTGCGCGAAGCTTTCGTCGGTTCCGTCTCGCACGAACTGCGCACGCCGCTCAACGCGATGCTCGGCTACATCGACCTGGTTCGCGAAGGATCCGTCGGAGACATCAAGCCGACCGCGGCCCACTACATCGACAAGGCCTACGGTCGCGGCGTGCACCTGATGCGCATCATCGAGGAGCTGCTCAACTTCGCGAATCTGTCCAAGGGACAGCTCGAAGTGCTGGTCGAACCCACCGAGGTGCGCATGCTGGTCGAGAAGGTCCGCGGCGCCGCCGAACCTTCGGCGCGCGCGAGGGGCCTCGATCTGCGCGTGGAGGTCGAGCCCGACGTCGACCGAGTCGTTCTCGACAGCAGCAAGTTCGTACAGATCCTGCTCCACCTCGTGACCAACGCGATCAAGTTCACCGACGAGGGCGAGGTCGTGGTCCACTGCGCGCACGTCGAGGGGACTCTCACGAGCGGTTGGAACGGACCCGTGCTCGAGGTCTCGGTGCGCGACACGGGGCAAGGGATCTCGCCGGAAATGCACGAGGCGATCTTCGAGGAGTTCCGCCAGCTCGACCTCGGACCGAACCGGCGACACGACGGCATCGGGCTCGGCCTCGCCGTCTGTCGCGGCCTGGTGAAGTTGCTGCGCGGGGATCTCACCCTCGACAGCACGGTCGGCAAAGGGAGTGTCTTCACCGTGCGCCTGCCGGCCACGACTCCGGTCGGCTTGGCCGATGAAGAGGGCGTTCCCCTCGCCGTCGCCAACGCGGCCCATTAGAGTCGCGGCGACGTTCGGGCGCCAGCGCGAAGCCGGCCCTCAGCGGTTCAGGAAGACGGGGCAGCTCGAGTTGCGCAGCACGTACTCCGTCGTGCTGCCGAGAACCATCTCGATGATGCGACCGTGGCCGTAGGCGCCGATGAAGAGCAGATCGTGGCGGTTCTCGCGGATGAAGTTGGCGATGCGCTCGGGAGCATTCGCCGTTTGTTGGAGCTCGAGCCGCACCTCGATCTTGTAGGCGGCCAGATAGGCGCGCGCCTCCTCCAGGACCTTCTGACCGAGGTTGGCGTCCTTCGACACGTTCAGCACCGTCAGCGGCAGCCGCAGCTGCGTGCACAACTCGGCTGCACTCGCCATGGCGGTCGCGGCGCGCGCGCTGCCATCGTACGCGAGGACGGGATTCTCCACTTCCCTGAACTCCGTCGAGCAGCAGAAGACCGGCTTGGGCGACTTGCGCGTGACGCTCTCGGCGGTTCCGCCGAGAAGGCCGGTAGAGAATTTCTCGTTCACGCCGCGGTGGCCGATGACGACGAGATCGGCGGTGCGCGCCCGCTCGCTGATCTCGTTCGGCACCACGCCCATGCCGAGAACTTCCTCGGCGCTCACGCCGGCCGTGTTCGCCTGGGCGTTGAATTCCTGCAGCAGCGCTTCGCCGCGTTCCTGCAGCACCTGGCGCATCTTGGTGGAGAAATCGAGATAGGGTTCGAACCCCAGCGAACCCGAGATGTCGTGAAAGAACGAACCTTCGATCGAGACGATATCGATGACGTGCAACCCCACCACACGCGCCCCGAGCTTGCTTCCCAACCAGAGTCCGTAACGCGAAGCCGTGCGGGAATGATCCGACCCGTCGAGACCGACGAGGATGGTCTTGATCATGGGCGAAGCCTAGCACCGCCTACGTTTCGGCTTCAAGCAACGGGTGCAGGCTTGCGCGAAGGGTTCCTTTACATCGCGCCGGTGCTTCAGTAGAGGAGGAGGCGTGGCGGAGAAAGCGATCTCCAAGCGGGCAGAGCGTGAACAGCTCCTCTTGGAAGAGCTGAAGGCGGTGGCTCTGGCTCTCGGCATTCGCGTGCGCGAAGAGCGGTTGCTGCGCGAGGTGGGCTACCGCGTCCGCAGCGGTGCCTGCCGGCTGCGCGAGTCGAATCTCGTGCTGCTCGATCGAGGCCTCCCGACCAGCAGGCAGATCGAGGTATTGGCCGACGTTCTCGCGGGTCGCGCGGTGGACACCGTTTACCTTTCGCCTGCCGCACGTCGGTTGCTCGAGGGCCGCGTCGGCGGTGAGGTCGCGGCCGACTGAGAATGGCCGTCGACTCGTTCGCGGTCTTCAAGGAGCGACTCAAGAAGCAGGGTTTCAAGTCGACCGCCCAGCGCGACGACATCGCGCGCGTCTTCTTCGACGCGCGGCGCCACATCAGTGTCGAGGAGCTCTATCGCGAGGTGAAGCGCGTCAACCCGCGCATCGGCTACGCCACCGTCTACCGCACGATGAAACTCCTCAAGGACCACGGCCTCGCCTCCGAGTCCCACTTCCACGACGGCGAGGCCCGCTACGAGAGCGCTCTGGGGGGTCGCCATCACGACCACATGATCTGCGAGAGCTGCGGCAAAATCGACGAGTTCGCCGAGGGCAAGATCGAAGCCCTCCAGGCCGAGGTGGCGCGCCGCTTCGGCTTCCGGATCACGGGGCACAAGCTCGAGCTCTACGGGCTCTGCCGCGCCTGCCAGAAGAAGAAGGGCTGATCCCGCGCGGCGAACCCTGCAGGCGACGCGGCTCCCCGAGCGCCTTGACTTCTCTTGCCGAGAATGAGAATCGCTTTCAAAAATGAGGGATTGGCAGCACCTCGCGCCGGCGGCCCTCGGAGCGATCCTCTGTCTCGCGGCCACGGCCGAGGCCACCGTCTTCTACTCGCGCGACGAGGCGTTGCGGGTCGCGTTCCCGAGCGCGGATCGAACCGAGCCGCGTGACTACTTCCTCACTCCGGAACAGCACGAGACGATTGAAAGAACCGCCCGCTCGCCGCTCGCCTCGGATCTCATCACCGTTTACTTCGGCTACGCTGGCGACAAGCTGCTCGGCTACGCGTTGTTCGACACGCACGTGGTACGCACCCTCCCCGAGACGTTCTTGACCGTCCTCTCGCCCGAGGGAGTCGTGATCTCGACGTACGTCGTTGCCTTTCACGAGCCCCTCGAATACCTGCCGCACGAGCGCTGGATGCGGCAGCTCGAGGGCAAGAAGATGGGCGACGACTTGCAGGTCGGCCGCGGCATCGCTGCCATCACCGGCGCCACACTCTCCTCCAACGCCGTGGCTGGTGGTGTGCGGCGCGCTCTGGCCATCTACGCGGTGCTTCTCGCCGCGCCCCAGTGACCATGCGCTTCGTCGTCACCGGCGAGTGGACACGCAATCGCCTCCTCAAGGTCATCGTGTGGTGCTTTCTCGCCTACACGCTGGTTCTCTGGCTCACCAACGTAGCGATGTACTTCGCGCGCATGAATCTCTGGCCTTCGTCGGTGATCGACTACTACCGCGGCAATGAAGAGCTCTTCATGCAGCCTCGATCGCTCGCCGGTCTGCTCGAAGTGCTGCACTTCCACAGCTTCGCGATGGGCATTCTTCTGCTGACGCTCACACATCTATTGCTCTTCGTGCCGCTCTCGATGCGGATCAAGGCGTGGGGCATCGCGACCGCGTTCGTCGCCGGGCTCGGCGACGAGCTGAGCGGTTGGGGGGTACGCTTCCTGCACCCCTCGTTCGCCTATGCGAAGATCGGCTTCTTCTTGTTGCTCCAAGTCGTCATCCTGTTCCTGATGATCATGGTCGGGCGGGCTCTGATCTTCGGGCTGCCGAGCGCCTATTCGCATGGCACGGGCGAACCGCCGCGCCTGATCACGTGAGCTGTCGTCGCCGGCTGAGTCTGCTTCTTGTCGTTTGTTGCGCGCGCGGCGCTCTTGCGGCCGAGTATCGCCTCGGCAAACCGGTAATGGGTACGGTCCTGCAGGTGACCGTCGTTGCCGCTGACACCGATACAGCGCGGAGGTTGGCGGACGCGTGTTGGCGCGTAGCGGAACGTTGGGACGACGTTCTGACGACTTGGCGCGCCGACGGTGAGCTGGCCACGTTGAATCGCCGCGCTGGCCTCGGCCCGACCACAGTCAGCTCGCAGCTCGCTCTCGCTCTGCGGCAGATGTTGTTCTTCTCCACAGCCACCGGCGGCGCGTTCAATCCGGCCGTCGGCCCCTGGGTCGACCTGTGGCGAACTCCCGCGCCGACGCTCCGCCCCGGCGCCGTCCCGCGCCTCGCCGACGTGGTCGGAATCGACGATTCGGTCGTCGCGCTGGCCGCCGGCACCGTGCTCGACGCGGGCGCGATCGGCAAGGCGGTTCCGATCGGCGCCATGATCGACCTGCTGCGCGCGGGCGGTGCAACGGCAGCATTCATCGACTTCGGCGGCTCCGGACTCACGGCATTCCAATCGCCGCCGGAGAACCCCGCGGGTTGGGTGGTCGCGGTGAGCGGTCTTCGACAAGGGGAGATGCACGGGACGATGCAGCTCCGCGATGCATCGCTCTCCACTTCGCGCGCGAGCGGACCGGGAAGCGCGGCGGGGCCGATCATCGATCCCGGGACCGGGAGGCCGGTGGCGGGCCCGAGGGTCGCGGTGGTGCTCGCAGCCGACCCGGTGGCCGCCAACGCTTGGTCCACGGCCCTCGTTGTCCTCGGGCGCCAAGGTCTGGAAAAAGCAGAGGAAGCCGGCATCGAGGCGCTCGTGGAAGACGCCGGTGGGAGGGCCGCTACGGTGGGTTTCGAGAGAAAGTTGGAGAAAGGTACTTGAAAATGAGTCTCAAAATCTCATATAGCTGATCAGGTACGGAGATCGCGAGTCATGATCGTTTGTCACTGCGCTGGAGTTACCGACCGGGACATCGCCCGCCTCGTCGAGCAGGGTGCCACCACGGTTCGCGAGATCACCCGGCAGTGCGGCGCAGGCATGCACTGCGCTCCGTGCCGCTCGCAGTTGCGGGAGATGCTCTGCACGGTCGAGTGTCCCGCCGTCGAGGCGGCGGCGTAGTCGACTTCGTCGCCCCGGCTCGACGCCGCCACTTCCCGCGACGATCGCGGTAGCCACCGATCGTCGGCGATCGCATCGGCTCTTTCGCCGTGTGCCTCCCTTTGTTACGTTCCGCCCGGAGGAGGTGCGCGATGAAGGGCAATGCGAAATTGATTACCGCTCTCAATGATATTCTCACCAGCGAGCTGACCAGCATCAATC
>Ga0187894_10006191_pt1 | contig 11846 bp, 8 predicted proteins | sample GBC1701081metaG_FD_136650 | JGI IMG/M metagenome (GOLD analysis project Ga0187894, IMG submission 136650) | White microbial mat communities from a lava cave in the Kipuka Kanohina Cave System on the Island of Hawaii, USA - GBC170108-1 metaG ...
GTAGATGTCCATGTGCTCGTGCTGCGCCGCCGCGGTCGTCGGTGCGACCAGCAAGGCGGCCGCGATCCACGAGCGCCACAGCCGTCTCACGAACAGCCTCCCATCCGATCCTTCACCGCGGCGACCAGCTCCTCGACGGTGATCGCGCCGTCGGCACTCTCGTCGGCTGGAAGGCAATGCGCCAGTGTCTGCGTCCCGAGTGCCGTTTCCACCGCCGTGCGCAGATCGGCGGGCGTCGCCTCCTCGTCGAGATCGCAGTCAGCGCGACACAGTGTCGCAAGGAATGGATCGCTCAGGCGGAGATCGGTGATGAAGGTCTCGTCGGTGAGAGCGTGGAGAAATTCGAGGACGTCGGCCTTCTCCTGCTCGCTCAGCGTGAAGCCGCGCACGAATTGCGACTTCAGCGGACTGGCGCTGCCGTCGCCGGCGTAGGGCCCTTCGGTGGTGAGCCGGCCGCCGTGACCATACTGATCGATCAGCACGCTCTCGAGCGTCGCCATCGAGCCGTCGTGCATGTACGGCGCGGTCAGCTCGATGTTGCGCAATGTCGGCGCCTTGAACCGGCCCATGTCGCGCGAATCGCCGGTGATCTCCATGATCCCTCGGTTGTTGGGCGGAAACGCGCCGGCGCCGTCGATGTTGTAGAGGCCGTTGTTGTCGTACTGGACCTCGTCGAAGGCCTTGCCGACGAAGGTCGTCGACGCGGAGAAGTTCACGCCCCCGTGGCAGTGGAAGCACTCGAGCCGCTCGGTGAAGAACAGATCGTTGCCGCGCAGAGCCGACTCCGAGAGCGCCGCGTCGTCGAAGCGGTAGTAGTAGTCGTCGAAGGCGGAGTGGTTCGAAATGAGGGTGCGGCAAAACGAGGCGATCGCCCGCACGACACTGGCGACGCTGATCGGATCATCGGCCACCGGGAAGGCCTCGGCGAAGAGGCGACGATAGCGCGGATCCCGGTTGAGCCGCTCGAGGAGCTCGTTCTCCTTACCGGCGAGGCCGAGCTCGACCGGCGTCTCGCCGAACATCGGCACCGGGATCTGCTTCTCGAGCTGCACGAGCAACGGATTGGCCCACGCGAGCACCGTGCTGTACGCGATGTTGGTGAGACTCATCGAGTTGCGCGGATGGAACTGGCCGGTCGAACCGACCGCGACCGGCAAGCCGTCGGTGAAGGCGTGCGCCTGTTGGTGACAACTGGCGCAGGACTGCGTCTGATTCCCCGAGAGGCGCGTGTCATAGAAGAGCACGCGCCCGAGCCCGACGCCCTCGACGGTCATCGGGTTGTCGTCCGGCACCTTCGGGATCGGGAAGCGCTGCGGCAGGTCGAACACGTAGGGTTCGAGAGCATGCGCCGGGGCGTTGAGAGCCATGGCCGCCAGCGCCAGCAGCGCCGCCGTGAAGAGATGCGGACGAGAGCCGATGCGCATGGCTCCAGGCCTCAGGGCTGGGAGGCGGGTGCGACGCGGAAGAACTTCTGCGTTGCGGGGCTGGAGAAACCGTCGTCGAAGTCGATCCCGAGGTTGCGGACTACCGGCTCGCAGTCGGTGTCCTCGCGATCCGACATGCAACCCGGCGCGGTATTGGGCACGTTGCTGGTGAGATCCGAGTCCGCCAGAAGCGCGGCGAGGTCGGCGACGATCACGTCGGCGTTCGGATCGAACTCGGTCAGCACGACGTCGCCGCGGTTGGCCCACTTACAACCCGCGACCTCGAGCGGGCGGCCGTAGCGACAGCCGGTGCTGCCGAGATGGACGCGGAACTCGGCGAAGTCGTCCTCGAGGACGATGAAGCTGTCGATGCGGAGGAACTTGTAGCCGCCCTGCCAACTCCAGAACAGCGAGGTGAGATTGAGCGGCGACGGCGCGCTCGAGGAGTCCTGGTGGTTCTTGTCGAACGGCACGCCGAGGATGAAACGCACGCCGGTGTATTCGCCCGCGGGGACGAAGCCGCGCACGCTGGTGTTCGTCTGCGGCGTGCCGTCGTTGCACGGCGGGTTCTTGTTCTCGAAATCGAGCAGCACCGTGTCGTCGTTCTGCCAGATGTCCTGCACCAGGCGCACGGGTTGCTCACTGTGATCGGCCTTCAACATGCGGATGCCGTGGATGTAGAAACGGAGGTCGGCGGGTACCCAGTGCGAATGAGAGAGCCCGACGTCTTGGTAACTCTGCCCGCAGGCGAAGGGGAGATCCCCCACTTGCGCACGGAAGTCGAGCGTCACCAGGACCTCGTCGCAGCCCGCGAGCGAGTTGTTCACCGCGCCCACCAGCTCGTCGCTGGTGACGCGCCCGTCGCCATTGGCATCGCCGAGACACCGCCCGCCGTAGTCGAGCACGACCGCCGCGACCGGCCGTGGGAGGAGCAGCAGGAAAGCCAGCGCGGCCATGGCGAGCCCGCCCGAACGAACCCCACACAACATGAGCCTCGACTCTTCCGTGCTGGCGTGCGGTCGGGCAATGCGGCAATTTGCCGCAGCATTCGCGCCTCGCATCTCTGGTAGCGTATATGGCCCTGAACGAGTGAGGAGGCCGGTGCCACCAAAGTCGAGTGCAGACGGCGTGCATGCCGTCAACTTTTCGTGGCTTTTGCAGCTGCGGTGGGGCGCGATCGCGGGCCAACTGGGCCTCATCCTGGGGGTGCGCTTCCTGCTTCGGATTGAGATTCCGCTCCTCTCTCTCTTCGCCCTGGTCGCGCTCGAGGCGGTGTCGAATGCCGCCTTTGCCCTGCGCCTGCGGCACTCGCCGCGCGTCGAGCCCTGGATGCCCGGCCTGGTGATGGGTCTCGACGTGATGGTGCTGACCGCGATGCTCCGCCTCACAGGCGGACCCTTCAACCCGTTCACCACCATCTACCTGGTCAACATCGCGCTCGCCGCCGTAGTGCTGCCGGCGACGTGGAGCTGGTTTCTCACCGCGCTCTCGCTGCTGTGCTTCGGACTTCTGTTCGTCGACCGCACCGTGCTCGAGACAGGGATGGGTCACGGCTCCGATCACATGCAGATGCACCTGCAGGGCATGTGGGTGGCATTCGGCCTCGCCGCCGGCTTCATCGTCTACTTCGTGCAGCGCGTGACGCGTTCGCTGGCGCAGCGAGACGCCGAGCTGGCGGCGGCACGTGCCCTCACCGCGCGGCACGAGAAGCTCGCCTCGCTCGCGACCCTCGCCGCCGGCGCGGCGCATCAGCTCTCGACGCCGCTCTCGACCATCGCGGTGGTGGCCAAGGAGCTCCAGCTTCAGCTCGAGCGCGCCGAGAGCAACGGCGCCGCCGTCGCCGACGTTCGCCTGATCCGTGAACAGGTCGAGCGTTGCCGCGACATCCTGCTCCAGCTCGCCGCCGACGCCGGCGAGAGCACCGGCGAAGCGTTCCAGCCGACGCGACTCGAGCCGCTGCTCCAGGCGGCAGTACGCGGTCTGCCGCCCGAGGCAGTGGCGCTTGCGCTCTCTGCTGACGCTGCGGCGGATTCGCTGCACGCGCCGCCGCGCGCGCTCGCCCAGGCGCTGCGCGGCATCGTGAAGAACGCGTGCGAAGCGTCACCACCGGGCGCGCCGGTGGTCGTACGCGTCGAGCGGCTGGGAACCGATTGGGCCATCGAGGTCGTCGATCGGGGCGCGGGAATGAACGAAGAGGTTCTCGCGCGCGCCGGCGAACCCTTCTTCACCACCAAGGGACCGGACAAGGGCATGGGGCTCGGAGTCTTCCTGGCACGGACCCTGGTCGAGCGACTCGGCGGTAGATTCTCGCTCGAATCGGCGCCTGGGCGCGGCACACGCGCACGCGTCGTGCTTCCGGGCACCAACTCGCCGCCCACTGCCGACGCCAGCGGGCGCGCCGCGGCGTGAGCTCGTGACTGCGCAACAAGATGAAGCGGCGAGCGGCAAGCCGTCGATTCTGATCGTCGACGACGACGCCGTTCTGCGCGAGCGCTTGGCACGCGCCTTTCGCGACCGCGGCTTCGAGGTGCAGACGGCAGCCGACTATGAAGAGGCGATCGCGCGCGCCAGCGAGGAATCGCCCGAGATGGCCGTAGTCGATCTGCGCATGCCGGGCCGCTCGGGCCTGGAGCTGGTGCGCGACCTGCGCGCGCTCGACCCGGCGACACGAATCGTCGTCCTGACCGGCTACGGCAGCATCGCCACCGCGGTCGAGGCGATGCGCGTCGGCGCGACCTACTTCGTCGCCAAGCCCGCAGACGCCGACGACGTCCTCGCCGCCTTCGAGCGCGGCGAAGCCCCGCCGCTCGAGGGCGCGAGCACAGAATACGTTCCGCCGTCGCTCGCCCGCGCCGAGTGGGAGCACATCAACCGCGTCATCTCCGACTGCGGGGGCAACATCTCGGAAGCCGCCCGCCGCCTCGGCATCCACCGCCGCTCGCTGCAGCGCAAGCTGCAGAAGTATCCCCCCAAAGAGTAGAGGTCAGTCGTCAGGGCCGGGGCCCCTGTGTCTCAGTCATGCCCCCGGGCCATCTCGCATTCGCCGGGGCTGCCGAGCTCGATCTGTACGGTGGCGTGGTCGACCTCGGCTTCTTCGCGCAGGACCTTCTGCACCATTTTCAGGACCTGGCCACGGCTGGTGTCGGGTGAGGCGCAGACGTGCACGCTGGCGGAATGAAGACCCGAGGTGAGAGTCCAGAAGTGCAGATCGTGGATTTCGTTCACGCCCGGAATGCCGAGGAGTTGGAGGCGCAGCCGATGGATGTCGACGTCGGGAGGAGTACCCTCGAGGAGAATGTGGCCGGTCTGCCGCAGCAGGGCGACCGCACGCGGCAGGATGATCAGTGCGATCGCCACCGAGAGGAGCGGATCGAGCCAGTACCATCCCGTGGGCCGGATGATGAGCGCGCCGGCAATGACGGCGATGGAGCCGAACGTGTCGGTGAGGACTTCGACGTACGCTGCCTTCACGTTCAGGTTCTCGTGGTGGTGCCCGTGCAGGAGGCGCACCGAAAGGAGATTGGCGACCAGGCCGATGGCGGCGACGATCAACATCACCTCGGTGTCGATCTCGTGCGGATCGCGGAAGCGCCGATAGGCCTCGTAGGCGATCAGCCCGGAGGCCACCAGCAGCGCCTGCGCATTGACGAAGGCGGCGAGGATCTCGGCGCGGTAGAGACCGAAGGTATAGCGCCGGGTCGGCGGTCGATCGGCGACCGACATCGCGGCGTAGGCGAGCATCAGCGCCGCCAGGTCGGCGAACATGTGCGCCGCGTCGGCGAGCAGAGCGAGGCTGCCGGCAACCAGACCGCCGGCGACTTCGACGACGAGCGTCGTCGCCGTGATCAATAGCGCGGTGCCGAGGCGCCGACGATGCTGTCGCCGCTCCACGAGCTCAAATCATCACCGGCGCGGATGGCGAGTCAAGGCCATCGAACCCCATTGACAACCTTGCTCGTGCGTCTAGCGATGGAACATGAGATCGGAATCGCAACCCGCTCTCGCCCTTCCCCCCGCATTCGTCGACGAGGCGACGGCGGCGCGCTGGCTGCGGCGCGCGGTAACGTTGCCCGCCTACCTTCTGCTCGCGATACTCATCGTCGCCGCCCTTCCCGTCCTGCTGCCGATGGCGGTCGTCTTCGACCTGGTGCGGCGGTCGAACTTCGCCACCGCGCGCGCGGGCGCGATGCTGATCGCGTATCTGCTCTGCGAAGCGGCCGGCATCATCGCCGCGGGCGCGCTGCAACTCGTCGCGGCTCTCCTCGGCTTCGCCGATGATCGGCGTCTCGCGTTGCACTATCGGCTGCAACACTACTGGGCCGGGGCGCTGTTCGGCGCCGCGCGCCGGCTCTACGCACTGCGCCTCGCGCTGAGCGGCGACGAAGACGGCGACGGCGGGCCGCTCCTCGTCTTCATCCGCCACGCCAGCCTGGCCGATACTCTCCTGCCGTCGCAAGTCGTTGCAAGGCGCCACGGCTACCGCCTGCGCTACGTGCTCAAGCGCGAGCTGCTCTACGATGCCTGCCTCGACCTCGTCGGCAACCGACTGCCGAACGTGTTCGTCCGCCGCGCGTCGGGAGACAGCGCGAAGGAGATCGATGCGATTCGCCGGCTCGCGACCGACCTCGGCCGCCACGAGGGTGTTCTGATCTATCCCGAGGGAACCCGCTTCTCCGCGAGCAAGCGCGAGCGCGCCCTTGCGCGCATCGCCGCGACACAGCCGGCACGTCTCGCTGCCGCGCGCGGATTGCAGCACTTGCTGCCGCCGCATCTGGGCGGACCGCTGGCGCTGCTCGACGCCGCACCGCGCGCGGACGTCCTCTTCGTCGCCCACACCGGACTCGAAAGCGCCGCGACCCTGGGCGATCTGTGGCGCGGCGCCATGATCGGCCGCACGGTTCGCGTCCATCTGCGCCGCGTTCCCCGCAGCACCATCCCGACCACGCGCGCCGAGCGCGCCGCCTGGCTCGACGCGGAATGGGCGAAGCTCGACGCCGTGATAGACGCAGGACTGAGGACTGAGGACTGAGGACCGGGTGCCTCGCCGCCCCGCCCGTCTTCACCGAGCCCTTCGTCGCGTTGGGTGCTCATCGGCGACGGCCTTGAAGGCGAGGGCGGCGGACTCAATCCTCAGTCCTCAGTCCTTCCCCACCCTTGCGCCGTGCGGAGCGGCATAGAATGGAGGGGCGGTGGACATGCGGAAGACAGTTGCGCCGCCCGCGGCGCCGGCGCTCTCTCCCGCCCGGATCTGGCAACGGCTCCGCCCTCGCCTGCTGCGTGAGACCTACGCCCTGCCCGTCGACTTCTTTCGGGTTCTCTCCGGCGTCCTGCTGCTGGTGTACTTCGTCAGCCTCTTCGTGCAGGTGCGCGACTTCAGCAGCCGCGACGGTCTGATCGACCACGCCCTGCTGCAGAAGATCTTCTGGTACACCCGCATCGGCCTCTTCCAGGCGGAGTTGGCGCCGCCTGACGGCGTCTTCTACTTCCTCTACGCGTTCGGCGCTCTCGGCTGTCTCGCCATCGTCGCGGGGTGGCGTGTGAAGCTCTGCGCGGCACTGCTCTTCATCATCGCGGTCTCGGCGCAGCGCTGGAACTTCATCGTCATGTACGTCGACGATTCGATCATGCACCTCGTTCTCTTCTGGCTGCTGCTCCTGCCGGTCGGCCGAACATTGGTGTTGAGCGAATGGCGGCGCGACGGGAGCGCGGCGTGGGAACGCTGGAAGACGACCGTCGTCCCTGGCACCACCGTCTACTGTCTGCTGCTCAACCTGAGCCTCCTCTACGTCGTCGCCGGTCTGTGGAAGCTCGAGAGCCCGCTCTGGCTGAACGGCTTCGCGCTCTACGCGGCGCTGCGCCTCCCGATCGCCTACTGGCCCGACTACTGGGGACCACAGCATCTGCCGGTCCTGGCGGTCTTCACCCACGCGGCGCTGATCGTCGAGCCGCTCACTCCCGTTCTCCTCTGGTTGCGCCGCAATCATCCGCTCAAGTGGATCGGCCTCTTGCTGATGGTCGGCTTCCACCTCGGCATCATCGCGACTTTGCGCATCCCCTACGCCAACATCGCCTGCATCGCGGCCGCGGTTCTGTGGTTTCGCGACGAGATCATGCAGTGGCTACTCACGCCCAAGGAGGCACGCGCGCGTCTGGGAATGCGCCCGGCCTTCGACCGCGCCGGGCGTATTGCGCTCATCTTCATCGCGTTGATGTGCGTCGCGCAGACGCGACGCCTCACGATCCTCTGGCTCAGCTATCAGCCGGCGTTCGCCGTGCTGTGGTTCGGCGGCATCGCGCAGGACTACCAGCTCTTCAACTGGATCCACACCAAGAACTGGCGCGGCGAGCACAGCGTCTTCGTCACCGCGCCGGGTGCGAACCCGACACCGATCGACCCGGGCGAGTTCTTTCCGAGCTCGCTGCGCGCCGTACTGCTGCAGTCGTATCTGCACGATGTGCGCTGGATCAAAATCCCCGAGGAGAACCGGCCCGAGCTCAAGCGCGCCATCTTGGCGCGCTTCGCCAATCACTTCTGCCGCGATCATCCGCGCGATGGAGCGATCTCGGTGACGTCGCGCGTGCACCAGATCCTGCCGGAGGATCCGCTGCTGCTGCGAGGTCAAACCCGTTTTCTGGTTGAGTTCGAATGCCGCGGCGATCGGGCCATCGTCTGTCAGACCATGCTCGACTCCCAGCGCAGCGGAAGGTGCCGCGTCTGGGGACCCAGCGCCTCGGCCGGCCGCTAGGTTGGCCCCGGCCGCGGTCCTTCCCTTCGTTCCGCGCTTCGTGGCAGTAGGGCGCGGCCATGTCCAAGCCCCCCACGGCTCCAGCGGTCGACGAAGGGTACGCACGCTATGCGCTGTTCGTCCTCGTCATCGTCTACGTCTTCAACTTTCTCGACCGCCAGATCCTCTCGATCCTCGCCGAGCGCATCAAGGCCGACCTCGGCCTGAGCGACGCCCAAATCGGATTTCTCTACGGCACCGCGTTCGCCGTCTTCTACGCCCTGTTCGGCCTGCCGCTCGGCAGGCTGGCCGACGTCTGGACGCGCACCCGCCTGATCGCGCTCGGCCTCTCCTTTTGGAGCCTGATGACGGCGTCCTCGGCGCTGGCACGCAACTTCGGCCAGCTCACGATCGCGCGCATCGGCGTCGGCGTCGGCGAGGCCAGCGCCAGCCCCGCTGCGTTCTCGATGCTGTCCGATTACTTTCCACCATCGAAGCGCGCCAGCGTTCTCGCCCTCTACTCGAGCGGCATCTACATCGGCGCCGGCCTCGGCTTGTTCATCGGCGGCCTCATCGTCGACCGCTGGGACGACGCCTTCGCCGGCCAGGCCGCGCCATTCGGGTTGAAGGGCTGGCAGGTCGCGTTCCTGGCCGTCGGTCTGCCGGGGCTCCTCCTCGCCCTCGTCGTGCGCGCGTTGCGCGAGCCGGTTCGCGGCGCGAGCGAAGGACGTGCCCAGGCGCAGGAACGTCATCCCCACCCGTTTCGCGAGTTCGGGCTCGAGCTGCGCGCCGTGCTGCCGCCGCTGACCTTGCTCAACCTCCATCTGATCGGCGCCGGGCCGCGCGTGATTCTGGCGAACCTGGGCGCCGCGCTCGGGGTCGCGGTGCTGGCGGCGATGATGACCGCGTGGGTCGGAACGCCGGCGCAGTGGGTCGCCCTCGGCGTCGGTCTGTACGCCGCGATCTCGTGGGCACAGTCGCTCGGCGTGCGCGATCCCGCCGCCTTCCGCGTGATCATGCGCACGCGCACGCTGCGCTTTTCCGCCATCGGCTTCGCCCTGCTCGCGTTCACCGGTTACGGGCTCGGCTTCTGGCTGCCGCCGTTCTTTCTGCGCGTGCACGGCGTGAGCGAGTCCTCCGCCGGACTCATCCTCGGCGGCTCGGCGGCGTTGTCGGGTTGGTTGGGCGTCACCATCGGCGGCGTCTGGTCGGATCGCTGGCGACAGACGAGACCCGAGGCACGCCTCTACGTCGGCATGGTCTGCGCCGCGCTGCCGCCGCCGCTCGCGCTCTGGGCGCTGTTCACCGAGAGCACCACGCTCGCCTTCATCATCGCGTTTCCGCTCGGCATCGCGACCAGTCTCTGGCTCGGTCCAGGCGCGAGCACGACGCAAGACCTGGTACCGCCGCGCATGCGCGCCATCGCTTCGGCCGCCTACCTGCTCGTCGTCACCTTCATCGGCCTCGCGCTCGGCCCCTATACCGTCGGTCGAGTCAGCGTCGCGCTCGGCAACCTCCGAGTCGCGATGGCGATCGTTCTGGTCGCCAATCTCGCCGCGTTCGTGATGCTCGCGTTGGCGTCGCGCACGCTCGCCGCCGACGAGCGAGCCGTCCCGCCCGCCTAGTCTCGCGCCAGCTCCGCGATCGCCGCCAACAGCGCGGGGACGTCGATCTTCTGCTCCAGGACGGCGAGCATCGGATCGCTCCGTTCCGCGATCCGCTTTGGTGCGGTCTTGATGGTGAAGCGCGACGGGTCGAGGCGCGCGTTCGCCTCGCGCCAGGTGATCGGCATCGATACCGGTGCTCCGGCGCGCGGCCGCACCGAGTAGGGACCGGCAATCGTCTTGCCGTAACCGTTCTGGAGGAAGTCGACGTAGACCTTGCCCCCGCGGTCGCCGAGCGGTCGCGCGACGGTGGCGATGTCGCTGAGATCGCTCGCCACCAGGCGCGCCAGCACTTCCGCCAACGTGCGTGACTCACCGTGGCTGAGCGCACCGCCGAGGGGCAGGAGGATGTGCAAGCCGTCCTGACCGGAGGTCTTCACGTAGTGCGGCACACCGAGCCGCTCCAGCAACTCGTGCAGATGCCGCGCCACCTGGATCACGTGAGCGAATGGGGCACCCTTGGGATCGAGATCGATGATGGACCAATCCGGCCGTTCGAGCGCGGTCGTGCGCGCGCTCCACATGTGCAACGGGATGCAGGCGGAGTTGATGACGTAGAGCAGCGTCTGCAGGTCGTTGCAGATGAAGTAGTCTGTGTCTTCGATCCGGTACGTAGTCGCCCACTCGGGCGTGAAGTCGGGCGCATTCTTCTGGAAGAAGTTCTTGCCGGCGATGCCGTCGGGATAACGGGTGAGCACCACCGGTCGATCGCGCAGATACGGTGCCAGCGCGGGCCATGCCGCCGCGTAGAACTCGAGCAGATCGCCCTTGGTATAGCCGTCGGCGGGCCAGAAGATCTTTTCGCGGTTGCTGATCTGCAGCGCCGCGGGTGGTGGCGGCCCGGTCACCGCGACCGGCTCGGCGCTGCCGTGTCGCGCCGGCGGCGCATCTGCTTCGGCCGCGCTCTTGTCGTCGCGGATCCCGAGGAAAACCGGCTGCCGCAGCACGCCCTTCTCCGTCACCTCGCGGAAGCGGACCTCGGCGACGAGTTCGGGCTCGACGAACACTTTGCCGCGCACCATTTCGGGCTGCAGTCCTGCGAAGGCCGGCGTCGGCCGACGCGCCGCCTCGAGGCGCCCCAGCAACGAGTCGATGCGGTCGGCGTCGAGACCGCTACCCGCGTTGCCGGCATAGACGAATTCGCCGTCGCGCCGCCAAGCCAGCATGAGCGAGCCGAGATCGTGGCGCGATCCCTTTCCCGGCATGTAGCCGACGATGGCCAGGTCCGCCCTCCGCATCGCCTTGATCTTGAGCCAGTCCCGCGAGCGGCGGCCGGAAAGATAGCGCGAGCCCTTTCGCTTCGCGACGATGCCCTCGGCGCCACGCTCGGACACGGCCTCGAAGAGCGCGCGACCCCGGCTCTCGATGTGATCGGAGAAGCGCAGAAGTCCCACGCGCGGGACCACACGGCGCACCAGCTCCTTGCGCACTTCGATGGGCAGTTCGCGCAGATCGCGCCCGGCGATCGAGAGCGCGTCGAAGACGTAGAGCACGACGGGCACCTCGGCGGTCGCACGCGACACCGCCGCCGCGTCGCTGATATGAAGCCGTCGCTGCAAGCGCTCGAAGGAGCTCAGGCCGAGGTCGTCGAGCGCGACCACCTCGCCGTCGAGCGCGAACGCGTCGCAGGGCAGGCGGCTCACCGCGTCGGCGATCTCGGGAAAGGCCGCGCTGATGTCGCGGCGATTGCGCGAGAGGAGGCGCACGCGCCCGCCCTCACGGACTGCGAGCAGGCGCACGCCGTCGTGCTTGAGCTCGAAGAGCCAGTCGTCGGCGTCGAACGCGTCCTTGCCGGTCTCGGCGAGCATCGGCGACAGATCGTTGGCATCGAGTTGCCGCGCGGCCGCACCGACCGCCGCAGCCGCGCGCTCGAGGTCGGCGGTGAGATCTGTGCCGTCGCGCAACTGCTCGATGGTGAGGCCGGAGAGGATCGATCCCGGTTGCGACACCACCAGCTCCGTCACCGGCGGCGTCGTGCCCGGCTCGGGCTTCTTGAAGAGAAGCCAGTCCTTGGCGCTACCCTTCGTGCGCAC
>Ga0187894_10006192_pt1 | contig 11845 bp, 10 predicted proteins | sample GBC1701081metaG_FD_136650 | JGI IMG/M metagenome (GOLD analysis project Ga0187894, IMG submission 136650) | White microbial mat communities from a lava cave in the Kipuka Kanohina Cave System on the Island of Hawaii, USA - GBC170108-1 metaG ...
ACAAGAGTGTCCCCGCTCCGGGCGATGGGGACAAGAGTGTCCCCGCTCCGGGCGATGGGGACAAGAGTGTCCCCGCTCCGGGCGATGGGGACAAGAGTGTCCCCGCTCCGGGCGATGGGGACAGGAGTGTCCCTGCTCCGATTTGCACGTACGACCCGCTGGTTGAATTCACAAAACTCTTCGAAGGTAAAACGGCGCAGTCGATCAAACCCGACCTTTCGAATTTACCGGTCGAAGAAAAGCTCAAGCATCACATCATTGACGGTGAAAAGATCGGGCTGGAGGATTCGCTAAAGCAGGCGCTCGAAAAATATCCGCCGCTCGAGATCATCAATAACATTCTGCTTGACGGCATGAAAACCGTCGGCGATCTTTTCGGTTCCGGACAGATGCAGTTGCCGTTTGTGCTGCAATCGGCCGAAGCGATGAAGGCCGCTGTTAAGTTTCTCGAACCGTTCATGGAGAAGGCCGAATCGACGAACAAGGGGACGATGGTGCTCGCGACCGTGAAAGGCGACGTGCACGACATCGGCAAAAATCTCGTCGATATAATTCTTACAAACAACGGTTACAAGGTCGTCAACCTCGGCATCAAGCAGCCGATCGACGACATCTTGCGTTCGTGGGAAGAGACAAAGGCAGACGCGATCGGCATGAGCGGGCTGCTTGTGAAATCGACGCTCATCATGCGCGACAACCTTGAGCTGATGAATGCGCGCGGCATCAGTGTTCCGGTAATTCTCGGCGGCGCGGCTCTCAATCGGCGTTATGTCGATAACGATCTGATCCCGCTTTACGAAGGCAAATTGTTTTACGCTCGTGACGCCTTCGACGGTCTCCACGCGATGGACGGAATAATTTCGGATTACGGATTGCGGAATGCGGATTCGTCCAGCGAAACGGTCTCACGATCTTCGGCATTGTCCAAAGCAGCATCGGCGGAAGACAATCCGCAATCCGCCATCCGCAATCCGCAATCGGAAGAGGACCTTGTTGGCGAAGATGCGAAACTCGGCCAGGAGGCGGCGAGAGTTTCGTCTCGCTCGACGGGAGATACAACGCACACGACTCACTCCGATGTTTCGACCGACATACCTATTCCCAAAGCACCGTTCTACGGCTCAAAAGTTGTAGAGATCACTGACCTCACAAAAGTTTTTGCGTTTATCAATGAAACTGCGCTGTTCAAAGGACAATGGCGATTTAAACAGGGGCGGAAATCGAAGGAAGAATACCAATCGATACTGAGCGAAACGGTCTTTCCAAAATTTGCTGAGATCAAGGCGCGGGCGATCCGCGACAAGCTGCTCGAAGCAAAGCTGGTGTACGGCTATTTCCCGTGCCGATCATCCGGCAACGATCTAATAATTTACGAAGATGATGAAGAGACGGAACGCCTAAGATTTACTTTTCCTCGACAACCTCTCGAACAGCGGGGCGGCAAGAGTTTGTGTTTGGCGGATTATTTTGGGAGCGGGGACACTCTTGTCCCCATGAGCCCGAAGGGCGAACACGCTTCCGCCGCCAGCGGCGATGCGGACAAGAGTGTCCGCGCTCCAGTCGACGTCGTTGCATTTCAACTCGTAACGATGGGCCGGCGTGCGAGCGAACATTCGGCGCAGCTCTTTAAGTCGGACAACTACCAGGACTATCTTTTATTTCACGGCCTTTCGGTCGAATCAGCCGAAGCTCTCGCGGAGCTGTGGCACAAGCGAATCCGCGAAGAGCTGGGCATTGCGAGCGATGACGCAAGCGAGCTAAATAAACTTTTTCACCAGGGCTACCAGGGCTCACGATACAGCTTCGGCTATCCCGCGTGCCCGAATCTTGAAGACCAGGCGAAGCTCTTCGAGCTGCTTGACCCGTCACGCATCGACGTCGAGCTGACGGAAGAGTTTCAACTCGATCCCGAACAATCGACCTCAGCGATTATTGTCCATAATCGGGAAGCGAAATACTTTAACATCGAATAAACTTTAGGCGGGCTGCAAGCGCGGAGCAAGCGTTTTTCTGACCGATGCCGGCAATTCGATGGGATAAAACCGGTCGGCAGCAAATGCATAGTCTTCACCGCTTTCATCAATAACGCGGATGTAGCCTTCCCTGGCGGCGTCGTCGTCCTCAACAACGCGGTAAAGTTTCCCAGTTTCCAGTGAGACCTGATAGCCTTCGTTATTTAAACATATGGCAAATTGTTCATTACCGTTTTTACTCATGCTAATCTAAAAATGGAAGTTTCAATTTGAATTCCCGTTTGCCGATTCCGTGAGCTTCGTACCAATGAATTTCAGCTAATCGAATTCTACCACTTCTTAGGCGAACTGGCGCGATTCCTTTTCGTTTAAGCCATCTGCCGCGACCGTCCATTTTCCATAAACGCTTTCGGTCGCGAACTCCGACGCCAGCGGCAAATGTTTCGACATTCGTGATCTCACCGACTATTTCGAAATCCATAACTCGCGTAGATTGACAAAGCTAGCAGCAAAATTCAAGCTGATATCGGTCGACCTTTCTATGCCGCGAATCGTTTGTCTTTCCGACACTCACAACTGCAATTCTCAGATCGACGTTCCCGACGGCGACATTTTAATTCATGCGGGCGACGCGACGATCACCGGCACGGTGGAAGAGGTTAAACGGTTCAACGCGTGGTTCGCGAAACTGCCGCACAGACTCAAGATCTTCGTTGCCGGTAATCACGACTGGCTTTTTGAACGCAATAACGAGCTTGCCCGGACACTTCTCGACACGAAAATAATTTATCTGCAGGATTCAGAAACCAAGATCGCTGACCTGAAAATCTACGGCTCGCCGTGGCAGCCGCGTTTTTACGACTGGGCATTTAATTTAAATCGTGGTTACGAACTTGCCGCAAAGTGGAAGCTGATCCCGGACGACGTAGAAATTCTCATCACGCACGGGCCGCCGAACGGGATTCTCGATCTGGTTCCTCGTCACGGTTGGGATGAGAACACAGGTTGTGAGGAATTGCTGAAACGCGTTCAAGAGATTGCCGGGTTTGGAAAACTAAAACTGCACGTCTTCGGCCACATTCACTGCGGCTACGGGACCGAGGAGAATTTCGGCGTAAAATTCGTCAACGCGTCGAACTGCGATGAGCAATACAATCCTTCACAGCCGCCGATCGTTATAGATATGTAAGTTTTGTACAAGGCGATAGAAACGTTCCTTGAAATTTAATTACGAATTATCAATTAATAATTAGTAATCAGGCTTATCAGGCTTCAGTAAATGCAGCCGTGTTTGTTAATGAGGTGTTTGCTAAAATATCGCTTCGAATATGTCGCAGGAGCTTTCCGAAAAATCTTCTAACGCTGAAATTGTTGAGTTGCCCGAGCAATCGCTTTTGCCGACGGCGGACGAGATCGGCGTGCTCGGTCCGATCGAGAAGGCCGGCTATCGTCTCGTACGGCTTATGAATTTCGGCGTGTGGAAGCTGTTCTGGACGTTTTGCCAGCGGCACCTCGGTTCGCTTTGGATTTACATTGCCACCTACAACCTGATGAACGTATTCGGCATCGGGAATCTTGAAAATACCGATGCGACGCGGCCCGTTATTTTGGTTGCAAACCATCGCTCATTCTTCGATATGTACACCGTTTCGAGCGTTATGTTTCGCCGGACGCGCCGCCCGATCAGGCTCTTCTTTCCCGTGCGCGCAAAGTTTTTTTACGACAATCCGTTTGGCTGGTTCGTCAATCTCGTAATGGGCTGGTGGTCGATGTATCCGCCTTTTTTTCGTGAAGACGGCGAGGGCGAAAAACGCAAATTCGATAAATTTTCAATGCGCGAGCTCGTACGGATTGCTTCAATTGGCGCAGGCCACGTTATCGGTTTTCATCCGGAAGGAAAGCGAAACTGGAACGACGATCCGTACTCCTTCTTGCCCGCACAACCCGGAATCGGCAAAGTTATCATGAAGGCGCGGCCCCAGGTTATTCCGGTTTTTATTGCCGGTCTTGGCAACGATCTGCCGAAACAAATCTTAGGTAATTGGACCGGCGGCGAAAAGGTGCGGATATGGTTCGGCGAGCAAATCGACCTGTCAGAATTTTACGGCAAGCGTGATTCACTTCGGACGCACAAGGAGATTGCGGATCATTTGATGACAAAGATCGCGGAGCTTGGAGAAAAAGATCGAGCGTGGATCGATACGCCTTCGACGGAAGACGGTCCGACATGATAAGCAAGAGCCCGGTCGCTACCCCTCTCGGTTCTGACCGAGATCAACAGCACGTTTATAGGCGGCATGGATCGCTTTTGACAGAACGGTGCGCAGCGTGCCTTTTTCCATTTGATAAATCGCTTCAGCCGAAGTGCCGCCCGGCGATGTGACCATGTTTCGCAGCTCCGCCGGATGTTTGTGCGATTCCATCGCAAACAAAACGGAACCGAGCATCGTTTGTTGCACCAGTTCCTTTGCTATCTCGCGCGAAAAACCGAGATGCACGCCCGCATCGGTCATCGCTTCCATCACCATGAAAACATATGTTGGGCCGGTGGCGCTCAGGCTGGTCGCCATGTCGATCATATTTTCGTTTTCGACGTAAAGCTCTGTGCCGAGCGCAGCCAACAGCGTGCAGACTTGTTCGCGGTGCTTGTCGCCCACCGAATCCGAGCACGTCCACGCCGTTATGCCTTTACCGATCTGCGACGGCGTGTTCGGCATCGCTCGTACGACGAGATCGCTTTTCAGTTTTTCCGAGAGCTTTTCGATGCGCGCGCCGGCAACGATCGAAATTACAAGTTGTTCAGGCTGGATAACACCGGCCAGATCGGAAAGGACGTTATTCAGACGCTGCGGCTTTACGCAAAGAAGAATGACGGAATCTTTTTCCGGCAGTGACCGGACCGCTTCGACATTGCTCTCGACCGTTTCAACGCCGTGCCGCTTGCCAAGCTCGCGTCGCCGGTCTTCGCGCGGATGGCTGGCGACTATCTGCGACGGTTCGACGATTTTTTGCCGCAGCAAGCCGGCGATAACCGACTCGGCCATCACGCCGCAGCCAATGAAAGCAAGACGCGCGTTTTCACTAAGTGTTTGCATCGACAGGTCTAATCTCAAGGCTTCTTAAAATCAAAGCTCGGCTCGATATTTTGTTCTATCTGCGTCTGCCATTTCTTTATCGCCGCCAGCTCATCCGCATAAAGCTCGGTGTCCGACTTGAACGCATTTAATTCGAGACACAATTTCAGAAACTCTGAGACGGCCGTCTTTTCTCCGAGCTTCAACAGCCCTTTCGCAAGTGAAGTGTCAATTTCCGTAAAATAGCCGGTCTTATCCCGCAGCGGCGCGCGAATCGAGATCAGAAGATGCTCGACCGCTTTTGTCTTGTTGCCTTTTGAAAGTTGGGCATTCCCGATCACGACATTGCCGATATGTGTCGCCTTTTCGAAATTCGACTCGTTTACGTCATTTCCGAAATCAAGGATCAACTCCTGAGCCAACGTTTCCGCCCATTCCGTTTCGCCTGCTTCGAACGCGATAGGGCACAGTGAGATCAAGAGTTTTGCACGTTCTTCATCGCGCTCCTGAGAGCGCTCACGCTTAAGAACGGAAAGCGCCGTCCGCCCGGTTGCAAGGATCGACCGAACCAGCGTGTCTTGGCTCTCGCTCGTCCTGCTTTTGCTTTCATCTTTGTAATCTCTGATAAGCAGACCGGCGAGTTCCGCCTGGAATTCAAATGCGTTCTCATCGATAGCAATACCGTCGCGCAACAACTCTTCGGCGCGCTTTGGCTCGACCGCCCTGATAAACGAAACTGCGTTTAGCCTAACTCGCTTGTTTGACGTGCTTTTCGCAACCTGCGCCGTCCATTCATCGCGAATAATCCGGTATTCCGACGAATCTTCCCCAGCAAAAATATTAAAAACGCGCATCACGGTGAGATCGTCCATTTGCGGCCTATTCTTAACGAACCAGAGGCGGTGATTCGTCCTCGCCTTCGCTCGCGTCGGTGTTTCTTTCAGATCATCACGCGAATAGTGATTGATCAACTTCAAGCGCGAGTCCAGGTCACCAGGTTCCGTGAGCAGCTTAGTTTCGAGTCGGCGGGCTTGTGCGGCGGTCAATTTTTCTTTATTCAATTCGAATAGACCTTCGATTATGGATTCGACACCTTTCGTCGTCGAAGCCGCCGGCCGGGGCTGTTTTCGAATCTGCCGCGATTTGGCCTGGAGCAGCTCCTTTGGGGCGGTATAGGTTATCGATGCGTTCAGGCTCTCCACGGCCGTCTTCACAATTTCGCGAAACGCGGGATACTCCGTCGGCGCGATCGCGTCTTTTTTCAAGATAAGCTCTCGGTGCAGTTCTATCTTCTCGTTCGCGCGTTTGAATTCCATCCGAAACTCACCGATCTCGTTTGACAGGTGCTGAGACGCCGGCGGTTCGCCCGTTTTTACCGAAGCCGGCACTTGTATTCGGTAAGATTCGCGCATTCGGAGAGCTCCGGCATACAAATCGGTGCGTCTCGACTCATCTTTGGTCAACAACTCAAAATCCGATAGAGTGAACATATTCAAGCCTATCGGCATCTCAAATTTGCCTTTCGGCAGGAACGTCGTCCAATCTTTCAGCTCGGCTTCGAAATGAACCTCGAAAGGTTCGCCCACCTTGTGCGGATCGGATACATGCGCGATTCGGCCCGTCCCCGCAACCCCTAAATACGCGAACATCAATTTCATAAACACGTCCGACCCGCTCGCGATCGAGCCGAAGACGGGCCGAACCAAAATCTCCGCGCGTCCGACGTACCGATTTTTGGATACCGCTTTCAGGTCGCCGTTCTCCGAAATATTGATTTCGACCTCGCTTAAAATCTGATTGTCGTCAGGCGTGTCTTTCGGCACTTCGACAAACCCGGAAGTCTCGCTCGCGAGCAGTGCTTTCTTTCCGGCGAGCGTTTGGGACAGTATCCCAAGTCGGGTGTTCGGCGCGGTTGCGTCTGCAAAGAGTTTAAGACTCGGGATATAGAGGATCGCGTGATTGAAGTATTCTGTCGAGGCCACGCTGGGAAACCAGCTTCCCAGATCGGAACGGATTAAAGCAGGCACGCTTTCTATGCCTCTGGCTTTCAGCAGCGTGTAAATAATCGTCGTGTAATCCTTACAGTCTCCGTAGCGGTTCCTGACGATTTCCTCAGAGCTGTGCGGCACATAGCCGCCTCGGTCAAGTATTACCGCCAGATATCTCACATTCTTGTTCGCCCAGTTGTAGATCGCCGCGATCTGATCCTCCGGCTTAACTATGTCTTTGGTGATCTCATCCGCAAGAGAACGAATTTCCGGCGTAACTATCGCCTTTCGTTTTACGCCCTGCCAGAAAGCGCGTCCCAAATCCTCGTACGAGCGAAAGGTTGAAATTATCAAGCGCGCGCCTTTGCTCACGGAGTCGAACATAGCGGCTTCGAGCGGGATTGCGGCCGCGTTCTGCGTCTGCCAGCGCCATCTCGAGCGGTCGCCTTGTGACGCCGCCTCGCCGCCCTGCAAACCCGTCGGCTCAAACTGAAGCTGATAACCCCTCGGGGCATCGACGTTGATTTCGATCGACTTCCATTCGTACAGCTGGGGAAACAATTCGATCGAATCGAAATGGTTGTCGAAAAGCGGCCGGCGGGTTTCGATCGCGGCTTTGTAGTAAGCGGAATCGTTTATTTCGAGCCCCTCGAAAGCGATTTCGATCTCGCGAAGCGACGAAAAACCGGGGGCCGCCTCAGCCTGCGGCGTCGGTCGGGAAGCGAGCGAGGATACGTCGATCACGACCTTTTTGCCACTGGCTTTTACTATGAACGCCTCGATTAAACGGATGTCGTGCAGGTCGCCGTTGAATTCGTACTTCGCTTTGGCGAGCTGTCGAAGACACGCCTCGGTGCTGCATTTCTGTTGAATCTCGAGGTGCTGGATCACGGTGCTGTCCGTATTAATCCGATAGCTGCTGACGTATTTTTCGACCGTCAGACCGAACGTTTTCGGCGCGGCGGAACGATCTGGTTTCGATTTCGCGGCATCACCCCGAACGGTGAAGACTTCTTTTCTGGGCTTCGGCGGCGACTGGCCAAAGCCGTCCGGCACGGACACGACGGAAAGGACCAGCACGATGAAAAACACAGAAAAAGGTTTACGGCGGGATATTTGCCCTGTCATATTGCAAAGGTGACCGATACATTTATTGCCTGAATCCAAAAATACATTCAAAACAATGTATCAAGCTAATTTGTCTATCTCTTCGGATGAGTGCAGTCACCGGTATTGTCCGGTATTTCGCTCATTAAAGCAAAGTTTATTGTCTGGGAGCGAGGGAGAGCGCTGAGTTGGAATTTGCCGATTGATTCTGCGCCTGCTGTGTTCCTTCGATCTGCATTTCCTCTGGCGATCTCCAGCCGGCGCGGCGAAGCAGCTCGATCGCGAAGCGGATCGGCACCGCCATGTTCGATGCAGTGTTTTCGGTGAATACGCCGAAGTTTACGCCGATCACTTTGCCCGATTGTCCGAAGAGCGGAGCGCCGGAGCCGCCGACCGCCGTTTTCGCGTCGTGTACGATGCGACGCGTATCGAGATCGGTGATCGCGCCCTGCGTGGTGAGGGGCACGATCTTCATCGACTGTGCAAGAAAATTAATCAGGTTCTGGCGCGAGTTTCCAAAACGCGAATTGATCGATTTCGCCTCTTCGTCGTCCACCATCGCGAGCAGCCGGTCGGGGCCGCTTGGATAGCCCATCGTTACGACTGTTTTGCCGATGGTCGCGGCTTGCGATTCGGGCTCGAGCGGCAATGTCGGGATCTCCGCCGGCAGCGTTGCGGCGTCTATCGAGGCAACGGCGACATCTTCGCGGCCGCCAGATTCGCGAACCTTTAACGCGAAAGGATGCGGGACGCCGGGGAAATAGATCACAAGTTTTTTAACGCGCGCTCGGCCGTTCGACGTGCGCATCATTTGCTTAACGAGATCGTCTTCGGTCCAGGGCTGTAGAACGTGTTTGTTCGTCACGATGTAGCCGCCGCCGACGTGGAAACCGGTGCCGATAAAATCATACTCAACCGGACTGCCGCCGCCGTTTGTCGTTAAGCTTTGCGGCGCCGTTGCAACCGCGCCGCCTTCCTCCTGCGGTTCGACCGGCATCGGACCGTATTGGCTCGGGTCGGGATAACGCAAAACCTTGCCGCTGCTGCGATCGACAAGATCGTACAGGCCGACGATCAGGCAAATGCCGTTGCCGTAATCGACGCGAACATTCTGCGCGAGCGACTGTGAGCGGATAAGCTCTCGGTTCGTTTTATCAAGCTCGCCGAGCTGCGAGCTAGCATTGCCCAGCTGATCTTCGAGCCGTCCGATAAGTTCCTGCTGCTGTTCGGCCTGGCGTCGATTGGCGCGCAGCTCTGAGCTGACGGCAAAGCCAAGATATAAAACGCCGGTGATAAAACCGATCGCGAGCACGAGCGCAATCGCCTTGGTCGTCCAGCTAACCTCGCGCATCAGCTCGCGTGAGAATTCGCGAAGGAAGGCTTTAGCGTCGTCGCGTTTCGGCGAGGCCGCGGCGTCCAGCGCGGCGTCGGCGATGAACGGAGCCACCGCCATCTCGTTGCGTTTTGTAGTTATGAGCGATGGCTTTTGCTCGATGGCGAGAAACGAAAGCGAGATGTCGGTGTCGCCTATGACAACGACGTCGCGGTCGGCGATGGCGATGTATCGGCGGATCGGTTTGCTGTTGATCGTCAGCCCAATCGTCGGGTCGAAATCGATCAGGCGGTAAACGCCGTCGGAATTTTCCAGCACGATCCAGGTGCTTTTCGACTCAAAATAGTTCGTGTGAATCTGCAGATCGCACACCTCGTCGGAACCGACACTAATGCGGTTTTCAGAAAAAAACTCGGTGCGGCGTTCGGAGCCGACCGAGGTGTTTATGATAATGCCGACAGCCATTTATGCGTGTTTCCGCACGACCCTCACAGTTTCAAATTTTAGCACAAAGACACGTTGCTTCGATGCAATATCTGCGTCGTTCGTGGCAAAATAAATTATGCAGAAGCCTGACCGTAAGAGAGGGCCAAACGTTTGAGTGCACATATGAACACAAATACACACAGATAAGAAGAACCGAAATTAAATCTCTGTTCATCTGTGGAAAATTCAGTTTTAGCCCCTCCCTTACGGTCAGGCTTCTGCACTAAGATGACGAAACCGAAATTCATAGAAGACCGTGAACAGCTTAAAAGATTAGCGCCCGTGATGAACGCGCCGATAAAACACCATGTTTTCGTCTGTAACGGAAAATCGTGCTCGGCGGTCGGCAGCGCAGAGGTTAAAGCTGAATTCGAGAGAATTTTGGAAGCAAAAGGCCTGCGGCAGGGCAAGGAATCGAAGGGGCGCAATCCGGTAGGAGAGGTTGTGCTGACCGATTGCGGCTCGGTTGGTTTTTGCTCGATAGGCACCGCCGTTCTGATCTATCCCGAAGGCGTCTGGTATGGGCAGGTTCAGGCCGAAGATGTGCCGGAGATTATCGAAGCGCACATTGAAAACGGAAAGATCGTCGAAAGGCTGGCGCTGATCGATCTGCAAAAGCCCGCGCGTTAGCAAGGGCGATACGGCCAACTTCCTGATATTGCCCTTGCTAACGCGCGGGCTTTCGCATTATTTCTTCTTCGCCACTACTTCCAGATATTCACTCTTTACTTCCGTTCCGCCATCAGTCGCTGTGTTGTTCGCCGTCCAGAGAGCTTCCATGTCGGAGCGATATGCTTCATGGTTTTCGGGCGGAATGATTTTGAACGCCATCACTGTCGGGCCGAAGTACTGACGGAAAAGCTCGACCACGCCGGCTGGATCTTCCTCGTAGCTAAATTCGGCCATCGTCGGCGTCATTTTCAGATCGGTCACGCGGTCGTCGAAACGCTTTGTCACTTCTTCGGGCACACCCCAAAGAACAGGCGGCGGCATGTCGGGCGGCGGAAGGTATTTCACGGCGAGCTTGAACATCTGCCCGCTATGGCCGGTCGGCGTCCAATTCGCCATCGCGATCGTTCCGCCCGGTTTGCAAACGCGAACAAGCTCGCCAGCCGTCACGTCGGGCCGCGGCGCGAACATCGCGCCGAACATCGTCATCACGAGGTCGAACGTATTATCTTCGTAAGGCAATGCTTCGGCGTCGCCCTGCTCGAATTTGATATTCAAACCTTCGGTCCCGGCACGCCGTTTGGCCGCTTCTACGAGATTGTCGGCGATGTCGACGCCCGTCACATCGGCGCCTTTCTTTGCCGCTACGATCGCCAAATTACCGCTGCCGCAGGCAACGTCGAGCACCTTCATCCCCGGCTGAATATCCAACCGCCCGACAAATCCCTCAGCTGCCTTTTCTATATGCTTCGCGATCTCGGAAAAATCTCCCGCTTCCCATGTAGTTTTTAGTTTAGATTTCAAAGTCTCCATTTCCGGAGACGGTGCTGTGCTCATAAATTCACCTCGTTTAATTGAATGACTATATCACCTGCCGAGAGAAAATTGTATTGCGGTTTGGTCTATATTACTACAATATGCAGATGTGGCATCGATTCTTGACGGTATTGAAGGATTTGAATCGGATGAAGGGAATTCCAACAAGAATTGGCACCTTCATCGTGTCACGGATGCTGAGTGCGAACAGGTTTTCGCGAACTCGCCGATCTGATCGGACGAGACCTGTCTTATTCAAAAGGCGGAATAATGATAATCTAGTGTGATGTATCAGTAATATCTTTACACTAATAGTTTTTCATGTTAAGGTTGAGTCATGTGGAAACCAAGTGATGCTTTGAAGATGACGGAAGACCAAAGACGAACGCTTGAAGCCTG
>Ga0187894_10006193_pt1 | contig 11845 bp, 9 predicted proteins | sample GBC1701081metaG_FD_136650 | JGI IMG/M metagenome (GOLD analysis project Ga0187894, IMG submission 136650) | White microbial mat communities from a lava cave in the Kipuka Kanohina Cave System on the Island of Hawaii, USA - GBC170108-1 metaG ...
GGCGCCCCTGGAGAAGATGGGTGTGAGCGTCCGGTATCTCAATTGCGGCGACACCGCCTTCAGTGTCGAGTTCGGCACGACGATCGCGCCCGAGATCAATGCGCGGGTGATGGGCCTGCACGCCCGCATTGCTGCCGAGCGTGCGGCCGGGCGCCTGGCGGGGGTGGTCGAGACCATCCCCAGCATGCGCGCGCTGATGGTCTGCTACGACCCGCTGACGGCGACCCGGGCCGAGCTGCAGCCGGCGATCGAAGTCCTGGTCTCGGGCGGGCTGGATGCGGCGGCAGCCAACCGCACCATGGCGATCCCGTGCTGCTACGACGATCCGGAGTTCGCGCCCGACCTGGCCGATGTCGCGCAGCGCACCGGGCTGTTGCCGGATGACGTCATCGCCCGCCATGTGGCGTCGGAATTCCATGTGTATGTGCTGGGCTTCATGCCAGGGCTGGCCTACATCGTGGGTCTGGCAAAGGAACTGGAGCTGCCGCGCCGCAGCCAGCCACGCGTGCATGTGCCGCGCTCCTCGGTTGGCATCGCCATGAACATGACCACCATCTATCCCTTCGACAGCCCCGGCGGCTGGAACCTGCTGGGTCGTACGCCGCTGCGCATGTTCGACCAGCGCCGCGAGCAGCCCGTGCTGCTGGCGCCGGGCGACCTCGTGCAGTTTCGCCGTGTCAGCCGGGCGGAATACGACGCCATCGCAGGTCAGGTCGACGACGGCACGCTCGATTGGGCTACCCTGGAAGTGCGCCTATGACCGCGCATCTCGTCATCGAGCGGGCGGGGCTGTTCGATACCCTGCAGGACCGCGGTCGCATCGGCTTCCAGGCGCTGGGTATGCCGGTGGCCGGCGTCATGGACCGAGTCGCGCTGCGTCTGGCCAATGCGCTTGTCGGCAACGCCGACGACCTGGCCGCGATCGAGATCGGCGTCATGGGCCCCACCCTGCGGGTCGAGGCCGACAGCGTCCGGCTGGCGGTCGTCGGGCCGGTGACGCTCGATCTGACGGTGGCACCTGATGCGGCACCCAAACCGCTCGAGGCCAATCGCTCGCACCTGCTGCTGCGCGGGCAGCGTCTGCGCGTCGGGATGGTCGATGGCGTCAGCACGGCGTATCTCGCCGTCGAGGGTGGCCTGGCGGTGGCGCCGTTCATGGGCAGCCTGTCGACCTATACGCGTGCCGGTGTCGGCGGTGTCGACGGTCGCAAGCTGCGGGACGGCGATACGCTGCCGTTGGCACGCGCCGCCGCCAGCCCGCGCGCCGAGCGCAAGCTCGGGGTATCTTTCGACTACGGCAGCGGTCCGATTCGCGTCGTGCCCGGACCGCAGGTCGACCATTTCAGCGAGGCCGGTCACGCCACGTTCCTGGGCAGCGAATACGTCGTGTCCAAGGAAGCCGACCGCATGGGCATCCGCTTCGAAGGACCCGTAATCACGCATTCCGACAAGGGACCCGATATCGCGTCCGATGGTATCGCGCCCGGTGCCATCCAGGTGCCGGGTGCCGGCCTGCCCATCGTGCTGCTGGCCGACCGCCAGACTGTCGGCGGCTACGCCAAGATCGCGACGGTGATCTCGGCCGACCTGCCGCGGCTGGGCCGCATGCTGCCGGGCCAGAAGGTCACCTTCGCCGCCGTGACGGTGCAGGAGGCAGAAGCGCTGCGGCGCGACCAGGAAAAACGCCTGGTGCAGGCGGTGGCCGGTCTGCAACAGGCCTTGCCGGAGGGCGGCATCGATCTAACAGCCCTCTACGAGCGCAATCTGATCGACGGCGTGGTGTGGGCCTGACGCTGGTCAGGAAATGACCATGCGTCCTTTTTCGTGCGTCAACTTGACGTCAGAAAAGGCTTAAGGTATCGACTGCCATATTGAGTCACTTCGATTTTCATAAAAAACATGTCTCATCCTCCAGTTGTCCAGTCTGCCATCGCAGCAGCCCAGTTGGGTTCCTGTCCGATCAATCCGTCCTGGATCATCGACGGTGCGCCGATGGCGCGCGTTGCATTACTGTCGCGCAGTGCCGATGGCCGGGTGTGGACTGATCTGTGGGAATGCACCGCAGGTTCGTTCCACTGGTACTACGACATCAACGAAGCCATCCACGTGCTGGACGGCGCGGCCATTGTCACCGACTGCAACGGTGCGATATGGCACCTCAAGCCGGGAGACGTGATCCAGTTTCGGGTCGGAACGAAGGCTCGCTGGCATATCCCGCACTACGTGCGCAAAGTCGCCTTCTGCAGCGACCCGGTGCCTGGGCTGTTGGCGCTGTTGTTGCGGGCGCGAGGTCTCATGCGCAAGGTGGCCGATCGCGTCCTGCGCCGCATCCGGACCGAGCACATCACGGCGCTGTCCCTCATGGTCATTCCGCTGTAGCCGACGCTCGTACCCCGGCTGTGTTCTTCTTGTTCGGGCGGCGACAAGCGATCGCCGGACGATCCTGTTACCACCGCCGCGCGCACTAAGGGATGAGACGGAAACGCTTTTTCGTCGTTTCTGTTGATGTCATTTCGTTTGAATGGAACAAACGAACCATCAAGGCACTAAATGAAACACATGTTGCAATGAGGCCCCGACGGCGTTAGCGTCCCGACATGCCTCAGGCACCGTTGCAGGATCGGTTGCTCGACACTCTCGACTCGCTGCCGCCGCAGCTGCGCTCGGCGGCGCGGTGGATGCTCGATCATCCCGACGACGTGGCACTACTCAGCATGCGCAACCAGGCCGAGCGTGCCGGCGTGCCGCCGGTCACCATGACGCGGCTGGCCCAGCGCCTGGGCTTCGAGGGCTACGAGGGCGTGCGCGACCTCTACGCCCAGGCGGTGCGACGCCGCGCCATTGGCTTTACCGACAAAGGCGGGGCGCTGGTGGCGCGCGGCAAGGCCGACCAGAGCCAGCTGTTGGCCGACATGCTCGCGGCGGCAGGCGGCAACGTACAGCGTCTTGCCGACGCCGACGTGCTGGCGCAGGTGCATGCGGCAGCCGGCGTTCTGGGCAACGCACAGCGCATCTTCGCCCTGGGCATGCGCTCCAGTTTCAGCGTCGCCTTCCACTTCCACTATGTGGCTTCGTTTGTTGGCGCCGACTGCCATCTGATCGAGGGTGCCGGCGGTACCGGTGCCGACGCTTTGCGCGGCACCCGCAAGGGCGATGCCCTATTTGCCGTCAGCGTGAAGCCCTATGTACGCGCGACGCTCGATTTGGCGCGGCACGCCGCGGCGCGTGGTGTCCAGGTGGTGGCCCTGACCGACAGCACGGCCTCGCCGCTGGCGCGGCAGGCGCACGCGGCCATTGTCGTGCCCACCGACTCACCATCGTTCTTTCACACCATGGTGCCGGCGTTTGCCGTCGCTGAGTTGCTGGTGGCGCTGCTGGCGACCCGTCGCGGCGAGGGCGCACTGGATGCGATCGCCGCCACCGAAGCCGAGCTTGCCGCTCTCGACATCTACGCGCTCGGCAGTGAGCGCCGACGGGGTTCGACATGACGCATATCCTGCATCGCCAGGTCCGCCACGACTATCCGCGCGCCGCCACGGCGCGCGGGCTCTATATCCACGACAAGGCCGGCAAGGCTTACCTCGATGCCAGTGGCGGTGCTGCGGTCTCCTGCCTGGGCCATGGCCATCCCGACGTGGTGGCGGCCATGCACACGCAGATCGATGCGCTGGCCTACGCCCACACCAGCTTCTTCACGACCGATGCCGCCGAGGAACTGGCCGACGATCTGATCGCGCACGCGCCAGCCGGCATGTCGCACGTTTATCTCGTGTCCGGCGGCTCCGAGGCGGTCGAAGCGTCGCTGAAGCTGGCGCGGCAGTATTTCGTCGAGAAGGGCGAGCCGCATCGGCGCCACTTCATTGCCCGCCGCCAGAGCTATCACGGCAACACGCTGGGGGCGCTGGCTGTCGGCGGCAACGAGTGGCGGCGCAAACAGTTTGCGCCGCTGCTGATCGAGACCCACCACGTCTCGCCCTGCTACGAATATCGCGGCAAGCGCGATGACGAGACGGTCGAGCAGTATGGCCAGCGCCTGGCTGACGAGCTCGACGCCAAGATCCGCGCGCTTGGGCCTGACACGGTGATCGCGTTCGTGGCGGAAACCGTGGTCGGCGCCACGTCGGGCGCGGTGCCGCCGGTGCCGGGCTACTTTCGCAAGGTGCGCGAGGTCTGCGATCGCCACGGTGTGCTGTTGATCCTCGACGAGGTGATGAGCGGCATGGGACGCACCGGCACCCTGCACGCCTGCCAGCAAGAGGGCATTGCGCCTGACCTGATGACCATCGCCAAGGGACTGGGCGGGGGCTACGCCGCCATCGGCGCGGTGCTGGTTGGCGGCAAGATCATGGACGCCGTCAGCGCCGGCTCCGGCCTGTTCCAGCATGGCCATACGTATATCGGCCATCCCGTGTCATGCGCCGCGGCGCTGGCGGTGCAACGCGTGATTCGTCGCGACAAGCTGTTGGACAACGTCGTGCGGCAAGGTGACCTGCTGCAACGCCGCCTGCGCGAGCGCTTCGGCAATCACCATCACGTCGGCGACATCCGCGGTCGCGGCCTGTTCCAGGGCATCGAACTGGTCGAGGACCGCGGCGAAAAGAAACCGTTCGATCCGGCGCTGAAGCTGAATGCCCGCATCAAGGCCGAAGCGATGGCACGCGGTCTGCTGGTATATCCCATGGGTGGTACCATCGATGGCGTCCGCGGCGATCATGTGCTACTGGCGCCTCCCTTTATCGTGCAGCCGCAGGATATCGAGACCATCGTAGAGCGGCTGGGCGGCGCCATCGATGCAGCGATTGCCGGTGTCAGGCGCTAGGATGCGATTACCAGGCCGGCCAGTGGAGCCGGCACTATGACGGAGGAGGGGTGAATGACGAGAACGTTGGGCGCAACGGCCTTGATGGCCGGTCTTATGGCCGCCGGCATGGCGTTTCCGGGCGCGGCGCAGGCACAGCAGAAGTTCGTGACCATCGGCACGGGCGGGGTCACCGGCGTCTACTATGCCGCAGGCGGGGCGATCTGCCGTCTGCTGAACAAGGACCGCAAGACCCACGGCATCCGCTGTTCGGTCGAGTCGACCGGCGGCTCGGCCTACAACGTCAATACCATCAAGGCCGGCGAGCTCGACTTCGGTGTGGCGCAGTCGGACGTTCACTTCAATGCGCTCAAGGGCGAGAAGCAGTTCAAGGACGGCGGCGCGTTCGGCGACCTGCGTTCGGTGTTCTCGCTGCACCCCGAGCCGTTCACCGTGCTGGCGCGCAAGGAAGCCGGCGTCGCCAAGTTCGAGGACTTCAAGGGCAAGCGCTTCAACGTCGGCAACCCCGGTTCCGGCACGCGCGCCTCGCTGGAGGAGTTCATCGGCGCCATGGGCTGGAAGCTGTCCGACTTCGCGCTCGCGTCCGAGCTGAAAGCCGATGAGCACGGCCCGGCTCTGTGCGACAACAAGATCGACGGCTTCTTCTATGGCGTGGGCCACCCGTCGGCCAACATCCAGGATCCGACGACCACCTGCGGGGCCAAGCTGATTCCGCTGGAGGGCGCGGCGGTCGACAAGCTCGTGAAGGCCAACGCCTACTACGCCGCCGTGACGATCCCCGGCGGCATGTACAACAATAATCCGCAGCCGACGAAGACGTTTGGCGTGCTGGCCACGCTGGTGACCTCGGCCAAGGCGTCCGACGACGCGGTCTATGCGCTGGTCAAGGCGGTGTTCGACAACTTCGACGAGTTCAAGAAGCTGCACCCCGCCTTTGCGAACCTTGATCCCAAGAGCATGGTCAAGGACGGGCTGTCGGCGCCGCTGCATCCGGGCGCGGCGAAGTACTACAAGGAAAAAGGCTGGATGTAGTCGCGCCATGTGACAAGCGAAGAGCCGGTCCGTCCTCGTGATGGGCCGGCTCTTTTGGTTGATAGGGATGAAACGAACAGGGGGCGGCCATGACGAATGAAAGCACCGCGCGGCGGCCGGCGAGCGAGCAGGAGCTGCAGGAGTTGGTTGCCGAAGCCGATACCGGCGGCCGCGAACCTGCGGGTCCCATCGGGACCTTGCTGCTGGTGGTCGCCGTGGCGTGGTCCGCCTTCCAGGTCTGGTATGCCTCGCCGCTGCCGTTCGTCTTCGGTTTCGGCATTCTCAACGACACCGAAGCGCGCGCCATTCATCTCGGCTTCGCAGTGTTCCTCGCCTTTACCTGCTATCCGGCTTTCAAGCGCTCGCCGCGGCAGTACGTGCCGGCGCTCGACTGGCTGTTTGCGTTGGTGGGCGCCTTTGCCGCCTCGTACCTTTACAGCTTCTATGTCGCGCTGTCGCAGCGACCGGGCACGCCCACGACGTACGATCTCGTCATCGCCGGTATCGGCATGCTGCTGCTGCTGGAGGCGACGCGGCGTGCGCTCGGCCCGCCGATGGTGATCGTGGCGGTGGTGTTCATCGCCTTCACCTTCGCCGGCCCTTACATGCCCGAGGTGATTCAGCACAAGGGCGCCTCGCTCACCAAGTTTCTGCAGCACCAATGGCTGACCACCGAAGGCGTGTTCGGCGTGGCGCTGGGCGTATCGACCAGCTTCGTGTTCCTGTTCGTGCTGTTCGGCTTGCTGCTCGAGAAGGCGGGCGGCGGCAATTACATGATGCAGATCTCGGTGGCGCTGCTGGGCCATTTGCGCGGCGGGCCGGCGAAGGTGGCCGTGGTGTCGTCGGCGCTCAACGGCGTCGTATCGGGATCTTCGGTATCGAATGTGGTCTCCGGCGGCATCTTCACCATACCGATGATGAAACGCACTGGCCTGTCCGGGATCAAGGCCGGCGCCATCGAGACAGCCTCGTCGATCAACGGCCAGATCATGCCGCCCGTCATGGGGGCCGCGGCGTTCCTGATGACCGAATATGTCGGGCTGCCCTATTCGGAGATCGTCAAGCACGCCCTGCTGCCGGCCGTGATCTCCTACATTGCGCTGTTCTACATCGTCGATCTCGAGGCGGTGAAGCTCGGCTCGCGTCCCCTGATGCGCAGTGCCGCGCACACGCGCAGCCAGCGTTGGCTACGCCTGGCACTGGGCTGGAGCGGCACCATCGTGGTGATGTGCGCTATCTACTACGGAATCCTCGCCTTGCAGGCGCTGTTCGGCACGGCTGCTTCCTGGGTGATCGGCATCGCCGGGCTGGCCCTTTATCTGCTCACCTTGTGGTACGGCGCGCGCTTTCCCGATCTGAAACTCGACGACCCGAATGCGCCGATTACCGAGCTGCCCGAGGCCTGGAACGTCGCGCGCACCGGCCTGCATTTCGTGCTGCCGATCGTCGTGCTGCTGTGGTGCTTGATGGTTGAGGAACTGTCGCCCGGCCTGTCGGCTTTCTGGGCGACGGCGACGATCATCGGCATCGTGATCACGCAGCGACCGCTGATCGCGCTGTTCCGGCGCGAAGACACCGGTCCGGCGGTGCGCCAGGGCCTGCGGGATCTGGTCGACGGATTCAACCTCGGCGCCCGCAACATGATCGGCATCGGCATCGCCACCGCGACGGCCGGCGTCGTGGTCGGCACGGTGACGCTCACCGGCATGGGCCTGATGATGACCGATTTCGTCGAGTTCATCTCGGGCGGCAACGTCATCGCCATGCTGCTGCTGACGGCCCTGATCTGCCTGATCCTGGGCATGGGCATTCCCACCACCGCCAACTACATCCTGGTCGCCACCCTCATGGCGCCAGTGATCGTCGAGCTGGGGGCGCAGGCCGGCATCGCCATCCCCTTGATCGCCGTGCACATGTTCGTCTTCTACTTCGGCATCATGGCCGACGTGACGCCACCGGTCGGGCTCGCCTCGTTCGCAGCGGCGGCGATCTCGGGCGAGGATCCGATCAAGACCGGTTGGCAGGGCACGATCTATTCGATGCGTACCGCGATCCTGCCGTTCGTGTTCATCTTCAACCCGCAGATGCTGATGATCGACATCGGCAGCTGGTTCGAAGGCTTCCTGGTCATCGTCATATCGACGATCGCCATCCTGGTGTTCTCGGCCGCCACCATGGGTTGGTTCATGGCCAAGAGCCGGCTGTGGGAGTCGGCTCTGCTCCTGCTCGTGTGCTTCGCCTTGTTCCGGCCCGGCTTCTTCATGGACCTCCTTTACGAGCCCTATGAGCAGTCGCCGGCGTCCCAGGTGTTCGACATTGCCGGCCGGCAGCCGGAGGATGGGCGCCTGCTGCTGGTCGTGGAAGGCACCAACATCGAAGGCGAGGATGTCACCAAGACGATCAGCCTGCCGCTGGGCGCCCGCGGCGAGGGCCGCAAGCGGCTGGCGGATGCAGGCTTGACGCTGACGGCGCTCGGCGAACGGGTGCAGGTCGGTGCCATCAAGTTCGGGTCGGCCGCCAAGCGTGTCGGCCTGGAGAGCGGCTACACGGTCAAGCACGTCCTGCTGCCGGCGGACCGACCGGACACGCACTGGATCTATGTGCCGGCATTGATCCTGCTGGGTGTCGTGGCCGCCCTGCAATGGCCGCGCCGGCGTCGTGACCCGGCGCCGGTACCGGCGGCGGCATAGGGATCACGGCCCTCGATGCGCGCTCGGGCTTGGTGTCGCTGATGCGTCGGCGACACCAAGCTTCTCCGTAAGCAGGTGCTGGTCATCGAGCAGGCTGGTGCTGGTGCCCTCGTACACGACGGTACCGCGGTTGAGGATGACGGCGCGGTCGGTCACGGCCAGCACCTGGCGCGCCTTCTGCTCGACCACGATGGCGGACAGGCCTTCCTCGCGCAGGATGCGGCGCAGGGCGCCCAACACCTCCTCGACGATGATCGGCGCCAGCCCTTCCAGCGGCTCGTCAAGCAGCATCAGGCGCGGGTTGAGCACCAGGGCACGGGCAATCGCCAGCATCTGCTGTTCGCCACCCGAGAGCTGATCGCCGAGATTGCGCCGCCGCTCGGCCAGTCGGGGGAACAGGTCGAAGGTGCGCGTGACGGTCCATGGGCCCGGCCGTTGGATCGCGGTCAGGTTCTCCTCGACCGAGAGCGAGCGGAAGATGCTGCGTTCCTGCGGTACCCAGCCGATGCCGGCGCGCGCCTGGCGCTCAGGCGACAGGTGCGTGATATCGCGGCCGGCCAACCGGATCGTGCCGGCGCGCCAGGTCGTGAGGCCCAGCAGGCTGGTGATCAAGGTCGTCTTGCCGGCGCCGTTACGGCCCAGCAGTGCCAAGGCCTCGCCTTCGCCCAGCGACAGCGAGACGCCGTCGAGCACGACGGCTTCGGCGTAACCGGCGCGCAGGCGGTCGACCACCAGCAGCTCAGCCATGGCCGGCCTCGCCGAGATAGACCTCGCGCACGCGGGGATCGCGCGCCACGTCCTCGGGCGAGCCTTCGACAAACAACGCCCCGTCGACCAGCACCGAAATGCGCCGCGCGAAGCTGAACACCAGGTCCATGTCGTGCTCGATGAGGAGTACCGCGACGTCCTCGGGCAATGCCGCGACGATCGACAGGATCTCGTGGCGTTCGTCCTCGGGCACACCGGCGGCCGGCTCGTCCAGCAGCAGGACGCGTGGGCCGCCGGCGATGGCGACCGCGATCTCCAGCAGGCGCTGCTTGCCGTAGGGCAGCATGCCGACTCGCGTCCGCAAGGAGTCGGTCAGGCCGAAGCGCGTCAGCAGGGCGACCGCTTCGTCGAGCACATCGGTGTGCGTCGCGAGCGATCGCCACCAGCGCCGGCCCAGGCCGCGCCGCTCCGCTACCGCCAGCGCCACCGTCTCCAGCGGCGTCAACTCGGCGAACAGCTGGTTGATCTGAAAGGTGCGGGTCATGCCGCGGCGCGCACGGCGATGCGGCGCCATCGCCGTGACGTCGCTGCCGTCGAGCAGAATGCGGCCGCCGTCGGGCCGCAGCACACCCGTCAGCAGGTTGATCAAGGTGGTCTTGCCGGCGCCGTTGGGACCGATCAGCGCATGCCGGGCACCGGCCTCGACCCGCAGCGACACGTCGCGCGTGGCGGCCAGGGCGCCGAAATTCTTGCGCAGGCCCATGGTCTCCAGCGCTGCGGTCATGACGGCTGCTCGCGCGTGTGCCGGCGCGTCAGTCGCGCCCACAGGCGCGTCGCCGTCCCCGACAACCGCTCCCGGCCGATCAAGACGACCAGCACCAGGACCAGGCCGATCCAGAACTGCCAGTACTGCGGCGTGATCGCGGCCAGCCCGTCCTGCATCAGCTTGAAGATCGCCGCGCCGATCAGACCGCCGTAAAGATAGCCGGAGCCGCCCAGCACCAGGACCAGCAGCACATCGGCCGAGCGGTGGAAGTCGAGCACGTCGAGCGACACGAACTGCGTGGTCTGCGCCAGCAGCGCGCCGGCCGCACCGGCGTAGGCCGCGGCGACGGTGTAGATCGCTACCAGCCGCGCATCGGCGGGCACGCCGATCGATGTGGCGCGCAGGCGGTTGCCTTTGACGGCGCGAAGCGACAGGCCAAAGGGCGATCGCACGATGCGGCGCGCGACCAGGAACAACAGCAGCAAGGTCGTGAGGCTGTAGGCACAGGCAGTGCGGCCGGAGAGGTCGAAGCGGAACAAGCCCAGGATCGGGCCCATGGTGACACCCTGCAGGCCATCGGCGCCCCCGGTGATGGTGTCGAAGCGGTTGGCGACCTCCAGCAGCATCAGCGCCACGCCCATGGTCACCATCAGGCGCGTCAGGTCCGAGCCGCGCAGCACCAGGAAGCTGCTGAGGTAACCGACAATGGCCGCGGCCACGGATGCCAGCAGCAGGCCGCTGACCGGCTCGGTCAGGCCATGCTTGGCGAGCAGGCCGGCGGTGTAGGCGCCGACGCCGAAGAAGGCGGCGTGGCCCAGCGATACGATGCCGGCATAGCCCAGCAGCAGGTCGAGCGAGAGGGCGAACAGCGCCAAAATCGCGATCTCGTTGATCAGCAGCAGCCGGCTGGGAAACAGCAGCGGCACGGCGATCGCGATCAGCCAGAACGCCCATTCCCAGCGATTCGCCACCATCGCTCTCAACGTGCACCCCGGCGGGTGAAGAGGCCGTGCGGGCGCCACAGCAGCACGCCGACCATCAGGGCGTAGATCACGAAGGCACCGACCTTGGGCATGTAGTATTTGCCGGCGACGTCGGCGACGCCCAGCAGGATCGAGGCGAGGAATGGGCCGGTGATGCTGGTGGTGCCGCCGACGGTCACCACGATCAGGAAATAGATCATGAACTTCAGCGGGAAGGTGGGATCGAGGCCGAGGATCTCGGCGCCCAGCGCGCCGCCCAGCCCCGCCAGGCCCGAACCGACGGCGAAGGTCAGCGCGAACACGGCATTGACATCGATGCCCAGGCCACGCGCCACGCGGGCGTCGTCGACAGCGGCGCGCAGCCGGCTGCCGAAGCGGCTGAAGGCGAGGATCGATTGCAGGATAATCACCAGCGCGCCACAGACGCCGATGACGAACAGCCGGTAGATGCCGATGCTGACGCCGAACACCTCGATGCGGCCCTGCAGTGCCGGCGGCAGGCGGATGATCTGCTGCTGCGCCCCCAGGAAATAGTCGATGGCGGCCACCGCCATGAACACCAGCCCGATAGTGAACAGCACATGGTCCAGATGCGGGCGGTTGTAGAGATGGACATAGAGCGTGCGCTCCAGCACCGCGCCGACCAGGGCCGTGGCGGTGAAGGCGATCGGCAGGCACCACAGGAACGGCACGCCCAGGCGGCCCATCAGCAGCACGGTGATGTAGCCGCCGGCCATGGCGAAGGCGCCGTGCGCCAGGTTGACGAAGTTCATCAGCCCCAGCGTCACTGCCAGCCCGCACGCCAGCACGAACAGGATCATCCCGTAGGCGAGGCCGACGAAGAGGA
>Ga0187894_10006194_pt1 | contig 11845 bp, 11 predicted proteins | sample GBC1701081metaG_FD_136650 | JGI IMG/M metagenome (GOLD analysis project Ga0187894, IMG submission 136650) | White microbial mat communities from a lava cave in the Kipuka Kanohina Cave System on the Island of Hawaii, USA - GBC170108-1 metaG ...
AAACGCGCCTTTCTGCTCACTGTAACCGCCGTAATTGGCCGCCAGCCAGAAATGCCCCTCGACGGCGTTGGGCTGCGCGGCGATGGCGCGCGCGCCGGCGTCCATTCCTTTCTCGAAAAACGGCAGCTTCTCCGATTTCGCGGACTCATCGCCGACATAGTAATAAACGCGGGCGGCGCGCCACAGCCATTGATATTCATTGCCGTTTCCGGCCAGCGCGCCTTCGATAACGCTCAGCGACTGTTTGTCGCGCCCGGCGTCTTCGCCAAAAGTGAAGAGGTTGTCGGCTTCCTGAAACGGATTGGTACTCGCCGGGGCCACGGCAGCTTTGGTCTTCGATTGCGCAAAGACGGGCGTAAAAAGGAAGCAGACAGTTAACAACAAAAGTACAGCTATTTTCATCGAGCAAAAACTAACAACACGTTTCGAGTTTCGCAAGCTGCCACAGGGCCACAGAGGCGCAGAGGTTTGACGAGGATTTCCACTCTGTGCCTCTGTGGCTCTGTGATAGCCGATTTTGATGTGTCACTATCCGCCGCTTCGTAATTTGCCAAATCTCAGCCTATCGTGAAAAATACTCTTTTCTTTCGCATATGGGAAAATGAGCATGAACAAGTTCTACATTACAACGCCGATCTATTACGTCAACTCGCACCCGCATCTCGGCCATCTTTACACGACGCTGGTCGCCGACACCGTGGCGCGCTACAAACGCCAGCGCGGCTTCGAAACCTTCTTCCTGACCGGAACCGACGAACATGGACTGAACATCGAACGCGCGGCGGAGAAAAACGGCATCCCCGTCCAACAGCACGTTGACAACATCGTCAATGAGTTCAAGACCGCTTTCGCGCCCTACGGTCTCACCAACGACCACTGGATTCGCACCACGGACGATTATCATAAACGAGGCGTGCAGGAATTGTGGCGGCGGGCGAAAGAGAACGGCTACATCTACAAAGGCGAATATGAAGGTCTGTATTGCGCCAACTGCAACGAGTTTTACACCGAAAGCGAAGCCAAAGTCGGCGAGGATGGAACACTGAACTGTCCGCAGCACGAACGCCCGCTGGATCGGGTGGCCGAAGAGAGTTACTTCTTCAAACTCTCGGAATTTCAGGAAAGGTTGATCGGGCTTTACGAAAAGAACCCGAACTTCATTCGCCCCGAAACCCGGCGCAATGAGGTGTTGAGCTTTGTACGTGGCGGATTGAACGACCTTTCGATCAGCCGCGTCTCGGTCAAATGGGGAATTCCCGTGCCTGACGATCCTAAGCACACGATGTACGTGTGGTTCGACGCGCTGTCGAATTACATCACGGCCATCGGCTTCGGCGGCTTCAAGAATGATTGGCAGTTCGGCGGCGAGGAGCATTTCAAAAAAAACTGGCCCGCCGACCTGCAACTAGTCGGTAAAGACATCCTGCGCTTTCACACCGTTTATTGGCCGGCGTTCCTGATCGCCGCGGGAATCGAGACGCCGAAGACGGTCTTCGCGCACGGCATGTGGCTCTCCGGCGGACGCAAGATGTCGAAGACGCTCGGCAACGTGATTGATCTGGCGGTGCTTCAAAAGCATTTCACTACGGACGCGGTGCGCTATTTCTGCCTGCGCGAGATGGTCTTCGGACAGGACGGCGATTTCACCTATGAAGCGTTGCTGGAGCGTGTCAATGCCGGGCTGGCCAACGGCCTGGGCAATCTGGCCAGCCGCACGCTGACGATGGTCGGGCGCTATTGCGATGGCGTCGTTCCTGGTCCCGGACAAGCAAGCGCAGAACTGACCGAGCGGGCGGATGAAGTGCGCGCTGCTGTCACACAAGCCGTCGAGCAATTCGACCGTGAATTCGACGAGTACAATTTCAGCCGGGCGCTGGAAGCCGCATGGTCGGCCATCGAGCGCGTGGATAAATTCATCTCCGACGCCAAGCCCTGGGATTTGGCGAAACACGCCGACCAGCGAGGCGCGCTTGAATTGGTTTTACACACGGCGACTGAAACGCTACGGCATCTGACAGTCCTGCTCGCGCCCGTGCTGCCCAACGCTACACAAGAGATTTGGGAGCAGTTGGGCGAAGCAGGCAAAGTAGATGAAATTGCGCCGAACACGTTGCGGTGGGGCCAATCCACTGGCAAGCGCATCGGCGAAGTCAAACCCATTTTCCCCAAACTGGATAAAAAGAAAGTCATGGACGAAATCAAACAGGAAGAAGCGGCAAGCCAGGCCGCGCGAACGGAAGAGAACAAAGAACAACCTATTCAAGCTCAGGTGGCAGCGCAGGCTCCGGCGGCGGCCCAAACCGTGAGCGAGCCGGCCGACGCGCCGGCGTACATCACGATTGATGATTTTGCGAAAGTCGAATTGCGCGTCGGCCAGATTCTGACCGCCGAGCGCATACCGAAAGCCGACAAGCTGCTGCGGTTCACAATTGACTTGGGCGAAGCTGAGCCGCGTCAAATCCTCGCCGGCATCGCGCAGTATTACGAGCCGGAAAAACTGATTGGCCGCAAAGTGATCGTTGTCGCCAATCTAGCGCCGAGAAAGATGCGCGGATTGGAATCGCAGGGAATGATCCTGGCGGCTTCGGTGGGTGAAGAGGGGCGGCCGGTGTTGGCGGGATTTCTGGAAGAGGCGCCGAACGGAGCGAAGTTGAAGTGAAACTTTGCTGGGGGGGGGGAGAAATGCACAAGCCTGAATTACTCGAAGCGCTTCAGAAAGAAGCGGCGCGGTTCAACAAGACCGTCTCAACCTCGAAAGGTGATTGGATTGTTAAAGGCTTTATTGACATCGCTAGAAATATCTACACGATTTCGGTCGACACAAAAGTCATCTCGAAAATTATGGAGTTGTTGCTCTTCCCGGAACTGGCAAGTTTCGCTGAAAAGCATAATCTCAAGATGATCCTGGCAGAGCAACAGAACTTTTATCCTGATATCAGCTTCATAGCCGAAGATGGATATTGTTTCGCGCTGGACCTCAAAAGCACGTACCGGGTTGATGAAAATCGCGTCAATGGAATGACGTTAGGGGCGTTCACGGGATATTTTCGTGAAAGAGATCGAAAGAAAAATATCACTTTCCCCTACGATTCTTACAGCGGTCATTTTGTTCTCGGAGTGATTTATTCGAGAGTCGAAAGCGCTCTTGATGAACGGAGGCAGTACCGACTGGAAGAATTGGAAAGCATTTCCTCTGTCGTCCGTGACTTTCAGTTTTTCGTGCAGGAAAAGTATCGGATTGCGTCTGATCAGCCTGGAAGCGGGAACACCAAAAACATCGGCTCAGTCACGGAAATTTCCAGACTACTTGACGGCTCCGGCCCCTTTGTTGAATTGGGGATTGAGGTTTTTGACGATTACTGGCAATTTTATCTCACTAAAGACATGGCGCGTGCGGCTGAATTACCGTCACATCCATACACGAATCTCGCTAGCTACCTGAAGTACAGAGGCAAAGAACCGACAGAAAAGAAAGCGGGTAAGCGCAAATGATTCCCGAATTCTTACCGAGAAAAACAGCCAAGCCTGTTGTCCCTCCTATCAAATGTCAGGGAATCAAAACCAGACTGGTCAGCTTCATTCTGGAAAATATCCAGTGGGATGGGAGAGGCAGGTGGGTAGAACCTTTCATGGGCTCCGGTGTGGTGCTTTTCAGCGTTCAACCTCAACGTGCGATCATCAATGACATCAATCCCCACATCATCAATTTCTACCGCCGGCTGGCTGACGGTTCTCTCACCTCAGCAATGGTCAGAGAGCACCTGACAGCGGAAGGGAATGAACTTGTTAAGCAAGGAGAAGATCATTATTACGAGGTTCGCAATCGCTTCAATCAAGCCGCTGATCCCCTCGATTTTCTATTTCTCAATCGGGCCTGTTTCAATGGGGTGATGCGATTCAATCGCAAGGGCGGATTCAACGTTCCTTTTTGCCGAAAACCAGATCGTTTCCGTTCTGCCTACATCACCAAAATCGTCAATCAAGTAACCGCGGTCTGCAAGGTGATGAAAGGAAAAGAATGGGAATTTCGGAATGAAGATTGGAAAGATTATCTTCGCAATCTGAATCAGGAAGACTTTGTTTATCTCGACCCGCCATACATCGGACGTCACACTGACTATTTCAATCAGTGGACCGAGGAAGACGCGACTGCTCTGGCAACTGTGGCCGAGAACCTGCCTTGTGGTTTTGCGCTGTCAATGTGGAAACAGAATGAATATCGAGCCAATCATCATCTCCAAAATTGGCGTGACACGGAGGAAAGAACTGTTCGACATTTTTATCACGTAGGCTCGACGGAAAGCCTCCGTCACGAAATGGAGGAAGCTTTGCTTATCCGTCGAGGTTATGCGGCGCCGCTTCAAATCACGCCCCCCTCAACGTCGGCAGAGCAATTGGGGATGTTTATTTGATAATCCTATGTTCATTGATTCCCACGCCCATCTTGACGTTCCTCACTACGACGCCGACCGCGCAGAGGTGATCAACCGCGCTCTCGCCGTTGGCGTCGAGATGATGCTCGAAATTTGCGGCAGCGATGTCGCAAAGGGTTCGCTTGATATCGGGCTGAAACTGGCCGAGGAATATCCGTTCATTTACGCCGCAATCGGCGTGCATCCACACGAAGCAAGCTTGTACGATGACGCTCTTGAGCGGAAGCTACTTGCAATGAGCGAGCGCGAAAAGGTGATCGGTTGGGGCGAGATCGGGCTGGATTACCATTACGACCACAGCCCGCGTGACGCGCAGCGCCGAGTCTTTCGCCGTCAATTGCAACTGGCGCTCGAACGCCGGGCTCCGGCGATCATTCATACGCGCGAGGCAGAGGACGACACGATTCAAATTCTGCGCGAGAACTGGGCGGACGTCGGCGGCGGTGAAATCGGCGGAATCATTCACTGCTTCACGGGGACTCAGAAACTTGCCGATGCCGCAATTGAGATGGGCTTTCATCTCTCGTTCTCCGGTGTGGTGACGTTCAAAAACGCCGAGGATTTGCGCGGTGTGGCGCGATCCGCGCCGATGGACAGATTGCTGATCGAGACCGACTGTCCCTATTTGGCGCCTTTGCCATATCGCGGTAAACGCAATGAGCCGGCTTTTGTGAAGGAGACCGCCGCGAAGCTTGCCGAATTGAAAGGCGTCGGCGTCGAAGAGATCGCGCGCGCCACAAGCGGCAATTTCAAACGCCTTTTTAAGCTCCGTTGAATTGCGCACTCATTGACAATGGGTTTGACGGCGGGTTACAACTTCGCTCTAACTGAGAGCACCACAGGCGACTCCGCGCCGGAAGACAGGCATTTCATCGAGACAGGCAGGGACAAGTTTATTCTTCTCATCTGCCGTGGACGAGATTGTGAATTATGGCGCAGCAAAACACATTCGACATCGTTTCTCAAATTGATCACGCCGAGGTAGTCAACGCAATCAATCAGGCTCTGAAGGAAGTCCAGACGCGGTTCGATTTCAAAGGCAGCAAGAGCAACATCGAGCTTGAAGGTCAGGAAGCGATCATTCTGACCTCGGATGACGAATACAAGCTGAAAAGTCTCAACGACATTCTGCAAACGAAATTCGTCAAACGGGGCGTGCCGCTCAAAGGGCTGACTTACGGTAAAATCGAATCGGCCCTGGGCGGAACCGTCCGCCAGCGAATCACCTTGCAGCAGGGCATTCCGCAGGACAAAGCCAAAGAGATCGTCAAATTCATCAAAGACACGAAGCTCAAAGTGCAATCTTCGATTCAAGGCGATGCGGTGCGCGTGTCGGGCCGCGACCGCGACACCCTGCAGGATGTTATAGCGGCCCTGCGCGATCACGATTTCGGCATTGATATGCAGTTTACGAATTACAGATCGAACTAAGGCGGTGGTGGGCGGCGAAACGCCGAGTGACGAGTTTGACCAGAGACTGCTTGCCACTCGGCGCCTCGCCGCTCGCCGCTAATCACTATGGCAAAGATTCTTTCAGCGCCCTCCCCACGCGAGATGGAAACGACCGCGCAACAAATCTTTCGTTCGATCCAAAGCGAAATGGATGCGGTGGAAGAAGAATTTGAGCGGCAGGCGTTCTCAAACATCCAGATCATCGCGCACATCGGACAGTACCTGCACCAAACAGGCGGCAAACGCGTCCGCCCCGCGCTCCTGATTCTTTCCGCGAAAATCTTTGGTGAAGAGCTTGATACAGCGGTCATCCAGATGGCCACAGTGATGGAGTTTCTGCACACCGCGACGCTGGTCCACGACGACGTGATTGACGGCGCCGAGATGCGGAGGGGACGCCAGGCCGTTTCAACACAGTGGGGCAATGACACCGCCGTGCTGATGGGCGATTGGCTGTATATGTCCGCCTTCGAAACCGCGCTGCAACAACGCAATCTGGCCGTGCTCGACGCGCTGACCGACGCGACGCGCAAGATGACCGAGGGAGAACTCATCCAGTTAACTCTCATTGGGAATATGCGCATCACTGAAGATCAACACCTGGATATCATCAGCCGCAAGACGGGCTACCTGTTCAGCGCGAGCTGCCGCGTTGGAGGAATTCTGCGCGGCGCGAACGAAGAAGAGCGGCGTTCGCTCGCCGATTACGGCTTGTATCTTGGCATCGCGTTTCAATTGGTTGACGATTTGCTGGATTTCACCTCGGACGTAACAAAACTCGGCAAACCTGTTCTGAGCGATTTGCGTGAAGGCAAGGTTACGCTCCCGCTGATTCGTCTGTTGAGAGAGCATCCCCAGTTCGCTTCCATCGTGCGCGCTGCGATGGATGAGCCGGTTGGAGAGACCAGATTGGCCAAACAGGTATTGGCATTGCTCGATGAATATGGCGCCCTGGATCGGGCGCGCGAAGAGGCTTATACGTACGCGGCGCGCGCGCAGGAAGCGTTGATGATCTTTCCCGACAATCGTTATCGCCGCGCCTTGAACGATATCGCGCAGTTCATTGTCGAACGTGATAGATGACTTGCGGATCGGTACCGCGAGCGGTAGCGAGCGTGGCCCGTAATCGGTCATTTACGAAGCCACGCTCGCTACCGCTCGCGGTACCGATCCGCAATCCGCAATTGTATGATTGACGATACGGCTCTGGCTTCGCTTCAACGGTCGCTTGGCGAATACCGCGAGGCGAAGCGGAAAACAAAAATCAGGCTCGCCGAAATCGAAGCCGAAGCCGAGATGCTGCGCTCGCAACTGGCCACGATTGACGCGATCATTGAGCAGACCGAACTCGCTCTGCGCAGAGTCCTGTTTCCTGCGGATGCGCAGAACGACCGGGCGCTCAATCAGTCCGCGCCGGCTCAGGACGTTCGCGCCCAGTTTAACCAGCCGGTCTCGAATCAATCAGGTCATCAAGCTAACTACCAATCCAACTATAAGCCAGGCTATAAACCAGGCGCCCACGATGCTGCGCCGTACCGCCCGTCCGAAGCTGAGATCGAAGCTGAGGTTGCCAAAATTCAAGAGAACGAGCAGTCGAGCAACGTCCGCTTCAATGACTTTCGCATTCCGCAAGCCGCAACGATCATTCTGCGCGAGGCCAACTCGCCGCTGCACGTCAGCGAGATTTATCGCCGCATGGCTGAAGGCGGGTTTGAATTTCGCGGCCAGCACCAGTTGATCACACTCGCCGTCAGTCTGAGCCGCAGCAAACGTTTCCGCAAAGTCGCCCCCGGCACATTTGAACTCGATCCTGAATACCGGGCCGGCCAGGTGGCCTGACCTGGCGTCTTGATAGGATGTATTCCCGCACTGTGATGTCCGCAACAACTCCGCACGAAATTGAAGTAAAACTCCGATTCAATAACCTCGACGCGTTCGCGCGCGCCGGAATTATTCTAGAGGTTGAAACCGCGCGTCATTTTGAAGACAACTGGCTGCTTGATTCTTCCGATCAGTATTTGAGCGACCGCGCCGCGATCTTGCGTGTGCGTTCCGCCGCCGGGAGAGGCTCTATCACTTACAAAGAAAAGGCTGAAGATGGTGCGCCCATCTCGCAGTTTAAAAAACGGATCGAAATCGAAACCGCGATTGATGACCCGGAAAGCGCCGTGGCGATCTTCGAACGCCTTGGTTATCGGAAATGGTTTCGATACCAGAAATATCGAACTGTTTACCGGGCGACGTTGCCCCAAAATGCGCAGTTGAGCGTAATGTTTGATGAAACGCCGCTCGGCTACTTCGTCGAGCTTGAAGGCGCTGAGGAGGTTATTGCGCGGGCTGTTGAACTGCTTGGCGTGACGCCCGCGGAATACGTACTGGAAAGTTATCTTGCAATTCAGGCGGATCATTGTCAGCGGCAGGGCAAACGGCTTGAGGACATGGTTTTCGCCGAGAAATGAAGAGAGGTAAAAGCGCCGCATGAAAGCAATGATTCTGGCCGCTGGTTTCGGAACGCGCCTGTGGCCGTTGACTGTTGGGCGAACCAAGCCCGCGATCCCTTTTCTCAACCGCCCGTTGATCGCTTACACGATTGAGTACCTGAAACGTTACGGCGTTGAGGATTTGATTGTTAACCTCCATCACGAACCCGATTCGGTGCGTGAGCAGATCGGCGACGGATCTCATTACGGAGTTCGGATCAATTACTCGGTCGAAGAGCCTGAAATCCTCGGCACATCAGGCGCGTTGGATCATGTGCGCGATCGGCTCGATCGAGAAACTTTCGTTGTCATCAACGGCAAGATCATTACCGACATCGATCTCGGCGCTGCAATCGCGGCTCATCAAAATCGTAAAGCTCTCGCCACGCTCGTTCTCATCCCAAATCCCAAACGAGAACGTTTCAGTGAAGTAAGAATCACCGAGGATAGCCGCATTTCGGAATTTGCCGGCTTCCCGGAACCAAACAATCCGCAATCGGCCTCTCACTCGGGCCGCAATCCGCAATTCCCCCTGAGGTTCACCGGGATTCACATCCTTGAACCAGGGATTTTCGATTACATCCCGCGAGGAATCTTCTCGGATTCCGTGCGCGATGTTTATCCGGAGGCGATGGCGGACGGCAAAATCGTCGCCGCGCATGTCGTCGCCGACGCCGGCCCCAGTTCGTGGCTCGAGCTCAGCACGATTGAACGTTATTTAAACATCAGCCTTGAACTCCTGCGGCGCGAGGGGCGCGACGTAGGGATGGATGCGGGATGTGAGATTGAGCGGGGCGCGACGGTCGAACGCTCGGTCTTGTGGAAATACGTCCGCGTTGAGAGCGGCGCGCGCTTGACCGAGTGCGTCGTCGGCGATGGCGTGATAATTCCCTCAGGCGCCGAATTCAGGCGCGCCGCGATCGTCCGCGCCGACCGGGCTCCATTAAACGAACGTCCGGAAAAGGCGCTGCCAGGGGAGATAATTGGCGACAACCTTGTAGTGAAATTCGGGTGATGGTACCATCCCGGCCTCATTTCGGGTTTGTCCTTTGCGGCCCTTGTAGCCCATGTAGCAGGACACAACCTGCAATTATTCGACCCATGGCTTGATTACTGGCGGCGGGCGATCTTGGCGATAGACACAGGCCAATCAAGCCTCCCACAACCGCGCTGAAATTCCCCCTTTTGGTAGCCGCTGGTATTTTCGATCTCATTTCGGCATACCCCTTTCAGCGGCAAACGGAACTGGCTATGACACCACAAAACATTCAACCAAGCCTGATGGCAGGCATGACGGGAGGGCTGAGCGAAAAGCGCGTGATCAATTACACGTCGCGTTATTTCGCCATTCCGATCGAGGAAGTCAGATTTCAGGGGCTCACGCCCGACGCCTCGACTCGCAAATACTACCGCGTCTTTTCGGGCGCGGATTCAGCCGAGACTTTCATCATCAGCCTCTACCCTTCGCCCTTCAACGCTCATGACAACTCCTTCGTTGATGTGTCGCAGTTGTTCGAGCGCGCCAGATTGCCCGTGCCCAAGATCATTGACGTGGCCGACACCGATGGAATCATCCTGCAGGAGGACTTGGGCGATACCAGCCTGGCACAATGGCTCAACGACGCTAGTGATCGTGGCGAGACGAAAGACGCCGAAGCGATGTTGCGGCAGGCGATTGAGCTGATAGCGCAAATACAGGCGACGACCCAACTGGCATACGAGATGAATTCCGTCTCCAGCCGCCTCGCGTTCGACGAAGACAAGTTGTTGTGGGAACTGAACTATTTCTTCGATCACTTCTTCGGCAGCCTGAGGCAGGAACAGTTTGAGACCGAAGAAAACGACGCGATCAAACTCGATCTGCAAGCCATCGCAGCCGAGTTGGCGGCGCGCCCGCGAGTGCTGACTCACCGCGATTACCACGGAATGAATCTGATGGTTGACACCCAGGGCGCCCTGAGAATGATTGATCATCAGGACGCGCGAATGGGGCCGGCGACTTATGATTTGGCGCCGCTACTGGTTGAAAGGCGGTTGCAACCCGCCGACGAAGCCTGGATTGAAGAGCATCAGAAATTTTTCCTGAGCGCCCGCGCAAAATTCGGGTTGCCGGACATCGAGTCTGAAGAGTTGGAATACGAATTTCACCTGATGACCGTGCAACGGCAACTGAAAGCCATCGGCACGTTCTCTTATCAAACCGCCGTGGTCGGGCGCGGCGAGTTTTACGAGAAGTACATTGCGCCTTCGATTGCGGCCGTGTTGTGCGCAATGAATAAACCCGGAATGAAAGAGTTCCCGGCGTTGCGGAAAGCTCTGGAGAGCGTGTGAAATTTCGATAGGCGACCGTGCGCTCAAGATCAGCAAATGTCTCAGCCTTGTGCTGAGACATTTGCCTGAAAAGATCGGTCTCAGGCTCAGCGAATCCGGCTGGGCGTCGGTGGAGCAGTTGATCGAAGCGGCGCGGGCGCACGGGATTGAATTTACGCTCAAAGAGCTTCAGAATGTCGTCGCCAGCAACGACAAGAGACGATTTTCTCTCAGTGAGGACGGCCTTTCGATCAGGGCCAATCAAGGTCATTCGATCAAAGTCGAGCTGGAATACGCCCCACCGTCCCTCCTGATGTTCTTTACCACGGAACGGCTGAGAGGTTTTTGACTTCAATCAAACAACAAGGGCTGATTAAAGGTAAACGCCATCACGTTCATCTGTCGGCGGTTTTCTGATTTTGGGTACGGCAAGTCATAATTTTTAGTAGTATTCAGGCTATGGCGCAAACTTATATTTCCGAAGTTTCAAAACATCTTGGCGAAGAGATCACGATCAGAGGGTGGCTTTACAACAAACGCTCGAGCGGCAAATTGGGCTTCCTGGAGATTCGCGATGGATCAGGCATCATTCAGGGCGTTGTCTCGAAAAAAGACGTAAGTGATGAGATTTGGGAAAATACGGAGAAGGTCACGCAGGAATCTTCAGTCGTTGTCACGGGCGTTCCGCGAGAACATCCGAAAAAGCCTGGAGTCTACGAACTCGACATCAAAGATGTGCGGGTATTGCAACTGGCCAGCGAATATCCGATCACGCCCAAAGAACACGGCGTCGAATTTCTGATGGATCATCGCCATTTGTGGCTGCGGTCGCGGCGTCAACACGCGATCTTGCGCGTGCGTCACGAAATTATCAGAGCCGTGCGCGATTTTTTCGACAACAACGGTTTCATTCTCTGCGACACGCCGGTTTTCACCCCGGCGGCCTGCGAAGGCACGACGACGCTGTTTGAAGTCGGCTACTTCGATGAAAAAGCTTATCTGACGCAATCTGGCCAGCTTTACAACGAAGCGACCGCTGCGGCCTTTGGCAAGGTCTATTGCTTCGGCCCGACGTTCCGAGCCGAAAAATCGAAGACCCGGCGCCACCTGACCGAATTCTGGATGGTCGAACCTGAAGTCGCTTACGCAAGGCTGGATGATATTATGGTC
>Ga0187894_10006195_pt1 | contig 11840 bp, 5 predicted proteins | sample GBC1701081metaG_FD_136650 | JGI IMG/M metagenome (GOLD analysis project Ga0187894, IMG submission 136650) | White microbial mat communities from a lava cave in the Kipuka Kanohina Cave System on the Island of Hawaii, USA - GBC170108-1 metaG ...
CCTGCGCGAGTTGATAAAGAAAAATGATCCGGCCGCAATAACGACCGCGCCCAGCGCGGCGACCAGTAAAAATCCCTTCCGTCCGCCCGATGGCTGACTGGCCGTCGCCGATTTTATTTGAGGCCGTGTGGCGGGCGTGTTCGGGACGACCGTAGTCGCTCTCACTTCAGCCCGGGATGCGAAACTCTTTTGCGGGATCTCTTCCGTATCGTAATCGGGAGGCGCCTTTCGGGTTGTCGTTCGGGCTGATGGAAGTTCTTCCGTGGCGACAGCGTTGCCGGAAACCATCTGATCCGCCAGTTCCACTGACAAAGGTCTGGTTTCCGGCGCAACTACGTTAGCGGTCTCCGCGCGGCTGATGATCGCGCCACAATTTGTGCAAAACCTCACTCCTTCGGTCAGAGCGCCACATTGTTTGCAGGTCCTCTTTGTCATAGGTTGTCCTTTCTGATCGGCCATTCCTGCGGAAAATCGGTTTGTAGTCCTTCGCCGAGGCGGAAGCGTTCACCATAGATTCATTGCGTGATACCGAACGTTTCCGCCTCGGCGAAGGACTACAAACCGATTTGCATTGTTTCCGCAGCGCCGCCGCCGCGATGTAAAAAGACTGTCACTGTCCGCGGAGTTTTTTCAACCCTTCTTCAGTGAACGGGAACTGGCAGGTCTTTTGATCTTCGAGACATTTCCTGAGCGCCTCGGCCCATTGCCTGCGTTGCTCTTTTTCTTCCGCATATTCGCCGGTTCTGCTGAAGATCTCGAAATCGGCGATGGCGCCTTTGTAATCGCCGGTCAGCGCTCTGACCAGTCCACGACTGTCTGTGATATCCGTGAACTTGGGATCGAATTCGACAGCGATCTGGCAGGCGTCTTTCACCCTGTCAACGTAACCGAAGAGGCTGCCGTACCAGCATAGACCGTTGAGAATTCGCGCCGGTTCGAGGCGGGCCTGCCTGTTCTTCGTTCCACTCACCCGGTTCGGATTGAAGGAATGCGGCCGTTGATAAAACTTTTTGAAGTCGTCGAGGAGCGGGAGCGCCTCTCTCAACCGGCTCTTTATCTCCGCTTCATTCTCGCCGGCGCCGAGGTATTGTTTTCGCTTTCCCTCCTCCCACACGCGCCAGAACATCTTCGCGTTGATCTGGTCGAGCGAGCGCAACGCCGTCTCGTGCCACTCGGCTTCTTCCTCCGGGGAATTTTTCAGATCGCGCATAGCTTTGAACAACGCCTCGGCCTCCGCCCTCCTGCCTGTTTTAGCCAGATTGATGGCTTCGTCAATCACGGTTTGATGAACCTCCCATTCGCGGCAAGTCCGTTCATAAGATCGTTCATCTTTCAGGTACTGCTGCCATTCGTCGTAAGTGAAATTGCGCCTCAGGCGGGCGCAGACGTCTTCGGCCAGATCGTCCGGGCGCCAGCGCAAAACTTTGATTCCATCTTTCGATGTGACGGCCAGATACTTTCCGTCGGGGCTGAAGGTGGGACTGTTCCTGGCTTCCGGAATTTCAGCCACCTCCTGTCGAGTCGCCACTTCCCAAATGTGAGCGCCCTCAGCGCCGGTCGCCGCGATGAACTTGCCGTCCGGACTGAAAGTAAGGTCCTTGATGGAAGAGCCGTGATAGATTGGTTTCCCCTCCGCGCGTTTGATCTCTGGCGCCGTGTTCTTCCAGAGGACGATGCCCGGCTTGCCGTTCAAGTCGGAGCTTACGGTTGCGAAGACGTTTTCCGCGGGGCTGAAAGCGATTGCGGTGATCCCCTCTTTAAGGCCGGTCGTCTTGCTGATCAAATCGCCGGTCTCGGCGTTCCTGGTCTCGATATACCAAACATCATCGCTCTCGCCGGTCGCGGCGAGCGCATTGTCCGTCGCTCCTTTTTTGCGACTTACTATCATCAGGTCTCCGGCGTGATTGAAGGCCAGCAGCGTGATCTCTCCCTCGGCGCCACGGGAATATAGTTCTCGTAGATCGGTCGCCGAGTGGACTCTGACGGCGCGCCCATAACTGCTGGCCAGATATTTTCCGTCCGGACTGATCGCCACAGCCGGTATCCACACATCATCCAACGACCTGTATATCAGGTCCCAGACTCGCGGAAAGCTAACGCTGCCTGTGACCATCCTTCTGCCATTCGGGCTGAAAAAAACCTTGTCGTTGGGGCTTGCGCATTTGAATGAGGAACTAAGGGGCTGCCCCGGTTCAAACCTCCGAATCCGGCATACTCCATCCTCTCCGGCGACCCACAAGTAGTTTCCCCCGCCTCCGTGCGCAACGAGGGGCGCAATGGGGGCGCCGGCCTTGCCGACATTGATCTCCGCCGCGTATTTCCTCCAATCCGCAATGTGCCAGACTTGCGCTCTCCCCGCTCCCGCCGCCACCAGGTGCGGGCTGGCTGGGCTGAAGCTCACTTTCTCGACCGGTCCTGTGAATTCCAGCGTCTGCTCTTGCGACCAGGAATGGTCGCGCTTCATCTCCCAAACGACGATCTTTCCATCCTGACACGCGACAGCCAAAAGGGGTCTTCCCAAATGAATGGACAGATCGTTGACCCGGGAGGCGTGTCTGAGCGGCTCGCCGATTTGATCGCCGGTCTTCGCGTCCCAGATCTTCACCACGCCGCCGCTCGCCGTCGCCAAAAGTTGTTCGCGCTCAAGAAAGATCATGGATGTGATTTCGGCGCCCGGACTGACGCGGACGACGGCGCCAACTTTATAAACGCCGTTTTTGTCTTTGATCATCTCTCTGATGCGCGCCTCTCCGCCGCCGTCGGTGGTCGCCAGGTATCTGACAGACCTCTCCTCGCGCCTTGCGTCTCCGCTGACGGCGATCACATTTGTTGAGGCGCTGATATCAGGCAACTTCAGACGCGATGTGGCGTCGCGCATTTCCTCTCCCACAGCGGCGCCGTTGTCGCCGGCCATCGCCAGAAAATCGCCGGTCGGGCTGAAGGCGGCCAGTTTGATCCGGTCCGGCGGTTTGATCGTGTGATCGATCTGCTCGGATCTGGCGCCATCCCAAATCCGAATGACGTCGCTGATCGTCGCCAGGAATCTTCCGCCGTTGCTGAAGGCCAGGGCTAGCGGCTCGATCGGGTTATCGGCGTTAAACAGCGGAAATTCGGACGATTTTCCGGTCAACGAATCCCATATCTTGACCTTTCTTCCATCATCCGTGGAGTGCAGCCTGCCGTTCGGAGCGAAGGTCATAACGGCGTCTTCGGCGGCGGGAATGTTCTCCACGACCGGCGCCGCCTTCGTTTCGGAGATAGTGATCTCCCCCTCATTGCTAACAACGATCAGATGAGCGCCATCGTCGCTGAAGGCGACGGCCTGCGGCTCCGAGCCGTAATAGATCGGCTTCCCGATCTCCAGTTTGACGCGGGCGCCGTCATTTATGATTGTCAGCTTGACGACCGTATTGGCGTCGGTGACCACGGCCACTTCATTGCCGCTCTTGTTGAAGACGGCCCATTTGCCATTGAGCTTGTCCAGAGGCTCCGCGGCCAGTTTACCGGTTTGAGAATTCCACAGCTCGATGAACGAGGGCGAGGAAAGACCGCGCCGGATCGTCAGCAGGTACTTTCCGTTCGGGCTGTAGGTGACAGCGTTGAAAAAACTCTTCTTTTCGGCGTCCGCCACAATCGGGGCGGCGGACCGCTCTCCGGTCTCGGTATTCCAAAAGTAGAGCCAGCTCGTAACACTGGATTGCGGCGTTCTTGAATAGAACAAATCATTTGTGTGAATCGTCGCCAACGTTTTTCCGTCCGGGCTGAAGGCTGCGGCGGTGACCTTACTTAACCAGGAGGCGGGCGAACTCTGGGCCAACGACCGGGACAGATTCTGCGACTTCTGCAACGGATTTGGCCGCCTCTCCCCCTCAAAAATCTCCACGGAAGGATCGGGTTTTTGACTGCCGATCGCATTGCCGGTCGCCGTCTCCCACAACTGCGCCACGGTGCTGGCCAAAGAGACATTGGTTAAAGTGACCAGCCGGGAGCCGTCAGGACTGAGAAGCGTCTTCAGTATTGCCTGCGTCGGGGCGCCGATGACTACCGGGCGACCGAATGATTGCCCGGTCGCGACCTCGAAGACCTGAATCCTGGCAAAGCCTCTGGGAACCGCGAAGGCCTCGGCGACTCCGGCAGGTTGACCGGCGCTGGCGCTCTTATTCGCGGTATTGGGGACCGGAGTAGTAGTTTGCAACACCGCTATGTGCTTTCCGTCCGCGCTGAGAGCGATCTGATCAGCTTCGCCGCGCAGGTTTTCCAATCCGGGTTTGATCCTGCCGGTGAAGGGGTCTATTAACCGCACGTCTTTGGCGCCAGTCAGCACAGCCATTGCGCTGGCCTCCTGACTGAATGACGCGCCACTTCCGTATTCGCTGACGCGCTGCGTTTTCACGATTCGCGGCGCGAGGGCCAGAATCTCCCGCGCCGCGCGGTCGCCTTCGACCGTCGGCAGCGACTCCCCATTATCGGTTTTGATCCTGAGCGCCTGGGCCGCCAGCAAAGCTCTCTTCTCAAGCGCCCCGCCATCGTCTTCGCCTTCCGGCGCCAGGTGCACGGAATGCAGGCCGAGCAGTTGCGCCAGATGCTGTCTCGAAATCCTGCTCTGTTTTCTGGCCTCTATAGCCTGCTCATTCGCCACGAAGGCGCTTAGCGTCGCATTGGCGGCGCTTCTCTCCGCGGCGTTCAGAGCTTTCGTCACACTGAATTTTGCGGCTTCGAGGTCGCGTTTCTGGCTCTCCAGGCTCGTCACCAACTCGCTGTTGCGTTTTAACAGCGCCGCAAGTCTTTCGTTCTTTTCCTCCTCATTCTTGCGAGCTTCGTCCAACGCCGTGTTGCCCTTCTTCAAATTGTCATTGGCCAAATCGGTTTGCGCTTTAAGCTTCAGCGCGTAGCCTCCCGCCATGAGCGAGCTGAGAAGCGACAGAGAAAGAAAGACGCTGACGATTTTGTTGCGGCGGAGTTGTTTGCGGCGCGCCTCTTCACGCTCCATCGCGTCGGAAAGCTCCTTCTTCCGGCGCGCCTCCTCGCGTTCGGCTTCGGCCTGGCGTTCGGCGCGGCTCTTCTCCATAAATTCAATCGCGGCGTCGAAGCCGGGGTGATAACGCTCGGCCCAGGCTTTATTGGGCTTGCGGTCGGCGTGCCAGTTAAGGGCGATCTGCAGTTGCGGATCGCGCCACAGGTCAACCCGGCCTCTCTTGTATCGCTCGGCGTCGTCGGCCAACCGGACGTAAATGTCGCGCCAGTCGGATTCGTCGTTGAGCCATTTGTCCAATTGTTTCCATTGGCGGATGAGGCTTTCGTGCGAGATGTCGACGAGCGGGTCGTCGGCCAGCTTGTCGTCTTCGATGTTCAGGAACGACCGGCCTTCGCCTCGGAAACGGTTGATGACCTTCAGAAGCTGTTCGCGCGTGGCGCCGGTGATCGCCAGCAATTCGCTCAGATGGGTCTGGCGGCGGACGCGGCGGTTGCGAGTGTCGACGTTGGTCAGAGCCTGGAACATCCGCTCGGTGATCTTACGCTCTTCGTCGGTCATCCCGATGAGCGCGCTGTCGGCGTCGTCCGAGAGCGCGCGTTTGATCGTGCCGGCTTCCTCGTAATGCGGCGAGTCAATCACCTCGCCGCCGCTCTGTCGCCAGTTGTCCCAGGTCCGCATCAACACGTGTTGCATCACGGGCAATTGATCCGATTGATCGCCGACTTCGTTCAACACGCGGTCGACCAACCTCGGCGTGATCTTCTGCCCGAACAGGCGGATCGGCCCCTCGATGGCCTGCTGGCGCTGCTGTCGCGTCAGGCGTGGCACCAGATATTGGCTGCGGTTGAGCGCTTCGGGCAGGCCATAAAAATTGTCGCATTCGCCCAGGTAATCCGAGCGCATGGTCATCACCACGTAGATCGGCAATGCGCGCTGTTCGGCCAATTCCAGCATGATCGAGACGAAGTCGGCCGCTTCATCGCGTTTTTTCCCCGTCTCGATGCCGAAGTGAAAGAGTTCTTCAAACTGATCAACCAGCAGCAGCAGGTTGGCGCCACTGGCGATGTTTTTTGACAGGTAATCAATCGCCGCTTGCGCGCCCGTCCTGCGCAACGATTTGACCATCGCGGCGACATCTATTTCTTCGAGCGCAGGCTCTTCGAGGATGGCGGTCCTGGTGGGGTTCAAGACGCTGGCGCCGGCGTCAATCAATGATATGGCCAGGTTGCGCAACGGCGCGTCGCCCGGCTTCATGATCGCGATCCGCCACTGATCGCGGTCGCCGACCAGGAGTCCGGCTTTGAGTTTGGGAATCAACCCGGCGCGGATGAGCGAGGATTTGCCGCAACCCGAACTGCCGACGACGCACAGGAAGCGCGTCAGATGCAATTTCCGCATCAGCTCGGCGGCCTGATCCTGCCGCCCGAAAAAGAGCAGCCCTTCGTCGCTGTTGAACGGGCGCAGACCGACGAACGGGTTGCGGTTGAATGTCGAATCGGTTCGGGTGTTAGTGATCGTTCTGTTCATCTCTATTCCTCCGATGATGGGTAGGACAGCCTTGTAAGGCTGTCCCACCCATTTTCACGCGATTTCGAGCAGCGGTTTCAGCGCCTGTGGGTTGGCGATGTCCGCGTCATCGAATTCGCAGATCGGGATGGTGATCGGCAGGCCGAAATTCCCGTCGGTGGCTTTCTTTCGCGGCGGCACGAAATAGATGCCGCAGGCTTTGGGCAGGCAGTCGTAAGAGCTGGCCATCTTCAACAACTCCCACAATCTTTCTTTGACCCAGCTTCGCTCGACGGCGCCGAAGACGAAGATCAGACGGTTGACCTGCCTGATGCGTTCTTCCAGAATCCGCAGCGTCTGCTTCGGATCGTCCATCTCAGGCTCGGTGATCGGCAGGACGCCTCTTTGGTTGAGGAATTCACCGAGTTTCCAGGCCTCGCGGCGATCTTTAATATGGAAGTTAAGCAAAGCGGCGGCGATCGGCTTCGGAGCCGGAGCCTCCTGTTTGATCTTCTCGACGAGGTCCAGAGTGACGCGAGCGAGATCGCTCTTCGGCTCGCGGATGATGCGGCAAGTGGCCGGATGGTCTCCGCTTTCCAACTCGGCGAGAAACTGTTTGTGCCGCTCGTTTTCAACTGATTCGATCTGCAGTTCGGGCGGCAGCCAGATCAACTGATGGCGCGCATGCCTCAGCCCGAGCTCGATCTGCCGCTGTGAATAGCTTTTCTTGAGCGGCTTGTGGTCCCCGTTGGATGTTTCGTTCAGATCGAAGATGTACTGCCCCGGCGAATCGGTCAGCAGGTGAACCGAAAGAGCCGCCCGGCCCAACTCCGCCCTGACCTTTTCGTCGTGCTCCGTGGCGCCAACGGGCGGAGGGATGTCTGTGATCACCCTGACGCCGTTGCGCCGCAGTTCGTTGAGCACGCGCTCCTGCTGAATCTCGAGCGAGTCTGAGGACGCGGCCAGGAATACGGTGAAGGCGTCCTCGCTGGTGGAATCGCCATTGTCGCGCTCGGAAGAAGAAGGAACGAATGGAGGCGTGGGCGGGAACTGAACCGTCAAGGCGGAGATCGCTTTCCTGAAAGTCTTCAGCAGCCCGACAATCTCCCGCGTCAGCTTCCGCAACTGAAACTCGAAATCTTTCTCTTTTTGCTCGGACGGCCAGCCTGAATCGTCGTGGAATTTCAACCCGGTGATGCCTTCGAATTCGGGAGGCCATTCGCGGTAATCAATGTCGTAGAGCAGCAGGTTGAAGAGACGGCTCTGGTTCTCGACGCTCAATCCCCACTTCTCGTTTTGCGCCTTGCGATGGAACAGCCGTAACTCCTTGCCACAATAATCCGATTCGAGATAACGGCCGGAGACGAGGGCGAGGAAGACGGCCGATCCTTTGATCTGCTTTTCAATCTCCGGATCGAAGCGGGTGTTGCTGTTGAGCTTTTTCTCGTCACGCCAGATCGTCACGCCTTCCATAAAACCGTCGAGCGCCCTCTGCAATTCGTTGTGAAGATAAGTCACCCATCCGTCGTCGTTGTTGGCGTGGGCGTAGCTGATGAAGATGTCGCAATCAAATCCGGGCAGATAAGACATTGTCTTGGCCTTCCTTCAGAAGAAGCGGTAGCTGCCGCTCCGATGCGAGTTTTGGCCGATGAACTCACAAATTGGCTGAATAACCTGTGAGTCCATTTTCGCTCTCCCACGGTTTCGATCCTTAACGCCGACGGTACGGTACAGGGAGCGGTAGCGACCTGGTGGTCTCCGAAGCAACCGCTTCCGGGGCTATCAGGTCGCTACCGCTCCCTGTACCGTACCGTCGGCAAAATCGGACGCCGGAGAATCGCTGAAAGCTTACCGCACTTCAAAAGCTGACGCCATCTTAAAATTAGCGCCCTGCCTCCGCGCGTCCCAACTCGGATTGGTCGAAATATTTTTCGACTTTCAATCGCCTCGCTTCCTCTAATACCACCGCGCGACGATACCTCGTTCGCTCAGATAGTAAAAACATCAATGACTTGAAATTGGAGGGAAATGTAGATGAAAAGATTTTCGATCTTCGCAGCCTATGTGTGCGCTCTTCTGCTCGCGGTCTCCGTCTTCGCGCAGGATCCCCAGGACCCGCAAAAGCAGCGTGGCTCTCGTCAGCGCGGTCCTGGCGGGGAAAACAGAATGAAGCGGATGGACACCAATAACGACGGCGCGATTTCGCGCGAGGAGTGGAAAGGCAAGCAGGATATCTTCGACAGGATTGACAAGAACAGCGACGGGTCGCTCACACGTGAAGAATTCGGCGCCGCAGGCCGCCATCAGGGTAGGAGTCGCCTCAATCAAATGGACACGAACAATGACAGACAAATTTCCCGCGACGAGTGGAAAGGCGACGCGAAAAGATTCAACCGCCTCGACATCAATAGCGACGGCGTGATCACGAAAGAAGAAATCCGCAGCGTCCGTCGCAACCGCCCGAACAGGACGGGCATTTAGAGACGGAGGGACGGGGCGACGGGGCGACGGGGCGACGGGGCGACGGGGCGACAAGGGAATCGAGCGACTGAGAGACAATAGAAAATCCAGGTTTCTTCTTCCTGTCGCCCCGTCGCCCCGTCGCCCCGTCGCCCTGTCCTTGCCTTACTGTTTGATCTTCTCCCAATCCTTCAGGAAATTGGCCAGCCCAATATCCGTCAGGGGGTGTTTGAGCAACTGCTCTATTACCTTGAATGGCATCGTCGCGATGTCGGCGCCGAGCCGCGCCGATTCGATCACGTGCAGCGGATGGCGGATGCTGGCCGCCAGGATTTGTGTATTGAACCCGTAGTTGTCAAAAATCTCCCGGATCTCTCCAACCAGCCCCATGCCTTCGTGTCCGATGTCGTCCAGACGGCCGATGAACGGGCTGACGAAGGTCGAGCCTGCTTTCGCCGACATCAGCGCCTGCGTAGCGTTGAAGATCAGCGTCTGGTTGATGCGGATGCCTTCTTTCGAGAGCGTATGCGTGGCCTGCAATCCGGCTTTGGTCATCGGCAGTTTGACGTAAACGTTCGGATGAATTTTCGCCAGATCGCGGCCTTCGTTGATCATGCCTTCGTATTCGGTGGCGACGACTTCGGCGCTCACCGAAGCTCCCTCCCAGTTGAGGATTTCGCAGATTTTCAGGATGTGCTCCTTGAAATTCACGTTACCCTCTTTGGCGATGAGCGACGGATTAGTCGTCACGCCGTCGAGTATGCCTAGACTCGCCGCTTCACGAATCTCTTTCAGATTTGCGCTATCAATAAAGAACTTCATACTTATACTCCTCGTCATTCGACAAAATTTGGGAAGCGCGGTCTCTATTCGGACCACCTCGCTTTGGGGGCCCGCCGGTTCATAAGCCAGAAGATAATCGCCGTGATTAATGTTATCCCGGCGATGACCATCAGCGCCAGACTCAATTGTCCTCGCGCGGGGCCGGGCTGGATTTCAAAAGAGAGAAAATCGGCGCGCTCGACCTCCAGACCGTCCGGCGTCGAACCTCGCGCCACGACATCAACGGCATAGACGCCCGACTCCTTCGGGATCCACACGGCGCGCTTTTCATCGCCGCCGTCCGCGAAATTGACCTCTTCGGATCCGCCGCCGGGGCGGCGGATCAGAGCCTGGATCGCCGCGCCGGTCATCGGACGCCCCGCGAGTTCCAACGAGGCCGAGATCGTGATCGGCTGATCGGGTTTGGCGACCATTCGATCAGCGCGCGCTCGCAACACCGCGCCTCCGACGACTTTCGCCGCAAGCGCGTAATCGGCGCCTCGGCCCGGCGTCTGCTGGGTCGCCTGCAATGTGATCTTCCACGCCCCCGGCGCCGGCTTATCGAATCCATAACCGAGCGTAAAGAGCGCCCCCGGGTGGTTGACCTGAATGAGGCCGTTCGCGCCGGGAGTCAGGTTGACGGCATTGCCGCTCGCGCCCCGAACCGTGACCGCCAGCGAGCGAGTGGTGTCGTAAAGCGCGAAACTCGCCACGGATAATTTGTCGAGGTTGACCACGACGCCGGCGGACCCGCCGGCGTCAACGTGACCGGTGAAGACTTTCGTGAATTGCTCCGGCGCCGAGGTCGAAGCGGGCGGCGGCGGATCAGCTTCGGAGGGAAATTCTCCGGCCCGTCTTTGCAGATGCGGCGCAACGAAGTCTTTGAATATCCGCTCCGATCCGGTCATATCGGTGTGAAACAGTGGCGCCTCGGAGATCGGCCCCGTGACCGCGGAGACGCTCATGCGGCTCACAACCAGATCGCTCGGCGTCGCCGTGCATGGCGCCTTGAACGATTCGACGATCGGATTGCCCGCCAGCAGATAGAATGGCGCGCCGTGGCGGCGCGTGATCTGGCGGTTGAAGACTTCGGCCAGATACGACGGGCGCAGTTCCAGCGTCGCGGGCAGATAGAATCCGAGCGACGCCGGCAAACTGGCGCAGGTCGTTCCGCCGTGTGGCGTGCCCAGCATGATCAACTGCGCCACATCGCGGTCTTTCATTAAACGGTCAATGTAATAACGCGAGATCAACCCCCCCATGCTGTGCGCGACCAGATCAACCATCTGCGCGCCGGTCGCGCGTTTGACTCCGGCGATGTAGCGGGCAAGCTCTTCGGCGTTCTGCGCGATTGTGTTTGTCTGTTTGAGCGGTTGCGCCGGGTCGCCGGTAAACATCTCTCCTTCAGCCTGTCCGTCGCCGACAGCGAAGCCGCGCAAGCCTGTCGCCGCCAGATAACCATCTTGTTTCGTATACTCAGCCCATGTGGCGAAGTTCGACGCCAGACCATGAAGGAGCACAACCGGACGCGGAGAGACGCGCAGCTTCGCCGCTCCCGAGAATTTCATCGTATCGGGTATGCCGGGATCGCCCGATTCGGCGCGGACCTCGCGTTCGGGTTGCGGGGCGCCGTCTTTGCCCCGGCCCCATCCCAACGCGGGCGCAACCTTTGTTTCGCAACTCTGCTTACCGACCGCGATGATGCATCTGCCGATCTGACGCTCGTCGTCGGCAAACCTGAACGAAGCGACGTGAGCCAACTCGGCGGGCTGATTCAACGTGACTTTCAACTTCACCGCGTCGCCGTCGGTCAGCGAATCGATCCTGGCTGACTGTCGGTTCAATACTTCAACTGTCGCCGGATTGGGCGCGCCGGGTTTCGCGCTTTTTTTCTTAACCTCGCCTTGCGGCGTCTGAAACTGAATCGCGTCTTGAGCGCCCCTTTGTGGCGTCAAGGTCGAAGCGGCAAGCAATAATCCGAAAAGCAGGGACAAACAGCGCCGGTTCATTGCGCATCTCCTTGTAGACATTAATCAGGTAGGGACAAACAAGCGCCGAATATAACACGAATCGGCGC
>Ga0187894_10006196_pt1 | contig 11839 bp, 10 predicted proteins | sample GBC1701081metaG_FD_136650 | JGI IMG/M metagenome (GOLD analysis project Ga0187894, IMG submission 136650) | White microbial mat communities from a lava cave in the Kipuka Kanohina Cave System on the Island of Hawaii, USA - GBC170108-1 metaG ...
CCCGTGTACCCCATGCCGACGACGCCATAGATCGCGCCCACGACGAGACCGGCGAACACGTACTGGACGACCTCCGTCATCGCGTCAGGCCCGCGTTCGCGGGCTCACGTCCCGGTCCCGGCGGCCAGTCCTCGCAGGCGGCGCTCGATCTCGGCGAAGCGCCGGTCGCCGCCGTGATCGTCGCCCTGGATCACGATCTCCGTCACGCGCTGGCCGACGTCCGTCAAGAGCGCGGTGTCGTCTGCTCCCGCTCGCTCGGGCACGCGCAAGACCGTGTCGTGCGTGTAGGTCGGGATGATCTCACCTGCCTTGCCCTGCGCGCGCGGCGACTGTCCCGCCGCGAGCCGGCGAATCTCCTGGCGCAGCAGGCGGCGGTACATGATCACGCCCCGATCCGTCGTGGCGAGGTGCTCGAGCGCGTGGACCGCGATCGGGCGCTGCGAAACTTGCGCGTCGTAGTCCTCCGGCACGCGCTGACGCTCCTCGTACGGCCGATTGCCGTCCTGTCCGAAGAAGTCGACCATCTCCTTTCCGCAGTGCCGCTCGTCGCCCTTGCCCTGCCGATCGGTGCTCGGATGGAAGTGGCGCCAGCCGATGATCATGCAGTGCGTGTCGTCGATCGGCAGGGTCCAGCGCGTGAGGCCGGTCCGCGTGAACATCTTCTCCTCGCTGCCGTCCTCCCAGATCGCGCCGACCTGGTTCAGGTTCGGCAGGATCGCGTCGTTGCTGCGCACCCAGACGTGAGCGCCCCACCGGCGCGTGGTGACGTAGACCATGCCGAGCGGCGTCTCGACCCAGTCGATCACCGGCATCGCGCCCCAGGCGTCGGCGAACTGCGCGAAGCTGATCTTCGTGTGGAGGAACACGGCATGCCACGGGTCCATGACGTTCTCGGCCGCCTGCAGCCAGTTGCAGGGCCAGGTGACACAGTAGGGGACCATCTTGTTGTCCGGCAGGTCGTACGTGTCGAGGATCGGGAAGTCGGGCTTGAGGTCCGGCGGCCCGAGGTGGGCGAACACGAGACCCTTGTACTCGAGCGCCGGGTAGGCGCCGTGACAGAGGCGATCCTTCAGCGTGCTGTCACGCGGCTCGCCCGGCGTCTCGAGAATGCGGCCGTCGACGTCGAAGAGCCAGCCGTGATAGCAGCACCGGATGCCGCGCTCCGACACGATGCCGAACTCGAGCGACGTCCCGCGGTGCGGGCAGTGCAGCTCGAGCAGGCCCGCGCGGCCGCCCCGATCGCGGAACAGCACGAGGTCCTCGCCGAGCACGCGCACGCGGAGCGGCAGCTCGGTGAGCTCGCTCGACAGGGCCACGGGCTGCCAGAAGCGGCGAAGGTACTCGCCGCCGGGCGTGCCCGGCCCGACGCGGGTCAGCTCGGCGTCCTCGGCGGGAACGTCGCGGTGGTGATACGCGCCGTACGGAACGGAGAGAAACCCTGGCCGGTCGCTCATGATCGTCCTCCTCGCATCGCCGTGGGCGCGCCGTCAGCCCTCGCCGGCACCCCGAGCATGTCAGCGATCCTGGCGGCGCCGCGCCGCGCCAGCGCGATGAACCGCGCGCGCCGCTCGCGCGTGAAGCGCGCGAGCGGCCCCGCGATCGCGACGCTCGCGACGACATCGCCTCCGGGCCCAAGCACCGGCACGCCGATGCCGGTCGCACCCTCGTTCGTCTCCTCCACCGAGAAGGCCCAGCCGCGCCGCCGGATGATCGCGAGGTCGCGCCTGAGCGCGGGACCGGTCGTGATCGTGCCGGGCCCGAGTCGCCTCAACCCGCCGGCGATCACGCGCTCGATCGCCCCGTGGCCCATGTGGGCGAGCAGCGCCTTCGCCGAGGCGCCCGCGTAGAGCGGCACGTGAGCGCCGATCTCCGAGATCAGCCGCAGGTCCATCCGGCTCTCCACGCGCTCGATGCAGACCGCTTCGTCGCGCGTGCGGCTCGGGACCAGGAGCAGCACCGTCTCGCCGCACCGCTCGGCGATGTCACGGAGCACGGGCAGGGCGACCTGCCTAAGATCGGTGCTGGCCTGGGCCCGCCGTCCCAGCTCGAGGGCGGCCGGGCCCAGCCGATACCGCACGCGGTCCGCTTCGCGCGTCACGTATCGGTTGGCTTCGAGGACGGTCAGGATCCGGTGCGCCGTCGACTTGGGCAGCTCCACCGCCTCCGCGAGGGCGCTCAGCGTCCAGGCGGGCGTCTCGGTCGTGAACGCCGAGAGGACGCGGAAGGCCTTGTCGAGGATCTTGATCGAGGCCTGGCGTCCCACATCGCGGAACAGCGTCCTAGAATGTGAAACCACGGTTGCGCAGTAGATAGCTCAGCGAGCGAGCAGTGTCAAGGCGGCGACGTCGCACGGGCCGAGGGCCGCATGGCCGTCCCACGTGGAGCCGGCCGCGCTGCGTCACATCGCCCGCGACCCGGCTGCCCCGTTTCACGCCGGCCGGCGCCACACGGTGCCGCGTCGCCAGGCCGGGCGATCCGGGTCGGCTGGCACCCGTCTGACGCGAAGTGCCCGACTGGGCGATAGGACGCCCGACGTGTGCGCACGTGACGACCGAGAGACGCCTGCGTGCGGCGCGGGTGCCGCTACTCCGAGGCGCATCACGATCGATGAGATCCCGGGCACGGAGGCAGCGATCTTCGCCGGACCCGCTCCCCGGTTGGATGGCACTGCTGTTGCTGTGCAGGTTGCGCAGGTGGTGATCGCTCGCAAGTCGCGCGTCGATTCGCGGCGTCAGCCCATCTGTGTTGTGGGATCGATCGTGTCAACAGGAGCGGAGGTCCGCTCCACGGAGGTGTCCATGTTGAACCTGAACCGGAGAGCTGATCTGGCCACGTACTGGTCCGCGGTGCCGCCGGCAGCGCAGACGCCGAACGCTGACGAGGGCTCGTATCCCGACCGGCGCGGGAGCTACTCGAAGGGGCTGCCCCACGACGACATGGGAGAGGTGGATCCGTCGGCGTACAACGCCATGGTCAACGCAGTGACCACGAAGCTCCAGGCCAACTTCAACGGCATTCCCCTCGGTGGGACGAGTCTTCCAAAGGGTCGGCGGCTCACGAACCCGCAGAATGGTCTCGGCATCGAGCTGATCGGCCCGAATCCGACACATCTCACGATGCCGCCCGCCCCCGCCTTCGCGAGCGACGAGATCGGAGCCGAGATCGTCGAGAACTACTGGATGGCCATCACGCGGGACATCCCCTTCGCCGACTACGCGACCCATTCCACCATCTTGCAGGCAGCAAGCGATCTCGACGCGCTCGGCTCCCTCTACACGGGGCCGCGGGATTCGACGGGCGTGGTGACGCCTCAGTTGCTGTTCCGCGGCACGGCTCCCGGCGAGCAGGTTGGGCCGTATCTCTCGCAGTTCCTGCTCCAGGACTGCTTCTTCGGCGCGCAGGAGATCGACCAGCGGATGCAGACAGTGGTGGAGCAGAAGGACTACATGCTCGATTTTCCCGCGTGGCTCGCGGTGCAGCGAGGCTTCGGCCAGCCGAAGGACATGTTCGACACCACCCCGCACTACATCCGGCACGGTCGAGACCTCGGGCAGTGGGTGCATGTCGACGTCCTGTACCAGGCGTACTTCAACGCGATGCTGATCCTGTTGAACGGCGGCGCGCACGTCAGCGCCGGCCATCCGTATCGCGCCGGTGGCCCGATCACGAAGGAGGATCCTTTCGGCAGCTTCGGCGCGCCCCATCTGCAGTCGCTGATCCCCGAAGTGGCCCGGCGGGCCCTCAGAGCCGTGTGGTATCAGAAGTGGGCCGTGCACCGACGGCTGCGTCCCGAGGTCTACGCGGCGCGCGTGCACCAGCAGCAGACGGGCGTCAAGGACTACGGGCTGAGCCCGGTGGTCTTTGCGAGTTCCAGCGTGCTCGGAGAGGTCGAGGCGTACATCCAGACCCAGACGGGGGTCGCGAATACCTATTTGCTCCCCATGGCGTTTCCGGAAGGCTCGCCGACGCATCCGGCCTACGGCGCGGGTCACGCGACTGTCGCCGGCGCCTGCGTGACGATCCTCAAGGCCTGGTTCGATCCGTCCCAGAGCTTTGGCACACTGGTCCACGCCCGCTCGGAGGCGCCGCTGTCGCCGTTGCAGGTCGTTGGGGGCAACCCCGCGCCGTACACGGAGCCTGACAAGGATCTGCTCACGGTAGGCGGTGAGCTGAACAAGCTCGCGAGCAACATCGGCATCGGCCGCAACCTCGCCGGCGTCCACTGGCGGTCAGATCACGCCGAGTCGATCAAGCTCGGCGAGCAGGTCGCGATCGGTACGCTGCGCGATTACATCGGTGCGTTCAACGAGCCCTGGGAGAGGTTCTTCCTCGAGAAATTCGACGGCTCGTCGGTGATGATCACCAAGGACGGCGAGGTCCCGCAGTAGAGCGTTCTCGGCGCACGGGCGTCGGAGACGTTCGTTCCGACGCCCGTGCCCGGATGGCTGGTTCAGAAGCGCAATCCCGGGGGCCCGTTCCAGCGCGGCGGGCGGCGGCGGCCCCTGATTCCCCCGGATGAGCGACATCCACCATCGTGGTACACGGGACCGGGATCGTCGGCCGGACGACGGGCGGAATCCGCGTCGTCGACGACTACGCGCACAACCCGGAGAAGCCGTCCGATCGGTTCTGCTACGCCGAGATCTTGTACGCGGGCGGACCGCGGCGCGCGACGTGTCGAGGGCGGCGCTGGCGTCGGACCTGCCCGCCGGGCTTCGCTGTGCGACGGCGCCGGATCACGACTCGGTGGTGGGCTGGGTGGCCGGCGAAGCGCGTCCGGGCGACACCGTGCTCCGATGGGCGCGCGCGATCCGCGGCTGTCCGCGCTCGCGCGCCGGGTGCTCGCGGCGCTCGGCGGGCAGTAGGGGCGCCGACGCCCGGAGGCGTGACGACGCCTTCGGGCGCGATCGAGCGGGACGGCCGGGCCTCGACGCCTTGACGCGATTCACGGGGGCGGGGTACGGTGCTCGTGCATCACCAGGGGCGCCACGGGAGAGCCCGACCATGACCAAGCCGATCATCTCCGCGGACTCGCACATCACCGAAGCACCCGGGACGTACGTCGATCGCATCGACAAGCGCTTCCGCGACCGCGCGCCGCATCTCGTGCGCGATCCGCAGCGCGGCGACCTGTTCGTCATCGAAGGGATGGACCGGCCCATTCCGATGGGCCTCGTCGCCGCGGCGGGCAAGCCCGCCGAAGAGCTCAAGATGTTCGGGGCGCGCATCGAGGACATGCATCCGGGCGGATTCGATCCCGACGCCCGCCTGGCCGAGCAGGACGTCGACGGCGTGAGCGCAGAGGTGCTCTATCCGACGGTCGGCATGATGCTCTGCAATCACCCGGACTTCGACTACAAGAAGGCGTGCTTCGACGCCTACAACGGATGGATCGGCGAGTACTGCGGAGCGCATCCCGACCGCCTGATCGGCGTGGGACAGACCGCGATGCGGTCGGTGGACGAGGGCATCGAGGATCTCCGCCGCATCAAGGCGCTCGGCCTTCGCGGCGTGATGATGCCGGGCAATCCGGCCGTCGCCGACTACGACGACCCCGTCTACGCGCCGTTCTTCGAGGCCGCGATCGACCTCGGACTCCCGCTGTCCTTCCACATCCTGACGAGCCAGCAGGACACCTTCAAGACGCGGGGCCCCAGGCTGAACGCGTTCCTCTCGATCATCCGCGGATGCCAGGACATCATCGGCCTGTTCATCCTGGGCGGCGTCTTCGAGCGGCATCCGAAGTTGAAGCTCGTGTGCGTGGAGGCCGACGCCGGCTGGGCGCCGCACTACATGTACCGCATGGATCACGCCTGGGAGCGCCACCGCTACTGGTTGCCCGCGGGGCAGATCACGAAGAAGCCGAGCGAGTACTTCCGCGAGCACGTCTACATGACGTTCCAGGACGACTGGGTGGCGTTCAAGGTGACCGATCTCGTGAACGTGCGGCGGCTGATGTGGGCCAACGATTTTCCTCATAGCGACTCCACGTGGCCGAACTCGCAGGCGGTGCTGGCCAAGCAGGCGGCCCACCTGAGCCAGGCCGACCGGGACCTCATCCTGCACGACAACGTCGCCGAGCTGTACGGCCTGGCGATCGTCTGACGGTTCCGGGGAGATGGCGATGACCTACGACCTGGTGATCCGCGGCGGCACGGTGGTGGACGGATCGGGGCTCCCGCGCTATCGCGCCGACGTCGCGGTGGCGGCGGGCAAGATTGCCCGCGTGGGACGGAAGATCGCCGAGCGCGGGCGCGAGGAGATCGACGCGCGCGACCTCGTCGTCGCGCCGGGGTTCATCGACGGCCACACCCACATGGACGCCCAGGTGGCGTGGGATCCGCTCGGCACGTGCTCGTGCTGGCACGGCGTCACGTCTGTGGTGATGGGCAATTGCGGTTTCACGCTCGCGCCCTGCCGGCCCGACGAGCGTCATCTCGTGCTGCGCAATCTCGAGCGCGCGGAGGACATCCCGGCCGAGGCCATGAAGGCCGGCATCGACTGGACGTGGGAGACGTATCGCCAGTATCTCGACGCCGTGGCGCGCTGGCCGAAGGGCATCAACTACGCGGGCTACGTCGGGCACTCGGCGCTTCGCACCTATGCCATGGGGGAGCGCGCGTTCACGGAGCCCGCGAGTCCCGCCGATCTCGCCGCGATGAAGCGCGAGCTGACCGACGCGCTCGCCGCCGGCGCCATGGGGTTCACGACGTCGCGGACGCGCAATCACGAGACGGCCGACCGACAGCCCGTGGCGAGCCGCGTCGCGACGTGGGACGAGGTGCGCGACCTGGTGGGCGTGATGGGCGACCTGGGCGGCGGCATCTTCGAGATCGCCGGCGAGGACACCGGCCGCGATCCGGAGAAGCAGCGCGACTACCTGACGCGTCTACGCGACCTCGCCGTCGAGACGGGCGTGCCCGTGACGTGGGGCATGTTCAGCACGCGGCTGGCGCCGGACTTCTGGCGCCCGTACTTCGAGCTGCTCGAGGAGACGGCGCGGGCCGGCGGACGCATGTTCGCGCAGGTGCACAGCCGCGCGCTCAGCGTGCTGTTCTCGTTCGAGACGCGCTTGCCCTTCGACCGGGTCGCCGAGTGGCGCGAGGTCCGTCGCCGGCCGCTCGACGAGCAACGGGTCGCCCTGCGTGATCCCTCGCTCCGCGCGCGTCTGGCGAAGGCGGCGAGCGAGGCCGAGTACACGCGCGGCGTCGGGGCCGAATCGCGAACGCCCGAGTACGACTGGATCTTCTTCATGCAGGATCCCACCGGCCCGCACCGGTCGGTGGCCGAGATCGCGCGCGAGCGCGGCATTGATCCAGTGACCGTGATGATCGACCTCGCCGTCGAGCGCGACCTGCGCTGCTTCTTCGTCCAGCCGCTCGCCAACGAGAACCTGGACCACGTGCTGGAGATGATGCGGAACCCGCGCTCGGTGGTGACGTTCTCGGACTCGGGCGCGCACGTGTCGCAGATCATGGATAGCTCGCTCCAGACGCATGTGCTCGCCTACTGGGTGCGCCGGCGCCAGGCGCTCACGCTCGAGGAGGGCGTCCGGATGCTCACGCTCGAGCCGGCCACGGCGTGGGGACTCCACGACCGCGGGCTCCTGCGCCAGGGCCTGGCGGCGGACCTCGTCGTGTTCGATCCCGATCGCGTCGCGCCCGACATGCCCGAGGTCGTCAACGACCTGCCGGCGGGCGCCCGCCGCCTGCGTCAGAAGGCGACGGGCTTCCGCGCCTCGGTGGTCAACGGCGAGGTCGTCCTCCGCGACGGCGAGCACACCGGCGCGTTCCCAGGCCAGGTGCTGCGAGGCCCGCTCGCGCGAGGCTCTGAGCCGGCTGACGCCGCCGCAGCGCCAGGCTGCGGACGTCGATGATCTGCGGGCGCTGCACGACCCCGCGCGCTGATCGCTCACGTCGACAAGGGGCATGACCCGCCCGCGGGAGCACCTCGCCCCGTGCTACGCGCTTGGGGGATTGAGCTGGCGGGTCGGACGGCACCCCGGAACAGTCAAGCCTGCCGATCCGAGGGCGGAAGACGCTTCTCGAGGTAGAGGCGGACGGCGCGGTAGACCGCGAGCAAATCTGAGATGGCCTCGTACGCCGCGTTCAAGTTGGCGGACTGTCGATCGGGGTCGTGTGGGTAGATGTGGGCGATGCGGTTGCGAATGGCCACCAGCTCGCCGAACCGGTCCGCTGACGAGATCGCGCCGAGGCGAGCCATCAACTCGGCCACCTCCCGAGGCGCCAGGCTCCGAACATCCTCGCCCCCGATGATCGCCACGGACCTGAACAGCTCGTCCTGGATGGCGCCGACGAGTTGCTCGTAGCGTTTGAGGAAGGCGTCGATATCATCCTCGACCTCTGCGGGAAGATCCTGTGTTGTGTCAGGGACCATTGGGAAATGGGGCGCGAGCGTCCGCCGCGAGCGTTCGAGTCGACGCGCGCAGCCGTCGGCCGCCCGGAGCGTCCGACGAGCCAGCTCGACTTCCGAGGACGTCACAGACGGATGCCGTCTCGGACGGCGATCTGCTCGATCGGCGTGAGCGGCGCGCCTCGCTCGTGGAGGACGATGTCCGTGCGGAGATCCTGAACGGCTGGCGCGATCCTGTCGCGCAATCGCTGCTCGTTGGCGATCGAGGCTTGGCCGGGCTCGACCTCCACGAAGAGGTCGATGTCGCCCCCCTTCATGTCGTCGTTCACGCGCGAGCCAAAGAGACGGACGGTGGCGGTCGCGCCGAACACCTCGCAGGCTGCGGTCCGGATCGCTTCGATCTCGTGAGGTGTCAGCCGCACTGCCTCATGTTCCGTTCCTGCTCGTTGCTGCTATTCATGCCCTGCGTGCGAGCGGGCCTCGCAGGAGCTGACCCGGTAGTGCGCCCGTGTGCTTGCCGTCGCGCAGCAACACCTCGCCGTTGACGACCGTCGCGGCGATGCCGCGCGTCTTCTGGATGAGGCGGCGCGCGCCGGCTGGCAGATCGTCCACCACGTCCGGCATCAACGCGCTGATCGTGTCCGGGTCGAACACGACGAGGTCGGCGGCCATGCCCTCACGGATCAGGCCACGGTCGGCGAAGCCCCAGAGTGTCGCGGGCACGAGGGTCAGCATGCGCACCGCCTGCTCGAGCGTGAAGGCCTGCTTTTCGCGCACCCAGTGGCTCAGCAGATGGGTCTGGAGCGAGCTGTCCATGAGCTGCGACACGTGCGCGCCCGAGTCCGAGAACGTCGTCACCGTGCGCGGGTGGCGCATCAGCTCGAGCGCCCAGTCCTGGTTCTCGTTGGCCACGGGCTGCAGGAAGAAGAGGTCGAGGTCTTTCGCGAGGGCGAGATCGATCATCGTCTCGGCGGGATGCTGGCCGCGCTCGCGGGCCACTTCGGCCACCGTGCGATGCGGGCCGTACACCGTGTCGAAGACGAGGAGCCAGTCGTAGTCGGCGTCCTTGGCCTCGGTGCCGATGGCGCGACGGTCGGAGTGTCCGCCTGCCGCCTGGATCAGCTTTGGACGGAGCGCCGGGTCGCGAAGCTGCCGCATCTGCTCGCCGAGCGGGAGCGCACGCAGCTCCTTCCAGAGCGGCAGGCGGTCGAACGGCATCTGGGTCTTGAACGACAGGAGGGCGCTGAGCGACCGGCTGTGCACCTGCGCGAACATGCGTCCGCCGGCGGCTGCCGTCTCGTCGAGCAGCGCGAGATACGCGCGCCATGCGTCGGGCACACCGCGTCGGCTGAACACGCCGAACGTGACGGGGCGTCCCGTCTCGACCGCGAGGTCGCGCAACCGGACGTGGTAGTCGCGCAGACCAGGATCGCCGGGCGCGCGATCCACGCCCTCGCCGGCCAGCTCGAAGATGCCCGCGTTCATCTCGCCCATGACGCCGACGAGGCGCCGCACCTCCTCCCACGTGGCGAGCCGGCTCGCGACGGGGCGCTCGTCGGGCGTCTCGTGCGCCGGCGAGCGCGACGTGGTGAAGCCGATGGCGCCCGCGCGGAGCGCGTCGCGCAGCTCGCGGATCATCGCCTGCATGTCGTCCTCGCTGGCGGCCTGCTCGAAGGCGCGTTCCCCCATCACGTACGTGCGAAGCGCCGAGTGCCCGATGTAGCCGGAGAAATTGATGCCCTTGGGCAGCGACTCGAGGCAGTCGAGGTACTCGGGAAACGTGGTCCAGCGCCACGTGATGCCGGCCGCCATCGCCTGCGGCGGGATATCCTCGGCGCGCTGAAGATTGCGGACCACCATGTGCTTGTCGGCCTCGGCGCAGGGCGCGAGCGTGAAGCCGCAGTTGCCCATGACCACGCTGGTGATGCCGTGCCAGCACGACGACGTCCCGAGCGGATCCCAGAAGACCTGCGCGTCCATGTGCGTGTGGCCGTCGACGAAGCCCGGCGCGACGACCTGGCCGTCGGCGTCGATGACCTCGCGGGCGCCGTTCCTGATGCGCCCGATCGTCACGATGCGCCCGTGCCGCACGCCGACGTCGGCGCGATAGCGCGGCAGGCCAGAACCGTCGATCACCGTCCCGTTCTTGATCACCAGGTCATAGGTCATCGGTCGTCCCCCGTGAAAGGTCGAGGTCGCTCGCGTCTCTTCCATTGTCAGTGCATCTTACAGCGGATCGCATTGCCGCGGATCGTCGCGACCGCGAACCGCGCGAGGAGAAGTTCAGCGAAGAGGGACCTCGCGGCGCCGACGCGTTCGCGATGGCCGACAACGGTCAGCCGTCCACAGGCGCAGGATGGCTACGCAGCCCGCGGGCGAAGTCGCCAGTGAAATCGATCTGCTGGATGCTCTCCAGAGTCCACGAGAGCCTCTCGTACTTACATCGTCGGTGGAGCAACGGAGCGATCCTTCGCCGATAGCGTTTTTGCTGCAACGCGCCGAGGAACTCTCGTTTCACCCACTCGGAGCGCACCGCCGACGGGGACAGGACGAGGAGGAACCAATCGCAACGGGCAAGGGCCTTCCCGATCTCGTCATGCCACTGCTGGGCGCCGAGTACGGTCCGCCGGCTATACCAGACGCGAATGCCTCGGCGAGCGAGTTCGTCGGCCAGCCTGGAGGCGAAGCGCCGGTCACCCGCAGCGTGGGAGAGGAAGATCTCACGCGGCGGCATGCGCCTCAGGCCGCCGACTTGATTCGCCTCAATGCTTGAACGACTTGCTGGCTTGCCCGGTCAGGATCTGAGGTGATCTTGAACGTCGGAAGTGTTTCGAGGATCCAAGGGATGCTCTTGACCGGGCGGACCACGACAGGCACGAGTCGGCCCTTGAAGCGGGGATTCCCGAGTGCAAAGTCGATTTCCCGCTGCACGGTCGGAGCGGCCAACGCTGCCGGAGACAGTAACACGACAATGGCGTCAGCCTTGTTCAACGCGCGGCCAAGCTCGAGGGCCCAGTTGTCGCCAGGCATGATCTGGTCCGCCGGATTCCAGACGCTGAACCCTGCTTCGGACAGTCTGCTCGCGACGATCTTCGCGATCCTTGCGTCGCGCGCGGCGTAGCTGAGGAAGACCTTCATGGTGCTGAGTCTAGCTCAGGCCGTGCAGGGCGCCAAGGCGGAGTCCGCGTAGAGAGTGGTCCCGCGCTTCTCGCCCTGCGCCGCTCATGCTGCACCGGCTGGCGTTGGCGCGGCTTCCGCGATCAGGCCGTCTCGCTTCAGGTCCGTCCAGAGCGCCGCGGGGATCGGATGCTCGATCATCGCCGCGTTCTCCTGCACCTCGGCCACCGAGCGCGCGCCCGGGATCACCGACACGATCGCCCGGTGCGCCAGGATGAACTGCAGCGCGGCCGCCTTGAGCGGGACGCGATGGCGCTCGCAGGCGGCGGCGATGCGGCGCGCCTTCTCC
>Ga0187894_10006197_pt1 | contig 11838 bp, 10 predicted proteins | sample GBC1701081metaG_FD_136650 | JGI IMG/M metagenome (GOLD analysis project Ga0187894, IMG submission 136650) | White microbial mat communities from a lava cave in the Kipuka Kanohina Cave System on the Island of Hawaii, USA - GBC170108-1 metaG ...
CATCGTTCACCCGTCCCTACGCCGGTGCGAACCGGATCAGGTTCCAGGGGTCGTCCTGCCAGACCTCTCAGCCGCTGCCGCGGCTCCCCCCGGTGACAAAACGATGATGGCGGTGTGTCGCGCACCCTGCAAGCGGCTTTCTTTTTGCCACCTCTCCCCGCTACGATGCGCCCCGTCCAGCAGAGGAGGGCGCTCATGGCGGTGGTGATGCGGGTCGAGGATATGGCCGGCGCGTTCGCCGAGGCTTTTTCCGCCGGCAACCTCGATTCCCTTGTGAGCCTCTATGAGGAAAACGCCGTGCTGGCGCCGCAGCCGGGTGCGCGTGTGGTGGGCAAGGCGGCCATCCGCGAGGCCTTCGGCCGCATGACGGCGCGCCATCCCCGCATGACCATGACGGCCGCGATGATCATGGAGCGCGATGGGCTCGCCCTGGTGCGCCACGACTGGGTGATGACCGGCACCGACGCCGAGGGCAAGCCGATGGAGCGCAAAGGCACCAGCGCCGAGGTCCTGCGCCGCCAGCCCGACGGCCGCTGGCTCTATGTACTCGACCACCCCACAGGCGTGGACAAGGCATGACGGCGATCAGCGTGCGTACGATGGTTCTACCCGTGATTGCGCGACTCGTCGCGGCCTGCCTGATCGTCGTTCTCGGATTTGCGGCGCCGCTGGCGCCCGCGGCGGCACAGCCGGCGCCACCCGCAGTCAGTTTCGAAAAATCGACCCTGGTCATCGATACGGCCGGCGGCGAGCAGAAATTCGACATCGAATTGGCACTGACGCCCGAGCAGCAGCAGCGCGGCCTGATGTTCCGCCAGAAGCTCGGCGTTCACGAAGGCATGCTGTTCGATTTCGTGCAGACGCAGCCGCTGTCATTCTGGATGGCCAACACGCTCATCCCGCTCGACATGCTCTTCATCAACGCCGACGGCACCATTGCGCGCATTCACGCCAACGCCGAGCCGCTGTCAACGCGCAACATCGACAGCGGTTCGCCCGTACGCGCTGTGCTGGAGATCAACGGCGGCGCCGCGCGGATGCTAGGCATCAAGCCCGGCGACAAGGTGCGTCACGCGGTCTTCGGCAACGCCAAGTGAGGCCCGTGACGTCGCGGCGACGCCGAAACGGGGCTGCGGGGTGACGATCTGAGCTGCGGCGCTCAATTCCGCCTGGGGTGAAAGAGGCTCACCCATCTACCAGTGCGTTTCGCTTGTCCGCGGATCCGGTGTGACCCGATCCTCTGGTCACAAGGAGGAACGACATGACGACCCTGATGAGTGACCAGAACGTGGCGCGGCGAATTCTTGAGCACATCGAAAACGGCACGACCGATCTGGGCGACGATGTTTGGCACGAACCGGTCGCGAACTATCGATCGGCGGATCGGTGGGCGGCCGAGGTCGATCTGTTGCGTCGGCTGCCCATCGCGTTCTGCCCATCCGCCGCGTTGGCGGAGCCGGAATCCTATATCGCCCGCGAAGCGGCCGGCACGCCGATCATCGTCGTGCGCGGCCAGGACGGCGCCGTGAGGGCATTCCGCAACGCCTGCCGTCATCGCGGCATGCAGGTCGCCACCGGCGCAGGCTGCAGCAAAGCCTTCGTCTGCCGCTACCACGGCTGGACCTACCGCCTTGACGGCACCCTCAGTCATATCCCGCACGAGCACGGTTTCCCCGATCTCGACAAGGCGACCCATGGCCTGGTGCCTCTGAAGGCCGTTGAACGATCGGGACTGGTGTTCGTTGCCCAGGATGGCGATATCGATCATGGCGGCGCGCTCGACCCATTGCCTGACATGATTGCGCCACAGCAGAAGATCTTTGCTACCACCGAAAGCGACACCGCCGCCAACTGGAAGATCGTGGCCGAGGGATTCCTCGAGGGTTACCACATCCGTTCGACCCATCGCGATACGTTCTATCCCTACGGCTTCGACAACCTCAACGTGATCGAACGGTTCGGCCGCAACAGCCGCGTGACCTTTCCGTTCCGGCGCATCGAGAAACTGGCACAGGTACCGCCGGAAAGCCGCCGCGTCGACGGGCTGCTGACCTACGTCTATCACCTGTTTCCCAACGTGATGATCGCGGTGCTGTCGCAGCACACCAAGGTGGTCATCCTCGAACCGGTGTCGATCGATCGCACCCGGCTGATCACGTTCGCGCTGGCGAACGCCGGCAGCAGCGCCGGCGAGCAGCAGGAGGCGGTGGCCCGCGATGCTGCGTTCGTCGATCAGACCGGGGCTGCCGAGGACCGCGAGGTGACCTGCGCCATCCAGCGCGGCATTGGCAGCGATGCCAACCAGGTCTTCACCTTTGGTCGCTTCGAGGCCGCGATCGGACATTTTCATCGGTCACTCGGCGCGGCGCTGGCAAAGGCACCATAGTTGCCTAGCCTGCGATGGAGACGCTAACTTTCCTCAACGGGGCACGTTGGGGCACGCGTCATGAAGGTCGAGTATTTGCACTGCCGCGCACAAGCGGTGGTGGTAGCAGTTGTTGTCGGTCTATGGGGGCGGGACGTCGCGTTTGCACAACAGCCTCCGGAAAATCCGAAGCCACAGGAACTGCCGCGCACCATCGTTACGGCGCCGCGGCCGGCCGAGCTGCAGCCGGTGGGTGCCGCCAGCGAACGCAGCGTGTCGGGCGAGCGTACCTTGTCGCGCCCGACGGCACGTCCCGGCGAGGCACTTGAAGTCACGCCGGGCCTGATCGTCACGCAGCACAGCGGCGAGGGGAAAGCCAACCAGTACTTCCTGCGCGGCTTCAACCTCGATCACGGCACGGATCTCGCCATTACCCTTGACGGCATGCCGATCAACATGCGTACGCATGGTCACGGCCAGGGTTACGCCGACATCAATTTCCTGATCCCGGAGCTGCTGCGCAGCGTCACCATCCGCAAGGGGCCGTATTTCGCCGACGAAGGCGACTTCTCGTCCGCCGGCGCCATCCACCTGGCCTACGCCGACAAGCTCGATCGCAGCTTGATCCAGGCCACCGGCGGCAGTTTCGGCTATTGGCGCGGGCTCGGCATGACATCGTTCGCGGTCGGACCCGGCACTGTGCTCGCCGCCGGCGAGGTCACGTTCTACGACGGGCCGTGGAAGGTCGACGACAATGTCCGCAAGTTCAACGCCGTCGCGCGCTACAGCCAGGGGACGGACGACAACGGCTTTGCTGTCACTGCCATGGGCTATCACAATCGCTGGACGTCGACCGACCAGATCCCGGCCCGGGCCGTGTCGTCGGGCCTGATCAGCCGATTTGGCTCACTCGATCCCGCCGATGGCGGTTCCGCCGGCCGGTTCAGCCTGTCAGGGCGCTGGAGCCGGTCCGACGACGACAGCAGTACACGGATCGAAGCCTATGCGATCCGCAGCACGCTCAACCTGTTCAGCAATTTCGCGTTCTTTCTCGATGATCCGGTCGATGGCGATCAGTTCCGCCAGCGCGACAAGCGCACCATCCTGGGCCTCAACGCGAGCCACACGTTCAAGGGCATGCTGGGCGACAGGCCGACTGAGACCCGCGTCGGCCTTCAGGGCCGTTTCGACGATATGCGCGTCGGCCTGTTCAAGACCCGCCAGCGCGAGACCTCGTCGACCGTGCGGGACGATCGGGTGAAGGAGTCCAGCCTGGGCGTCTACATCCAGAACGCCACGCGATGGACGGACTGGATGCGCACGACCGTCGGGGTGCGCGGCGACTACGTTGACGCCCGGGTGCGCAGCGACACACCGGCCAATTCGGGCAATACCCACGATTTCATCGCCAGCCCCAAGGCCGGCTTGGTGCTGGGTCCGTTCGCCAGGACGGAAGTGTTCCTGAACGGTGGCTTCGGTTTCCACAGCAACGACGTGCGGGGCGTGACCATCACGGTCGATCCCGCCGACAAGGTGACCCCCTTGCCGCGCGTGCCGCTGCTTGTCCGCTCCAAGGGGGCCGAGATCGGCGTGCGCACACAGGCGTTGAAGGGACTGGACAGCTCGTTGGCGCTCTTTGTGCTGACATTCGATTCAGAAATCCTGTTCGTCGGCGACGCCGGCACGACCGAACCGAGCCGGCCCAGCCGGCGCATCGGCATCGAATGGACAAACCACTACCGGGCCATGCCGTGGCTGGCGCTCGACCTCGACCTCGCGGTCACACGGGCGCGATTCACCAACCGCGATCCGGCCGGCAAGCATATCCCGGGCGCACCGGGTGTCGTGATCTCAGCCGGCGTTGAGCTGGGCGAGGATCTGGGCTGGTTCGGCGGCCTGCGCTTGCGCTATTTCGGACCCCGTCCGCTGATCGAGGACAACAGCGTGCGCTCGCGGTCCACGACCTTGGTCAGCGGGCGCATCGGCTATGCCTTCGACAACGGCGTACGCATCCAGCTCGACGCCTTCAACCTGCTGAACAAGAAGGCGAGCCAGATCGACTATTTCTACGCCTCGCGCCTGCAGGGTGAGGCGCCGGAAGGCGTCGAGGATCGCCACTTCCATCCCGCCGAACCGCGCGCCTTCCGCCTGACCCTGGCCAAGGTGTTTTAGGAGCCTGGGAGCGCGGGACGCCCGCGTTCCCAGGCGTTTGCTGACTACCACCTGAACTCCAGCCCGACGAAGACGGCGCGACCTTCGCCGGGGTTGTAGAGCTGGTCGGCCGGCCGGGCCACGGTCTGTGCGTTGGTGTTCGAAACGTAAGTCTTGTTGAACAGGTTGCGTGCGTCCAGGAAGAGGCTGAGCCCGTTCTCGAACGTCCAGCCGGCGCGTGCACCTAGCAGTGCATAGGACCTGGTGCGGAACGCCTTGGTGTTGGCGTTGTCGACGTAGTAGCCCTTCGGCACCCATTCGATGTTGGGCCCGAACCAGAAGCCCAGGGGATGGCTGTAGCGCAGCTCGGCGCGGATATAGTGCCGCGGTGCGCCCGGGATCTGGTTGTTGCCGGCGACCGGATCATCGCGGAATCGGAAATCGCTGAACGTGTAGGCAAGCCGCGCGTCGATCTTGTCCTTGGTGCCCTTCGCCGGCGTGGCAAGCCCTTCGACCAGTGTGGCGTCGAGGCCAAGCTCGACGCCCTGGTGAATCGTGCGGCCGGCATTCAATGCAGAGGTGCCGACGTTGGGGTCGCCGAAGAGCTGCAACTCGTCCCGGACCCAGGCGCGATAGAGCGACAGGTCGAAGCCGATGCCGCGCCACTTGCCGCGCGTGCCGATCTCGGCCGTCCATGATTTCTGCGGCTTGAGGTTGGCGAAACCCGGGCTGGCGGTGGGGTTCAGCTCCGAGAAGGTCGGCGGCTCCGAGGCACGGCTGACATTGCCGAAGATCTGCAGGTCCTGGCGCGGCTGCCACAGGACGCCGATCTTCGGGTTGAAACTGGTGAAGGTCTTGCTGCCGCTGTCGTCGCCGTTGCTGAGGAACTTGTCGTCAAGGCGTCGACGCGCCCGGCTGAGCTGGGCACCGACAATGATGGCGACGGTCGGATCGAGATAGAGCCGGTTCTCGCCGTAGAGCTCGACATTGGTCGAATGCTCATCGACATGGTTCATCAGGCCGTTGCGATGGCCATTGCTATTGAAGTACGTCTTGTTGACGTTGACGCCGGTGAACACGTTGACGCCCATGACGTACTCGTTCTTGAGGCCACCGATCGCGCCGGTGCCCTTCCACCGCAGGCTGCCGCCGCCGTCGTCGGAGACATTGTCGACGATGCCGAACGACAGTGGATGGAACAGCACCTTGTGATGGTACCAGGCCGAGAAGGTCAGCTCGTCATCGCCGATACGGAACGTGGTGCGGTTGGCCATCCGGATCGAATCGATGTCGCGGCGCGTTCCCTTTGCGAAGCTTGACGGATCGGTCGCCTGCGGATCGGAATAGGCCAACGATCGGCTCAAGGAGCTGGGGATCTTCTGGCGGATGTGGTTCACGCCCATGAAGAAGCGCGTCTCGGCATCTTCGCTGAAGCGATAACCGAGATTGCCGTTGAAGCGCAGGTAGTCGCGTGCGGTGTGGTCGCGATAACCATCCGAACGGCTGTAGGTGGGTGACAGCCAGAAGTCCCAGGGACCCAGGGTGCGTCCAACCGCGATCTGGCTGCCGCCGCTGCCAAAGCTGCCACCATCGGCGCGCAACAGCAGACGGGGTGCATCGCGGCCGGTCGGCGACACATAGTTGATGGCGCCGCCCAGTGATGCGGCGCCCCACTGCAGGGCATTGGCGCCACGGAAGACCTCTATGTAGCGGACACCCAATGGATCGAGCTCCTGGGTGTCGGCGCCGCCATCGGCCAGGTTCATCGGCACGCCGTCGACCATGATGCGAATGCCGCGCAGATGGAAGTTGCGCGATAGCCCGGAGCCGCGGATCGACAGCCGCGCGTCCTCCTGGCCGTATTTCGGCTGCGCGAATACGCCGGGCACATAGTCGAGCGCGTCCTTGACGGTCACGGCCCGGCTGTCGCGAATCCGTTCGCTGGGGACGATGCTGACACCACCCGGCGTGCGCTCAATGTCGCGACGGGCACCGTCGACGGTCGGCACCGTCAGCGAGGGTTTAGTCTTGTCGCCGGTCACGGTGACAGGCGGTGTCTCGATCGGTGCCTGGGCGAGGACAGGCTGTACCGCCAGGATGAGGCCCAGCGCTGTTGCGGTGGATGTGGTCCAGCGAATCAGTGGCGGCTCTCGGAATCTGACGAATGGTCGATGACGGTTGTCGGACGGCATTTTGTCTTGTCTCCCCACCACGCGGCGCACACGCACGGCCGGCCATGGCAGTCTTCAACACGGAATGGGATCGGGAAGCGGTGGTCGCCGTCCGGTGCGCGACCGAGCAGCGTCGTCAGGTGAAGGCGCGCAGGGAGAGCGGCGGATCGCGCGGATGGCCGGGCCGGTCTGGCGGCACAACGTCGGTTCGTTGCGGACCTTGTGCCCGCGGCGGTGCTGTGGCGTTGGCGGCGCGGGCCGGTGGCAGGATCTCGGGCGGGTCCGGTGCAATGGCGGGAATGGCAATGACGAGGCAGCACGCGAGTTTGCCGGCCTTGGCGTGCACGTCGAACGGCAGATGGAAGCCCACGGCCTTGCCGTCACCGGCATCTGCCGCCGTCAGCGCGTCGAGGCTGATCAGCTTCAAGCCATCGGCGGAGCAGATCACTACGTAACCGTTGACCGGGCCATCGGCGAAACGCTGCAGCGCGCGCGCATGAGCGATCGGCGAGAAAACCTGGACCGAGAGCGCCAGCAACGCCAGCCAAACCGCGACCGCCCGCCGCCACGTGACCTGGGAGCGCGGGCCGGGGGTCATGGCCGGATGACGATGGTGTCTTCGAGCGTGACCAGCTCGAAGTCGGAAACCAGGATGTCGGCGCGCACGGACCAGCGGCCTGGTGTTGGCAGCACGAGACCGTCGACCAGCCAGGTACCGTCGTCACGCTTGTGCGCCGCACGCCGAATGGGCTCGATGCCGGCGGCCGGATTGGCCAGCGCCAGCGTCACTTCCTTGGCTTCAAGCGGCGTGAAGTCGCCGCCGATGGTCGTCACGACAATCGTCACGGGCCCGGTTCGGCCGGGCATCACCGTGATATCGACCATCGCCGCGGCCGTGTGGATGTGCACATAGGCCGGTGCCTGGGCGGCGCTCGCGAGCGCCCGTGGCGGTGGCGTGAAACGCCAGAGCGACACCACGCCGAGAATGCCCAGCACGAGGACCGTCTCGACCAGAATGGCCCTGGCCAGACGCCGGGCCGTATCCGGTGCCCCCTGGCCGACCGGAACCGTCCACCGCCAGCGATTGACGGCCGCCAGCCCCAGTAAAATGAGGAGGAGCCCGCCCTTGACCAGCAGGACGTTACCGTACTCTGTCGTCCACAGAGCACTCGGCTGCTCGAGCTGAATGACCGCGAGCGTGAGGCCCGATGCGATGAGCGGCACAAGGACGATCGGGATGACGCGTGAAAAACGGCGCAGCGTCACGGCGGCTTCCGGTGCACGTGCCGTCAGCTGCATGGACAGTGGCACCAGGGCGCCGATCCAGAAGGCAATGCTGACCGTGTGGAGAAACACCGCCGGTCGGGTCAGCCACTGAGGATTCGCTGCGCCGGCGTGCCCGCTAGCTGCCAGGGCGACACCGACACACGCGAGCGCCAACAACGACAGGCCGCGGGTGTGCAGCGGTGAGACCAGGCGCGAGGCTGCCAGAGCCAGCAGCAGCGCCACGGCGGCGACAATGACTGTCCGTCCATAGGTGGTGTTCAGACCAGCGATCCAGGTTTCCGGCATTGCGACGCCGGAGAGCGTGCCATCCAGTGCGTCAATGCCCTGCAGACCGACGGAAAGCGGTGCCGCGATCAGACCCAGCACGATCATGCGCTCGACGAAGCGCATGCTGTATCGCGGGCTTGGCGATATCCAGGCCCGACAGAACGTGCCGCCGACGCCGAAGAACAGGCTCGCCAGCAGGGTGATCTTGATGATCCAGACGGCGCCACGCACCGGATCGCGGTGCAGTGGCATGGTGACCGGTCTGGCAACCGCGCTGGGTGTGCGTACCGAAAACACGACGGCACCGGCGACAGGGTGACCGTCCTCGGAAACGACACGCCAGCTCAGCACATGGGTACCCGTGGCAATGTCGCCAGGCGCATCGACTGCCAAGGTCGTTCCATCTTGCGATGGCTTCTGCAGGTCGAGCGTGCTGCCGTCCGGCCGGACGAGCCTGAGCACCAACGGCGAGACCGGTTCGTTGAAGGTCAGACTGAAGCGCGTCGGCGGTTCGGCGATGACGGCACCGTCGGCCGGCTCCGCGCGCAGCAAGGTGGCATGCGCCAGCGCATCGCCAGCTGCCGCAGTGATCACCAGTACGGCAAGAGTAAGCATCGCGGCAATGCGACGTCGCCACGGCCCAGCGGTCATGCCGAGCACGGCGAGGGGACTAAGCATCATCGCTGGTCCCTTCGCTGTTCTCGGATGACAGGTGCTCGACTCGGGAGGGTCACGTCACTTCTTCGGCAACAGCCTCAGGCCCGGTGCCGGGCTTTCGTAGTCGCCGGCCTTCTTGCCCTCGGCAGGGATCTCGATCCACCGTGACGTGGCACCGCCGGCGCACTCCTGGACGACGGGGAAGTAGATCACCGTGTTTGGCTTGAGGTCGGCGCTCAGATAGACCTGCAGCACGAACTCGTCATAGAATTCGTCCGGCAGCATGCCGCCGCTCCAGCTGATCTCCCTGGCGCCTTCGCTGACCGAGCCGTGATAGAGATCATAAGCCTTGGCGTACTTGCCCTTGATGATCTTCAGTTCCCAGCCCGCCTTGGGCATTGGCTTCACGCCGATCACGCCTTCGGGGATCTTGATGCGCACGGCGGTGGTTGCGGCGCCCTTGCAGCCGTGCGGAACGCGGAACACCGCCTTATAGCCCGACGACACCGGCGCTTCCTGGTTCTCCAGCGTGACGTGGGCCAACGCTGGCGAAGCGCATACCGCAACAGCCGCGGCAACAATGACCTGCTTCAACATGACTGTTCTCCATGGATTCGAATGACCATCCCTCCGCCGGGCGGAAAGGACACACGAAGCGACAGGCGCTTCCGTCATCGACTCCCGCCGCGAGCGGGAGTGGGAGTGCGCGGCAATAGCCGCGCCCAGTCAAACGGGTGGGGCTCTTGGATGGCCGGTTCGTTCCGGCGGCAGGCCGGTTGCGCGTGGGGGATCGGGGGACTGTGGCGGCGCGGTTGCCATCACAGTGCGCGGTGGTGGCAGCAGCGTGGGCAGATCCGGCGTGACTGCTGGCACCCCGGCGACCAGGCAGCAGGCGTGCTTGCCGGCTTTGGCCTGAACATCGAACGGCAGATGGAAGCCGACAGCCTTGCCGTCACCGGCATCGGCGGCAATCAGTTCATCAAGATCGATCAGCTTCAGCCCATCGGGCGCGCAGATCACGACATAGCCGCCGACGGGACCGGCGGCGAAGCGCTGCAGGGCGCGGGCGTGCGCGACCGGCGAGAAGGCTTGGACCGTCAGTGCCAGCAGCGCCAGCCACAATGCCAACGCGTGCCGCCACGCGGTGCGTGGCGCGCTGGACTGGGCTGGCGTGATGCGAGAACGATCCATTAACATGAATTTCTAGCGCCGGGAGTGAACGAAGTCGAGACAGTGCCCGCAACTGCGACGAGATGAACCGGCGCCGGCCAGTGGAGGAAGAGCATGCCCAAACCCGTCAACCGCCAGTGGGTACTCTCGTCGCGTCCGACCGGCATGGTGGGGCCCGAGCATTTCACCCTGCGCGAGCAGCCGGTGCCGCAGCCTGGGGCCGGCGAGATCGTGGTGCGCACGCGGCTGCTGTCGCTCGACCCGGCGAACCGTGCCTGGATGTCGCCGGTGCCGACCTACAAGGCGCCGGTATCGCCGGGTGACGTGATGCACGGCTTTGCGCTGGGCGAAGTGACGGCGTCAAATGTTGCCGACATCGCGGTGGGCGATCTGGTCGAGGGCATGCTGGGCTGGCAGGACTACGCGGTGATGAGGCCGGGCGAGGTGACGCGCCGCGATTCACGCTACCGGCCCGAGGCGCTGATGGGCGTGCTCGGCATCACCGGGCTCACAGCCTACTACGGTCTGCGCGAGGTCGGCCGGCCCAAGCCGGGCGAGACCGTGCTGGTGTCCGCCGCCGCCGGCGCAGTCGGCTCGATCGTGGGCCAGATCGCCAAGATCGAAGGCTGCCGTGTCGTGGGCACGGCCGGTGGGCCGGAGAAATGCGCCTGGCTTGCGGACACGCTGGGGCTCGATGCCGCCATCGACTACAAGAGCGCCGATCTGCGCCGCGCCCTGAAGGACGCCTGTCCGCGCGGCATCGATATCTACTTCGACAACACCGGCGGCGCCGTTCTGCAGGCGGCGCTCTACCAGATGAACATGGGCGGTCGCATCGTGTGCTGCGGCAACCTCTCGCAATACAACGCCGAGCGTCCGGAGCCTGGGCCCGTCGGTGTGCCAGGCCTGCTGGTGGTGAAGCGCTTGCGCATGGAAGGCTTCATCGTCATGGACTATTTCGCCACCCGCCCACAGGCCGAGGCGACCCTGGCCAGATGGGTGGAGGAGGGCAAGCTGAAGGCGGCCGAGGACATCGTCGATGGTCTTGAGAAGGCGCCGTCGGCGCTGGCCGAGCTGTTCGCCGGCCGCAACCGCGGCAAGCTGCTGGTGCGCGTCGCGTGAGGGCCTTACGCGGAGGACATCACCGCGCGTAGAGCTCTTTGTGCAGGTCGCGCAGGACGTTCTTCTGCACCTTGCCCATGGTATTGCGGGGCAGGTCATCGACAAAGAGTACGCGCTTGGGCTGCTTGAATTTGGCGAGTCGTCCCTCGAGTGCCGCCAGGATCGTGCGCTCATCGAGCGTGGTGCCTGTTTTGCGGACAACCACGGCGGTGACGCCTTCGCCGAAATCGGGATGGGGCACGCCAACGACAGCGCTCTCGACCACGCCTGATATGGCATCGATCTCGCCCTCGATCTCCTTGGGGTAGACGTTGAAGCCGCCGGTGATGATCAGGTCCTTGCCGCGGCCCACGATGTGCACGTAGCCACGCTCGTCGATGCGGCCGAGATCGCCGGTGATGAAGAAGCCGTCGGCGCGGAACTCGGCCGCCGTCTTCTCCGGCATGCGCCAGTAACCCTTGAAGACGTTGGGTCCTTTGACCTCGATGACGCCGATCTCGCCCTGCGCCAACACGCGGCCACTCTCGGGATCGGCGATGCGCAGCGCGACGCCGGGCAGGGGGAAGCCCACGGTGCCCGCCACCCGGTCCCCGTCATAGGGGTTCGAGGTGTTCATGTTGGTCTCGGTCATGCCATAGCGTTCGAGAA
>Ga0187894_10006198_pt1 | contig 11838 bp, 8 predicted proteins | sample GBC1701081metaG_FD_136650 | JGI IMG/M metagenome (GOLD analysis project Ga0187894, IMG submission 136650) | White microbial mat communities from a lava cave in the Kipuka Kanohina Cave System on the Island of Hawaii, USA - GBC170108-1 metaG ...
ATGACATTTTTATCAGTGGATTGTTCTCCTTTCTTGAAATAGATTTGAGCGGGTGTTTGGTAGCCGAGAGCCTGATGCAATCGCCGGGTGTTTCGCCCTGGCGTAAGCGATTAGCAAAAGCCGCCGGATCATCGGTCACATGGGGATACTTCTTCAGTAGCTGTTTCAAGCGACGTAGAAAGGCAGGCACATAACGAACATTAATTGTCGTCATCCTCCACCCTATCCCAGAGTGATTCGATCGGGTAGGTACGACCTTCCTTTACATCGCGGATTGCCTCGCGTAGATGCGCAGCGACATCAACCGTTTCGACGCCTTCCTTTTCCTCTTCCTCAAGATACACCAAATCCCATTCAATCAGGTCAGTCAGGTAATCTTGAATAGTGCTAAACCCGCGCCGTTGAGCCTGGGCTTCTAGCTTTGCGCGATCATATTCAAAAGTGATGAAATCAGTCATTATGTCCTCCATCTCGATCACAAACAGATGTCTAGCCTAATTATACTACGCCCCGCCGATCACCCGTTCCATCAGCGCCGCCATGCAAGATATTTAAACCCTCGGAGTTCTCGGTGTCTGTGCGAAGCCTCCCTGTGGGGCGGTGGTTCAATGAGGCCTTTTCGCCTCGATCAGCACCCAATCACCGGCCTGCCGCCGCCCGGTCGGTTCTAGGCCGGTCTTACGCAGCGCCACTACCACCTCGTCGGCCTGCTCCTGGATGATCCCGCTGAACAGCGCCCGCCCGCCGGGGCGCACCGTGTCCCCCAGGTGTTCGTCGCACATCGCAATGATGATGCGCGCCAGGATGTTCACCACCACCAGGTCGAAGCGCCGCGCCGACGCAATCACATTTTCCAGGCTGCCCTGCTGCGCCGTGATCTTGTCCGCCACGCCGTTCTGCTCACTGTTTTCCTGCGTCACCTGCACCGCAATCGGGTCAATGTCCAGCGCCAGCACATGCGCCGCGCCCAATTTCGCCGCCCCAATCGCCAGGATACCCGACCCGCACCCCAGGTCAAGCGCCAGGATGCCCGGCTGCACAGCATCTTCTAGCGCCTCTAAACAAAGCTGCGTCGTCGGGTGCGTTCCCGTCCCGAACGCCATGCCGGGATCGAGCGCGATCACCAAATCATCCGGCGCAGTCTCCGTCTCCACCCACAACGGGCGAATGAACAACTTGCGCCCGATGCGGATCGGGTGATAATGCGCCTTCCATGCCTCCGCCCAATCATCTTCCTTCACGATGGTATACACCGGCTGCGGCATCGGGTACATCAGACTCATGTGGCCGAGCGCCGCTTCCAGCCGAAGCTTCGCGTCCTCGGCGCGCTCGTCCGCAGGCAAATAGGCTCGGATGGTTAGCCGTTGAGCGGGCAGCGCCGCGCCGTCGTCCCATTCTTCTGGCGGAATCCCCTCCTGCTCAATCGCCACGCCCTGATGCCCGTAGCGTTGCAGCAGTTCCGCCACCGCCTCCGCCGCCTCGCCATCCACGCTCAACGCAATTTCAAGCCAGTCCATCCACATCCCCTATAAATCCGTAGGGGCGACACATGTGTCGCCCCTACCCTCTGTTCCTCTTTATCTCTGCTTTTCGCTTGTACTCGACCCTAAGTCCTGCGTACTCAGTCCTAATTTTGTCCTTCACCGGCGAAAAAATCCATCACCCGGTCGAAAAACCCGCGCCCGCCATTGGCCTGTGGTTGGATGTCCCGGCCCAGCGTTTGCGCCAGCTTCTCAAACAACTCGCGCTGCTCCGGCGTTAGGTGCGTCGGCACTTCCACCTGCACGTACACCAGTTGGTCGCCACGCCCGGAATTGGTACCATCTGTGCGCAGGCGCGGGATACCCTTGCCGCGCAGACGGAACACCTTGCCAGTCTGCGTCCCCGACGGGATCATCAATTCCATATCGCCGTCCACCGTCGGCACGAACACCTTATCGCCCAACGCCGCCTGCGCCACGTTCAGCGTCACATCCAGGATGATGTCGTTGTCTTTGCGCTTGAAGAACTGATGCTCTTTCACACCGATGATGACGTACAGGTTGCCCGTCGGCGCGCCGTGTTCGCCCGCGTCGCCTTCGCCCTTGATCTGGATTTGCAGCCCTTCGCGCACGCCCGGCGGAATCTGCACATTCAGGATCGCGTGTTTGCGCAACAGGCCGTTACCGCTGCACATCTTGCATGGGCTGGGGTTGATCTCGCCGCGCCCGTTGCAGCGCGGGCAGGTCGTCGCTCGTACCATCGCGCCCAGGAACGTCTGTTGCACCTGCCGGATTTCACCCGTGCCTTTACATTCCGGGCAGCGCGTCGGTGACGTGCCGGGTTCGGCCCCGCTGCCCGCGCATGTCTCGCACGTTTCCAGCCGGTCGAACTCGATCTCTTTTTCGATGCCGAAGACCGACTCTTCAAAACCGACCGTCACGCTCACCCGCCGGTCAGCGCCGGGGCGTGGGCCGCGCCGCCGCCCGCCGGAACGCGCGCCGCCAAAATTGTTGAAGAACTCCTCGAAGATTTCTTCAAACCCGCCGAACCCCGCCGCGCCCGCGTTCCCGAAGCCGTTGCCGCTCACACCCGCCGCGCCGAAACGGTCATACCGCTCCCGTTTTTCGTCGTCGGACAGCACCTCATAGGCCTCGTTGATTTCCTTGAAGCGCGACTCCGCGTCGGTGTGTTGGCTCACATCCGGGTGCCACTCGCGCGCTAACTTGCGAAAAGCCGCCTTGATGTCGTTCTTGTTCGCGTTCCGTTCGACGCCCAGAATGTCGTAGTAATCTCTTGCCATAGGAATCCGAGCTACCTCAGGGGATAAATGTCACTAACCGTCGCTAACGACTAGAATCCAACTGTAATTAAAATTATATGCGCTTTCATCTAAAAAAGGGTAGGGAAATCTTCACCAGCATTTCCCTACCCATATTCATGATTGGCTCACACGCTATTAGCTGACCGCTAAAGGCTGATAGCTGACAGCTCACTAAGCCTCGGTGAACTCCGCGTCCACCACATCCTCATCCGGGCCTTTTTGCCCGGACGGGTCGCCATTATTCGGCGCGGCCCCGGCTGCCGCAGCATCACCGGCGGGCTGCTGGTACATGCTCCCGCCCAGCGTTTGCAGTTGTTGACTCAGGGCGTCGGTCGCCGATTTGACCGCCTCGAAGTTGCTGCCCTCCAGCGCCTTGCGCACCGCCTCGACTTTTTCCTGGGTCTGCTTCTTCGCGTCTTCCGGCAGGCGATCGCCGTAATCCCGGATGAACTTCTCGGCGGCGAAAATGGTGCTGTCGGCCTGGTTCTTGACTTCAGCCTCTTCCTTACGTTTGGCGTCCTCGGCGGCGTGTTTCTCTGCGTCCTTCACCATGCGCTCGATTTCGGCTTCCGCCAGGCCGCTGCTGGCCGTGATCGTGATCTTCTGTTCGCGTCCCGTCGCCTTATCTTGCGCACTTACATTGATGATGCCGTTCGCGTCAATATCGAACGTCACCTCGATCTGTGGGATGCCGCGCTGCGCAGGCGGGATGCCGTCCAAGATGAACTTGCCCAGCGACTTGTTGTCGGTCGCCATCGGGCGCTCGCCTTGCACGACGTGGATTTCTACCTGCGTCTGGCTGTCCGCCGCTGTCGAAAACACCTGGCTTTTCTTGGTCGGGATGGTCGTATTGCGCTCGATCAGCGGGGTTGCCACACCGCCCAGCGTTTCCACGCTCAGGCTCAGGGGCGTCACATCCAGCAGCAAGATGTCTTTGACCTCGCCGCCCAGCACGCCCGCCTGGATCGCCGCGCCCAGCGCCACGACTTCATCGGGATTGACACCCTTGCTCGGCTCTTTGCCGAAGAAGCCCTTGACTGCTTCTTGCACAGCCGGCATCCGGGTCATACCGCCGACCAGGATAACTGCGTTTATATCTTCTTTGTTCAAACCCGCGTCTTTCAGCGCCGCCTCGCACGGAGCGATGGATCGCTTGACCAGGCTGTCCACCATGCTTTCCATCTTGGCGCGCGTCAAGTTCATGTTCAGGTGCTTCGGCCCGCTGGCGTCGGCGGTGATGAACGGCAGGTTGATCTCGGTGTTCAAGGTGCTGGAAAGTTCAATCTTGGCTTTCTCCGCCGCTTCCTTCAACCGCTGCAACGCCTGTCGGTCGCCCCGCAGGTCGATGCCATTTTCTTTCTTGAACTCGCTCGCCACCCAGTCGATAATCACTTCGTCGAAGTTGTCGCCGCCCAGGTAGGTGTCGCCGTTCGTGCTGCGGACTTCAAACACACCATCGCCCACTTCCAGGATCGAGATGTCGAATGTGCCGCCGCCCAGGTCGTACACGGCGATAACCTCGTTCTTGCGCTCGCCCATGCCGTATGCCAGGCTGGAAGCCGTCGGCTCATTGATGATACGCAGCACATCCAGCCCGGCGATGCGCCCGGCGTCCTTCGTGGCATTACGCTGTGCATCGTTGAAGTAGGCTGGCACGGTGATGACCGCGCGATCCACCGTCTCGCCCAGGTACGCCTCGGCGTCGGCCTTGATCTTCTGCAAAATCATCGCCGAAATTTCCGGTGGGCTATATTCCTTGCCGCCCATGTGGACACGCGCATCCCCGTTGGGCGCGGCGCTCACCTTATACGGCATCCGCTTGATCGTTTCCTGTACCTGCGGATCGTTGAATTTGCGCCCCATGAAGCGTTTGACCGAAAAAATAGTGTTTTCCGGGTTCACAACCGCCTGGTTGCGCGCCACCTTGCCCACCAATCGCTCGCCCGTCTTCGGGTTGATCGCCACTACCGACGGGATCAGGTTACCCCCTTCCGCCGACGGGATGACGGTCGGCTGGCCGCCTTCCATAATCGCTACAACCGAGTTGGTCGTGCCGAGGTCGATACCAATGATTCTGCCCATGTCAGTCCATTGCTCCTGTTTATACTCTATCTCGCGTCGTAGGGGCAGCTTGCTTTACCCCTGGTTTTATCTTTTACTCAGCACTCAGCACTTAATTGGCTACCTTCACCAATGCCGGTCGCAGCACCCGGTCACCATGCACATATCCCTTTTGCAGCGTGACCGTCACATGCCCACTCCCCACCGTGTCGCTGTCCTCCATACCGACCGCCTCGTGGCGGCTGGGGTCGAAAACATCGCCCACCGGATCGAGGGTCGTCACGCCCTGGTCATCCAGCATCTTCTGAAACTTGCGCTGGATCATCGAAACGCCGTTCAGCCAGGGGTTGCCCGCCAACTCCGCCGGGACATTCGCCATCGCCCGTTCAAAATCGTCGATCACCGGCAGCAGCGTCACCAGCGCCTCGACAGCAGCATTCTGCGCGCTGTCACGCAGTTGTGTCTCCACGCGCTTCTTGTAATTGGCAAAATCGGCTCGCTCCCGCATCCAGCCGTCCAGATATTCTTTCGCCTTTTTCTCCAGCGCCACCACATCGGCTGCCGCGCCGGAAATAGTCTCATTCGGCTGTGTTTCAACGGATTCAACGGGCATGTCGCTAGAGCTATCCGGACGCACTTCGTCCTCGTTTATGGTGTTCGTTGTATCCTTCGGACTCACGGGTGTACCTCTCATTTAGCAAGCAATATACACACCTGGCGAAGCAGGCGTGCATACAGTGTATTCAATATTCTATCAGAAATACGTTTGTAAATCTATTGCATGGAAATCGGCGTTTCATGAGAAATCACGAAGAACGCCCCGCTACCGTTCAGTCCTCAGTCCGGTTCTCCCCGTCTTCCGGCGCATCATACAGGTTCACCAGCGCCTCGGTCATCAAACCCGCCACATACCGCACCGTGCTGATCGCCCGTCCGTAATTGATGTGCATCGGCCCCAGCACACCCACCGCGCCGCTCATCTGGCCGGGAATACCGTAGCGGCTCAACACCATGCTCAGGTGCTTCAATTCCTCCCAGCGCCCCTCCCCGCCAATTAGCACTTGAACACTATTGTGGAGGGGGGTCAACATCTCGTTCAAAATCATATTCAGGAACGCCCGCTCCTCGAATACCCGCACCGCCTGCTGCGCCCCCTCATTGTTCTGGAAGGTGTTGATGATCTCGCTCAAGCCATCGCGGTAAATCAGGCGCACCTGGTTGCTGTCCGCCCGCTCCATCAAGTCCGCTGCCAGGTCAAGCACCTCGCGTTCCAGCAGTTGAAGTTGCACGCCTTTCAGCCTCAATTCACTGGCGTTCAGACCGTCGCACAGTGTATTGATGCGCGACGCAACATCGCTCAACTGAGCCTGCGGGACGGCTTCATGCAGGTTGAGCATCTGCTGGTGAACTGCCCCTCCGTGCAGCACCAACACCATCAGCACCAGCCGCCCCTGGATCGCAATCAATTCCAGATGTTTGAAGCGGCTGGTTTCCGCGATGGGGGGCGTCACCAGCGCAGCCGTGTTCGCCGTCCGCGCCAGGATCGTCGCCGCGAGCCGCATCCACTGCTCCGTTGCCAGCGGTGATCCCTGGAATTTCTCGGCGATCCGGGTCTGCTCGCCGTTGCTCAGGTCGCTCACGTTAATCAGCCGCTTCACGAAGTAGCGGTAGCCATTCTCGGTCGGCACGCGCCCGGCGGAGGTGTGCGGCGCGGCAATATAGCCCAGTTCTTCGAGCGCCGCCATCTCGTTGCGGATCGTCGCTGAACTCACACTCAAGTTGTAATTTTCCACCAGCAGCTTGGAACTGACCGGCTCCGGCGTTTGGGTGTAAGCGCGGATAATCAGCGACAGGATTTCTTCCTGCCGTTTGGTAAGTTCCGGTAGTTGTGCCGCGTCTGAGTTCATAGGGGTGAACACATCCAATAGCTCGTCCCTTCGCCCTATTTTAGCACAGTCCGTCCCGAATAGGGCGCATCAGTGGTTATCAGCCGAAGGCGAAATTGAGCGCCAAACTCGCTCCCCATCTGGCCTGACCGAGCATTCAACCATCATCCAGCGCCCACTCACGTTCTGGCGGATGCTGATATTGCGCGGTAAGTTCCGGTGTCGCCAGATCATCTAATAGAAAGAGCCGCGTTATATAGTCTTTACGTTTCTTACGAGATTGCCTGTCAATTCCCAGGATTGTGTGATAATCTGCGGGAAAAGGGATACCAATACAGTGAGGAGTTCGCATAATGGGTGCAAAGACATTTGAAGTGACACAAGACAATTTCCAGAACGAGGTACTGGGTTCGAGCGAGCCGGTTCTGGTGGACTTTTGGGCGGAATGGTGCGGGCCGTGTAGGATGATCGCGCCGTTGGTTGAGCAAATCGCGGCGGAGTACGACGGCAAAATCCGCGTCGGTAAGCTGGACGCTGATGCCCACCCCGACATCCTAATGAACTACGGCATTATGGGCATCCCCACCCTGATCCTGTTCAAGGGCGGCAAGCCGGTCGAGCGCATCACCGGCTACCAGCCGAAGGACAAGCTCACTGCCAAACTCGCCCCGCATTTGGGGTAATATCATCCCTAGTCTGAGTAATAAATGCCCGTGATGGTTATCATGGGCATTTTGATTGCGATGGACTATGGCATCCAGTTAGCCATATTCCCGCCCACTCGAATCCGCTTTGGTCGTTGGTCTATCTCGTAGCCATTTACCATCGACACGCCAATGTATTGCTCGGTATCGTTCAACTCAGTATAAATAACAAGATGATCTTTCCAATTGGGGATAATGGAAATGGGGCCGGGCTGTGTCAAGCGGGTCAGGTCTGTCCCATTCATTTGGATGATATACAGGTCATGAGCTGTGTTCGCTGCGGGGTGTTCCGGGAAGTTCTTAAAGTCGGGATTGACTTTGCTAAAGGCTATTTGCGTGTTATCCGAGGAAATTTCGGGGTCGTGGACGCTCCCGATTTTGACGATTCCGCCTACATAGATCAGCCGTGAATCGCTTCCATCCGTATTCATCACCCAAATTTCGGTATGATTGCCTTTTTCGAGATCAATGACTTCCTTTATGTACGATACCAGCGTCCCATCCGGTGACACCCCCACGTCCGCCTCGCCACCATCGGTGGAATCGGTCAAGCGCATTAATCCGGTGCCATCGTAACGAACCTTATAGACATCGTTGGCAACCGCATTCTGGATGAACTCAGATGGGGATTGCGGATTTTCGATGACGTCCGTTTCTTTGGCGACAAAGTAGACGAACCCTGTATGATCCCAATCTACACCGCCATTACCCGCGCTATCGAACGCCGGGACAAGCTGCACCTGGGTACTATTTTCGAGATCAAACAACCATACCTGCGAATGCCCTCCCGGATCGGCGTTCGGGTTCGGCAGTTGTATATTCGCGGCTATGAAGCGGCGATCCGGCGACACAGCCACATGTTCGTATGACCTGGGCAAATCGAACGTTATTTGCGTGACCTGCTCGCCGTCGCTGTCTGCTACGTAGATATAACCATCGAAATGGTAAATAATCTCGGCTGCTGCGGGAATTACCCCCAATTTGACCGGCTGCGGTTCAGTAATTTGAGGTTTCTCAAATATCGGCATTCGGGTTGCCTGTTGCCAACCGATAACCAACGCTGCCAACAAGCAAATCAGCCCGACTCGACCAGCCATTAGACTTATCTCAAAGGGCTTCTATGCCCATATCAACGTCTTGTTCCTTACTTCGTCGGTTGCGTTTCCTCTTCCGGTTCTTCGATCTCGGTTTCCGTCGCAATCGGTACCGTAAAATGGAACGTCGTCCCCTTGTCCAGTTCGCTCTCCACCCAGTTAGTTCCGCCATGTCCGGCGATGATCCCGCGCGTGATCGTCAGACCCAGCCCCGTCCCCGGCTGCTCCCGTGTCAGCGGGTTCTCGCTGCGGAAGTAGGGCGTGAACAACTTCGACAGGTCTTCCTCGCTCATGCCGATGCCCGTGTCCTGCACGTTCACATGCAGGGCTGGCCCCAGGTCACGGCCTTTCGCATCCAGGTTGCGCTGCCTCACCTCGGCATTGATGTAAATGTCGCCATCCGGCGGCGTATATTTGTAGGCGTTGCTCACCAGGTTGGTCAACACCTGGATCAGCCGGTTCTGGTCAGCCATGATGTTGGGCATATCCTTCGGCAGATTCATCACTAAGTTCTGCCCCTTATCCTCGATCTGCTTCGCCAGCGGGCGTAAAGTCTCGGTCAGGATGTTGCGGAAATCAACCGGCGAAAATTCCATCCGCAGGTTGTCGGTTTGCAGCTTGGTCACGTCGTTCAGGTCGCTCACCAACGTATTCATGCGGTCGATGTTCGAGCGGATCGTGCCGAGGAAGCTAGTCTGCTGATCGCTCATCTTGCCCGCAACGCCGCTCAACAACAGGTCGGTGAAACCTTTCATCGAAGTCATGGGCGTTTTCAACTCGTGCGCCACGAAACTGACGAACTCGCTCTTCGACTCGTTCGCCCGCGTCAATTCGGCGTAAAATTGCGCGTTGGTGATCGCGATGCTGGCGTGTTCCGCCAACCGTTGCGCGAACGCCAGGTCGAGCAGGCTCAGGCGCGGTTCGATGTCTTTTTCCAGCACCAGCAGCGCGTTGATCTCGCCGCCCGACAGCATCGGGATCGTCAATTGGCTCAACGTCCCGCGCAGGCTGGGGATGTAGTTGGGGTCGATCTTCACATCGGTCGCCAGGTCGGGCTGGCGGGTGCGGATCACGCGGCTCACAATACCGCGATCTAAAGGCCACAATGAGCCATCCGCCCCTTCCGGCTGGTCGTCGTCGCCATAGCCGTAGGTGGAGACAATTTGCAAATGTTGGCTCGGCGCTTCCCCCACCACTAGCCCCAGCACGCCAGCGGTCGCGCTGCTGTTGGCAATCGCCCAGCGCATCGTGATGTCCGCTACTTTTTTCAGGTCGAGCGAACGGTTGAGTTCAACGTCGATCTTTTCCAGCGTTTCGAGTTCGGCCACGCGCTGGTTCAATTGCAGGTCGGTCATTTCAAACAGGCGCGCGTTTTCGATGGCGACGGCTGCTTGACCAGCGAACGTCGTCAGCAGATCGGCGTCCTCTTTGATATACGACCCGCCGCCCTTCCGATTCAGCACTTCCAGCACACCGATCACCCGGTTCTGGGCAATCAGTGGCACGGCCAGCACCGCCGTCGTGCTGAACGCGCCCTTCGCCACCTCGCCGCCCCAGCGCGGGTCGTTAGCTGCGTCGTTGACGATCACCGGCTTGCTCGTCATCGCCACTTCACCCACCAGCCCTTTCTTGGCCGGGAAGCGTTTGCCCACCAAATCCTGGCCGGAGCTGCCGACCGCCACCTTAAATTCTAACTCGCTCTTATCTTCGAGCATCAGCAGCAGCGACCCCGCCTCGGCGTCGAGGATTTCGACCGCGCTGGTCGTAATCAGGTCGAGCAGGTTCTCGACGTTCAATTCGGTCGCCAATTGCTGGCTGATGTCGTTCAAAGCCGAAAGCTGCCGCGCGCGCAGGTTCGTCTCGGCGAATAAGCGCGCCTTGTCCAGCGAGGTCGCCGCCAGCGAACCAATATCGCCGAAAATCTTCAATTGATCGTCATTGTAAGCCTTGCCCACCTCGGTCGTGCCGACCGCCAGCAAACCCAGCGTGTTGTTCCCCGCGATCAGCGGCACGCCCATCCAGCTTTTCAGATTGGTATCTTCATAGATAATCGGGCTGTGGCGCTCGGCCATCAAGGCTGCGTAATCTTCTACCCGCAGCGGTAAACCCGTGCGCACCACCTCGCTAAACAGGTCGCGCCCCATCAGCCAACGCCGATTTTCCTTGTCGCGATAGCGTTCGTAATCTTCGAGGAAAAAGGCGAAATACAATTTGTCGGTGCTGCGCTCGCGCAGGACGATGTAAAAATGTTGCGCTTCCAGCAGCTTGTCGGTCTGCGCGTTAATCAGTTCCAGCAGGTCGTCAAATTCAATCGTGAAGTTAACCGCCTGGCTCACCTGGCTCAACACGTCCAGTTCGCGCACGCGCCGCTCCAACGAATCGACCACCTGCGACCGTTCCACCGCCAGCGCCATCTGGTTGGTGATGTTCTGGATGAACCGCAATTCTTCAAATTGGTACGTTCCCGCGTCCGAACGCGGCGCGCTGATGCACACGAACCCGACCAGTTCCCTACGCCCCCGCAAACGGGCGATCACCAGCGTTTTCAGAATGTTCAGCCGCGACCGTTCCGTGACCAGTTCCGGCGGCCAGGGATGCCCTGGTTGCAGGTAAATGTAATCGCTGTTCTCTTCCAGTCCGTTCAACCGCGCGATCAACGGACTGTTCGGCGCGAAGTGGACATCCGTCTCCGGCTTGGGCTTGCCAAAAGCGACGTAATCGCCCGTCTGCCGGCTCGGCAGGAAGATGAACACCCGTGATGGACTGATCGTTTCGTCAAGCTGTTTGTGGAAGGCCGCCACGATCTGGTCAAATTCGACCAGCGCCGTCAGCGTTCGCGCGAATGATTCGACTTTGCCCTGGTAATTACTGCGGGTACGGAAATAAATCTGGTCAATCCGCCGCTGCAAAAACGTCCGCACCGGCAGGAACAGCAGCGCAATGATGAAGATCGTCAGCGCGATCAACAGCGGGTCGTTCGCCCGCAGTTGCAGCGCCGTCCGCGCCACCAGGCTCGCCCCAAACACCAGCAGGAAGTAGCCGACGATCAGGCTGATGAGCAGGATGCCGTAGGTGATCCCCTGGCTGATAACCTTGTCCGTGTCCAGCGTGCGGTATTGCAGGATCGCATAGGCCATCGTGATCGGCGGCATCAGGAAAAACGGCATGATCGCCGAGGTGTTAAACAGGATCGGTGTATCCCCGGTCAGGGCTTGTGCAACCGTGTTCACGGCCCAAAACAGGATCGGCGCAATCGTCAGCGCGATACCAATCAACACTGTGTTGCTCTG
>Ga0187894_10006199_pt1 | contig 11835 bp, 12 predicted proteins | sample GBC1701081metaG_FD_136650 | JGI IMG/M metagenome (GOLD analysis project Ga0187894, IMG submission 136650) | White microbial mat communities from a lava cave in the Kipuka Kanohina Cave System on the Island of Hawaii, USA - GBC170108-1 metaG ...
GTGGCAAGCGAACTGATCCTGCGGGACAAGGTCGACATCATGTGCGCCTTCGCCACGCCGGAGACGGTCAATCCGGTCTCCGACCAGTGCGAGCTGAACGGCGTGCCCTGCGTGTCCAACGACGCACCGCTGGAGCCGTGGTTCTTCGGCCGCCACGGCGATCCCAAGAAGGGATTCGAGTGGACCTACAACTATTTCTTCTCCGCCGACGCCGTGATCCGCGCCATGCTGGCGCTGTGGACCAAGGTGCCGACCAACAAGAAGCTCGGCGTGCTGTGGCCCAACGACGACGACGGCAATGCGTTCTCGAAAGTCATGCCGCCGCCGATCAAGGAAGCCGGCTTCACCATCATCGATCCCGGCCGCTTCGACCTGCCGGCCAACAATTTCGACGCCCAGATCGCGGCCTTCAAGGCGGCCGGCGCCGAAGGCGTCTTCACGGTGACGCCGGCACCGGAATTCACGGTGTTCTGGAACGCCTGCGCCCAGCAAGGCTACAAGCCGAAGATCGTGACGCCGGGCAAGGTCGGCGAGTTCCCGCCCGGCGTCTATCCCTACGGCGACCGCGGCATCAACATCAGCATCGAGGTGTGGTGGTCGCGCCACCATCCGTTCTCCTCGGGCCTGACCGGCCAGAGCTCGGCCGAGCTTGCCGACGAGTACGAGAAGGTGAGCGGGCGACAGGCGTCGATGGGGTTGGGCTTCCGTCACGCCCTGTTCGAGACGGCGTTCGATACGCTGCGCCGGGCCAAGGACCTCGACAAGCGCGAGTCGGTGCGCGACGCGCTGCGCGACATGGACTACAAGTCGGTAGTCGGTCCGGTCAACTTCAAGAAGGGACCGTTTCCCAACACCAGCCTCACACCGATCGTGGGCGGGCAGTGGCGCAAGAGTTCGAAATGGCCGCTCGAACTGGTGGTTGTCGACAACACCTACGCCACCATGGTCCCGGTCGGCGGCCAGCCTGAGGCGATGAGCTGAGCGTTGATCGGTGGGCGGAGGAGGTGACGTGATCTTTGTTACGGAGACCACGTCGGGTCCCCCTCCAGCCTTCGGCCACCTCCCCCACCTGCGTTGGGGGAGGATATGAAAGACATCCTGGAAATCGCCGGCCTCGGCCGGCGGTTCGGTGGGTTGGCGGTGATCAATGGCCTCGACCTCGTGGTGGGCGATCGCGAGATCCTGGGCATCATCGGTCCCAACGGCGCCGGCAAGACGACGCTGTTCAACCTGGTGGCGGGCGTGCTGCGGCCGTCGGCGGGCTCGATCCGCTACCAGGGGCGCGAGATCGCGCAGCTCTCGAGCTGGGATCGCTGCCGCCTGGGCATCGGCCGTACCTACCAGATCCCCAGGCCGTTCGCGCACATGAGCGTCTTCGAAAATGTGCTGACGGCGTCGGTGCACGGCGGCGGCAAGAGCATCCCCCAGGCGCGCACGCAGGCCGAAGCCATGCTCGAGCTTACCGGGCTGGCCGCCGACCACAACAGGCCGGCGGGCGAACTCACCCTGCTCGACCTCAAGCGGCTGGAGCTCTGCCGGGCGCTGGCGATCGGGCCGCGGTTGCTGCTGCTCGACGAGATCGCCGGCGGCCTGACCGACGCGGAGGTCGACACGTTGCTGGCCATCATCCAGCGCGTGCACGCGGAGGGTACGGCTATCGTCTGGATCGAGCATGTGATCCGTGCCTTGCGTCGGGTCTGCCACCGTATCGCCGTGCTGCACGAAGGCGCCTTCATCGCCGTCGGCTCGCCGGAAGATGTTCTCAGCGACGCCCGCGTCAAGACGATCTATCTCGGTGAGTGATCGGGGATTCACATATGACGTTGTTGTCGGTGGCCCGTCATCCTGAGCGTAGCGAAGGATCTTTTGACCCGTCGGCTTGCACGGACCGTTCGATGGCGCACGTGCGCTGTCTTCTGGGCCTGTGCGTACCGACGGCTCAAGAGATCCTTCGCTGCGCTCAGGATGACAAACGCTGCGACGGGTGATGCGGCCATGACATCCGCCGATGCACCGCTGCTCACCATCCAGGGCCTGTCGGTCCATTACGAGAAGTTCCGGGCGCTGGATGGCATCGACATGACGGTCGGTGCCGGCGAGATCGTGTCGATCATCGGCGCCAATGGTGCGGGAAAATCGTCGCTGCTCAAGGCCATCGTCGCCCAGGCGGGGCCGCGCGTCGACGGCCGCATCGCGTTCGGCGGCACCGACATCCGCGCCCGCGCCACATCAGCCATCGTCGCCGCCGGCATCGCGTTGGTGCCCGAAGGGCGCCGGCTGTTCGCCACCTTGACGGTGGAGGAGAACCTGATGATCGGCTGGCACATCGGCCGCCGCGGCGGCGTGGGGCTGGCCGGCATCTTCGATCTCTTCCCCGTGCTGCGCGACAAGCGGCACCAGCCGGCCGGCCTGCTGTCGGGCGGCCAGCAGCAGATGGTGGCGCTGGGGCGTGCGCTGCTCGCCGATCCCCGCCTGTTGCTGTGCGACGAGATCAGCCTCGGGCTGGCGCCGACCGTCGTTAATGATCTCTATGAACTGCTGCTGGCGATCAACCGCCAGGGCATCGGCATCCTGCTGGTCGAGCAGGACATCCGCCGCTCGCTCGCCGTGGCCCATCGCTTCTACTGCCTGCTGGAAGGCCGTATCTCGCTCTTCGGCCGACCGGACGACTTCGACCGGGATACCATCACGCGCCACTATTTCGGTTCCTGAGCCGCATGTTCGCCACCTATCTCAATCTCGTCGTGCAAGGCACCTTGCTGGGCGGCCTCTACGCGATTTTCGCGCTCGGCCTGTCGCTGTCGGTGGGCGTGATGCGCTTCGTCAACATCGCCCACGGCGACTTCATCGTGCTGGTGTCGTTCCTGCTCCTGGCGCTGTCGGCGGTGCTGAAGCTCAACGTGCTGCTGGTGCTGCCGCTGGTGATTCCGCTGGTCTTCGCGGCCGGCTACCTGTTGCAGCGCGTGCTGCTGCAGCGGGTGATCGGGCAGAACGCGCTGTTGCCGCTGCTCGTCACCTTCGGACTGTCGATCATCATCCAGAACGGCCTGCTGCAGGGCGTTGGTGCCGACACCCGCACCTTGTCGGCGGGCGCGCTCGATGTCGCCAGCCTGCAAGTTGGCGGCCTCAGTATCGGCGTGCTGCCGCTGCTGACCTTTGCCGTCGCCGTGGCGCTGGTGTTCGGGCTGGACTGGCTGCTCTACCGCTCGCGGCTGGGCGCCCATATCCGCGCCGTCACGCTTGACGTCGCGGCGGCCGACCTGATCGGCCTGTCGTCGGTGCGGGTCTACGCCATCGCCATGGGCATCGTCGGCATCACCGTGGCGGTCGCCGCCTGCTTCATGGGACTGCGCATGAACTTCGACCCGACCAGCGGGCCCAGCCGCCTGCTGATCGCCTTCGAGGTGGTGGTGCTGGGCGGGCTCGGCAGCCTGCGCGGATCGCTGTTGGGCGGCATCGTGCTGGGCGTCGCCCAGACGATCGGCGGCCAGATCGACGGTGCCTGGCAGACGCTGGCGGGCCATCTGGTCTTTCTCACTATCTTCCTGGCGCGCCCGCAGGGCCTGCTGCCGCGCGCCTAGGAGCACCGCGTGCCCGCCAACCAGTACCTCATCATCGCGACCGGCCGCATGGTCCTGCTAGGCGGCGCGCTGGCGCTGGTGGTGGCGCCGCGCTTCCTCGATGCCGGCGGGCTCACCATGCTGACGGAGTTCCTGTGCCTGCTGGTGCTGGCGCTGATGTGGAACCTGCTGGCGGGCTACGCCGATATCGTGACGGTGGGCCAGCACGCCTTCGTCGGCGTCGGCGCCTACGCCTTCTACGGCGCCGCCGTCCTGCTGCGCGTCGATCCCTACCTCGCCATCGCCGCGGCGGCCGGTGCCGCATTCGTCATCGCGTTGCCCGCGATGATGATCGTCTTTCGCCTGCGCGCCGCCTATCTCGCGGTCGGTACGTGGGTGGTCGCCGAGGTGCTGATGCTGGCGGCCGGCAAGCTGCCCAACTTCGGCTTCGGTTCCGGCGTCAGCCTGCCAGTGGCGGTGGCGCGCGAGTTCGGCGCCCGGCCCGCCGAGCGCTTCGCCACCATCTACTGGCTCGCCCTGGCGCTCGCCATCGGCGCTTTCCTCAGCACCTGGCTGCTGTTGCGTTCGCGCGTCGGGCTGGGGCTGACGGCGATGCGTGACAACGAGGAAGCGGCGGGCGCGATGGGTGTCAACCTGCTCAGATCCCGCATCATCTGCTTCCTGTGGACGGCGCCGTTCCTCGGCCTCGCCGGCGCGATCATCACCTTGCAGAAACTGCGCATCTCGCCGGCGGCGTCGTTCAGCATCATCGACTGGACGGTGTTCGTGATCTTCATCGTGGTGATCGGCGGCATCGGCAGCCTCGAAGGCCCGATCCTGGGCACGATCCTGTTCTTCGTGCTGCGCGAGCACCTGGCCACGCTCGGCACGTGGCACCTCATCATCCTGGGCACGTTGTCGATCGCCATCATCCTGATCGAGCCACGCGGTCTGTGGGGCCTGCTGCGCAAGGCCCTGGGTGGCGACCTCATCCCGGTCTCGCACACCGCCCGTGCCGGCTTCGGCAAGCCCAAGGCGCCGTAGCGTCCGTGCGTCCGATGAGTCGACTGGTCAGGGAGCAGCGGACTCACTTACGCGCCGCCACATTACCGTAAATCGCGTTATCACCCGACCGGGTGACGCGCCGTGCGCGGCATCGCCTTAGTCTCAGCGGGCCTCACATCGCAATCCCATACTGGATGGTCCGCATGTTGATCGACAGTCTGCGCAAGGGATCTCGTGTGCTCACGCGTGGCCTGGTTGCCGCCGCGGTACTCTGCACGCTGGGCTGGAGCGTCGCGGCACATGCCGACTATCCCGAGCGCCCGGTGCGGCTGGTGGTGCCGTTCGCGCCGGGCACCTCGGTCGACTCCGTCGCGCGGCTGCTGGCCGCTGCCGTCGCGGCGTCGTGGGGCCAGCCGGTGGTGGTCGAGAACATGCCCGGCGCCGCCGGCAACATCGCCGTGGGGCGGGTGGCGAAGGCAACGCCTGATGGCTACACGCTCGCGTTCTCCGGCGATGCCGCGCTGGTGGTGAATGTGAGCCTTTTCGAGCAGCTCGGCTATGACCCGCTGCGCGATCTGGTGCCGATCAGCCAGATTGCCATTACGCCCAATATCCTGGTCGTCAACAACGACGTGCCGTCGCGGTCCGTCGCCGACCTGGTGGCACTGGCCCGCGCCGAGGCGGGTCCCTTGAGCGTTGCGTCCGCGGGCTATGGCACCTCGCAGCATCTCGCCATCGAGATGTTCAAGCGCAGCGCCGGCGTGGAACTGATGCACATTCCCTACCGGGGCAGCTACTTGCCGGACCTGATGGGTGGTCATGTCAAGGCGGCGTTCGCCAACGTGGTTGCGGCGCTGCCCCTGGTGCGATCAGGCAAGCTGCGCGGCCTGGCGGTCAGTGCCGAACGGCGCGTGGCGGCGGCGCCGGAGTTGCCGACCATGGCCGAGGCTGGAGTCGCGGGCGTAGTGGCCTCAGCCTGGTATGGTCTGGTGGCGCCGGCCGGAACGCCGCCCGACGTCGTGCAGCGGATCCATGCCGAATTCACGCGCGCGCTGGCGCTGCCCGACCTGCGCCAGCAGCTCAGCGCCAGCGGCGTCGATATCGTCGGCAGTTCGCCCGAGGACTTCGCCGCTCTGCTGCGGGCGGAAATCCCACGAATGGCCAAGGTGATCGAGGCGGCGGGCCTGTCGAAAATCGACTGGGACGCGATGTACCGCCTGCGCGGCAATCGTCCGTGAACCGCTCCATCGACAGTCGGGGGACCGGGGATGAAGGACGCGCTGGGCTATGTCGCCTGTTCGCTGGTGCTGGCCACCTTCTTCATGACGAGCATGGTGCCGCTGCGCCTGATGGCCATCGCCAGCAACCTGGCCTTCATCGCCTACGGGTACGAAGCCGGCATCGTGCCGGTGCTGGTGCTGCATGCTTTGCTGCTGCCGGTCAACGTCATCCGGCTCCTGCAGCGCACTCAGTGCCGGCCTGACGCAGCCGCGTCAGCTGACCAGCATCAGTGAGACGCTGGCCTAATACGTCGCCCGTCCGCCGGAGATGTCGAACGTGGCCCCGGTCGAGAACGAGCAGGCCGGGGAGGCGAGCCACAGGGCGAGCGCCGCGACTTCCTGCGGCAGCACCATGCGCGCCATCGGCACGTTGGCCAGCAGCCGCTGGCGATCGGCGTCCGTCAGCGGGCCGAAGATCGCGGTTTCCGAGGCCGAGGGCGCGATGGCGTTGACCAGTACGCCCGTGCGCGCGAGCTCCTTGCCGATCGACTTGGTGAGCCCGATCACCGCCGCCTTCGAGGCGACGTAGCCCGCGACATAGGGGTTGCCGTCCTTGCCGGCGACCGAGGCGATGTTGACGATGCGGCCGTAGCCCGCGGCCACCATGTCGGGTACGGCCGCCTGGCAGCAGCGGAACGTGCCGTTGAGGTTGATGTCGAGCACGCGCTGCCATTCCGCCTCGGGATAGTCGGCGAAGGCGGTGGTGCGGCCCAGGATGCCGGCGCTGTTGATCAGGATGGCGGGTGTTCCCAGCGCCGCCTTGGTTGCCGCCCAGCCGGTGCGCACCGACACGGTATCGGTGACATCGACCGTGATGGCGCACGCCGCATCGCCCAGCCGGGACACCGCGCGCGTCGCGCCCTCGGCATCGCGATCCCATAACGCCACGCGCACGCCCTCGGCGGCCAGCCGTTCGGCTATCGCCAGCCCCAGCCCGCTCGCCGCGCCGGTGACGACGGCGATCTGACCGGCGAGGCGGGGTGTTTCGGGTATGGGCATCTGGCCTCCGTCGTTGCGGGTGAAGCGACGTGCGTCTGTTACGCGGGCGGCACGCTTGCGACAAAAGATTCACCACAGAGGCACAGAGGACACAGAGGATCACAGAGAGAACGCGCGCTGCCGGCGCGTGGTCTTTTCTTTCTCTGTGTGCCTCTGTGCCTCTGTGGTGATGTCTTCCTCTCAGATCCTGCGGATGGGATCGCTTCCGTCCCAGGTTTCGGCCTCGCGGGCGATCTTGTCGAAGAACTTGCCCTTGTTGCCCAAGATCTCCGACAGCTCGATCACGGTGCCGGGCGGGCCGTCGCTCTCGAAATAGAGGAAGCGGCCGCGGGCGCCGATCTGGCCGCGATGGCCGATGCGCCAGCCGCGCGCCAGGCACGCCGCCAGCGTAGCGTCGAGATCGGTCGTCCAGTAGGCGAGGTGCTGCAGCCCCTCGTGGCCGGCCTGCAAGAAGTCGCGGTACATCGAGGGCGCATCGTTGCGCTGCTGGATCAGCTCGATCTGCAGCGGCCCGGAGTTGGCGAGCGCAATCGAGATGTCGGGCTGCGACGGCTGGCCCTTGTACTCGAACGCCTCGATGGGCGGCCTGGCGATGTAGTACCAGGGGCCGACGCCCATGACGTCGGACCAGTAGGCCATGGCCTTTTCGATGTCGCGCACGACATAGCCGTTCTGGCGCACGGGGCCCAGCAGGCGGCTCATGGCCGGATCCCCGCGTCGCGCGCCAGCTTGCTGAGCGCCGCGACATCGCGGCCGGTCTGCGCTTTCAAGTCGGTCGGGCTGATGGTCGAGGCCGTCATGCCGAACTCGGCCCAGCGCTCCTTGATGTCGGGCAACGCCAGCACCTTCATCAGCTCGCCATGCAGGCGATCGACGATGGGCTGCGGTGTCTTGGCCGGCGCCATCAGGTCGTAGCGCCACACGAAGTCGAAATCGACGCCCTGCTCGACATAGCCCGGCACGTCGGGGAAGTTGATCGAGCGCCGCGCGCAGGACGCCAGCACCTTCACCTTGCCAGCCTTGGCCATCGGCACCACCGACTGCACGTCGGCGAAGCCCAGCCTGATGTGGCCGGCGGCGACGTCGTTCAGCACCGGCGCGGCGCCCTTGTAGGGCACGTGGGTCATCTGCACACCGGTGGCGGTGCGTACCATCTCGGCGCACATGTGGCCGGTCGAGCCGTTGCCCCAGGTGCCGTAGTTGAGCTCGCCCGGCCTGGCCTTGGCGAGCGCGATCACGTCGCGCAGATTTTTGGCCGGGAAGTCGGGATGGCCGACCATCACCACCGAGGCCGAGCCGACATCGCCGATGTGCTCGAAGCCGTTCACCGGATCGTAAGGCAGCTCGGGCAGCACGGCGGGATTGACCACCACCGTGCTGGCCGAGCCCAGCACCAGGGTGTAGCCATCAGGTGCTGCGCGCGCGGCGGCTTCCATGGCGATCACGCCCGAGGCGCCGGGCTTGTTGTCGACGATGATCGTCTGGTTCAGCGCCGTGCCCAGCTTCTCGGCGAGCGACCGCGCCACCAGATCGGTGCCGCCGCCGGCGGCAAAGGGCACGATCAGCCGGATCGGTTTGCTGGGCCAGCTGGCGTCGTTGCCCTGGGCGAAGGCCGGTGTGGCCGCCCCCAGCGCCAGGGCGAACAGCATGCTTCGACGCAGTGTCTTCATCGTTTCCATTCCCTCGATGCGATTCAGTTAGTGGGCGGCGGTGCGCAGGATTCGCGCAGCACGAGGTCGACCGGCAGCAGGGCATGTGATGGCCCGCCGCCGGACCCCTCGCGCAGGCGTTGCAGCAGCATCTCGGCGGCGGTGCGGCCGACCTCCTCGAGGTTCCAGCGCAAGGCCGTGATCGCCGGCGCATGTACGGCAGCGAGATCGGTATCGCCGACGGACACCACAGAAAGATCCTGCGGCACCGACAGACGCCGCTCGCGCGCTGCGCGCAGGGCGCCGGCCAGGATGCGGGTGCCCAGCGCGATCAGCGCCGTCGGCCGCGGCGGCGCGTCGAGCAGGGCCAGCGCATCGCCGTGGGCGAAATCCATCGATGACTCCTGGGCGCAGACGCGCGCGCCGGCCGCATCCATGCCGGCCGTGGCGAACGCCTCGTGGAAGCCCGCGATGCGCTCGCGGCCCGGCCGCATGCGCGCACCGGGCGTCAGCAGGGCGATACGCCGGTGGCCCAGTCCGATCAGGTAGCGCGTGGCCGCCCGCGCGCCGCCGCGATGATCGACCAGCACGGAAGGCCAGGCGGCATCATCATCATCGTCCGGCGCGTCGCGATCGAGGATGACGACCGGCGCGCCGCCGGCGGCAAGATCGCGCCAGGTCTTGTCGTTGGCATGGCTGCCGGGCGCCACCAGGATGCCGTCCAGCCGCCGGCCGCGGAACGCCGTTGCAGCCGCCTGTTCGCGCGCCGGGTCGTTGGCGGTGTTGGCCACCACCAGCAGGTAGCCCGCGTCGCGCAATCGCGTCTCGGCCGCCTGCACGATGCTGGCGTAGAGCGGGTTGGCGACATCCGACACCAGGCAGCCGATCATGCCGCTGGAGCGGGTGCGCAGGCTGCGCGCCAGGAAATCAGGCTGGTAGCCCAGCGTCTCGGCCGCCGCCGTCACCGCGCGTGCCAGACGGGCGCTGACATGCTTGCCGCCGTTGAGCGCGCGCGAGGCCGAGGCCAGCGAGACGCCGGCAGCCTGCGCGACATCGCGGATGGTGATCTCCGCCATTTCAGGAAACGATTTCCTCACTAGAATTTTGACGAATATTGACTCGAAATCAGGTGATGGCAAGAGAAACTGGAAACGTTTTCAGTTTTTGCGGCGAACGCTTGTCCGAACGAGACCTCACCCGTTTCAGATGAAATGGCAGGCGGCGGTGGCGCCGCCGCCGACCGACCGCAACGGCGGCTTCTCGATACGGCAGCGGTTCTGGGCGATCGGACAGCGGGAATGGAAGGGGCAGCCGGCCGGCGGGTTGAGCGGGCTGGGCAGCTCGCCTTGCAGCACGACGCGCTGTCGCGCGCGGGCGGCCTTGGGGTTGGCGATCGGCGCCGCCGCCAGCAGCGCCTTGGTGTAGGGGTGCTGCGGGTTTCGCCAGATCTGGTCGCGGCCGCCGGCCTCGACGATGACGCCGAGATACATCACCGCGACGCGGTCGGCGATGTGCTCGACCACCGACAGATCATGCGAGATGAAGAGATAGGAGACGCCGAACTGCGCCTTCAGGTCCTCCAGCAGGTTGATCACCTGGGCGCGCACCGAGACGTCGAGCGCCGACACCGGCTCGTCGCAGATGATCAGCTTGGGATTGAGCGCCAGCGCGCGGGCGATGCCGATGCGCTGGCGTTGGCCGCCGGAGAATTCGTGCGGGTAGCGGTGCTTGGCTTCGCTGGGTAGCCCAACCCAGCGCAGCAAGGTCTCGACGCGCTCGCGCGTGGCTTCTTCGGTCCAGCCGGCCAGCACCAGCGGCTGCGCCACGCTGCGGCCCACGGTCGAGCGCGGGTTCAGCGAGCCGTAGGGATCCTGGAAGATCATCTGCACCTTGCGACGCACGTCGCCCAGCGCGCGGCGATCGAGGTGCGTGATGTCGGTGCCGTCGACTTCGACGGTCCCGCCAGCCACCGGCGCCAGGCGCATGATCGCCTTGCCCAGGGTGGACTTGCCGCAGCCGGATTCGCCCACCAGGCCCAGAGTCTCGCCGACCGCGAGGTCGAGGCTGACGCCGTTCACCGCGCGCACGACGCCGCCCGTGGTGTTGAAGCGCACATGCACGTCGCGCAGGGAGAGCAGGCCTGCCATGGTCAGCTTCCCTCGGGTGAAAAACACGCCACCAGGCGGCCCGGCGCTGGTTCCGTCAGCGGCGGCTTCTCCTGCCGGCAGCGCTCCATGGCGCGCTTGCAGCGCGGTGCGAAGGCGCAGCCCGGCGGCAGGTCGCCGAGCGATGGCACCATGCCGGCAATGTCGGCCAGCCGCTCGGCGCGTGCGGCGCCGGGCGTGGGCGTGGCGCCGATCAGGCCCACGGTGTAGGGGTGCAGCGGCCGTTCGAACAGGTCGTCGATGGGAGCCTCTTCGACCTTGCGGCCGGCATACATCACCACCACGCGGTCGGCGGTCTCGGCGACGACACCCAGATCATGAGTGATGAACACCATCGCCATGCCGGCGTCGGCCTGCAGGCGCTTCAGCAGGGCCAGCACCTGGGCCTGCACGGTGACATCCAGCGCCGTCGTGGGCTCGTCGGCGATGAGCACGGCGGGCCGGCAGGCGATCGCCATCGCGATCACCACGCGCTGGCACATGCCGCCGGACAGCCGGTGCGGGTATTCGTCCAGCCGCCGCGCGGCGTCGGGCATGCCGACCAGTTCCAAGAGCTCGCGGGCGCGCTCGCGGGCGGCCCTGCGCGGCAGGTCGGTGTGGGCGCGCAGCACCTCGACGATCTGCTTCTCGACCGTGGCCACGGGATTGAGCGCGCTCATCGGGTCCTGGAAGATCATGCCGATCTCCTGGCCGCGCACCGCCAGCATGTCCTCTTCCGTCAAGGCGACGATGTCGCGTCCGTTCAGCCGCACCTCACCGCCCACGACGCGTGCAGGCGGATCGGGCAGCAGGCGCATGATCGACAGCGCCGTCAGCGACTTGCCGCAGCCCGACTCGCCCACCAGCGCCACCGTCTCGCCGGCACCGACCGTGAGGCTCAGCCCGTCGACCGCCTTCAGCTCGCCGCGGCGGGTGAACAGCGTCGTGCGCAGATCACGCACGTCGAGGGGCGGCAATGCAATCATGGGGAAGACTTCACCACAGAGGCACAGCGCAGCCGTTGGCCGCAACTAAGCAGGCGCAAGCCGGCGGCGCTGCCTGTCATCCTGAGCGAAGCGAAGGATCTGTTGAGCCGTCGTATCGTACGGACCCCGATTATGACGCGCGTGCGCTTGTCAGGACCACTCGTGCGAACCGATGGTCTAACAGGTCCTTCGCTGCGCTCAGGACGACAAAA
>Ga0187894_10006200_pt1 | contig 11835 bp, 10 predicted proteins | sample GBC1701081metaG_FD_136650 | JGI IMG/M metagenome (GOLD analysis project Ga0187894, IMG submission 136650) | White microbial mat communities from a lava cave in the Kipuka Kanohina Cave System on the Island of Hawaii, USA - GBC170108-1 metaG ...
CCTCGAGGAGCGGTTCGTCGACGGCCGCGAGGACCCGGTGCTCTTCGTCGTCACCGAGCGAGAAGACGGCGGGATCGCGGAACGGGTTCGTGCGCTGCATCGGGAGCTCGGCCTGCAACACCCGCTGCAGATCGTGTCCCGTGCGACGGCCCGAACGCTCGAGGAGCTGGCGGCGAGCGGGATGATCACGCTCAACGTGCGCGCCCGGCGGGTCCTGCATCCGCCCGTTGACGGCGCGACGCCGCTGCGCCCGCTGAGCCCGGCTGAGCGCGAGCGCCGGGAGGCGCTCAAGGCGCAGGCGCTTCGCCGACTCCGGGCGGCGCGTCTCCTGGCGGACAACGGCCTCGCCGAAGAGGCGGGCCAACCGCTGCGCGATGCGCTGCACGCCGCGCTCGCGATGCGGGCGATCGAGCAGCGACGGCCGGAGCCGAAGCGACCCGACGAGGCGGTCTATCCCGACGAGTCCGTGCGCGCGCAGGTGATCGGGTGGACCGAAGGCAAGCATCTCGATCCGGCGCCGATTCTCGCGCTCGTCGAGCGGCTCGCGGCCGGCGCGGGATGAGCCGGTCGGGCCGGGCACGGAACGCACGGGACGATGGTGAAAGATACGGTGGCGAAAGAGCGGGACAGCGAGTGGGCGGAAGCGAAGCAGCGTTGCCGGCTTTCGGCCGACGACGTGAAGATGGCCAAGGCGCTCGGGTTCCAGCCCCGGAGCCTCATCAAGAACATCCCCGACCCGCGTGAGAGGTGGAAAGCACCGGTCCGCGTTTGGGTGCGCGACCTCTACTTCAAGCGGTTCGGCACCCTGATCGGCGCGGAGCAGAAACCGTCGCGGCGGCCGGAGCGCCCCGCAGAGCTGCCCGTGGCGCACATCGAGGAAGAACCGTGGTCGCCGATCGAGATCGATCTCCTCGGCGCGCCCGAGCGTTCGATCGGCGAGGAAGCGGCGGACGACAACCGCTTCCGCGCGCAGCGCCACGAGCAGTTCCGCGCTGCGGCCACGTACGTGACGGCGGCTCTGGCGCGTCTCGAAGAGGTGCAGAAGATCGTCCTGTTCGGTTCGGTGGCAGCGCCGCTCCGCAAGGAGCCTGCCCGGTTCCACAAGTTTGCCCTCGTCGGCATCGAATCGTGGCACGACTGCAAGGACGTCGATCTTGCCGTCTGGACGAGCAGCGTCGGCATGCTCAAGGCGCTGCAGAAGGCGCGCAGCCGCGCCCTCGCCGATCTCTACCGCGACACCGGGATCGGCGTCGCGCATCACCAGGTCGACATCTTCCTGATGGCGCCCGGCACCGACCGCTACCTCGGCCGGCTCTGCACGTACGGCGAGTGCCCCAAGGGAAAACCGGATTGCCATGTTCCGGGTTGCGGCGCGGCACCGTTCCTGAAGCAGCACGAGGACTTCGTGCTCGACCCTGGGAGTTTCGCAGCGGGCAAGGCGATCGTGCTGTTCGACCGCACCGCGGAGCTCAGCGCGCCTACGCCATCCGGCGACCGCGTCGCAGAGTGACTGGACCGGTGCCGACTAGCCGATTCGAACGGATGACCTATCGCTTCGTTAGGCGTCTCGGAGATCGCAGCGTAAGCGGTTGATCCGCGGCGTTAGGCTGAACGGTACTGCATAACTCCAGCGGCATCCTGGCGGGAAACCCGCCGGCGGGGGACCGCGCTGAAGGATCGCGATCCGGAGGCGGTCCTCGTCCACGTCCTCGAACGATCCGATATCGAGTGGGTCGCGACGCCGGAGATCATCGACGAGTACCTCGAAGTCCTCGCGCGGCCGCGCCTTGCCCTCTCCGAGGATGTGCTGAGCCGCTGGCGCGAGACGCTCGCGCGAAACGTCGTGCTCGTAGAGCCGGCACCTGCCGTTTCCTTCACCAGGGATCAGAAGGACGAGAAGTGCTACGTGTTGCCGGCATCTCGTCCATCGAGGGCTTCCTTGATCGCCCGAGTCGCGAGGAACATCGGGGTCTGCTGCGGGCGGGCATCCGCGTGGCCCTCGACCGCCTCCACCGAACTGAAGCCGTACCTGGCGTAGAAGTCCACGGCATCGGGCTTCGCATCGACGATCACTCCCACGCAACCGTAGTCGTTCGCCATTCGAAGGGCGAGATCGAGCACGAAGCGTAGAAGCTCCGCACCGAGCCCCTCGCCTCTGGCGGATCGGTCCACCGCAAGCCTCGCGAGTCGCAGCACGGGGAGCGGGTATCGGGGCAGCTTTCGCCGCACGGCCGGCGGCAATCCGTCGATCTCGACATGGCCAGGCGATACGGTGGCGAAGCCCAGAATGCGCCGGTCGTCGACAGCGACGTACGTGACCCCGACGTAGTGACGAAACTGGTTCTGGCCTGCGAACTTCTGGAAGAATCGATCGAGATCGGGGTCGCCGGACTGGAACTGCGTGCGGTCGTCCCCTTCGCGGAGAGCCCTAATCTCGATCACGCATCAGGTCGCGAAGCGGCTTGGTCGGCTTGCCGGACCTCATCTGCTTCAGGATTGCCGCGCCGGACTTCCGCGTCACCACGAGCTTCGGATGCACGATCACGTCCGCCGGCAGCTCCTGCAGCGCCTGCAGATGGTGGCGCAGCGCCTGCTCGACCAGATGGCCTTTCTTCACGCCGGTCGCGCGGACGTGCCGCTCGAGGAGGTCCCTGGTCGTGCGGGAGACGAGCGCCGAGATTTGAGTTTCTTTCTCCATTTCAGTTGGAGAATCTACATTTTTGTATGACAGATGTCAATCGGTTAGCAATGGCGGACGATTGGTGACTGATTCCGGTGCCGGCTCCAGGAATCGAACCCGGGACCTACCGCTTACAAGGCGGCGCGGAAATCGCCAAGTAGGCCATTGATCCCAGGGCGCTCCTTGCACCGACGCTCCACAATTCTAGCGCCAGCTCCTTCGCGAAAATGCTAGCGGCGGCGGAGAGTTGTGGAGACGAAGCGGAGATCCGCGAGACGGCTTCGAGCGGAGTTTCAGTCTGGGGGTCGAACCTTTGCGAGCAACGGATTAAAAGCTCGCGTCTTCAACCGTAGCTAGTTGATTTTGGCCCGCCCTCAGTCGCCGACCCTCGCGGAAACGCGCCAAGTCCCCTACGTTCTTCCTACGTTGGTTGGGTCACCCCTCTTTCGTCCGATCCCGGTCGCTGTCTCCCCAATCAATACCAGTGATGTGAGTGCGGGAAACCTCCGTGCTTTGTCCAACTCTTCAAGAAACCATCGCAAGCGGGGCTCCACAAGACGCAGTCGTTCGTTCGCATGGCGGTCAGAAACCCGAAGTAGAGATCATGTTCAAGATGATCCGCCGCGATCGCCAGAAGGGCCGCCCCAAACCCCATGAACGGCGTTGGAATGCGGTGGTGCCCGAACAAACTATCTGCTCCAACCAAAATCGGCGTACGGAATCCAAGTTCAGCAAGAGTTTGCGTCGGCCAGGTTGAAGCACCCAGCTGCGCATGGAAGACGGGATGCGCAGCTGGAACTGGCGTCTCAAAATCGTAGTGCAACTGCAAAAGCGGCCTGGCCCCGTCAGTCGTCTGCTCGAAATAGCCAACTCGAGTGGTCGATTTTTCTATCTTCCCCGTAGCGCCATTGAATCGTTCATCCGCCTGAACGAGGATGTCCACCTTCTTTTTGCCTGAAGTACTCTTTGAAGGCCACGCGCTGAAATACAGCAGCGCGCTCACGCGGATAGATTTTTTCTCCCCAACAATTTTATGCCCCAGGCCGTCACTCGCCTTTACAACGAGTCTCGCGGCATCAGCCGCGTCGCTAAAGTGCTTCCACACAGAGCTATAGCCGCTCCGTATGTCGGAGACTCGCAGCCTTGTCGTCATCTCAACCCAATCCAAGGCGCTAGTTCATCATAGAGGTCGTTCCGTACTCGCGCCAAATCGGCACCGCGCGGCAACCAACTGATGTTTCCTCGCGAGTTCTTCTGGCTCACAGGTTTATGCGAAATGACGCAATAGAAGCCGGCACGTGTCTTGGCATCGACGCTACACAAGCAAGGCTTTAGTCGTCGGCCAAGTTTGCCCTCCGCGAGACTCTTACCATCGAGGACAGAGGCAGCTTGAATCAAATCATCCAGGCGGTCGCGCCACCACCTGGGTTTCGCAGAATCCGCGAATGGCCCGCCATAGAGCGCCCGACTGAAGATTGCTTGCACCTTAGGTTTAGCGAACGCAGTCGGTGCTATGTTGAGATAGCTAGCCGCAGCGATTTCATTCACGAGAATTCCTGGAAAGCGCAAGACCGAGTCATAGAGCCAATAGCCCAAGACCGTATGAAGTCGCCTCTTTCTATAGGGGTCTTGCCCAGTTCCCGAGACTGGCATGAGTTCGGCGATCATTTTCTGGTCGCCAGTTGCGTACAGGCTAAGTTGGTCAGCTAGCTCAGGCCGATCGAGAATGCTTCCCATGATCGTCGCTGGCCCTTGCGCGCGGCGCTTCAGCGAAGCGATCTCCCTGCTAGCTAGCTTAGTGGACACGTCCAAGAACCCTGCCGCGATCACCGCGACGGTTCGACCCATTGCGTCTTTGTCTTGAGAATCCAGTATCAAACGGCCGTCGCCACCGCTTCTCTGCCTTTCGATAACCGAGTCCATTTGACCAGCGGCATATATGCAGATCGGCACTCCTAGCCGGGCAGCAACCTTTGAGACTACTGCCTCAGAGAGACCTGGAAACCGCGCTGACTTCGAAAGGTCCCGATCCGAGACGATCAGCTGCAGCTTCTTGAACTTCGGCGCCATTAGCTCAGCAAAGAGCAAATCTTCGTAGGCACCGCCATTTGTCGAGTTGTCTCGAACGTCGGCAAAGCGATGGAAAGCAAATCGACGTGAAACGGCTGCGCGGATTGCTTTCTCGACAACCTTACCGTCCTTCGGGTCGTCCTCAAATAGCAGAACGAGCGGCTTTGTTTCGGCGGTTGGCATAGTTAAGCTCTCGGAAGTTCGACTCGAAAGCACGTTGAAAACCCGGCCGGAGGATCAGCCACTCGGATCTGACCTCGAACTTGGCGCAACAACTCCCGGACTAGGCTAAGGCCAATACCCATTCCAGAACCCAACGGGTTGTTCAAGCGAGAGGTAGTTGTGAACAGAGGGTCAAATATCCGCTTCGCCAACTCGGGCGGAACGCCGACGCCAGTATCCAACACCTCAACGACGTGGACTCTTGGTTCGTTCCAGGCGCGAAAAACAATTCTCGGTGCCGGATTCCGATGCTCAGCCGCCAAGATAGCTTTAAGCGCATTTGTATAGAGATTTAGTAGGACACCGCTGTACAACGCCACGGGTATGCCGGGCGTTTCCACGTCTGCGGCCACCTCGGATTTGACCTCTATTCCCCGTGCTCTTGCAAAGCTCGCAAACTTCTCGATGATTCGCTTGATTTGCGGACCGCTCTTGAAGGGCGAGCGTTGCTCACTATGAACTGCTTCCACGAACGTTGACGTGTAATCGACCTGCCCTCGAAAACTGGCGTAGGCATCCTCAATCTCCTCCACTGCGCTTGCTAGCGCCGAGTCCCTTCGGGCAAGAGTTCGCAACCGCCCGATTGCTCCCTCCAGGGCAGTGAGGATCCTCGTCGCCTCGTGCGTCATGAACCCGGCGACCACACCGAGCAGACTCATGAGTTCCAGCTTTCGACGTGCCTCGCGATCGTACTCCTCGACCTCCTCGAGCTTCTTCGCAAGGTCTGAATAGTGTTCAATGAGCCTGGACTTATCCCCGCGCGTAAGAGTGGGGCTATCGGAGATCGATTTAATCGCAGCCTTGAAGTCCGCTCTCGCCTGCTTAGCCGCAACCTTTGCGCGTTGCTCTTGCAGCCGCAAAAGTTCTCTCTTGTCCTCTAACGCTAGAAACTCGATACCAGCTCTCACCACTTGGCCGAGCTGCTCAAATGCTTCATTCGCGAGATAGCCTTCGCGATCCATGGATGGAGTCAACTCAACGCGATCAGCAGACAAGGCGGCCGGGGACGACTCGACGAACACGGCACCTACCAACTGTAGATTGCTCGGAAGATTCAGGGCTGGATTGTCGCTCTCCCGGTTACGCCACTCTTCTGGAATCGGAAAGTTCTTCGCAGCGATGTCCGTTCGCCAATCTCGCCGGTTGTGTGCGGCGTCGTAGTCGAGTGAAAGCCAGTCGTCCTGATCGAAACCGTAGGGCTTAATGCGAAAACCGTGGTCAATTACTGCAACACCGCAGTTATCCCTCACCCATGTCCAGCCTTCCCTGCCGTCGAAGGGGGCTCCACTGAAGACACCTGCGCGGCGGGGAAAGAAACGTATGTCTGCATGTAGGCCAGACGAGATGCGCGGTGTAATCGGGACTCGCACCTCAGTGCTTTTCCCACTGGATTCAAGAGTTACTCGATACGTGATCAATCGCCCCCGCATACTGATCGAGAGACGGGCCCAAGCTCGTTCCAGTACCTGTGCGGCGAGATCTACCCCTTCGCCGAGCGGCTCATCGCCGGGCAAGACAACTCTAAAGCCGGGGTCCGACTTCGATTCCGACCGCGCGCGTCCGAACGGACCTCTATCTAGACTCTCAAGCGGAGATACGATCTTCAAAACGCCTGTTCGAAACCGCTTCGCAGTGACGAACCTAGGCTCGCGCTTCAGCGCTTCAATCCGAAGCGTAGTTCCGGTGGGCGCGCCGCGCTCAACCTCGAAGAGTCTGTACGGAATTGGCGCAGACCGAAGGTCCAGAGCCTTGTCGATGCTGGGCCAATCAAATTTCGCCTCAAGCCGTGTCTTTGATCTTCGCGCTTGATCCCAGGCGACTGACACCAGTGTCAGCTGCTCTCCTAGGAACCGGACTGCGAACCGGCCAATCCCTTTTTGACCGGTTCGGCGTCTTCCATACAAAGGGGAGGTTGCTTCGTCCAACTTGTGGGAAGTTGCGATCTTCATCCACCGCGATACAAACTGATCAAGGGTCATCCCGTGACCGCTGTCGACTACTTCTAGTTCTCGACCACGGTTGGTGAGACGCACTTCGCAAGAAGGGGCATCGGCGTCGTAGGCGTTCTTTATTAGCTCGACAAGCGCGACCTCCGGGCTCGCGACAAGTCGCTCCCCGAGTTCCTGGAGCAGTCGTCCCTCAGTCTCGAAGGAAACACTGCCGCGGTCGATCTCCGCTCCGTCTATACCACCGCGCCTAGCCACCACGCCTCCAGCACAGCGTTGACTTGTCTTACTTCGATCTTCTTAAGGGTCTTTGCATGAGCGACCGTACGCTGCTCAAAATCGTAGTTCACTAGGTACCTCTGCAACGCACGTAGGGGGGGACGCGGACTCATATGAACGCCGAATACGGCTCCGACATTGACTGCGCCGATGCTGTTGATAAGAACCTTCGGTCCGAACTTGGTAAAGCCGGAATGCAGCAACAGGTTCGGTACAACAGCTGTTTCATATTTGTACCAAGGCGTCTGGTTGGCGCAGGTGTACGTATCACGCCGATCGAGAGGAACGTTCGCAAGGTATTCGCGCAGGCGTTTGCTTATCCGAGGTTGGTTGGACTTAATCAGCCAACATCGCCTACCGCCTCGTACGAAGTGCTTCTGAAACGCTGGCCAGCTGAGGAACTGCATCGTTCGAGAGATCCCCCGGAGCGTCGTGACGCAGGGCCGAACATCGTCAAGCGTGAGGCCGTGGTGGCGTCGCTCGCCCTCTGTAAGGGTGAACACTGACTGTGACCCCGGCGACAAGCCCCGCTGTGCATAGACAGCGGCGCGGCCCTTGTGCTCAAGCAACCCCTCTCCAGAACCGGTGACGCCTGCTCTGGGCTTGATGTCTAGCTCCTTCGTGACATTGAAATAGCGCCATTCGCCGGTTGTAGTTGCCTTGTCAATTACACTAATTGAAGCTGTTGTGAGTACACCCTCAAAGATCGGGTGCTCAAATCGATATACCGTGACACCCCACCCTTCACGATGCAGAACATCGCGAATACCCTTCGCTGAGGGCTTTGACAGCCACTCAAACGGCACGATGAGAGCCACTAGCCCACGCGGATGTGTCTTCAGAAGTCCAAGGCAGATGAAGTAGAGGAATAGATTGCCGTGTGCATCTAGGGCGGTGTTCAATGATGCGGCCAAACGACGCGCCGTCCGTTCCTTCCACGGCGACTCGAGGTCGTGATGTCGGACGTAGGGAGGATTACCAATGCAAGCGCTGAAGCCGCTGTCCTCCATGGCGAAGGCACACCCGACGCGGAGCTCGCCATTCATCGGAAGGATCGCTGTCCGCGCCGTCGCCTCGTCTATTTCCACTCCAACATAGCGCTCGAAGCGACCGTCCTTCGCAAAGCGCGCATCCCCCGCGCCTAGGTCGAGTACGCTTGCAAGCCGCTGACGGTGTCGTCGCAACACCTTCCAGTAGAAAGAGACGATCTCTGCTGGCGTCCGAACCTGCGACGCTTGGAGCTCGTAGTACCGCCTCGTCCGCCTCATCCCACCCCTCTTTTGGCCGTTCGGCGTGCCCCCAACAGCGCCGTCCGTGGAGCCCACTCTAGGCTCATTCGGAAGCACGAAGATTTTGTTTCTTAGAGGGATCCCCCGCTTACTTAAAGCATAATCTTAGGTAAGTCGTTCTGCAAATCGCTCGTTGTGGCCCAGGAGGCGGACGGAAGCGATTGCGGAAGTGCTTGCGAGAGCCTCCCAGGCAACACACATCCCTTTGAATGAGCTCTCATACCCCGCTCGGGCCTCTGGTCGATCAAACTGCAAGAGCGCTCGCTGACGAGAGACTCCCGGTGTCCCCGGGATGCCTCGCGAAGTGACTCGCCCGGGCGCGCGAGGAAAAAACTGGGCGTCGGCGTGACTGCTCCGTCCGCGCTAGTGGACGCGGCTACATACGTCAACGGCACACCTGGTAAGGCGGTAGTGCTGCGTGGGTGCCGCTTGAAGCGTCCAGGGCCAATTCCGCAGCCGCACCCTTAGGCGGCATCAGAGGCGCCTTCCGAGACGTGTCGGTTTTGGGTTGCTCTTTCGGTAAGCGTCCGGACCTCACCGTCTTGCGCAGTTGAGCGACTTGGCGCCAGCATGAGTGTCCACCTCGACGGTAGTGGACACCATGAGCATAGAGTCTGCGAGCGTGTCGGTAGAGCCGTTGCGCACCTCCCGGAACGGGAGACGCTTCTTCAGCGAAGAGCATAAGCGGGCGGTCGTCGAGCGCTGCCTTGTCCCGGGCGCCTCGGTCTCGGCGGTGTCGCTCGCCCATGGCTTCAACACCAACCTGGTGCGCAAGTGGATTTGCCTCTACCAGGCCGAGCAGGCCGCCGGGGCCGGCAAGCTCGTCCCGGTGACGGTCCGCGAGGCGCGTGAGATTGCCCCCTCGCGTCAGGCAAACGCCAAGGCTTCGGCGGCTCGAGCCGCGAGGTCGACCTCGGCGACGGTGAGTGGCTCGATCGAGATCGAGCTCGGTGCGGCCAAGCTCGTCGTGCGTGGTGGAGTCGAGCCCGAGCAGCTGCGCGTCGTTCTGGATCTGATCGCCCGCTATCGATGATCACGCTGCCGGCGGGCACGCGCATCTGGCTCGCCGCCGGGGTGACCGACATGAGGAAGGGCTTCGACGGGTTGTCGGCGCTGGTGCAGACGACGCTGGCGCACAATCCGTTCGGTGGGCATCTGTTCGTCTTCCGCGGTCGGCGCGGCGACATCGTGAAGCTCTTGTGGTTCGACGGCGACGGGCTGTGCCTGTTTGCGAAGCGCCTTGAACGCGGGCGCTTCGTCTGGCCGCAGGCCGACAGTGGCGCAGTGTCGTTGAGCGCCGCGCAGCTTGCGATGTTGATGGAAGGGATCGACTGGCGCCGGCCGAGTCGCACGTTTCAGCCGGAGATCGCCGCGTGAATGTCTTCGGCGATTCGAGGAACTGGATACATAGCCAGCGAGTCTAAGCAGACGTGAGCGACCGCGACGAGGATCTCCCCGAAAGCATCGAAGCGCTCAAGCGCATGGTGCTCGAGCAGCAGGTGCTTCTCGATACCCGGGCGCGCGAGATCGAGTCGTTGAAGCTTCTCATCGCCAAGCTCCGGCGCATGCAGTTCGGCCGCTCCTCGGAGCGGCTTGCGCGCGAGATCGAGCAACTGGAGCTCACCCTCGACGAGCTCGAGACCCAAGTCCCGATCGCGACCAGCCCGAGCGTGGCGGTGGTGACCGAACGGGCGCCGCGCTCACGCGCGCTGCCCGAGCACTTGCCGCGCGAGCGGGTGGTGCACGAGCCTGCGTGCAGCTGCCCGCAGTGCGGTGCCGACATGCGCGCGATCGGCGAGGACGTCTCCGAGGTCCTCGACTACCTGCCCGGGCGCTTCCGGGTGATCCGGCACGTGCGCCCGAAGTTGGCCTGCGTGAAGTGCGACTGCATCGCGCAAGCGCCGGCACCCTCGCGGCCGATCGAGCGCGGGCTCCCCGGGGCGGGGCTGCTCGCCCATGTCCTCGTCTCCAAGTACGCCGACCACCTTCCGCTGTACCGGCAGAGCGAGATCTACGCCCGCGAGGGGGTGGACCTGGAGCGCTCGACGATGGCCGAGTGGGTCGGCAAGTGCTTCGCGCTGCTCGAGCCGCTGGTGGAGGCGCTCGGGGGCTACGTCGTGGCCACCTCGAAGCTGCACGCCGACGACACGCCGGTGCCGGTGCTCGACCCGGGGCGGGGCAAGACCAAGACCGGGCGGCTATGGACCTATGTGCGCGATGACCGGCCGGCCGCAAGCGCAGATCCGCCGGCGGTGTTCTTCCGCTACTCGCCGGATCGACGAGGCGAGCGGCCGCGCGAACACCTCAAACAGTTCACCGGGATCCTGCAGGCCGACGCCTACTCCGGCTTCAGCGGCCTCTACGAGGGCGATCGGGTGAAGGAGGCGGCCTGCTGGGCGCACGCCCGGCGTGCCTTCTACGACCTGCACAAGGCCAATGCCTCGCCGGTCGCCGCCGAGGCGCTCGAGCGCATCGGCAAGCTCTACGAGATCGAAGCCGAGATCCGCGGCCGGCCACCCGATGAGCGTAAGGCAATCCGCCAGGCTCGCGAGGGACCGCTGCTCGAGTCGCTGCGCGATTGGCTGCGCGAGACGCTCGGGCGAACGTCGAAGAAATCGGACTTGGCCGCGGCGATCAGCTATGTCCTGATGCGTTGGACGGCGCTCACGCGCTACCGCGACGACGGCCGCATCGAGATCGACAACAACGCCGCCGAGCGGGCGCTGCGCGCGATCGCGCTCGGACGCAAGAACTACCTCTTCTGCGGTTCGGACGCCGGCGGCGAGCGCGCCGCGGCGATCTACAGCCTGGTCGGAACCGCCAAGCTCAACGGCATCGACCCCGAGGCCTATCTGCGCTACGTGCTGGAACGCATCGCCGACCACCCGATCAACCGCGTCGACGAGCTGCTGCCCTGGGCGCTCGCCGAGGCGCTCAAACCCGTGCTTCCGCTCGCCGCCTGACTCGCCTCGCCGTCGTCAAGACGGTGTTCGGCGGACGCTTACCTCTTTCGACACGTTGTATTGATGTGTCGATGCCCTCGACATGACGGCGGTCGCAGGGGTCACGCGGTTGCGAGCGCCGTCCTCGGCGACAAAGCTCAAGAGATCTCGTCTTTCGCCGGGGGTCTCCGAGGGTCATCCCGGCGTCAGACGGGATTACGATCACGGCGTACCTTGAGTGCACGGAATCGAGCCCACCGGCGGGATCCGTGCGAGGCCCCTCGGGGTCCCTGGGTTGAGAGACCCAGGCGCGGCGCTCGATAAGCGCATTGGAGTTGAACGCCCCGGCAAGACCGGGCGCGACGAGAAGTAGCAGCAGCAGCTGAGTCTGGCCGCGTCATCGCTCG
>Ga0187894_10006201_pt1 | contig 11834 bp, 5 predicted proteins | sample GBC1701081metaG_FD_136650 | JGI IMG/M metagenome (GOLD analysis project Ga0187894, IMG submission 136650) | White microbial mat communities from a lava cave in the Kipuka Kanohina Cave System on the Island of Hawaii, USA - GBC170108-1 metaG ...
AAATGGAACTGGTGCTGCGCGAAGGGCAGGCCGATGCGCTGATGGCCACTGCCAGCACGATGGCGAGCCTCATTGCCTCGCGTCCGGAGCTCCTGCATGAACATCCCGGCGCGTTGGCACCGTTCGATCCCGCCGCGGGAGACATCTACGCCTATCGCCTGCGCGCCCGGCCGCTTCTCGACGGCTACGCGGACGAATGGGGACTGCCCGCGGACGCATATCGGCAGGCGCGCGCTGCTGTCGGTCCTCTTGCCGTCGACTACGCCGCGGGCGTCGACGGCGACTACCTCTATCTCCTGCTGCGCGTGATCGATGACGAGGTTCAGCTCGAGACCACCAGCGACGCGCGTCTGGAGCCCGAGGCGCGCAGCGACCACGTGTGGCTCGACTTCGTCACGCCGCAGGGCCTGCGCGAGACGTTGCTGCTCGCGACCAGCGCGCCGGGTCTCGTGAGCGCGCGGCGCACGACGTTGTCGGCATACGGCGAGCGCGGCGAGCGGCTCGAACCGCGCGTTCAGGCTTTCTGGCAACCCGAGCGCGACGGCTATCGCCTCGAAGCCCGCGTACCGCTGCGGATGGTCGGTGCGCGCTTCGGCTTCGAAGTCGTCGACATCGCCGGCGAAGTCGCGCGCGGCGCCGAGCCGGCGCGCGCGGGAACGCTCGATTCCGCGACGCGGCAGGCCGTCGGTCGCGTCCTGATCCCGTCTGTCGCGCTCGCCAGCGAGCTCGCTCCCCTGCTTCCGCCTGCTGCGCGCGTCGCTGTCGCCGACGTGAATGGCTGGGTGCTGGCAGAGGCGGGAACGATCGACGTGCGACCGAGCATGGATGAGTTGCCCGCGATGCCGGAAGGCCAAGGGGAGGATCGAACGGACGAGGCGCCCGCACGCTGGTTGCAGGCTTTGTATCGCAGCTTTCTCGAGAGCGGCGGCGCCGATTTGCCCTTGCGTACCCAGCCCGCCGGTCAATTGCAGGGGGCGCACATCGACAAGGCTCGCGCGGGAGAACCCGACAAGGCGTGGTTTCGATTGCGCGAGGAAGGGCGACGGGCAGTATCGGTGGCCACGCCCATCGTCGTCGGCGGGCCGGCCACGAAGGTGCGGCCGGCCGGTGTCCTGATGCTCGAGCAGGCAGGCGATCGCTTCTTGACGCTGCGCGATCGCGCCCTGACCCGCCTGCTGAATCTTACTCTGTTCGCGACCGCCGCCGCGGTCATCGCGATGCTTGCTTTCGCCACGCTGCTCGCCGTGCGCCTCGGAAGACTCAAGCGTGCTGCGGAGACGGCGCTGAGCTCGGATGGCCGGCTCGACGTCAGCATGCCGGGCTCGACCAGCGGCGACGAGCTCGGAGACCTCGCGCGCAGCTTCGAGGTGCTCCTCAAGCGCCTCAGCGAGTACACCGCGTACCTGCGCACGCTCGGCGGCAAGCTTTCGCACGAGATGCGCACGCCGCTGGCCATCGTGCGCTCGTCGCTGGAAAACCTGGAGTCCGAGGGCGGCGGCGACGCGACTGCCGGGCCATACCTCGCACGTGCGCGCCAGGGAACGGAGCGACTGCAGACGATCCTCGCGGCGATGGGCGCCGCGACGCGCACGGAAGAAGCTATCTCGCAGACTGAGAGGACCCGCTTCGACCTCGCGGGCCTCGTCACTTCAGTGCGCGCCGCCTACGCGGACGCCTTCCCGCAGCGCCAATTCGTCGCGCGCGGGAACGAGGCGCCCAGCACCATCGACGGCGCGCCGGACCTGATCGTGCAACTTCTCGACAAACTCGTGGAGAACGCCGTCGACTTCAGCGAGTCCGGCTCGCAGATCGAGATCGAGCTGTCGACGGAGCCCGCGGTGCTGGCGCTGGCGGTGATCAACAACGGCGCACCGATTCCCGAGGGGTTGCGCACGAGACTCTTCGAATCGATGTTCGAGCTGCGTCGGGACACCGACGGCAAGCCGCACTTCGGGCTGGGCCTGTACATCGTGCGGCTGGTGGCGGACTTCCACGGCGGGACGGTTTTCGCTGAAAACCTGAAGGAACGCGGCGCCGTGCGCATCGGCGTCAAGCTGCCTCGCCCGATGCGTTCCTGAGGGCGCTTCCGCACCTTGCCGGATTTTCCGCGACGCGTCACGTCGGCGGACTTTACAGGCCGACGCCGCGTGGCCAGACCAGGGGCCGGCGCCCCGCTGGCCGCGGGGAGCCTTCGCCAAGCAGTTTCAAGGAGTTGCACGTCCGGGCGGATCGGGCGCCTGGCTGTGGCGCTCGCTCTTCTTCATAGTCGGCAGGGTTGCAGACACCGCCCCTGCCGAACCGATACGCTCCCGCCTACCGCGTCGGCCTTTCTTACAGAACGGCAACGACACCGACGGCCGCACAGCAAGGCTTGCGGGCAAGTAACTGATCGAGCAGGAGGAAAGGGTCCGTGGCACATCAATTGCTTCGTATCCGGCTGCGCGGCGTCGGGAAGGGACTCCGGGCAAGAGAACGAAGAAGCGATTCAAGAGAAGCGGACGGGGAACGAGAATGAACAAGCTCAAGATGTTGGCGGCGACGCTGGCGCTTGCGGGTCTCGCGGGCACGGCCAACGCCTCGTACATCGACTACACGTGGAGCGACTATTACGACCCGAATCCCGACATCCGGGTCCCGCCCACGCACACGTACACGCATCACCTGACCGACGGTTCGGACGGCTTCCGTCCGCTCGTCGACATCATCACGGACTACACGCTGCGCGTGAACCTGTACGACGACCGTGACTCCTACGCCGAAGTCGCACTGATCGACGCACCCGGCTGGGGCGGCGAGGTCAAATACTTCGACCTTTCCGGCGCGGAGTTCGGCGGCTGGTCGCTGATCGGCTGGCTGCAGCTCAACCTGACGGGTTCGTACACGGTCTCGATCACGAGCGTGCAGGGCGATTTCCTCTTCGGCAGCTCGCTGCTCACGGCCCGCGGCTATCGCGCGGTTCCGGAGCCGGGCACCATCGCGCTGCTCGCGCTCGGACTCATCGGCATGGGCCTGGCACTGTCCCGCCGGCGCAAACCGTCGTCTGAAGAATAAGAGCAAGAATCCCGGGAGCGACGTAAGAAAGAAAACAAAAATTCCCGGACAGCCCGACAGCCCCGCCTCTGGCGGGGCTTTTTTTTTGCGCGGTCGCTACGAGCGGGCGACGATCCGGCCGAGCTTCTCCATGGCGCTGGCGATGCGCGGGCTCCAGGGCACTCCGCAGTTGATGCGGATGTAGTTACGAAAGCGGCCGGAAGCGGAGAAGACGACGCCCGGCATCACGCCGACGCCGCGGGCCAGGGCAGCGCGAAAGACCTCGGTGCCGTCGACATGCGTCGGCAGTTCCACCCACAGAAGCGAGCCGCCCGCGGGGCGGGCGACGCGCGTGCCCTTCGGAAAGGTTTCGGCCACCGACGTGATGAACGCCTGGACGTTCGCGGCGAGCTGCCGGCGCACGCCACGCACGTGGCGATCGTAGCCGCCGCTCGCGAAATAGCGCGCCAGCACCAGTTGCGGCAGCGTCGGCGCCGCGACCGAGGCGAGGAACTTGGCGCGCTTGAGCTCCTGCGCGAAGCCGCTCGACACGGCCCAGCCGACGCGAAAGCCGAGCGCGACGGTCTTGGCGGCTGAGCCGCAGGTGATCACGAAACCCGACTCGTCGAAAGCGCGCATCGGCCGCGGCCGCGGGCCGCCGAGGGGCAGGTCGCCGGTGACGTCGTCCTCGATGATCGGCACGCCCTTCTCGGTGAGCAGCTTGACGATTTCGCGCTTGGCGTCGTCCGGAGTGCAGCTGCCGACTGGGTTGTTGAAGTTGGGCACCAGCAGCGCGGCGCCGAGCCGGTTGCCGCGCACCGCCTGGCGCACGGCGTCGACGTCGATGCCCGTGTCCGCGTGGTTCGGAACCTCGAGCACGCGCAGCCCGAGGTGCTCGATCACCTGCAGCAGCGCGTAGTACGTCGGCGACTCGACCAGCACGGTGTCGCCCGGGCGGCACGTAACACCGAGGCCGAGCGTCACCGCGTCGATCGCGCCGCTGGTGATCACGACGTCGTCGAGCGGCGTGGGCGCACCGAACGTCGCAAAGCGCCGGGCGATCTCGCGCCGCAGGTTCGCATCTCCGGGCGGCACGATCATCTCGCCCGCGTGTTGCGGCGAGTCGCGCAGCACCTGGCGGATCAGGGCGTTGATACGCCGGTTGGGATAGAGCTGCGGATCCGGCACCGCGCAGCCGAGCGGCACCACGTCCTTGTCGAGGAAAGCATCGAGCACGGCGTCGATGACGTCCTGTGCGACGCTGCGCGGGCGCGCGCTGCGTGCACGGCGCAGCTGGCGCGTCGCCGGCAACTGCTCGCGCGCGCGCACGAAGAAACCGGACTGCGGACGGGACTCGATCACGCCGAGCTTTTCGAGGTGCACGTACGCCTGCACGACGGTGGAAACGCTGACACCGGCCCCGCGCGCCATCGCGCGAATCGACGGGACACGGTCGCTCGGCCGCAGGGCGCCGCTCGCGATCTGGGCTTGCACCAGATTGGCCACGCGCTCGTAGCGCAATGCACCGGAATCGGGCATGTCGATACCTCGTCGCCGATCAGGTCGATCGGGCTGCAGCCCGTGGGACTCGCGCGACCAGAACTGTACTGGTCCGGTAGCAGCATAACTGAATCTGTACTGGCCAGAGCACCGCCCCGAGAATGCGGCCATGGCTCCGGAAACCCAGCGGCACAGGATCCTCATCGCGTTCCTGTGCATCTACTTCGTCTGGGGAACCACGTTCTTCGGCATCGCGGTGGGCCTCAGGACCCTGCCGCCTTTCGTCCTGGCCGCCGCACGTTTCCTGCTGGCCGGCGCGGTGCTCTACGCCTGGCTGCGCTGGCGGGATCCGCACCCCTTCGCGGGCCTGCCGGCCGGGCGCGTCATCGTCGCCGGCCTGCTCTACAGCTTCCTCGGCAACGGCATGCTCACCTGGGCGCAGCAAGGCGTGCCGTCCGGGATCGCGGCGATGATCAATTCGTCGGTGCCGATCTGCGTCGCGCTCATCGACTGGGCCGCGTTCTCGCGCCGGCGGCCCGCCGCGCGCACGGTGGCCGGCATCCTGGTGGCGACCGCGGGCGTCGCCCTGATCGTCTCGCAGACCAAGTCCTTCCACGGCAGCGTCGGCCTGCTCTATCTCGGCGCGCTGCTGGTCAGCGTGACGGCGTGGAGCACCGCCTCGCTGCTGCAGCGTGACGTGGTGAAGCCGGAACGCCTGCTGGCATTCTCGGCCGGCCAGATGCTCGTCGGCGCCGCCGCGCACGTCGTCGCGTCGTTCCTGAGTGGCGAGTGGCGCGAGGTCGACGTCGCAGCGCTGGATCCAAGCTCGTTTGCGAGCGTCGCGTACCTCGCGCTGTTCGGCACGGTGCTGGGACAGACAGCCTACTTCTTCCTCGTGTCGCGAGTGGCGACGCACTACGTGACGACCTACGCGCTCGTCAATCCCGTGGTGGCGCTCTTTCTCGGCGTGCTGCTGCTCAACGAAGTGCTCACCATCGGCGTTGCCCTCGGGTGCCTGCTGGTGTTGTCGGGCGTGGCATTTGTCCTGTTCCACAAGCAGGGCTCGCGCCTGTTCGGCTGGGTTGGGCGCGCGCTGACGCGCCAGCCCTGATCTCACGCGGCGATCTCCCGCGGCGATCCTCCCGCGGCACGTTGCCGCAGAACCCTGACTTCGCACCCGCGAAAGTCAGGTGTCCCTACTGACGAGTTCCGGTACGGCGACGCGGCGCGCGTCTGCACACTGCCGATCGCTGGCCGCGTTCGCGAGCCGGTTTCCGGGGAGCGCAAATGTCGGCGGATTCCTGCGCCCGATCGCAAGCCATCGCTGCCGATGATGTCGGCACGTCCACGCAGAATACGCCCGCGGCCGGTGCCGCAACGGCAGTGGCGCGAACGCGCGCGCTGGCGCGGCTGGCCTCGATCGACATCCTGCGCGGCCTGGTGATCGTGATCATGGCGCTCGATCACGTGCGCGACTACTTCACGGGCGTGCGCTTCGATCCCCTCGATCTCACGCAGACCAGCCCCGAGCTGTTCGTGACACGCTGGATCACGCACCTGTGCGCGCCGATTTTCATTTTCCTCGCCGGCGTCAGCGCCTGGCTGGTCGGCCGCCGCTGCACCACGGCCGAGCTGTCGCGCTTTCTGTTCACGCGCGGCCTCTGGCTGGTGGCGCTGGAATTCAGCGTCGTGAACTGGGGCTGGACCTTCAGCCTCGACTACGAGATCGGCTTGTTCCTGCAGGTGATCTGGGCAATCGGAATCTCGATGCTGCTGCTTGCGGCACTCGTGCGGTTGCCCGTTCGCTGGGTCGGAGTGATTGCGGTTGCGCTCATCGCCGGCCACAACCTGCTCGACGGCGTGGAGCCTGCCGCGTTCGGCCGCTTCGCCCTGCTCTGGAACCTGCTGCACGTGCCCGGCCCGGCCCCGTTCGGCTTCGTTCTGTATCCGATCGTGCCGTGGGTCGGCGTCATGGCCCTCGGCTATGCGCTCGGCAGCATCTTCGCAATGGATCCGGCGCGCCGGCGCCGGATCCAGCTGGCGCTCGGCTTCGGCTTCATCGCCGCGTTCGTCGCACTGCGCCTGCTCAACGGCTATGGCAATCCGAAGCCGTGGAGCGTGCAGTCTTCAGCGTCGTACACGTTCTTCTCCTTCATGGACGTGCACAAATATCCGCCGTCGCTCCTCTACGTCCTGGCGACGCTCGGTCCCGGAATGCTGCTGCTCGCGCTGTTCGACAGCGCGCGCGGCGCCTGGGCACGCGTGCTGGAGATCTTCGGTCGCGTGCCGCTGTTCGCGTACGTGCTGCACATCTTCGTGCTGCACCTCGCCGCGGGCCTCGTCGGCCTCGCGACCGGTTTCGGCACCGTCATCATCACGAGCTTCGCACTGCAGTACCCGCCGGACTGGGGCTTCGGCCTGGTCGTGGTCTACCTGGCGTGGATCGGCGTGATGCTGGTGCTGTACCCGATGTGCCGCTGGTTCGCGGACCTCAGGAAACGGCGTCGCGACTGGTGGCTGTCGTATCTGTGAGCGCCTGCGCCGCACGGCGGAACGACGTCGGCTGAAGGCCTCAGCCGAGACAGAGATAGTCGAGAATTCCGCGCGCGGCTTCGCGCCCCTCGAACACGGCAGTCACGACGAGATCCGAGCCGCGCACCATGTCGCCGCCCGCGAACACCTTCTCGCATGTCGTCTGGAACGGGCGGGCACGATCGGCCGATACGCGCACGCGGCCGTTGGCGTGCAGGCGGATGCCCTGCTCGTCCAGCCACGGCGGCGGGCTCGGGTTGAAACCGAACGCGACGATCACCGCATCCGCGGCGATGAGCTGTTCGGAGCCCGGCACGGGTTCGGGAACGCGCCGGCCGCGCGGGCCGGGCGCACCCGGACGCGTCGCCACGATCTTGACGCCTTCCACGCGCTCGGTGCCGACGATCTCGATGGGCTGCGCGTTGAACACGAACTCCACGCCTTCCTCGCGGCTGTTGCGATAGTCGCGCCGCGAGCCCGGCATGTTGTCTTCCTCGCGCCGGTAGGTGCACGTGACCGACTGCGCGCCCTGTCGCACGGCCGTGCGGTTGCAATCCATCCCGGTGTCGCCGCCGCCGAGCACGACCACACGCTGCCCGCGCAGGTCGACGAAGGAGGCCGGAGCGCTTTGCAGGCCCAGCTCGCGATTGATGTTCGAGATCAGGTAGGGCAGCGCTTCGTAGACGCCGGCGAGATCCTCGCCGGGAAAACCGCCGCGCACCGAGTTGTACGTGCCCATGCCGAGGAAGACCGCGTCGTGCTCCGCGACCAGCTGCGCGAACGGCACGTCGCGGCCGATCTCCTTGCCCAGCACGAACTCGACGCCCATCTCTTCCATGATCTCGCGGCGCTTCTCGACGACTTCCTTCTCGAGCTTGAACGGCGGAATGCCGAAGGTCAGCAGGCCGCCGATGCGCGGATAGCGGTCGTACACGATCGGTTGCACGCCGTTGCGCACCAGGATGTCGGCGCACGCCAGGCCCGCGGGACCCGCGCCGACCACCGCCACGCGCTTGCCGGTGGCGCGCACGTGCGACATGTCCGGTCGCCAGCCCGCCTTGAGCGCTTCGTCGGTGATGTACTTCTCGATCGCACCGATGGTGACCGCGCCGAGTCCGTCGTTGAGCGTGCACGCACCCTCGCACAGCCGGTCCTGCGGACAGATGCGCCCGCACACTTCCGGCAGCGAGTTGGTTCGATGCGAGAGCTCGGCCGCCTCGAAGAGATTGCCCTCCTGGATGAGCTTGAGCCAGTTCGGGATGAAATTGTGGACCGGGCACTTCCACTCGCAGAACGGGTTGCCGCAGGCGATGCAGCGGCCGGCCTGCTGCGCGGCATTCTCCGCGTCGAACTGCGCGTAGATCTCGCTGTACGACAGCAGGCGCCGCTCCACCGGCAGCTTGGCCGGGTCGCGTCGCGGGATCTCGAGGAACTGCAGGTGCTTGCTCATGCCGCGCGCCTCAGGCTCTCGATCAGCGTGTCGATCGCCGCGGCCTTCGGCTTCACGACCCAGAACTTGCCCATGAAGGAGCGGAAGTCGTTGAGGATTTCCTCGCCCCACGCGCTCGCGGTTTCGTGCACGTGCTGCTCGATCAGCACCCGCAGGTGTTGCAGGTTCGCTTCCATGCCTTCCGGCGTGATGCGATGGATGTCGATCAGCTCGTGGTTGTAGCGATCGACGAAGCCGCGGTCGAGGTCGAGCACGTAGGCGAAGCCGCCGGTGAAGCCCGCGCCGAAGTTGAGGCCGGTGCGGCCGAGCACGCAGACGACGCCGCCGGTCATGTACTCGCAGCAATGATCGCCCGTGCCCTCCACCACGGCGATCGCACCCGAGTTGCGCACGGCGAAGCGCTCCCCGGCCTGTCCCGCCGCGAACAGCTCGCCGCCCGTCGCACCGTACAGGCAGGTGTTGCCCATGATGACGGTGTCCTTGTGCGCGAACGTGGCGGTACGCGGGTGGCGCATCACGATGCGGCCCGCGGCCATGCCCTTGCCCACGTAGTCGTTCGCGTCGCCTTCGAGGTGCAGGTTCAGGCCCGCCGCGTTCCAGGCACCGAAGCTCTGACCGACGGAACCGCGCAGCCGCACGATCAGCGGTGCGTGCTCCATTCCATAGTTGCCCCAGCGGCGCGCGATCTCGCCGGAGACGCGCGCGCCGATGGCGCGATGAAAGTTGGCCACGTCGTAGGCGAAGGTGCCGCCGAGCTTCGCCTCGATGGCGGGCAGCATGTCGCCGAGCATGCGCTCGGCCAGCTCGCCCTTGTCGAACGGCGCGTTGCGTGCGGCCACGCAGTACTGCGGCTTGTCGTCCGCCAGCCCGGCGTTCGACAGCAGTGGATTCAGGTCGAGCTTGCGTTGCCTCGGCGTGGAGCCGGAGACGATGCGCAGCAGCTCGGTGCGCCCGATCAGGTCTGCGAGCCGGCGCACGCCGAGCTGCGCCATGATCTCGCGGCACTCTTCGGCGACGAAGCGGAAGTAGTTGACCACCATGTCCGGCAGGCCGATGAAGTATTTGGCGCGCAGCACGCTGTGCTGCGTGGCGACGCCCGTGGCGCAGTTGTTGAGGTGGCAGATGCGCAGGTATTTGCAGCCGAGCGCCACCATCGGTGCCGTGCCGAAGCCGAAGCTCTCGGCGCCGAGAATCGCCGCCTTGATGACGTCGAGCCCGGTCTTGAGACCGCCGTCGGTCTGCAGGCGCACTTTGTGCCGCAGATCGTTGATGCGCAGCGTCTGGTGCGTCTCGGCCAGGCCGAGCTCCCACGGAGTGCCCGCGTGCTTGATCGAGCTGAGCGGGCTCGCGCCCGTGCCGCCGTCGTGGCCCGAGATGGTGATCAGGTCGGCGTACGCTTTCGCGACACCTGCCGCGACCGTACCGACGCCGGGTTCGGCGACGAGTTTCACCGACACCAGCGCCGTCGGATTGACCTGCTTCAGGTCGAAGATGAGCTGCGCGAGGTCCTCGATCGAATAGATGTCGTGGTGCGGCGGCGGCGAGATCAGGCCCACGCCGGGCCGCGCGAACCGCAGCCGCGCGATCATCTCGTTGACCTTGTGGCCGGGCAGCTGTCCGCCTTCGCCCGGCTTGGCGCCCTGCGCGATCTTGATCTGCAGCACCTCGGCGTTGATCAGGTATTCCGGTGTCACGCCGAAGCGCCCCGAAGCCACCTGCTTGATCTTCGAGTTCTTCTCGGTGCCGTAGCGCGCCGGATCTTCGCCGCCCTCGCCGGAATTCGAGCGCCCGCCCAGGCGGTTCATTGCCACGGCCAGTGCCTCGTGCGCTTCGGGCGAGAGCGCGCCCAGCGACATGCCCGCGCCGTCGAAGCGCGGCAGTATCGCCTCGGCCGGCTCGACTTCCTCGAGCGCGATCGCCTGCGAGCGCGGTTGCAGGTGCAGCAGGTCGCGCAGCGCCGAGACCGGACGCTCGTTGACCAAGGCCGCAAATTCCCTGTACCGCGCGTAGTCGCCCGACACGACCGCTCCCTGCAACGCCGCGACCACGTCCGGGTTGTACATGTGGTACTCGCCGTCGTGGACGTACTTGTACAGCCCGCCCTGCTCGATCGGCTGGCGCGGATCGAAAGCGCGCGCCGCCAGGTAGTGCTGGTCCTGCTCGAGATCCTCGAACCCCGCGCCGCCGATGCGGCTCACGGTGCCGGGGAAGCACAGGCGCACCACGTCGTCGCCGAGGCCGACGATCTCGAAGAGCTGCGAGCTGCGATAGCTGGCGATCGTGGCGATGCCCATCTTCGACATCACCTTGAACAGGCCTTTGCGGATGCCGCGCCGATAGCTGCGACCGAGCTCCAGGCGCCGGTGCGCATCCATCTTCACGCGTCCCTTGCGCATCATGTCGAACAGGGTCTGGTACGCCATGTACGGATACACCGCCGTCGCGCCGTTGCCGATGAGACAGGCAAAGTGGTGGGCATCGCGCGCAGTGCCCGTTTCCACCAGCAGATTGCAGCGGCAGCGCAAACCGCGCGTGACCAGCCGGTGGTGTACGGCCCCGGTCGCAAGCAGCGCGTGCACGGGCAGCTTGCCTCTGACCAGGTAGCGATCGGAGAGCAGCAGGACCAGCTTGCCGGCGCGCACGGCGCTCTCCGCCTGGTCGCAGATGCGCAGGATGGCCTGCTCCAGCCCCGCCGCGGCCCCGCCGTTCGCGTCCGGCCGATACTGCAGATCGATGAACTCGTGCGTCACGCCGAAGTCCTTCATCGCCAGGATCTGGCGCAGCTTGCGCTGCGACAGTACGGGAGAGTTCATCACGATCTGGCGCGCGTGCTCGGGCGCAGGCACGAAGATGTTGCACTCCGGGCCGATCTGCGTCTGCAGCGACATCACGATCGACTCGCGCAGCGGATCGATCGGCGGATTGGTCACCTGCGCGAACTGCTGGCGGAAATAGTCGTACAGCGAGCGCAGCTTCGAGGACAGCACCGGCATCGGCGTGTCGTCGCCCATCGAGCCCACCGCCTCGCTCTCGTCCTCGGCCAGCGCGCGGATGCTCTCGTCGCGCTCCTCGGCGGTGATGTTGAACATCTTCTGGTAGAGCGCGAGCGTGTCGCGATCCATCGGCTCGGCCGCGAGGCGCGGATCGATGAGGTCCGACTCGAGGTAGCGCACGCCTTTCTTGAGCCAGGTCTTGTACGGGTGGCGGCTGCGCAGGAATTCGTCGATCTGCCGGCTGTCGAGCAGCTCGCCCGTCGACAGATCGAGCGCCAGCATTTCGCCGGGACCGTGCCTGCCTTTGCGCACGACGTCCTCGGGCGCGT
>Ga0187894_10006202_pt1 | contig 11834 bp, 9 predicted proteins | sample GBC1701081metaG_FD_136650 | JGI IMG/M metagenome (GOLD analysis project Ga0187894, IMG submission 136650) | White microbial mat communities from a lava cave in the Kipuka Kanohina Cave System on the Island of Hawaii, USA - GBC170108-1 metaG ...
CAGCCCGCGACTGGCCTATCTAACCGCGGGCCTCGCCGAAGCCGATTCCTGGGCGACCGACGCGCACAAGTGGCTTAACGCGCCTTACGACAGCGGGATTGTCTTCGTGCGCGAGGTCGCGCACCTGCGCGCCGCGATGACCGTCGGCGCGGCCTATCTGATCGCCGGCGAAAAGCGCGAGCCGTGCCAATACACGCCCGATATGTCCCGGCGCGCGCGCGGCGTTGAAATCTGGGCGGCGCTTTGCTCCCTGGGAAGAGCGGGGTTGGCCGATCTGATCGAGAGGACATGCCGCCACGCGGCGCGATTTGCCGAAGGGTTGCGCGCCGCCGGATACGAAATCCTGAACGATGTCGCGCTCAACCAGGTACTGGTCTCTTTCGGCGATGACGAGACGACCCGGCGCGTAATTGAGTCGATTCAAGCCGACGGGACCTGTTGGTGCGGCGGAACGGTGTGGCAAGGGCGCGCGGCGATGCGCATCAGCGTCTCTTCGTGGGCTACGACAGAAGACGATGTCGAACGCAGTCTGGACGCAATCATCCGGATCGCGTCGCTTCAGTCAAACGCATAGCAATCGGGGATCAATATGGATCGGCGAACTTTCTTGCAGAATGTGGAAGCCTGTCGCGCCGCCGGAGAAAGTGCCTTCATTGATCGGCAAAGACGGAACGCTGCATCAAACGAACGAGGCGGTCTGGGCGAACGCCAAAGCCGATGAAGCTTTGATCGAATTGCAGGCGCAACTCGACCGCGCGCGCCGGCTCGGCTTCGACATCAAATACGCCGATTTGCATATGGGCACGGTGCAACGCGTGCCCGGATTGGCCGAAAGATTCGGCCCGTGGTGTCGCAGCCAGGGGATCATCGACACTCGCGGCATCGGCAAACCGATTCCCAACATGCCCAGCTCCTGGAACAATCCGGGGCGTAAGAAACAGGGCGATTACGTCGAGCAACTCATCACCGCGCTCAAATCGGCGCCCCCGACTTTCTCCGAGGATGAATACCTGATAGTCGGCCATCCCGCCTACGACGACGCCGAAACGCGCAGGCTCGGACACGACGGCTATCCGGGCGATTCGGTCGCGCACAACCTGAATTCGGAGCGGTTGGGATATACCGACCCGCGCATCGCGCGCTTTGTCAAAGAGGGCGGCGCTCAGCCGATTCGGTATGACGAGACTCAGGCGGCGCGTGAACAATTGAGATAAATCGAGGGCAAACCAGATGATAAGAACTGAAGAATTACGCTCAAGATTCGGCGGCGTTGTCGCTTTCCCGGTCACGCCGTTTCGCGACGATCTGTCGCTGGACATCGAAGGGCTGCGGCATAACCTGACGCAGTTGATGAAGCATCCGGTCTGCGCCGTTGTGGCTGCGGGCGGCACGGGCGAAATGTATTCGCTAACGCCAGGTGAACACGCGCGGGTGATCGAGACTACTGTCGAGATCGTCAACGGCAAGGCGCCGGTCATCGCCGGAGTAGGGTTCAACCGGATGCTGGCGGTTGAATTGGCGAAGCAGTCGGCGAGCGCCGGGGCCGACGCCGTTCTCGCCCTGCCGCCTTACTACCCTCAGGCCGATGAAGAAGGCCTGGTCGAATACTACCGCGCGATCGGCGACGCGACGGATCTAGGTATGCTCATCTATAGTCGCGACTGGGCCAACTTCTCGCCCGCGCAAGTCGAACGATTGGCGGCGAAGATTCCAACACTAGTTGCGTGGAAAGACGGGCAGGCCGATCTCCGCCGTTTCCAGATGATCATCGATCGAGTCGGGGATCGTTTGTACTGGATCGGCGGCGCGGGCGACGACATGGTTCCGGGCTATTATTCGATTGGCGTTCGCACTTACACTTCAAGCATCGCCACGGTCGCGCCGAAATTGTCGTTGGCGCTTCACGACGCGGCGGCGAATGGGCGCAGCGAAGAATTGTCGCGTTTGATGTCGGATTGCGTTATCCCGCTCTACGCGTTGCGCGCGCGCCGAAAAGGTTATGAGGTGTCGGCGATGAAAGCGATGATGGATATGGCGGGCTTGCGCGGCGGCCCTGTGCGACCGCCGCTGCCCGATGTGCGAGCTGAAGAGCGCGAGGAGTTGCGGGCGATGTTGGAGAAGTGGAAACCGTTCCTGATCGATTAAGCATTAAATCAGGCGTTGTATGATCGACCGGATTTCCCGCATCTTTATTTTGTCTCCGCCCTCGGCGATCAACCGGATGATTCCTTCCCGGTCGATAATGATGTGAACCGGCAGCCTGGTTGTGACGCCGTAGCTTCGGGCAATCGCATTGTCCCAACCGGTGTCATCAAAGATGACCGGCCAATTTACCGGATGCTTGGCCAGTAAATCTTTCAGGTCTCTCAACGTGCTATCGGTCGTCTCTCCTCCGTCCAGACTGACGCTGATAATCTCGAACTTCGATCTCTCAAACTGGCCATGTAGCTCTTTGATCTCCGGGAATGTCGCAACGCAGACACCACACCAACTTGCCATAAAATCCAGCATCACCACCTTCCCACGAAGGTCTGACAGCCTCACTGTTTTGCCGTCCATGGCGCGGCCGTCGAAGTCGGGCGCCGGCTTTCCTTTTGCAATACAACTCTGGGACGTTGTCTCTGCGCGAGAAATTATCGGCTTTCCCTCGACGTTGTTTTCCCGATTGAGCGACGCCGCCGGCCAGATAAAGACAAGGCCGGCGAGAGGCAGAATCGACTTCGTTGCAAGGATCGACTGACGCATGAACATTGGTCTCCCTCCATTTCCGGCTGTGCGCCTCACTTGGTTTCATTCAAGAAGACTCTGATCTCGCCGCTGCCGTAACTGCTCGCCACAACGTCCGGCCTGGCGTCACGGTTCAGATCGGCCACGGCCACATAGTTCGCTCTCTTGCCAGCCGGCATTGGCGAGATGGCTGCCGAGACAAATCCGCCCTTGCCGTCACCCAGCATGATCGTCACGCCGTGGTCGAGTTGCGCGCCAAGCGCAAGGTCTTTTTTGCCGTCTCCATTCATATCAGCCACGGCGATGCCCCACACTGGGTTGGGCGGGCGCAACGGAGACTCAGGCGTGGGATTGAACCCGCCCTTGCCATCGCCCAGGAGCACTGCCACCAGCGGGTCGTCATCATGAGTCGCCACCAAATCCGCCTTCCCATCATCATTGATGTCAGCCGCCACCACATAGCCCGGACGCGGGCCGAGCGCAAAGGGGGAACCAGAGGAAGACGTGAAATTCGCCTTTCCATCGCCGAGCATCACCATCACGGCGTTCCCGCGCAAATTGGGAGTAACGAGGTCCGCTTTGCCGTCATTATTGACGTCGTGCAGCGCGACCACGTCGTAAGGATGTTTGCCCGCTTTGATCGGCGAGTTCCCGGACGGCGCGAAGCTGCCTTTGCCGTCTCCAAGTAGAATGGAAACGGAGTTGTCATTGGCGTTGGTCGTGAGAAGGTCGAGATTTCCGTCACCGTTGACGTCTCCCGTGGTGATTGCGTGAGTGTGCGCGCGCGGGTGTACAGGCGGGCCGCTAGCGGCCACGAAAGGCGACCCGGGAGCAGGCTTAAAGCCTCCGCGCCCATTACCCAAGAGGGCCACCACCTCGTAGCTCTCATGCTGGGCGACGAAGATATCCAGATGCCCATCGCGATTGGCGTCACCAACGGCGACCTTGCGGGCCGAAGGGCCAATGGGGATCGGCGAGCCTTGGGCCGGCTTGAAACCGCCGCGCCCGTCTCCCAACAGAACCTGAACGTGGCCGCTCAACGGACTGGGCGGAGAGCCGCAGCAAGTCCCGCAGGCCAGAATGATGTCAGGGTTCCCGTCATGATTGCTATCCGCAATAACAGGGTCGCCGGCCATCGGCCCTACGTTGATCGGAGATCCGGAAGCCAGGCTGAAGGCGGGTGGTTTTACTGCGCTCGTTTTTAACTCTTCTACAGCCCGAACCGTGGTTGATACCAATGCCAGAAGAATAATCCAGACGCTGCTCTGTCGTTTCATAGTTCACCTCTCCGTAAAGGGTTTGTACAACCGCATTGTTGCTTCACCCGTTTAGACGGAGAGGGGCGTCAATTTCTTCCATTTTTTGTAACTGCCCAATCGGAAGAAGAGAGAGTACGGAAAAGACGGAAATAACGGAACTAACGGAAGAAGAACCAAAAATAGTCTGAAGACTTCCGTTTGTTCCGTTATTTCCGTCTTTTCCGTACTCTCTCTTCGGTCCTAAGTTGCGGTGGGTTCGTCGGCGAGCTCGACTTTCTCATCGACGAGGAACCAGTAGGCGAGCACTCCGGCGACGAGGATTACTCCGCACAATGCCAGCGCCAGCGCGAACGAGCCGGTGATTTGCACGATGAATCCTGTCAGCATCGGCGCAAGTATCCCGCCCACATTCCCGCCGAAATTTTGAATGCCGGAAACTGTTCCGACGATCTTTTTCGAGCTGACGGCTTGTGTCAGCGTCCAGGTGTTGGGCGATGCGATGCCCAGGCCGCTCAAGCTGAGGGTCAACAACCATACGGCCGTCACCCTGTCTTCGACGAAACCGGCGGGCACGATCAGGCAACAGATCAGCATTCCGATGGCGATGAAGATTTTGCGGACCTTCTTTTCTTCATACCCGCGCCGGATCAGCCAATCGCTCAAGGCGCCGGAAATCAGAATGATCACCGACATCGCCACCAGGGGCATCGCATTTAAAAGCCCCATCTCTTGCTTGGTGTACCCGCGCGCCTTCTCCAGATAATTCGGCAGCCAGTTTTGGAAGACGAACCAGACGTAATCGTAAGCGAAGAATCCCAGGGTGATGCCCAGCACGCTGCGATTTTTCAGCAGCGCCAGACTCTTGATAAATGACGGGCCTTGCGATGTTGCGGATGTCGAAGAGGTCTCCTTCGGGCTCTCTTCCCATTTTTTCAAAAAGCCCAGCCAGGGCGCGACCCAGACCAGCGACACGGCGCCGACCACCACAAAGAACCATCGCCAGTCGTAATGAGTCAGGAACCACCCGCCGAAGATCGAGACCAGCGCGCCGCCGAACCTCACCCCGGCCAGATAGAATCCGGTGACGAGGCCGCGTTCGCGATCCTGAAACCAGTTGGCGGTGGCCCGCGCGCTGGCCGGGAATGCGACCGCCTGACCGGTTCCCACCAACACACGCAACAGAATCAGCGTCATCAACCCATTTGTCAGCCCGGTCGAAATCGAGACGAGAGACCAGAAGGTGAACCCGAACGCATACGCGCGCCGCACGCCGAACCGGTCCACCAGCCACCCGGACGGCACTTGCATAAACGCATAGACCCAGAAAAACGCCGAAAAGAGCACGCCCATCTTCGCGGGATTGAACCCAAGGTCGTCGGCCATCGATGTGGAGGCGACATTCAACGCGTTCCGTTGCGCATAACAGAAGAGCATCGCGACGACGAGCAGCGCCATCAGCCACCAGCGCTGCGGAGAGTTTTTCAAGGCGGGACGGACATCCTTCGCCGCTTCATCCGCGGCTATGGTTTCAACAGGTGTCATCTTTAGACCTCTTTAGGCTGATCGGACCCATCGCAGTTGATCATCCACGGTATACCGAAGCGATCGACGATCATGCCAAAACGCTCAGCCCAGAACGTTTTCTCGAGCGGCATCACAACCCTGCCGTCCTTGGCCAGTTCGTGAAAGATACGCTCGGCGTCAGCCGTGCTCTTGATTTGAAGCGAGAGCGAGAAGCTCTTTGGTTCCTCATATTGATCCGGCGCTACGTCGGCGCCCATCAGCGTCTGGTCGCCGAGTGTGACGCTGCCGTGCATGATCTTGTCAGACCAGTCGGCCGGAACGTGGCCTGCCAGGGGCGTCCCGCCGTAACGGAAGATCGCTCCGATTTGTCCGCCGAGACACTGCTCATAGAACTTGAACGCTGCCTCGCATTCTCCCTTGAAGCTCAGATACGGATTCATCTGCATGGTAGACTCCTTGTTGACTGGCGATTTTGGGCTCATTTATGAGTCATTGCCGAACTCATGATTCGGCGGCGACCGCGGCGATCAGGGCTTTGATATAACCGAAAGTGAAGGCGAAGGCCTGCAATCCCTGCGGATCGCCGGCGATCTTCGGCACGTGATCGGGCATCATCATTCCGTCGTAACCGATCTCTTTGTAAACCCGCATGGCCTTCAGCATGTCCACGTCGCCCTCGTCGATGAACGTCTCCTGGAAGTTGAGGAATCGGCCGCGGATATTGCGGAAATGGACGTTGAAGATTTTTCCGCGCTGGCCGAAATAACGGATGACATCGAAAATCTCCTGGCCGGGATTCTGTAACATCTCCGAAACCGTGCCCTGGCAGAAATTCAATCCGTGATATTTGCTGGGGACGATTTCGACGAAGCGTTTCAGCCCGGCGAAGCTGCCCAGCACGGTGTGAACGCCGCGATAGCCTTTATCCAGTGGCATTCCCGGATCGTGAGGATGACAGGCCAACCGCACTTTGTGTTCTTCCGCCACTGGAATGACCCGCGCGAGGAAATAGGTGATGCGCTCCCAGTAGACGTCTTCATTGACCGGCCCGGCTTCGGTCAGCAGCGGTTCCTGTTTGGCTTTGTCGTACTCGAAAGTGCTTAAGGTCGCGCCGCCTCGGCCTTTGGTTGATTCGGTGCGTACGACGCCGAGGATGCTCATGTTGTATTTCAGCGCGGGGATTCCGGCTCGCGCCGTGTTGCGGATCATTTGGCAGATGTCGTCTATCTCGCGGTCGCGCTCGGGGCTTTTGCCGAGCATGATGTTCGGGTTTTCCGCTCTCGTGATGTAAGCCGAACTCAAAGGCAGCGGAACCATCTCCAGCTTGACGCCGAAAGATTCGACGCGCTCGCGCAGCTTCGTCAATCCTTCCACCGACCAGTTCTCGTCGAACTTGCGAGAGGGAAGCGCGCTGCAAATGTTGTTCACGCCGAAGGCCGCCAGCAACGTCAGAATCTCGTTGGTAGAGTAATGCTGATGGCCGACTTTCATTGCGGCTTTGCGTTGTGTGACGTTTGGCGCCGCGTCGCTCCGTTCCGTGGCGGCGATTTGAGCGGCGACCGGGGATTCGGCCAACGCGCCGGCCGTGACGCCCATTCCCGCCAGACTCACAAATTTTCTGCGATTCATCGGGTTCTCCTATGAACCTGGGAGCGCACGCGGCCTCGCGTGCTTGCTCGATGAGTCAGCCCACTGCGATGAAAAGGCGCCTCATCAAACAAGCACGCGAGGCCGCGTGCGCTCCCAGGGGAATATCAAATCAAATCCCAAGGCTTCCGCGCCTTGCGCCCAAGCAGTTTCGACGCCGCGGCGTCATTGACGAAATCTTCTTTCGCCGCGTCCCACACGAGCTTCCGCCCCGTCTTGAACGCGATGTTGCCCAGGTGCGGAACCGTGGTTGAACGGTGGCCGATCTCGACGTCGGCGTTCGGCGTTTTGCGCGAGCGCACGCATTCGATGAAGTGCGCCGCGTGAAGATCGGTGGCGTCCTTCGATTGCTGGCGCCTGGCTTCCATTCGATAAGCCTCGACCGGCTTGCTGCGCTCTCTCCTGGTTCTCGCGACCACAAGCGGCTCCGGATAAATCTCGAATCCGATGCGGTCGCAGAACAGCGCGCCGTTGGTTCCGTAATAAGCCTCTCCGTTCGGTCGGTCGGTTTTATCTCGCATGCCGTAATAAGCCATTTCCGGCGTGCGCCCGCCCGTGCCGTGCGCATTGATGTTGCAGGCCTCGTAGCTCAACACGAATCCGGCGTATTCATAAGTCGCCTGCAAAACGTCGGGCATTTCTCCGTTGTCTTTGATCGAGAAGCGCGCGCCAGTGGCCGAGACTGTCTTTGGCGCTTCGACGCGCATCACCTGATGCACGGTGTCGAACCGGTGAGTGCCGAAGTCGGTGATCGTGCCTCCGGCGTAATCCCAGAACCAGCGAAACGTGCTCAGGAAGCGGCTCCGATTGAACGGTACTTTGGGCGCCGGGCCGAGATAGAAATCCCAGTCGAGTCCCTCCGGAGGCGGCGAATCGGGCGCGCTGCCGATGCCGTTGGGAGTCAGGTTGCTGTAATTCCAGACGCGCACGAAGCGCACTTCGCCAAGCTCGCCCGATTGGATGATGCGCTCGACTTCTCGGTAATGCGGGGCGGAACGGTGCTGCGTGCCCGCCTGCACGATGCGTTTGTGACGGCGCGCGGCGGCGACCATCGCGCGGCCTTCCTTGACGTTGTGCGCCAGCGGCTTCTCGACATAAACGTCCTTGCCCGCTTCGCACGCGAGAACGGTCGGGATCGCGTGCCAGTGATCGGGCGTAGCGATGTGAACCGCGTCAATGTCTTTCTGTTCGAGCAGCTTTCTGAAATCGCCGAAGACGAGCGCGGACGGGTTGAGTTCTTGTTTCGCGCGTTCCGCGTTCGGCGCGTAGACGTCGCAAACAGCGCCGTATTCGGCGCCCGGCGCCTTCCGCATCAATTGAGCGACATCCAGCCCGCGCCCGCCGCAGCCGATCAGCCCAATCACGACGCGATCGTTCGCGCCCAGGACGCGTTTGGATGAAATGGCCGTGGTCGAAACGGCCGCCGTCGTCTGTTTGATGAACTCTCGTCGTTTCATATTCGCCTCAGTTGTTCGTGGACGTGATCCGCCGAGCGTGAAGCCAGGGCCATCACGGTTAGCGTCGGGTTCTTCTCCGAGTAATCAATGAAACCGCTGCCGTCGGCGACATACAGGTTGCCAATATCGTGCGATTGCAGGAACGGCGTGAGCACGGAGGTCTTCGGATCGACGCCCATCTTGCAAGCGCCCACGTAATGCACGCTGTCAACTCCGGGCCACTGTTGTGTCGAGGTGATCACTCCGCCCGAGGCTTCGATGATCTCGGAGATCTTCTCAGTCGCGTCTTTGAAGATCGCCTGGTCTTCGGTCGTGATGTTGAAATGTATCTTGGGCGCGGGCAGACCGTATTTGTCCTTCACATGCGGGTCCAATTCGACGTATCGCTCGGGCGAAGGAATCATCCCGTTCTGCGAATAGAGATTGATCAGCGCGGGATAACGCTCACGCGCTTCGCGTTTGAAATCCGAGCCGAAGCCCGCGACGTTTTGAGCGAAGCCGGTGTTCCCGGTCCCCATCCTCGTCCCCGAATCGACAATGATGTGATAGCCCTTCGGGAAATCGGGGTGCGGCTTCTCCCAATAGAAAGACGCGATGTACGCGTGGCTGCTCTCAGACCCGTCGTCGTGCATCACGTCGCGGCCTTTGAGCGATTTCAGGTAGCCTTGAGCCGATGAGGTCGTGTGGCTGATCAAATTCTTGCCGACCAGGCCGCTGGAGTTGGCCAGGCCGTTGGGAAAGTGATCGGACTTCGACATCAACAGCAGACGCGCCGATTCGATCGGCCCGCAGGCCAGCACGACGTAACGCGCCTTGACCTCATAACTTTTCAACGTCCGCGCGTCGTAATACCGCACGCCCGTGGCCTTCCTGCCGTCTTTGCTGATGATGACCTCGGCGGCGTTGGCGAACAGGATCAGCTTGAATTTGCCAGTCTTGATCGCCTCCGGGATCGCCGTGTTGGCCGAAGTGTATTTCGATTCGCTGTCGCAGCCGCGCATGCAATGGCCGCAATAATGGCATGCGGCGCGCTTCGACCAATTGCGCTCGCTCAGGATCGCTTTGCGCGCGGTGATCATTCGATAGCGCTTCGAGTCAATCTTTTCGCAGCCCTTTTTGACCTCGTACGCCGCGCAATTCCAGGCCATAGGTTTGAGGAAGACACCGTCGGGCACGTTCGGGTGATGATCGTAGTTCCCGGTCACGCCCATGAGCTTTTCCATCCGGTCGTAATATTGCGCGAGTTCCTCGTACTTAACCGGCCACGTGGCGAAATCGTAAGGGCTGTTGCGCCAGCTCAATCCCGCCCAGAGCAGCGTTTTGCCGCCGATGGCTTTCGTCAGGAAATAGTCGAACCCCGTGTTACCTTCTTTGGTGAACGGCTCTTTCACGGGATCAACTCTTAGATGTTTGCGAGGGTCCCATCCGAAACCGTTCTTCGGCGCTTCGTAGGGCATCGTGTGGCTGAAAAAATCTTTCGCGGGATCGACCCATTTGCCGGCTTCGAGAGCCACCACCGAAGCGCCGCGCTGGGCCAATTGCATGGCGACGACCCCGCCTGCGGCTCCTGAACCCACAACGCAGACGTCATAGACCGTTGATCTTTGATTCATAGTCTGACCATTTGAAAGAGTGTGGCGCGTTTTTGGGCGAATCGAATATGCGATACGCGCAACTTGGCGGCGGTCGCGGACGAGATCGGGAAATTTTCCCGGCGCGCTTCCGCCGATCTGTCATTTACTGTTTTTGTGTAGACGTGAGTTGTGCCCGCAAATTAAGTCGGAAGATGCGGTACTTGAAACCTAAGAGAGATAACTTCCGAATCCTGTCCTGAAGGGACGGCGAATATTAGCCGGGAATGTGGCTGCTGGGGAAGAGGGAACTGACACGGCTTGGAAAGTTATTTTGGAATCGCAATCAGTACCGCGAGCGGTAGCGAGCGTGGCTCCTGTCAATGGCTCTCCGTAGGAGTCAGGCTCGCTACCGCTCGCGGTACTGATTGCGGAACACTCATTGCGCCTGGAAGAAATTCACGTTCACTCCCAACCTCTTGGCTTCTTGCAGAAGCTTTGCCAGAGCCTCCTGTTGTCCGAGAGAAAAGCTCCCTTTTGAGAACAAAATATCCAGCGATTTCCCTTGAATCTGGCTGCCCTGAAGCTGGCCGCCCGGGATGGGGCCTCCCTGGTAATTGGCAAGCTGTTGTAGGTAGCGAAAGAGTTTCGAATAGAAGGCATTGGGGCACTGATACGATTTTGCCGCGATGTCCAGGGTCTTAAAGCTGGATGCGATTCCGTTCTCGAATGCGTCAATCCCCTTGGTGTTCCGAAAAGACGTTAGCCCGCCTCGCGCAGCATCCCAAACTAATCCTCGTTGCGATGCCGCGAGTTCGAAAATTCGGTTTGAAACCGCCCCTGCGCGGCTCACAACATTGGAGAGTGTTACGCCGTATCTGGACGCCTGTTGAGCCAGGACCTGACCGCGCCCGGAAGCAAGAAAGCCTCCCACCGGCACAAGCCACGGCGCGACGCGGACGACTACGACGACCCCTCCAACAATCAATGGAGGACACAGGCCGGATGGGTCCGAGGCGTTGACCGGGTTGTCGCCAACGTAACGATAAAGGTTCAGACCACCGTCTTCCCCAATCGGGTCACGGCTCAGCCACCTGCCCAGATTCGAATCGTAGGCGCGATACAGCGTCAGGTTCAGCCCGCTTGGCGAGTGAACGTAATAGTCCGCGTAGCCGAAGGCCGCGTCCTTGGCGCCGCCCATTTTTGTCGTCCGCCCGAACGGATCGTACTCATAGCTCGCCACGACGGCGCCGCGGTTGTCGGTCATCTCCCGGACGCTACCCAGGTGATCTTTCGTGTAGAAATATAGAGCTTCAACGCCGCCCACAACTTCGGTTTCGCCTTGGGCAAAGAACCTTTTCGTTACCGCGCTGGCGGCGCCGGTTACGATTCTCTCTTCGCATACCTCGTCGCCGCACCAGACAAACCTCTTGTCACTGACCACCGCGTCGTTCTCTTTCTCGACGATTCGAGTTCGGCGATCCAGCCCATCGTAACTGAATTCGGCGCGACGACCGCCCGTCGTGATCGCAATCAACCTGTCCAGCGCGTCCCATTCAAAGCTCCTTGTTCCATCGCCGGTCAAATTTCCATTGGCGTCGTAGGTGAATGGCCGGGGGGCTCCTCCACGCTCCTGAGCGACGAGCTGG
>Ga0187894_10006203_pt1 | contig 11834 bp, 11 predicted proteins | sample GBC1701081metaG_FD_136650 | JGI IMG/M metagenome (GOLD analysis project Ga0187894, IMG submission 136650) | White microbial mat communities from a lava cave in the Kipuka Kanohina Cave System on the Island of Hawaii, USA - GBC170108-1 metaG ...
GCTCGGCATCTGCCTGTTCGCCGGCGAGGCCGAAGGCCGCATGGACCAGCTCCTCCAGGCCGCGCAGGCGCGCCGACTCGCTCCGCTCTACAACTTCATGAAGGACCTGCCCAGCCTCGAGGCGCAGCCGCTGCCCTCGCTGCCGCAACGCCAGCGTCGCCAGTACCTCGGCCATCTCGCCAGTTTCGACGCCGGCCGGGGCTGCCCGTTCACCTGCAGCTTCTGCACCATCATCAATGTGCAGGGACGCAAGTCGCGCTATCGTACCGCCGACGACGTCGAGAAGCTGATCCGCGCCGGCGCCGAGCACGGGGCCCGCAACTACTTCATCAGCGACGACAACTTCGCCCGCAACAAAAACTGGGAGCCGATCCTCGACCGCATCATCTCCCTGCGCGAGGAGCACGGCTTCAAGTTCCATCTCAACATCCAGGTCGACACCGTCTGCCACAAGATTCCGCGTTTCATCGAGAAAGCCGCCCGGGCCGGCTGCACGAAGGTGTTCATCGGCCTTGAGAACATCAACCCCGACAACCTCATGGGCGCCTCGAAGGGCCAGAACCAGATCACCGAGTACCGCGCCATGCTGCAGGAATGGCGTCGGCACAAGGTGCTCAGCTTTGCCGGCTACATTCTCGGGTTTCCGAACGACACCCCGGAGAGCATCGCGCGCGACATCGCCGTCATCCAACGCGAGCTGCCGATCGACATGCTCGAGTTCTTCATCCTCACCCCGTTGCCGGGTTCGCAGGACCATCGCGAGCTCACCCTCCAGGGCACGCCGATGGATGCCGACATGAACCGCTACGACAGCGAGCACGTCACCACGGCGCACCGCCACATGACCGCCGAGCAGTGGCACGCCGTGTACGCCGACGCCTGGCACCGCTACTACTCGCCCGCCCACGTCGAGACGCTGCTCAAGCGGGCCGCGGCCGGCGGCCCGAGCCCGCGCCGGGTGGCTGAGATGGTCTTCTACTTCTACGCCACCGCGGTCCACGAGGTCGTGCACCCGCTACAGGGTGGGATCTTCCGCCGCAAATCGCGCCGCCAGCGGCGCTTCGGGATGCCGCGCGAGAATCCGCTCGCCTTCGCGCTGCGCCGCCTGCGCGACGTCTCCTCGACCTATCTGCGGATGGCGATGCTGTTCTGGCGGATCGAGCGCGCGCGCCGGCGCATCACTGCCGATCCGCAGCGGGGTGCCTACTCCGATCTCGCCATCGCCCCGGTCGCCGACGCCCACGACGAGGAGCTCGACCTCTATCGGGCCACCGACGCCGCCCGCCAGTCCGTCGCCCGCGCCAGGGCGCGTCGCGATCGTGACCGCGTAGCAGCCCGTTGAAGAACAAGCGGTGTAGCGAGGTTTCAACGGGCTGCTAGCCTCCCTCTCGCGGGACGGCGAGGGTCGGCGGGAGGACGGCGGGATTGCGCCACAACCGCCCGGCCAAGGGGGTCTCGAGGTGCTGGCGCACGACCCGATCCAGGACCGAGTCGTCGAGGCCGCGTCGGACGTAGCTGTCCAGCCCGACCGAGACGCTCTCCATGCGGAGCCGAAGAGCGGGACGGTAGTGAGAAAATCAACCGCAGGTTGATAGGTGTTCAGTCCCTACAACCCGGGGCTGTTTGCACCGGCGGACCATTCATCGACGAAGACCGGCAGCGTATTGCTCAACTCGCCGAAATTCGGTTCCCACTGCGGTTCACCTACAGTTCCTCCCTCCTGCGCGTCGGATTCGGCGCGGGCGCGAGACTCTCCTTCAGCGCTCCCGCGCACTCCACCTCATGAGCGCCGCGTGCTCTTCAACAAGGCTGGCCGTTTGGGCAAATGTCGCAAGCCCATCCAGGCGAGTGCGGCTAGATGGCTGGCGACGGTCTCAGGGGACGGGCGCTTCTTGCTCTCTGTCCACCACTGTCCCACGAACGAGACCATGCCCACGAGCGCGTGACCATAGATGGGCGCCGCCTTCGCGTCGTAGCCGGCCTTGCGGAACTGCTGGGTGAAGATTTCCCCGACGCGTTCGGCGAGGTCATACATCAAAGCCGGCATTTCGCCGCTGCGTTTCGATTCGGGCACGTCGCGCAGCAACATGGCGAATCCATCGGGTCGCTCCTCGACATACGTCAAGAAGGCCAGCGCCGCCTGTTCCAACCGCTCGCGTGGCAGTCCGCTCGACATGGCCTCGACGATGCGGCTGACGATGTGCTCGACCTCGCGGTCGACGATCACCGCATACAACCCTTCCTTGCCGCCGAAGTGCTCGTAGACGATGGGCTTCGACACCTTGGCGCGGGCGGCGATCTCCTCCACCGACGTCGCTTCGTAACCGCGCTTGGCAAAGATCGAGCGCCCGACATCGATGAGTTGGGCGCGCCTTGCTGCCGCCGTGAGTCGACTCCCGCGTTCGCTTGGCATCTTGACAACGATATTACGCTCGCGTAGGTTACGCAACCGTAAGCTACGGCAACGTTGCCGTAGGTAAGGAGCCTGCAGATGATGACCGCATCCCCGCTCGATACCGTCTCCCCGCACTACGCGGCCTCCAAGCTCGCTGCGCTGGTCGACCGGTTCGCCTCACCGCTGCGCGCCTCGCATTACCTGGGACTCATCAACCCGCTGTGGGCGTCGCACAAGCTGCAGGCGCGCGTCGAACAGGTGTGGGACGAAACCGCCAACGCGCGAACGCTTACGTTGCGTCCGGGGCGAGGCTGGCGACGGCATCGGGCCGGGCAGCACGTCCGCGTCGGAATCTCGCGTGACGGCATGCACCACGTCCGCACGTACTCCATTTCGTCAGCTCCGGAGCGCGATGACGGCTGCATCACCATCACGGTAAAAGCCGCCGCTGCCGGCCGGGTTTCGCAGCATCTGGTGCGACACGTGAGGCGCGGCTCGTATCTGTCGATCGGCATGCCACAGGGGGATTTTACCCTGCCCGACGCCGCGCCGGTCCGCCCCCTCTTCATCACTGCTGGGAGCGGCATCACCCCGATCATGAGCATGCTCCGCAGTCATGCTCTGCGCGGCGACGTGCCGGATATCGTGCACCTCCACTACGCCCCACATTCGTACGACGTGATCTTCGGCGGCGAGCTCGAAGAGCTTGCGGCGCAACACTCGAGCTACGGGCTGACGCTGATGCACACCCGCATGCAGGGTGAGACCGAGTCGGTACGGCGGCATTTCAGCGCGGGCCAATTGTCTCGCGTGTGTCCCGATTGGCGCGAGCGCGACACCTACGCCTGTGGCCCGCAGAGCTTGCTCGCCGCGCTCGAGACGCATTGGCGCGATGCCGGCATCCCGCGCCGCTTGCACGTCGAGCGTTTCCACGCGCCGTGGGCAGAGGTGTCGCCCGACGGGGCTGGAGGACGGGTGCAGTTTGTGAAGAGTGGGCTCGCCGTCGATGACGACGGTCGGGGGAATTTGTTGCGCGTCGCGGAAGACGCGGGGCTGAACCCGCCGCACGGATGCCGCATGGGTATCTGTCACAGCTGCGATGCACGATTGATCTCCGGCTGCGTGCGCGATCTGCGCAACGGCAGCGTGGTCGATCAACCCGGAACCATGGTCCAGCTCTGCGTCAACGCCGCGGCAGGCAACGTCGAGCTGGATCTTTGATTCGAACGGAAGGAGGAGACATGTCGTTCCCAAAACACTTGAGTGATGCGGCGATCGAAGAGCTCGGCCGCGAGCTCGACGCTATCCGTGACGAGGTGATGGAGAGCCGCGGCGAGCGCGATCGGCGCTACATCGTGCGGCTGATCGCGATCCAACGCGGCTTGGCGCTCGGCGGGCGCATCGTCATCTTCGCCAGCCTCGCGTTCCTGCCCAAATGGGCTCACGCGCTCGCGGGCTGGACGTCGTTCCTCACGATCATCGGGCTCGGGACGCTGATGCTCGCATTGGCCAAGATTCTCGAGAACATGGAAATCGGCCACAACGTTCTGCACGCACAGTGGGACTGGATGCGCGACCCCGAGATACAGTCGGCGACGTGGGAATGGGACAGCGTCTGCCCATCCGATCAGTGGAAGCACTCGCACAACGTCATGCATCACACCTGGACCAACGTCATGGGCAAGGACCGCGACGTCGGCTATGGCATGCTGCGCGTTACCGAGCAGCAGAGATGGCACCCCGCGTATCTGCTGCAACCGCTCTCGGCGCTGGTGATGGCGGCGCTCTTCCAGTGGTTCATCGCGTTGCACGATCTGGAGATCAACCGGGTATTGGCTGGAAAGCGGCCCCCGGCGCAGCTTCGCGCGCAGCTCCGCGGCGTCGGAAGCAAAGCCGCGCGCCAGTCACTGAAGGACTACGTGCTCTGGCCAGCCCTCTGTGGTCCGTGGTTTCTCTACGTGCTCACGGCCAACGCGGTCGCCAACGTCATCCGCAATCTCTGGTCGTTCGTGATCATCTTCTGCGGCCACTTCCCCGCCGGGGTGCACTATTTCCGCGTCGATGAAATCGCCGGTGAAACCCGCGCGCAGTGGTACGTGCGCCAACTGCTGGGCTCATGCAACATCGACGGCGGTCGGCTCTTCCACGTGCTGTCCGGCAACCTGAGTCACCAGATCGAGCATCATCTGTTTCCCGACATGCCCAGCAACCGCTATCCCGAGGTCGCGCCGCGGGTGCGCTCGCTGTGCGCCCGCTACGGGCTACCGTACAATACCAACTCGCTGGGCCGGCAGTTCGGGTCGACCATAGCTAAGATTCTGCGACTGTCACTTCCCATAGGCGGTTCGGCGATCAGCGAAGGCGGGCAACGCACCCGCCCAGCCGCGGCGCAAATCGGGTAACGCTCGCCCGACGGAGATGTTCGCTGCGTATGCAGGGAGCATGAGAGATCATCGAGGACGCGGTGGTATGGCACCGCGTGGGATCGCGAGTCTGGCCGACGTCAATCATCTTTCCCCACCGGCGACAATTGGACTTCCCCATTGCCACTGGTTCGTAGGTCGTTGTTCTTCCTCGTTGAGTCTTCTGCTTGATACCTCTCGTGTCGTAGGGGGAGCACGGAGGGAGCCCGTAGGGCGACCGGAGTGCTCTCCCTACGGCGGCGTGCGCCGCCGCCGCGTTCACGACGTCGCCTCCGCGGTGGCGGATCGCGCGTCGCCAGTGCCGCGCCGACTGGCCTTGGCCTCCTCCTCGCGGATGCTCGGTCCCGCCATCTCCAGAATGATCGCGTGATGGACGAGGCGGTCGATCGCCGCCATCGTCGTCATCGGGTTTTTGAAGATCTGGTCCCACTGGGAGAAGACCAGGTTGCTGGTGATCATCACGCTGCGCCGCTCGTAGCGTTCCGAGAGGAAGGTGAAGAGGACCTCCATCTCCTCGCGATCCTGCTGCACGTAGCCGAGATCGTCGAGGATCACCGCGTCGTAGGCATCAAGACGTTTGAGCTCGCGGTCGAGGAGCAGGTCGCGTTTCGCCGCGAGCAGGCGCTGGACCAGCCGGTACGCAGGCGTGAAAAGCACGGCGTACCCCCTGTGGACGAGCTCGTGGCCGATCGCCGCCATCATGTGGGTCTTCCCGCGACCCGGCAGGCCAAACGCCAGGACGTTCTCGGCGCGGTGGATGAAGCCGCCTTCGCACAGGGCCGGTACTTGGCGACGGACCTTTGGAGGCAGCTTCTCGACCTTGAGCGATCCGATCGTCTTGTCCTCGGGCAAGCCCGAGCCCTTGCGGAGCCTCTCGATCCGCCGCTGGCGCCGTTCAGAGATCTCGAGCTCGACCAATCGTCCGAGGTACTCGACGTGCGGCCAGCCATCGCGTTCGGCCTGCTGTGCCAGCTCCTCGTGCGAGGCGACGAAGGAGGGGAGCTTGAGCGACCGGAGCAGCATCGCGAGGCTCCTCTCTGCTGGATCCTTGCGCTTCATGGGCAGGCTCCCGCGTCGCCGACGAGCAAGCTGTCGTAGCTCGTCAGGTCCACCGTCGGCACCTCCAGCGCCGGCACCTCGATCTTCTCCGGCGCGACGACTCGCTTCACGGCGTCGGCGACGGGGCACTCGCCGGCGTCCATCACCAGTTCCAGAGCTGTCTCGACTTCGCTCTCCATCGTGGACGCGGCCAGGTGCAGGATGCGCAGGTACTCGATGTCTGCCTTCCAGGCGTCCAGCCGCTCCGTCAGTGCGTCGTAGGCACGCCGAAACGTGAGTGACGGGAAGAGAACCTTGATGCGCACGCCCGAGCCACCGCACACGGGCGCGAGGACGGCGAGCTCTTCGGCGAGCTTCGCCTGCCGGAGACGATTCGCCGCCTCGATCTTCTCCCAGAGCCACCGCTCGTAGACCTCCTCGCTCTCGAAGTCCCGATTCCCGCGCAGCAGCAGGTGCTGCGCGAGACGGCGCTTGAGCACACCGTGGCTCGCTTCGATGTCTCCGTTCTGCTCTTTCTCGCCGACCCCGATCGTCCGCGGCTTCACGCCGAAGTGGCCCATCATCGCCAGGTACTCCTCGTTGAAGCCGCGCTTGCCCGTCCTCAGGTCGTGCGTTGCGGCCGTCGAGTTGTCGGTCTGGTGAAACTCCGGCACCCGGCCGAGCCGGAACAGTGTCGACTGCACACCTCGCCGCAGCGCCGCCATCGATTCCGAGTGGCACACCGTCGCCCACTCCCAGTTCGAGAACGGCAGCACACTGTGGCAGAGCTGGTGATCGAAGGACTCGCCGCAGATCGTCACCCCGAGCACCGTCGCGTGGGTGAAGTCGGTTTGGATCGCTTCGCCAGGGCGGTGCGCCTGCGGGAAGAAGATCTCGCGCTCCGGTCCCCGCTGCGCTCGCCACTCGCGGATGCGGCGTTGCAGAGTTCGCAGCTGCCCCGCCGTGTGCGCTTCGGGCTTGAGACCCGACAGGTGATCGAACAGCCTCGTCGCCTCAAGCTCCGGCGCCTCCTCCAGCATCTCCACCAATGTCGCCCAGTCCTCGGCGAATGGATCTTCCCGAGTCCGCCAGATGTGTGGCTTCCTCAGCTCTGACGGCAGCTTGCCCGTGCGCACGTATTTCCGCGCCGTCTTTCGATCCATCCCGGCTCGCATCGCCGCGAGCCCGATCCTGCCGTGCTTCTCAATCTCCTCCATCAATCTCCTCACCTGGGCGTCCGTCGTCTGCACTCCCCCTCCTCGACCACTCGGTCTCGGGGTCGTGCGCCGATCGACGGCTCGCCTCAACTGTGGGGAGGTCTAATTGTCGCCGATGGGGAGATGCAATTGTCGCTCAGCACGAGTCTCGTGTCCACGAAGTCGGACTCGTCATCGGCGCTGTTGACGCTGCTTCAACTCGTGCAAGCACGAGCGCACAGGTCAATTACTCTCGTTGCGGATCAAGATCTCGCGAAAGCGCCATATCTTTCCGTCTCGCAGCCGGAACTCATTGAAGAACTGCCGCCTGACAGGGATCTTCTCGTCGCCCAGCACCAGGTGGCCCCGCCCGTTGCATCTGACCAGAAAGGCGCAGGGGTGATCACTCTCGTACAGCTCGTTGTCATAGAAGCCCCAGTCGGGAAACAACTGGCTGCTGCTGGCCAGCCAGTCAGCGACCGGAACATCCTGGGAGACCAGACCGCTCGGCAGGTGGAATTCCATCTGCACGCGGCCGTCCGGTGAGAAGAGGGGCAGGCGGGTCTTGTCCCGTTCCTCGCCGCGGCACTCCAGAAAGGCCAGAACAGCCCTCCGATTCTCCTGCAGCGACTCGTGGGGACCCGCGGTGGGAAGCACGTCTCCCGCGTGGCGATCCTCACAGAAGTCCGCCACCACGCACAGCCACTGAATCTTCCCGCCATCCACTCGGAACTCGAGGGCATGGCGGCGTACATCACACCGCAGCGAATCATCCAGACCGACCCAGTGCGCTACCAGACCAACAACGAGGCGGTGCAGGTCGCCGGCGCCAGCAACTTCTTCGCCTACCCGACCACCGCCGGCACGGCCAACGACTGCGGCCCGCAGAACCGCGCTGACCTGCGTGGCGACCGCGAGCTCGGCTACCTGGCACAGCCGCTCTACGGTGTCTGGGCGTCGGCCCCATACCTGCACAACGGCTCGGTGCCGAACGTGTGGGAGGTGCTCAAGCCCGCCGACCGCAAGCCGCTGTGGCGGCGGAAGTCGAAGGCGGCGCGCTGGGATCAGGTCGGCCGCGTCGTCATGGGCTACGACACCAACATCTCCGCCTACGACACCGCCAAGCTCGGCTGGAAGTACGACGTCATCACTTGCAAGAAGCCGACGCTGCTCAACCCCTTCCCGTCGATGTACGTCGCCTGCGATCCCGACGACAACGCCATCACCGCCTGGTACAACCAGGTCCTGACCGGACTGTATAGCAACGTCATCCTCGCCTGGAACGTCCTCTTCCCGCCGACGTTCGGCAACAGCGACATCGAGGAACGGAAGATCTACAACGCCTATATGTACGGCCAGGGCAACGGCGGCCACGCATTCACCTCGGTGCTCACCGACAGCGAGCGCAACGCGATCATCGAGTACCTGAAGACGCTGTGAGGTGTTGGCCTTGGCGGGGGGAAGATACTGAGATCGCTGGTGGTGGACCAACGACTGAGCGCGCTCAGTTCACCACCGGTCGCTCGCAGACACCCTGCGGCGCCGGCCCAAATGCGGTCACCATTTTTCCAGCCACGGTCGCAGCACGACTTCGAAGGCCCAGGTCGATCGATGCTGCCGATGCAACTGCAGATAGATCTCGGCGATGCGGTCCGGGTCGGCCATATTATCGTCGACGCTCGTCCCTGCCAGTCGGTGCGCGCGTGTGCCGTCTTCCTGCGTCCAGCCGATCGCGGCATCGATCGGCACATTCGCGACGTGGATACCCTCCGGCATCAGTTCCCTGGCCATGCTCTGCGCGAGTCCCGACTTGGCCTGACATGCCATTGCGAAGGCACCGCTCAATGGGAAGCCCTTCAGCGCCGCGCTGGCGTTGGTGAAGATGATCGTTCCTTTTGCGCCGTTGGCATTGGGTTCGTTCTCGCGCATCAGCCGAGCCGCTTGCTGACCGACCAGAAACGCGCTGAACGCCGAGTTCCGCAACGTCTCGAGCGCCAGGCTCGGATCGGCTTCGATAATCCCTTTGCGAAAGATACCGAGCATACGACCGTCGATGTTGTGGACGACGAGGGTGGGAGCCCCGAGGTCTCGAACGAAACTCTGGAAGAGCCGCTCCACGGCCGCGGGCTCGCTTGCGTCGCACGCGTAGCGGCGCACGCCGTGCGTCTTCTCGAGATTCTGCAGGACCGGTTTGTCGGGATCCCTGGCTGCGATGGCGACACGCATGCCGCTGTCCGTGAATAGCCTGGCGCAGCTCGCGCTGATGCCGGGGCCACCCCCGACGATGAGGGCAAGGTCTCGTGAAGGCTGCGTGTCGCGTTTGGCGGATTGAGTCATGGCGCGTGGACCTCCGGGTTGCATTCCGTGCGTTGCTCGCTTGCTTCAGTGATTCCACCACGGACGATCGGAGAAGGCCCGCAGGTCGATCTCGTGCGTCCACGTGGATCGGTGTTGCTTTGCGAGGTGGACGTAGGTCTCCGCGATCTGCGTCGGCAGCATGAGCCCGTCGTGTTCGTTGCCTCGGGTTTCTCTCAGCTGTTGGAACCTTTCCGGTCCAAGCATCTTTCCCAACGTGTCGGGGGCATCCACGGCGCCGTCGATCACGATGTGGACAACATGAATTCCCTTCGACGCGAACTCCGCGTTGAGTGTCTGGCAGAGCATTCGCCGTCCACCCATGGCAGCCGCATGCGAATGTTGCCCCCCGTTCCCGCGCATCGCCGCCGTTGCCGAGGTCACGAGGAGCGTTCCTTTGCCGCGTGCTTCCATCAATGGGCACAGGACCGAGGCGAGGCGGAACAGACCGAACGTCCCCAGACGCCAGCCCGTCTCAAAGGCCTTGAGCGGCGTGTCCTTCAACGCCCTGTCGCCGATCTGGGCGCCCAGGTTGTAGACCGCGACTTCGATGGGGCCGACGTCGGCCTCGATGGCGGCAACGCGCGCCTCGATAGAGTCTGGCTCGACGGCGTTGAGGAGGAATCCCGTCGCCGAGCCCCCGTCGCTCTTGATCGCCTCCACCATCCTGTTCAATCCGGCCGCGTCGCTGCGCCGACACAGACAGGCGTGATAACCCTCTCGGGCGAAGCGTCGAGCGACAGTTCCACCAATGCCGGCACCGGCGCCGATCACCAGGCAAACGGGTTTCATGTTCGATCTCTCCTCGATCAAGCCCGGGCGCACTGCGGGTGTGGGCTCATGCGGAGGATGGCCCACTACCGCACTGCGCTACTGGGTTGAAATCATTTTCCCCACGGCCGCACGAACCCGCGGCGTACTCGTCGAGCTTCGCGTCGGGGCTCCAGCAGGTGCGCGTCGAACTGGGTCTTCGTGTAGGCGGGCTCGACGATCGAGACCCGAATCCCTCTCGTGCCTAGCTCGTGGTCGGATGCCGAAATGCTTCGATCGCGCGTTTGGTTGCGGAATAGAGCGCCGCATCACTTCTCTAACCGCGGCGGCAGCGGAGTCACCGTTGGTAGCCCCCGTGACCAGTGCTGTCTCGGGTGTCATCGAGATCTCCTCCTCTGCATTCAGCGTCCCTGGAAGCGCGCTTCACGCCGTTCGATGAACGACTGAATGCCTTCCTTGAAATCCTCAGTGGCGAAGACGGCTTTCTGGATCGACGGAATCGCCTCGATCGCTGGCCGCTCTCCCTGCTCGAGGTACGTCAGCGCGGCTCTCTTCGTTGCGCGCAGCCCGACGGGTGCGCACTTGCAGATCTGTCGCGCGATCTCCATCGCGCGCTCGCGGTGCTTCCCGTACGGATGCACCTCCTGCACGAACCCGATGCGCAGTGCTTCCTGCGCATCGAACTCGTCGCAGAGGAACAAGTGATACATCGCGTTGCCCCAACCCGTGCGGGTCAGGTAGCGGAAGTGCGCGCCGCCGAGCGGCGCGATCCCGCGCTTCGACTCGAGCTGACAGAAGCGCGCCGTGTCGGCCGCGATGACGATGTCGCCCGCCAGCATCATCTCGATCCCGATCGTGTAGGTGATGCCGTGCACCACGGAGATCACCGGCTTGGTGGTGCGTCGGTGGAGTGCGAAGGGGTCGACCTGATCCTCCGGGATCGGCTTCGCCGTAGCTGTGGGACCGAAGAACTTGGGCATGTCCAGGCCGGCGGTCGTGTGCTCGCCGGCCGGGTCCAGAACGGCGACCCAGAGGTCGTCGTCGTCTTCGAACGTCGTGAGGTGCACCGACAGCTGCGACATCAGCTCTGGCGTGATGGCGTTCTTCTTCGCGGTGTTGTCCAGCGAGATCACGCAGACGTGCTCCTCGGTCGTCATTCTCACTTCCGGCGTCTTCTGTTCCATAGCCATGGCAGTTGCTCCTCAGGCTCGTCGCTACGCGGCGGCGACGGCGTGCACTCGCGCCGCAGCCGCTTCGGCGGCGTCGGCTTCCGGGCCCACGACCGGCTCCAAGTGGACGGCGACGTTCTTGTGGTAGGGGGTCGCCGCGATCGGGTCGCAATCGTCGTGAGCGGTGATGAGGTTCAGGCGCGGGCCGTCGACGATGCGGCCGCCCTTGCCGTCGGGGTACGACTGGCCGTAGCCGTGCGGCAGAGCGACCAGGCTGCGTCGCATGGACGGGTCGCTCTCGACCCGGCACACGATGCGCCCGGTCCGCGTCGACACGGCCATCCAGCCGCCGTCGGTGCCGCCGAGTGCAGCGATGTCGTCGGGATGGATGCGGAGCGCCCCGTCCGGATCGCTCTTCCGCCAGGCCGGGGTGCGGAAGATCTGGTTCGCGTTGTGCATCCGTCGTTGGCCAGCGACCAGCGTGAAC
>Ga0187894_10006204_pt1 | contig 11833 bp, 11 predicted proteins | sample GBC1701081metaG_FD_136650 | JGI IMG/M metagenome (GOLD analysis project Ga0187894, IMG submission 136650) | White microbial mat communities from a lava cave in the Kipuka Kanohina Cave System on the Island of Hawaii, USA - GBC170108-1 metaG ...
TACCTTCTGCGTCCGTCTTGAGCACGAACGCTCCGCCCCCGGGAACCGATGTACTGTAGGCGCCCGGCGTAGTTTCAAAATTAGCGGAGCGATTTGCCGTTCCGGTGAGATAGACGCTGCCGTCGCCGCCCGTCGCCATGGCGATAATGCCTGCGCCCGGTATGCGGCGCACCTTGGCAAGGGCGTTGGAGGCATCCCACTTGACCAGCAACCCCGCCTCCGAACCCTGGCGCGATTCCTCGTCCGCGGAGAACGGCGGACCCAAGCTGCTGGACCGGCCCGCAGCCCAAGTCGAGCCGTCCGGCCCGGCCGCCACCGCGAAGAGCTGGTCCTGCCCGGCACCACCAAAAAAGGTCGAAAAATCCTGAGCGAATAGCGGAAAAGTCGCAAAAATTAGAAGTAAAAACAACAAGCTCCGCAAGTATACCAAGAGTCATTGACTGTGGCCCCAACCAATGGCTTCTTCAAAGCGAAAGCCGGTACCGCGGAGGCAGCGGACATCGCAGTACCCGCACCGGTTCGTGACGGCTGCTATCTACCCTCCAAATAGTAGCGGCACCGATTTCCCGGAGGTCGAAACTCGCGAACTAGCCATGCAGGCACAACCTGTTCCGCTCACTCCGCTGGAGTCTCCATCACTGGTCGGTATCAACCCAAGCCGTGGAAGCCAGCCTTTTGTTTTTACCTCAAGTGGCGGACACCACCTATGCGTGGACGGCGGATCTTAGGGCACTAACCGCCGCATTTGCAACGAACAGTTCGAAACGCACCTCTCAGGGGCATCAATAAATTCCATATTGAAAACACAGCGGGCTATGCGAAGGCTTATTCGTAGTCTTTTGATTTTCATTGGGGTTACCAACTCGAATCCACGCTGGAGTCTTAGCGCGACGGAAACGAACTGATGCGGACAACTTCGCCTGGTTGAATGCTGGAGAGAACTGCGAGACATTCTGGAATGGCTGGTAGCAGGTCCTGAATCCGGTTGGAATGAGCCCGAATGATTAGAACCGCGAGTCGCTTGGTGTTCAAATTCTGCTGGTGCGGGAGACTCTTGTCGAGCGTCATCAAGATGTCGAACAGCGGGTCGGCCACAACCAGTAACTCGCCGTTCTTCTTTCCCGACCATCCGCTCTCGGCGACGGTTCGGCACTCATGCCCAACTAAGTGTCCCGCCAAGTTTTCGTCGAGAAGAATCTTCATCGACGAGTAGTGAGGAGCAGCACCTTTGCTTCTTCGAGAGCGGCAATGGCGGCCTCACGACTGACCGAAGGGAAGTTGTCCAGGAACTCGGCCAGGCTGTCTCCCGCTTCCAAATAGTCGATCAAAGAATCGACTGGCACGCGTGTTCCGGCGAAACACGGAGTGCCGCCCATGATTTCGGGATCGCTGACGATGACGGAGCGAGGTGGCATGAGAGCCTCTCGAACTTCAGTCTAGCAGGAATGAAGATTCAAGCCCGTCTCCAGGGGCGTTTCATGTAATCTCGAAAGAACATCGAGATGAACCTACCTACCCCACTGAACATCTGCGTCATCGGAGCCGGAAACATGGGCTGCGTCTATGGCGGCAATCTGGCGCGCATCGGGCAGCGCGTTTCCTTCGTCGATGTATGGCCGGAGCACGTGGAGCGCATCCAATCATACGGCCTGGAACTCGAAGGCCTCACCGGCAATTTCACGATTCAAGCCCGCGCCGCCACCAGCGCCGAAGGCCTTCCCAAAGCCGACGTCGCGCTCATCTGCGTGAATACGTACTCCACACGGAACGCCGCGCACACGGCGCGCGAAGTCCTCACGCCCGAAGGCTGCGCCCTGACGCTCCAAAACGGCGTCGGCAATGTCGAAATCCTAAGCGAAGTCCTCGGACGCACCCGCGTCCTTGCCGGCCTCAGCTTTCAAAGCGGAGACCTCGCCGGCCCCGGCCGCATGCGTCACACCAACAACGGCCCCACCTATCTCGGTGAGCTCGACCGTTCGCGCTCCCTACGATTGCTGCATCTGGCTTCGCTCTTCGAAGCCGCGGGCATGAACCCCGAACTGACGGACGACATCAACACCACCATCTGGTCGAAGTTTGTCCACAACTGTGGCATCAACGCCATCTGCGCCATCACCGGCCTGCGTCCCGCCGACATCGCCACAGTCCCCGAACTCGACGAATTTCAGACCGGCATCATTCTCGAAACGCTAGCCCTCCTGAACGCCAAAGGCGTCGTCCTTCCGGACGCCGATCCGCTCGCCTACATCAAGGAGTACTGCTCCCACAAACACCATCGCCCCTCGATGCTCCAACACCTCGACCGCGGCCAGCGGACGGAAATTGACGCCCTCAACGGCTATGTCGCCGCCGAAAGTGCGCGGCTCGGTTTGCCTGCGCCCTGCAACGACGCCTTGACACGCCTCATGAAGGGCCGCGAGCGGCGCCCGTCCGTCTAACCTCGCCGTGTTAACGGATGGAAGATGGATTGCCCGCCATCCACCGAAATCACTTGCCCCGTGACATGCTTCGCCTCGTCCGACGCAAGCCATGCAATCAGGTCCGCATGATTTTCCGCCGTAGCCAACCGGCCGGACGGAATCATCGAAACGTAGTCCTCAATTTCAACGCCCCTCGACGCCGCGGTTTGCCGCAGCATCGCCGAATCCGTCATCCCCGGACAAACGCAATTCACCGTGATCCCGTGCGGAGCCATCTCCACCGCCAGGCAGCGCGAAAAGTGAATCGCCGCCGCCTTCGCCGCGCAGTAGGCAATCTGGTTCGTCCGTACAATCTGTCCCGCGATCGACGAAACCACGATCACGCTTCCCCGCCCCCGCGGAATCATCCGCCTCACCGCTTCCCGCGAACAGAGAAAGACCGCTTTCACGTCCACCGCGAACTCCCGGTCCCAGGCCTCTTCGCTGAATTCCTCCGCCGGCCCCGCATGAAACGTGCCCGCGTTGTTTACCAACACATCCAGCGGACCTAAGCCGGCTTCGATCTTCTCGATCATCGCCGCCACTTCGGAACTACGCGTCACATCCCCTGGCAATGCCGCCGCCCGATGTCCCCCGGCGCGCAACCCGGCCGCCGCCTCTTCCGCCATCGCCGCGTCGATGTCGTTAACAGCGACCGCGAAATCCCTCCGGCAAAGAGCCTCCGCGATCGCAAGCCCAATACCCCGCCCCGCACCGGTTACCAAAGCGGCCCTGTGTGGCAAGCCGGTCTATCCCGCCTTCACCAAATGCCGCTCTTCCATTTGCTGCTGATCGGCCGCGAAGCGGTTCCGGTATTCTCTCGGCGTAAGGTGTGTCAAACGGCGAAACACGAGACCGAAATAACTCTGATTGCAAAATCCCACTTCCTGACCGATCTCCGCCACCGACTTGTCCGTCGTCGTCAGCAGCCTCTGCGCCTTCACCACGCGAAACTGATTCAAATGCGCCACCAGCGGCTGCCCCGTCGCCTGTTTGAAAAACCTCATGAAGTGCGACTTGCTCATATTCACCGTCGCCGCCGCGTCATCCACCGTAATCGCATCCGGATAGAAGCGCTCAATGTATTCGAACAACGGCAGCAGCCGCTCCAGATTTCTCTGCTTGTGATGGAACGCCGGCCCCAACCCGCGGAACCGCGAATAGTAGTTCACCAGCAACACCAGGATCATCTTGATATAGGTGCGAACCGAAAGCCGCCCGCGCTGCGTTTGCGCCGGCAACTCGGCCTGCGCGCGCGCCATCAAATCGAAAACCTGCGCCGGAATCCCGCTCTTCGCCGGAACAATGTGCGGAAATTCCGACCCCTGCACCAGAAACGGCATCAGGTACTCGACATCGTCCCCCGTCGGATCGTGCGCCCGAATGAACTCCGGCAAAAAATAAAGAGCCACCGCCTTCACCTGCGACCGCGCTCCTAGAATCATCCGGTGCGGCAGCGCCCCTCCCATCACCAGCAGTCCGCCTTCCTTGAGCGGGAATTGCCGCTCGCCGATCTGGCACGTCACCTCGCCCGAATGCAAATACAGAACCTCCATGTAGTCGTGGAAATTCATCCGTATTTCCGCTTCCCGCCGCATCGTCAGAAAGCGCACATCAATGGGAAAGGCGGCATCGAAGGGCCACTCATGCAAACCCGCCGCGTTGATTTGCGGCTCTATGATCGAGTACGCGTCTTCCCAATGAAATTTACGAACTGGACGCACAGTGTCCCCTTGCCGCCCGAGCCTATCTCGCCGATGCGAAGGAATCTATAAAACGAGGACTCGAAATTATCACAAAACTATCACTGATCGTATTGTGAGAAACTTTCCTCGGTTTCTTTGAGAAACCGGCGCTCCCACGCCGGTACAATCGTCCCGATGCAACGCGTCCCCCAATGGACACGCTTCGAACTTACTTTCGAAGGCCCGCCAGGCCTCGATAATCCCCTCACCGGAGCGGCTTTTCCCGCTATCTTCGAATCTCCGGATCGCACCGTCCAAACACGCTCCGCATTTTGGGATGGCGGCCGCACCTGGCGCGTGCGCTTTCAACCCCACCAATTGGGCGAATGGTCCTACCGCATCGAAGGCGGGCCCTCCGGCGAATTTCTCTGCACTTCCTACTCCGGCGAAAACCCGCTCTACCGTCATGGCGCCATCCGCGTTGCCAGCGGCGGCGCGTTCTTCCAGCACGCCGATGGCGCCCCTTTCTTCTGGCACGGCGACACGGTCTGGAACGGTCCCCTCAAAGCAACCCTTCCCGACTGGTCCCACTTCCTCGCCGACCGCGCCGCCAAAGGCTTCAACGTCATCCAATTCGTCCCCACCCAATGGGTGGCCGCCGCCGGTAATGCCGATCTGCGTCACGCCTACATTCCCGGCGAAGAGCTGCGCATCGATCCCGCTTTCTTCCAATGGCTCGATCGTCGCGTCGACCTCATCAACAGCTTCGGCATGGTCGCCTGCCCCGCCATGATCTGGTCCGCGCCCTCCAAGCCGTGGGCGCTCCAGATGAATCCCGGCACATCCCTCCCGGAAGATCAAATCGGCGCCCTCGCTTACTACTTGGTCGCTCGCTACGGCGCCCACCACGTCGCCTGGATGCTCGCGGGCGACGGAGATTACCGGGGCGAATTGGCTGACCGCTGGCAAAGAATCGGCCGCCGCGTATTCGAAGGCAACTCCCACCCGGTCACCATGCATCCCATGGGCTCCATCTGGGTGGGCGATGAATTTTTGGCTGAGCCCTGGTACCACTTCCACGGCTATCAAAGCAGCCACTGGGACAACGATGAATCGTGGCGCTGGATTTCCCATGGCCCGCCCAGCGAGAAATGGAAAACCGGCCCGCACCCCATCGTCAATCTCGAACCCTGCTACGAAGCCCACCTCGACATGACCGATCGCGAGCGCCCCAACCGCCGTGCCTTCGATGCGCTGGACATCCGCCGCGCCGCTTACTGGAGCCTCCTCGCCTCGCCCACCGCCGGCGTGACGTACGGCGCGGCCGGCGTCTGGAGCTGGGAAACCACGGCTCAGCCGCCGATGAACCACGTGTTAACCGGCATCGCGCCGCTTTGGTCCGAAGCCATGCATCTTCCCGGTTCAACCAGCATGAAAGTGCTCAACGATATCTTCCGCTCCATTCCCTGGTGGACTCTCCGCCCCGCTCCCGAACTCATCCTTCGCCAACCCGCCTCCGCCAAGGCGTACATTGCCGCCGCAAAATCCGAGACCGGCCTCTCTCTCATCTATTCCCCACAACCCGCGCTCATCGAACTGGCAAGCAACGTAAGAGCCGGCGAATGGATCGATCCGTCCACCGGCTCCCGGCAACCGGCGCAGTTCCCCTTCCAAACACCCGGCGACGGCGATTGGGTCCTTCTCCTCCAATGACAAAGCTCCTCGCCGCGCTGCTCCTCGTTTGCCTCTCCGCGTGCAACTCCGCCAACGACGGCAAGACCCGCCTTCGCATGCTGACCCTCCTCATCAGCCCCGCGCGCGACCACATGAACAACCTCCTGCGCCAGTTCGCACAGGAGAACCCCGGTATCGAAGTCGTTCAGGAAACCGCGCCCGGCCGCGGGCCGCTTCTCATGGAGCGCCTCCGCACCCAGATGGTCACCGGTAATCCGCCCGATATGTTCTGGCTCGCATCCGGCGAAATCGCCCGCCCGTTCATCGACGCCGGCTTCGTTGCTCCTCTCGATCCCTACTACGCCAACTACGGGTGGGAAAAAGTCCTCATCCCCTGGGCGGCGCAGCGTATCAAGTACAAAAACCAATGGTGGGGCGTTCCGCGTTCCACACGCGGAATGGGCTTCTGGTATCGCACCGATCTCTTTCGCAATCACAACCTCACCGAACCCAAAACCTACGCCGAACTGGAACAAGTCTGCGAAACCCTCCAGCAGGCCAACATCTATTGCCTGTCCATGGGCGGCAAATTCGGATGGAACACCATGCGCCTGGTCGACTATCTGCTCGAAGTCTCCGCCGGCCCGGAACTTCATGACCGCCTCAATCGCCTCGAAGCCCCCTGGGACTCGCCCGAAGTCGTCCGCGCCTACACGCTCCTCAAGCGATGGGTGGACCGCAAATGGATTCTGCCCGGTTTCCTAAGCCTCGCCCCCGACGACGCCCGCCTTCCCTGGTACCGCGGCGACGCCGCCATGGTTCTCGAAGGCGACTGGATGGAAGCCGCCATCCGCACCGACGAACAGGACATCTCCAAATTCGACTTCTTCCTCGGCCCCACCGATCACCAACCGCAACGCTTTTCCGCCTTCCCCGAACAAATCATGGTGGCGGCCTCTTCCAAAAAGCGCGACGCCGCCGCCAAATTCCTCAACTGGTACATCCAGCCTCGCGTTCAGCAAAAATATTTCACGCTGCTCGAAGGTCCCACCGCGACCAAAGGCGTTCTCCCCGAGCCCGCTCAATGGCCCCGCCTCTACAAATGGCGCGTCGTGCTGGCGCGCGATAGCATCTTCTTTCCCACCGACCAGGTGTTCGTCAACCAGCTCATGGATTCCTGGTTCCAGGTGCAAGACAGCGTAGTCGCCGGACGTACGGCTCCCGAAGAAGCCGCGCGCGCCCTCGAACGCTACGCCACCGGCTGGAAAGCCCGCCGGGGACGGAAATAAGTAATGCCAAAACGCTTCACGCCCTGGCTCTTTCTCGCCCCGGCCCTCTTCGTCTACGGGCTCTTCCTGCTCTATCCGATGATGGCTTCGCTCGCGATCAGCTTCACCAACTGGGACGGCATCGCGCAGCATCGCGACTTCATCGGCTTGGCGAACTACCGTTACATCCTGTTCGAAGATCCGCAGTCTTTCCGCGCCGTAAAGAACAACGTTGTCTGGACGCTGGTCACCGTATGCATCCCCGCCGCCTGGGGTCTGATCCTGGCCAGCATCCTGAATTCCTCCATCCCCAACCGCACCGTCTTTCGAGCGATCTTCTATAGCCCCAGCGTCCTGCCCCTGGTTGCTGTCGCTCTCATCTGGGCGTGGATCTACAATCCGCAATTCGGCATCCTGAACGTAACCCTGCGCGCCCTTGGCCTCGACTCCTGGACGCGCGGCTGGCTCTCCGGCTTCAACACCGCGCTTCCGGCCACGCTCGTTACCGCCATCTGGCAAGGCTCGGGCTTTCCCATGCTGCTCTATCTCGCCGGCTTACAGGGAATTCCCAAGGAGCAATACGAAGCCGCCCGGCTCGATGGCGCGGGCGCCGTGCGTACCTTCTTTCACATCACCCTCCCCTGGCTTCGCGAAACGCACATCGTCGTCCTCTCGCTCGCCGCCATGCAATCCCTGCGCGCCTTCGACCTCATCTACACCATGACCTACGGCGGCCCCGGCCGCTCCACCCACGTCCTCAGCACTTGGATGTACTTCAACCTTTTTCAATACCGCCAGGCCGGGCTTGGCTCGGCGATCGCCTGGATCATCGTCGTCGTCTCCGTGCTCGTCACGGTTCCTTACATCCGCATGGTCGCCCGCGGGAGAACACGTTGAAACGCCTCTCCCCCCGCTATCTGCTGCTGATCCTGATCGCCGCCATTTGGTTGGTTCCCTTCGCCTTCGTCGTGCTCACGGCTCTTCGCGCCCAGCGCGACCTCATTGCAGGCGGCGTGTTCTCCTTAAGCGGCGGCCTTCGCCTCGACAACTTCGCCACCGCCTGGAACATCGGGCGCTTCGGCGATCTCTTCCGCAACAGCACGCTCCTCATTCTGGTGAAGGTGCCTCTCGGTCTCCTCATCTCATCGCTTGCCGCCTACGCCCTGGCAACCATGCGATTCCGTTTCAACTGGCTCGTCCTGGGAATCCTCCTCATGGGCCTCGCCGTCCCCGTCCACGTAACCCTCCTCCCGCTGGCCACGCTTCTGCGCGACCTCGGCATGAACGACAATCTTTTCAGCCTCGTCCCGCCCTATGTGGCGCTAGGGATTCCCTTTCAAACGCTCGTCTTCGCCGGCTTCTTCCGGGCCATGCCGCGTGAACTCTTTGAAGCGGCCGATCTCGACGGCTGCTCCGAATTCTCAAAATACTGGCGCATCGCCATGCCCCTGGCCCGCCCGGCATGGCTCACGCTGGCCATCATCGACATCGTCGGCGCCTGGAATGAACTGCTCGTGGCTCTAGTCCTGATCGGTTCCGAAAAATGGCAAACCGTTCCCCTCGGCCTGCTCCAATTCCAGGGCCAGTTCGCTTCCCGCTATACCATCGTCATGGCCGCGATTCTCATCGCCATCGCCCCCGTCATGGCCATTTACATCTTTTTCCAAAAATATCTCTCGACGGAAATGACTTCGGGAGCGTTGAAGGAGTAACGGTGGTACGCGAACCGGGGGCGGGTCAAAGCGTTCCAGTGATACGCGTAACCAACTTGCATGCGCGGTCTTGCATAGTCTGTACCGTCTGACAAAGCACTATTTGGATCGTCGATCTCTTCGACACGAGCCCGCCAGAGTGTAGTATGTCACCCGGATCCTTTTAGTTATCACCAGTAGTGCTTTGAACTGCTGTAGTTGGGAACTTCTTTTGGACTGCGCTCCGAACGAGTTCTAAGCGCTCCTCGGGTGTGCAGAGTTCAAACAATCGCTGTACGTCCTTGCGGCTGGTAATCTTCAGAACGTAGTCCAAAACGTCATTCGCCGCAGATTGTTTGGCGGCTAGTTCCTTCGCCTCCAACTCCTGCATGATGAGGTCCCAGTCCTTCTTGTAGTCGCCGGAGCTTCCCATGCCGAGATCATACCAGAGCGTTGTGCGTCAAATAAGTTGTTGCCACATAGTTCGTAAGCATAAGAGCCTTCGCCCCAAAACTCAATTGCATTCCTTACTCTTCGAGCCGCTCGCACTGTCACCGATCTCGACACACGCCTTCGTGGGGCGCACCTTCGGAGCCCTCAAGGAGTAACGGTAGCATCTACGGCACAGGTGTAGGAAGCTGCGCGCGAACCCAGGGGAGGACCCCTCTTCTCCGGATCGTGCGCCGGTATAACCGATCCCCCGCCGTGACATAAAGCGTCTGCAAGCCTGCGCCGCCGAAGACGATTTTCGAAGGCTGCGCTCCGGGCGGTGCGTCCAGAATGGCGTTCAAGCGCCCGTTCGCATCGAGAATCTGGATTCCAACGATGGTGGCCACGTAAAGAAATCCCTGATCGTCCATTGCCATTCCATTTGCGCCGGTCACGGAGGACTCATCCGGCGTCTCCAGGCGAAAGTACGGCTGCGGCTGCATCAGCGACCCGTCGCTCCGTATAGGAAAGGAGCGAATCCATCTCGACTGCGAGTCCGACACCAGCAGGCGGGAGTGATCGGCGGACACAAGCGTCGAAGTGCCCGGTTGTTTGTATTCGGGAACTTTGTGTTTTGGCGCCGTGGATTCCGAAATCTTCGCGTCCGCGTCAACGCGGAACTCCTTGCGCTTACGCCCATCCCGGAAATAGACCGCCCCATTTTCGTCGATCGAAAGCCCGCCCTCGAATTGGTGGCCCCGGCTTACCAGTTGCCAACTTTGGTCCGGGTCCACGATCTGGGTGACAAAGTGCCGTTGTCCCGCCGGTTTATGATTCTTGATCGGCTGAGGATAGTCGCGCCATAGCCAACGCATCGCCTCCGGCAAAATTGTCGCTCCATGACGGATCGAATGCGTGCCTTCGCCGATGGCGAACTTGACATCGTATCCGGCGTAGCCAAGAGCGGATGCCATTGTGGCGTTCGCCAGGTACCAGTCGCCCGCGTAGATGTTCTGGTCGTTGCGCCCGTGCTGCATGAAAATCCGCAGCGGCTTTGGCTCCGTCTTGCGAATGAGCTCGGGATAATGAGAGGCGCCGCGCAGAGCCGCGAAACTTCCCACCCAGCTCACGACTCGCCGGAATGCGTCGGGCCGGTTCCAGGCCGCCGTAAAAGCGCACACCGCGCTGGAACTATGTCCGGCCAGTCCGCGCGCATTCGGGTCGGAGGAGATGTTGTATTTACGCGAGACCTCGGGGAGGATTTCCTCGATAAGAAACCGCGCGTACCGATCGCTCAAGCTGTCGTACTCCAAGCTTCGATTGAATTGCGGCACCTGCCCGGCAACGCCCGCGGGGATGACACCCGGATCGATGAAAATGGCGATCATCGGCGGGATCGCGCGTTGGTGAATGAGGTTGTCCAGAACAATGAGTGCCCGCTCCGCGCTCTCATCGCCCATGATGTAGGAACCGTCCTGAAAGATCATCAACGGCGCCGGAGTATCCGGGCGATATTGGACCGGCACATAAACCCGGTATTTTCTCGTCGTCCCCGGAAAGATCTTGCTGGTCGACCAGACGAACTCGGTGACTTCGCCTCGCGGTACACCCGGCTGCCGTTGCGAATCGGGACCGAACTCATAGTCATCCGCCGCAAAAAGCACCGGGGCCGCGCAGAGCAGAAGGCTAAATGAGCGCAACATAGAAAATCCCCGCATGTGTTGGAGCAAGAATATACACTGCGGCTGGCATCCGCTACCAGAATGAAATGCGCGTTTGCAAGAATCCTATCCTTCCCGGCTGAGCTTGAACCGGATTCACAAACACAAATCGGAAAAATTGGTCGCGTTGACGGCCACTTGAGAGCCCGCCGATTCGCAGTCCGTAACTCCGCCAGTTATGCTCAGCCTAGGATGACGCGCGCCTACCCATCAAGATCGTTTCTTTTCGAAACTCATCCGGGACCCGGAAGTTTTTCAAAAAACGAAAATTACGAAACAAAGCCGTTAACCTTATGATTCCAAAAGCCAGCGTCTGCAAAACAAAGCCGATATTCTCTCTTTATTCGCCCCTCCTATAGCTGCTTCTGCAGCTTCGCCCACGTATCTCGCAACTCCACGGTGCGGTTGAAAACCAGCCTTTCGCCGCTCGCGGGCTTGTCCGCGCAGAAATACCCAAGGCGCTCGAACTGATAACGGTCGCCCGGGTGCGCGGTCTTGAGGGAGGGCTCCGCCTTCGCTTGCACCACCTCGAGCGACGCCGGGTTCAAGTACACCAGGAAGTCCTGACCTTCGGGCGACTCGTTCGGGTCCTCCACCGTGAATAACCTGTCGTAGAGCCGGACTTCGATGGGAATCGCCTCCGCCGCCGAAACCCAGTGAATCGTCGACTTCACCTTCCTCGTTTGCTGGCCGCTTCGCGTTTCCGGATCGTAAGTGCAGCGGAGTTCCACGACCTCACCGGTCGCGGGATCCTTTACCGCCTCGTTGCACTTAATGATGTAGCCGTAGCGCAAGCGGACTTCGGTTCCGGGCGACAGCCGGTGGTAACCCTTCGGCGGCACTTCGCGAAAATCGTCCTGCTCGATCCAGATCTCGCGGCCGAAGGGAACCGATCGCGTGCCGGCA
>Ga0187894_10006205_pt1 | contig 11831 bp, 11 predicted proteins | sample GBC1701081metaG_FD_136650 | JGI IMG/M metagenome (GOLD analysis project Ga0187894, IMG submission 136650) | White microbial mat communities from a lava cave in the Kipuka Kanohina Cave System on the Island of Hawaii, USA - GBC170108-1 metaG ...
GCCGAGCAGATTCGCGCGCTTGCAATTCATCTCACCGGGAAACAGCCGGGGCCTCCGATTGAAGCGAACCTGGGAGCGAACCGTTGCGCGGGCGCTCCCCCGCCGATCAACTTGAAAGGGCCGCAATGGAACGGCTGGGGCTTCGATCTGGACAACTCCCGCTTCCAGCCGAAGCCGGGGATCAAAGCAGATGACGTCCCGAAGTTGAAGGTCAAATGGGCCTGGGCGCATCCGGGGCCGATGGCCACGGGGCAACCGACGATCATCGGCGACCGCCTCTATCTGACCATCGAAGCCGGAATGGTTGTTTGCCTGAACGCGCAAACTGGTTGTACCTATTGGGCGATGCAGCCGGGCGCGGCGGTGCGCGCCGCCGTCAGCGTCGGCCCGCTGCCCCCGGGAAGCAAGGCCAAATTCGCGGTCTATTTCGGCGATGAGAAATCGAATGTCCAGGCTTTGGACGCCGCGACCGGCAAGCTGTTTTGGAAGACGAAGGTCGAAGATCATTTTCTCGCCCGCATCACTGGCGCTCCCGCGCTCTATCGCAATCGGATTTACGTGCCGGTCTCTTCGTTTGAAGAGACCGCCGGACGCGACGCCAAATATGAATGCTGCACCTTCCGCGGCAGCCTTCTTGCGCTCGACGCTTACACCGGAAAGATCCTCTGGAAGAGTTTCACGGTCCAGCAGGAGGCGAAACCATTCAAGAAGAATTCCGTCGGGACGCAGATGTACGGTCCCGCGGGCGGCGCGATCTGGTCGGCCCCGACGCTCGATCTGAAGCGCAAGTTGATCTACGTCGGTACCGGCAATTCCTACACTGACATTGACACCGAACATACTGACGCGATCGTGGCGTTCGAGATGGAGACGGGCAAGATCAAATGGGTGAACCAGGTCACCGCCAAAGACAACTTCCTGGTGGCTTGCCGTCAGCCGGGCGTTGGCAATTGCCCCGAAAAAGGAGGGCCTGATCACGACTTTGGCAGCTCGCCGGTTTTGCGCACATTGCCGAATGGAAAGCAGATACTCCTGGGCGGCCAGAAATCGGGTGTGATGTGGGCGTTCGATCCGGACAACAACGGCAAAGCGCTGTGGCAAATCAAAGTAGGTAACGGCGGCGCGCTCGGCGGCATTGAGTGGGGCTTCGCAGCCGATGCGGAGAACGTGTACATCCCGGTCGCCGATCCTGGCGGAGGAGCGGCGCGCAAACCCGGACTGACCGCGGTGAAGATCGCGACGGGAGAACAACTCTGGCACGTCCCCGCGCCTCGCCCGATATGCAGTTGGGGAACGACGCGCTGCAACAACTCGCAATCGGCCGCGGCGACGGTCATTCCGGGTGTCGTCTTTTCCGGCGCGGCGGATGGACATCTGCGCGCTTATTCCACCAAAGACGGCGCGATCATCTGGGACGTCGACACTGCTCAACCCATCAACACAGTCAACGCCGGCCAGGCGAAGGGCGGCACGCTGGACGGCGGCGGGCCGACCGTGGCCAATGGTGTCCTCTACACAAATTCCGGCTATGGCCGCCTCATCGGCTATCCGGGCAATCTGTTGCTGGCTTTTACGGTGGACGGAAAATGACAAATGGAAAATCTCCTGGCGCTCTGTTATGAAAACAATCTGGCTCTTACTCACGATCATTGCTTTCGGATTCATTTCTCTATCCTGCAAAAGCGGCTCTTCTGTTCCCACACGGAAACCCGCCGTTACCGTCTATATCACTAACGAAGCCTCCGGCGATCTGAGCGTAATTGACGCCGCCAACAACGAGGTGATCGGCGTCGTGCCGCTGGGCAAACGTCCGAGGGGCGTTCACATCACGCCCGACCGCAAGAGCCTCTTTGTCGCCTTGAGCGGTTCTCCCATCGCTCCTCCCGGCGTTGATGAAGACACGCTGCCGCCCCCTGATAAAAAGGCCGACGGCATCGGGATCGTGGATGTAGATCGGAACGTGTTTCTCAGACTCATGCCCGTCGGCTCAGACCCCGAAGAATTCGCGATCAGCCCCGACGGCGGCAAACTTTACGTCGCCAATGAGGATGTCGGGTTGGCCAGTGTGGTCGAAGTCTCGACCGGCCAGATCATCAAATCGTTGCCGGTAGGCAAGGAACCTGAAGGCGTGGGGATCAGCCCGGATGGGCGTATGATCTATGTGACTTCGGAAAACGACAGCGCCGTGTCGGTGATCGAGACCAACAACAATACCCTTCTGACCAGCTTCAAAGTCGGACGCCGTCCGCGCGCGGCCGCATTTTTGCCGGATGGCTCACGCGCTTATGTGACGGCTGAAAACGATGGCGCGGTGGCGGTGATTGATACGGCGAAGCACGCCGTCTTGCGAACGATTCGTTTTGAAGGAGAAGGCGCAAAACCGATGGGCATTGCTGTCGCCCCGGATGGCAAGCGGATTTACGTCACTACGGGGCGTTTCGGCAAAGTCTTCGCCATTGACACCTCGACCGATCAAGTCGCCGGTTCGGTTGACGTGGGCGGCCGGCCGTGGGGAATTGCGATCACGCCGGACGGAAAAACACTTTACACCGCCAATGGCCCTTCAAATGACGTTTCGGTCGTGGACGTCGCTACGCTTCGAGTAACCGCCAAAATCAAGGTTGGCGACCGTCCCTGGGGCGTCGCGATTCTATCCAGGTAGCCTATATGAAAAACAAATCGCTCCTCCGATACGCTCTTCTCGCATTGTCGTTATTGCCCGCAACGGTTTCGTTGGCGAACCAGCCAAAAGAGATTCCACTTTGGCCTGGCGCTGCGCCTGGTTCCGAAGGCAAGGCCGGGTCAGAGGCCGTGCGTGTGACCGAGAGCGGCGAGCGCGTCGTGTCGAACGTTCATCAGCCTTCGCTCACACCCTATCTGCCGCCGAAAGAGAAGGCCACAGGCGCCGCAGTCATCATCGCGCCGGGCGGCGGACATCGTGAACTGTGGGCTGACCACGAAGGCCACAATATCGCCCGATGGCTTAGCGCGCGCGGCGTCGCCGCCTTCGTACTCAAATACCGCCTGGCGCGTGAAGCCAACTCGACATACACCGTGGACGATCACGCGCTGGCCGATACGCGACGCGCCATCCGCCTCGCGCGGAGCCGCGCGCCGGAGTGGAACATCAATACATCGCGCGTCGGGGTGATGGGGTTTTCGGCTGGCGGAGAGTTGGCGGCGCTCGCCAGCATGAGCTTCGACGGCGGTAACAAAGAGGCCGCCGACGCAATCGAGCGCGAGAGTTCCAGGCCTGACTTTCAGGCGTTGATTTATCCGGGCAGTTCCCGGCGTTTCGCTCCGACCAAAGACTCGCCGCCTGTCTTCATCGTCTGCGGCTATGGCGACCGCCCCGACATCTCGCAAGGGATGGCCGAAGTCTATTTGAAGTTCAAGCAGGTGGGCGTTCCGGCGGAGTTACACATTTACGCAAGCGCCGGCCACGGCTTCGGCGTGCGCGACAACAATACCAAGGCCGTCGGCAAGTGGCCCGCGCGATTTGAGGAGTGGTTGGGCGATCTGGGCTTTTTGCAAAAGCCGTGAGATGTTTGTCACCTGTGTTAAAATAGTTCACGACGCCAACAAGGAGATTGCAACAATGAACGAGCAACAATCAGACGCCCCGATCAATAATCCCGTCGTGACAGGCACGATCAAGTGGCCGACCATAAAAAATACGCGCCTGACGCTCTTCGACTTGACGAATCAGCTCAAAGAGGGATTGCCTCCGCATTTCGTCGCCAACTGGTATCACCTGACAACCGCCGAGATGGATGAAATCATGCGCTTTTTGAAAGAGCACGAAGTCGAAATCGAACAGGCTTACGCTGAAGCCAACGCTTATGCCGAAGAACAGCGGCGGTACTGGACAGAGCGCAATCGGCACTTGTTTGAACGCGATATCAGTAAGTTCCCACCGCCACCCGGCTCCGACCCGCGCATTTTCGCAGCTTGGGAAAAACTGGTCGCAATTAGACAAGCAGAGGCGCAGGCAAAGAACGGCCAGAATGAAAATTCTCGTTGACCACAACATCGGACGGAATTAAATGGAACTCTTCAACGCGATCATCGGATCCACCTTCGCCGCCCGGCGCGCCGGAATATAGCTGGCCAATGAAGCGATGGCTCCCAATAGCAGCGGAGTGACAGCGAACGTGAAGAGGTCCCTGGCGCCGACGCCGAAAAGCAAACTCGACAAAACCCGCGTGAAAGCGAAAGCCCCGATCAGCCCAACGACTACGCCCAACGAAGCCAGGATCAACGCTTGACGAATGACCAGCCGCAGGATGGCGCCCGGATGCGCTCCGAGCGCCATGCGAACGCCGATTTCGTGAGTCCGTTGATTGACCGAATAGGCCATCACACCATAGACGCCGATTGCGGCCAGGACCAACGCGATGACTGCGAACACGCCCAGCAGCGACATCGAGAATCGTTGTCGCGCCAGCGAGCCGTATAACCGTTGATCCATCGAGCTGACATCATAAACGGGCATTTCAGGGTCAACGGCCTGAATCTCTTTGACGATCGCTGGCGTCATCGGAACCGGGTCGGATGTTGTGCGGATGACCAGGTACATGTTTCTCGCGATCACTTGTTCCGCCGGGTAGTAAACAGCAATGGGCGGTTCCTTTTCGGCGCTGTATTCTTTGGCGTCGCTGATCACGCCGACGACCGTTCGCCACGCGCCTGACTTCCCACGTTGCAACCGCTTGCCAATCGGATGCTGATTCGGCCAGAAGCGCTCGGCCAACACATCGTTGACGATGGCGGTCTCCTGCGCGCCCTTGACGTCCTGCTCAGTGAAATACCTCCCCTGTTTTAGCGGGATGCGCATCACGTCGAAATACCCTGGGTTGATTATGCGCACGTTGGAAATGATCGTGTCATGCGTTGTCGGCGGCGTATAACCTTCAATGGTGATCGGCTCCCAGGCGAACGCCACCGCGCTCATTGGCAACGAATAACTCGCGCCCACGGATTCGACGCCTGGCGCCCGCTTCAGTCTTTCACCGACTTGCCGGAAAAAACCGACGACGGATTCCGGCGTGGCGTATTTGGCGGCGGGCAGCGACAAACGCATGGCGTGAACGTTGCGCGAATCGAATCCCGGATGGGCGTTGACGACGCGTTGATAGCTGCGAATCAGCAACCCCGCGCAAATCAGAACAATCAACGACAGCGCGACCTCGAATACCACCAGCAGCTTTCGCGTCAGATGATGACCGCCTCCGGCGCCCGCGCCGCGCCCGCCTTCTTTGAGCGTCTCATTCAGGTCAACCCGTGAAGCCCGAAGCGCCGGCGCCAATCCGAAAACGATTCCGGTCAACAGCGAAACGAAGAAGGTAAACATCACCACGCCGCCATCCAAAAGGCCGGAGGGACCCACTTCGTTCAGTCGCGGAATGTTTTCAGGGCCAAACCTTCGCAACGCCGCAACAGCCCACGACGCAATGAATATTCCCAGCAGGCCACCTATCAACGCTAGCAGCGCGCTCTCGGTCAGCAGTTGGCGGATGATGCGACCCCGGCTGGCGCCGACCGCCGCGCGGATCGCGATCTCCTTCCGCCGGACTGTGGCGCGGGACAGCAGCAGGTTGGCCACGTTGGCGCAAGCGATCAGCAGCACAAGGCCGACCGTGCCAAGCAGCACATACAGTGTCAGGTCAATGGCGCCGACGACCTGTTTGAGCAACGGCACGACGCTGATGGTGAGACCACCGTGCGGCGGATAATTCTCCGGGTATTGCCGCTTCATCCGGCCGGCGATCAAATCCATATCCGCCTGGGCCTGAGTGAGAGACACTCCTGGCTTCAACCTGGCGAAGATATTGAAGTCTTCGTTCCCGCGATTTGTTCGAGCGGTTTCAGCCATGGGCAGAGGCAGAAACAAATCGGCCTTCTCAATCGCATTGACGGTAAGCATGACTTCCTTGGTCAATGAGAATCCCGGCGGCGTCACTCCAACGATCTCGAAGCTGTTCCCACTCAGAATCAGCTTCTTCCCGATCACCGCGGGATCGCCGCCGAAACGGCGCTGCCAAAATCCGTGACTCAAAATCACTGTCGTGGCCTTCCCCGGCGCGTCTTCTTCCGGCAAGAGGACACGTCCGAGCATCGCTTTCACGCCTAAAAGTGGAAAGAGCGAAGAGGAGACACGCGCCCCATCAACGTGCTCAGGCCCTCCCTGCCCCGTCAGATTGAAGCTTGCTCCAATGGTTACGGCCACCTGCTCGAAGACCTGGTTCTCCGTTTTCACGTCCAGGTACTGTCCGGGCGAAAACCAATCCTGCGCCACGTTCAATCCGGGCGAGCGTTGCCAGAGGATGACCAACCGATCAGCGTCTTGAAAGGGCAGCGGGCGCAACAACAGCGCATTGATCACGCTGAAGATCGCGCTGTTGGCTCCGATGCCCATAGCCAGCGATAAGACGGCCACGGCGGTGAAGCCGCGATTTTTGAACAACGCGCGAAAACCGTAAGATATATCCTTCCACAGGGTTTCCATCAGATATCTCCTCACTCTGATCAATATGCAGGGCGTCGCGGACGCTGCTTCGCCGAAATAGACTTGATAACGATCCGGCCAGGGGCTGCGCCATCTATTGGTTTGACGGCGCGTTCGAGCGCGCGCTTCATCAACGCCCTGATCGCCGGCCTGTCCAAATCCTCCGCGCTTTCGAGGACGATGTGGCGGGCTACTTTCCCGCTGCCTTTCAGCAGCTTCTGCGGATCGGGAAGATCCGCGCCACGGAAGAAAAAAAGGCTGACCCAGCGCGGAAACAACGCAATCGAAAAGATCACATCCGATGTGCGCTCCGTCTGGCTGAAGCCGATAGCGAGGGCATTGTAGTTGTCGTACACCAGTTCGATGGCGCCGGGCAGACGCGCCCGCATCTTGGCGAGCGCCGCCTGGGCCAAAACGCCGATTTCCGGCGCGTACTTGGCGATGAAGCCGGCAAGTTGTTCTTCAGGCGTAATGTTGTTCATAGCGTGTGAAACCAGCGCGCCGCTCACACTCCTTCCGCAACCACCGCTTCGATCAATTCACGGCACTCCGCAAAGACAACAGGTAGTTCCCTTTCCTCGTTCAGTGTCGCAACCTGCCGGGTCGCATCCAGAAGCCTGGCGGTCCGCAACCAGTCTTCCGGCAGCGCTCCGCCAGCGTCGCGATAACCCTGCTCGAAGCGCTGGCAGAAGGCCTCGGAGTAACGCCTGGCGTAGCGAAACAGACTTCCTACGTCCCAGAGCGCCGAGCCGGAAAAGGCGGCTTCCCAATCAATCAGCCCGTTGACGCGCCAACCGCCGCCCTCAGCAGGAGCGACGAGGATGTTTCGTCCGCCAAAGTCGCCGTGAACCAGGCGCGCGACGCGGTCGAGCGCGCACAGGTGAACGGCTCCAGCCTCCAACCGGCGCCTCATCGCATCAGCCAGCGCGGCGCCCAGGCGTTTGCGCGCCAAGCCGCGCAAGAGCATCTCCTCGTTGACCGAGAGCAACACCTCTATCGACGCCGGCCCGGCGTGAACAACGTTCGGTTCGCCATTGAGGTCGTTTGCAAACGAGAAGCCGGCTACCCCCGCCAGAAGTCGGCCCAGCGGCTCCGCTACAGACAGTAACGCGGCGGGCGGCGCCTGCCTGCGACACTCGTTGAGTGTGACCCCTTCGATCCATCGGTAGACCAGATATGGCCGCCCGAAGCCAGTCCCGCCGCAGCCAGCCAGCAGCGCGTCGGGAACCGGAAGCGACGCTGATACCCGCGCAAGTATCTTTCGCTCCTTTTCCCAGGCGAGCCGCCCCGCCGCGAAGATGCGCAGGCAGAGCGGGACGCCTCCGTCCGCCCGTGTGACTCGATATAGCGTGTTGACGAGACCGCCCTCCACGCGCTCGACGCCTGCGATCGCGGCGCCTTTCAGCGCGGGGGAGAGCAACTCTTGAATCTGATCAAGCTCGATCTCGATGAGGGGCAAACAACGCGGGTCCGGGTTGGCCATTTCACCGCAATCTCCTGATGATCTCTTCGGCGACTTCACGGGCGTTGCGGCCTTCGGTATCAACAGGCTCGCCAAAATGGGAATCGTGATGAGCCTCTACGCATTCGACTATTCGACGCGCGATCCACTCCGTCCCCAGCCCTTCGATTTCAGTCCCGCGTTCCACAAGGCGCTTTTTCACGGTCGCCAGACTGGCCTTCAGGCAAAACACCCGAAGCTCAGAGTCGAGAGGTTCGATCCCCATGACCACTTCATCAAAATAGTCGCGACGGCTGAAAGCCATTGGGACGATGACCGGACCCGAAGCGAGAAGACGAAACAGCCTGACGCCTGCGATTACTGACTTGCGCCACAAGGCGAGGTCCTGGTAATCGTCCGATCCCGCCCCATTCAATTTGATCCACTTTGGTAAGCGCCTCAAAAAGAATCCGATCCATTCAGGGTCATAGATAGCGCTTCCCGGAAGAGAACCGCGCAGTAGTTTCGCTATCGTGGTTTTACCTACTCCGAACGAGCCGTTGATCATCACAATCATCGCTCCACCAGATGCGCTTGTTAGGCGCCTTCCGGTTCCTCCTCGGCTGATTCCGTCCGCTTGATCCCCCTTGCGATCCCATTCCGCGTCATGTCCTTATACGGCCCTTCAGGCACGTCATCCAGCCGGTCTGCGGCCATCTGGTAATGTCTTCTCGCTTCAACCCAGTCGCCCAACGTCTCGTAAGAATGGCCCAGGTTCAGATAAAGCGACGAGTAAAAGCTCTGAACCCTGTCATCCCCTACCGAGTTCGCTCGATTCAGCGCCTCTTGATTCCACTCGAGCGCCGCCCGGGGACTATCCTGATGTCGAGCCAGAAAGTGGGCAGCCTGACATGCGTCGTAATCGTCCTGGCACGCGGACCAAGCCTGCTCGAACAACTTGCGGGCATCTCCAAACCTGCCCTTGGCCTCAGCCTCCATGCCTTCCATGCACAGTCTCACCACTGGATTGTTGGTATCCATCCGTTCCTTCTTCAATAGCGCGCTCATGGCTGTCCGATCTCCATGCTTTTGATCAAACCATCCTCTATCAGGTAGACGTGCTCGACCATGCCCTCTGAAATGAGATTCCCTCCCAGGTCGCGGACTACCTGATGGACCTTAACGACAGCGCGCCCCGTCTCATCGGTATCGAAACCGACCGGTTCGACGTGAGGATCAATCGCCGCCCATTGGCGCATCCAGTAATCACGGACGCCCTGATGTCCATACACACGCCCGCCTTCCCAACCATTCGGCCAATCAACGTCTGTATGCATCACGGCCAAGACAGCGTCAATGTCGCGGGCATTGAACGCGTTGTAGATGTTCGTGAGCAGATCGTGGTCTGTAGGCAGCATAACTTCACTCCTTATTTATTTTGAAATGAAAGAGAAGTTTCAGACATTTATTTTGCGTTCTCCGTTTGTGGCTCGGTTCTTTTCACCTGATTGCCTGCGATCCAAACTGAAGCGATGCTACGGGTGTTGCGGATGTCTTTCAATGGGTCTCGCTCCAGAACGACGAAATCGGCCCAGGCTCCTTTCGTGATGGCGCCGATCCCGTCAACTTTCATCGCGCGGGCGGCGTCGCCGGTGGCGGAACGAAGAATCTGCGCAGGCGTGAGTCCAGCTTCGGCCATCATTTCCAGTTCCAGGTGCTCGAAGTAGCCCTGGAAGCGGTTCGCGAAAGGCCCGGCGTCAGTGCCCATCGCGACCAGGAGTCCGGCGTCAACCGCTTTCTTGAGATTTCGCAGGGCGACCGTGAGCGCCGCCTTGTAGCGTTGGGCGGTCGCCGATTTCCGCATCGCCTCCTGCCGTTGAGGCTCCTGCAACTGAGCCACCACCTCGCGGTCGGCCTCGCGCAGGAAGAAAGGATCCGAGAAAAACGCCGGCGTTGATTCGTACACGAAGGTCGAGAGTTCGCGCGTCAGTGTAGGACAGTAGGGGATGTCGCGCTTCTTCATCAACGAGATGAACTCGTCGTCAATCTCCTTGTCCCGCACGCTGTGGGCGATGAAGTCGGCTCCGGCGCGAAGCAGATCCTTCGCGTCTTCGAGATAGAAAATGTGAGCCGCGACGCGAAGCCCGCGTTGATGCGCTTCATCAATGACCGCGCGATAAACTTCGGGCGCCATCTTGGCTGTCGCGCCGAGGTTGTCGTCCACGCGAATCTTGATGATGTCGGGTTTCGTGGCGGCGACACTTGCCACCATCTGGCGGGCTTCTTGCGGTGTCCTGCCGGTGATGACCTCTCCCGACAGGTAGATCCGCGCCCGATCCAGAGAGGGCGCGCTTTGCGCGTCACGCGCCTTGAAGGCCGGTTCCTTCTCTCCCCCCAGGCTCAAGACCGTCGTGACGCCGTAGCGCGCGAAGACCCTGAGTTGGCGCAGCGTGTTCTCTTCAGTATAGGCGGGCGGGCGAACGCCTTGAACGTCGGAGATGTGAACATGCGTTGAGATCAGACCGGGGATGATGAACTTGCCGGACAGGTTGATCGTTTGGGCGCCGGCGGGCGGGCGTACCGCGGAAGCTGGCCCCACCGCTTCCACTCTGCCGTCGCGCACGACCAGCCTGGCGTTTTCGATGGCGGGCTTCCCGGCGCCATCAATGATCCGCGCGCCGACGAACGCTTTCACTCCCGCGGAGGTTACGTTTTGCCCTGCCGGCGGCTCGTCAATCGCGAAGACCACGAGGCCGGCGCAGGCCAGTGACAAAACAGGGGCTATCAGAAAAGCTTTGAGACTCATGATCACTCCTTTTTATTTCACCGCGCCGAAGGTTAGGAACATCGTTGGAATGTTGTGATTTGAAGCAGGGCGAATTTAACCGAGAAGACTCATCTCTGGCAATCAAAGGCCGGACAGGACGCGTGTCGGAAAAATTGAGTTGACTCTATACTTAAGCACAAGGTTCATACTGACGATGTTGAAAGGATTGGTAGAGATGAAAGTCGGACAGCTTGCTGAAGCGACCGGAGTCAGCGTTCAGACGATTCGGTTTTACGAACGCCGGGGTCTCTTGCCTGCGCCACGGCGACTGCCATCCGGATACCGCGATTATCCGGATGAGACCGTGCGCACGGTGCGACGCATTAAGCGGATGCAGGAAGTCGGTTTTACGCTGCGTGAGATGGGACACTTCCTCCGGTTACTGGAAACCCAGCCGCACAATTCGCCCGAGCGGCGGGCGTATGCCGAAGCCAAGATTGACGCCATTGACGCGCAGATCGAGCGGCTGCGCACGATGCGGGATGAGTTGAGCAGAAGGTTGCTCACTTGCAAATGTTGTAATGCGCCGCCTGTGAACGCGGCTGATAAATCGTGAACTATGAAACTATGAAAAACGCCCCTGGGTACGCATCGCTTCCAGCGTGCTTTGCTCCGATCAATGACCGATTGATGAAGCCTGGCACGCTGGAAGCGATGCGTACCCAGGGATTCTCGGAGGAGTAGCGATGCAAAAAGGAATGAAACTCTTCGGCGCCCTTTCTCTCGTTCTGGCAGGCTCAGCCGTTTGGCCACTCGGCCAGGCCAAAGGTCTGTCGGCATTGCATGAAAAGCCACACCAAAATCGGAGCGCAGCAGTCATGGACACGCCATCCAACCAGAACAAAACCGCACAGAAAAAAGTGGCTAAAGAGTCCCCCTTTGCCTGCAATATGCTGGCGTTAGACGCGGAAGGGAGAAAGCGTCATAAAGTAGTATCGGAGCAGATGCGCGCCGCCGTCAAAGAGGTACAGACCTTGTCTGATGGTTATGCTTTCCGCTTTCCGGCTGAGCAAGCCACTATTCTGTTGGTTTCGGAGTTTATCGCGCGAGAGCGC
>Ga0187894_10006206_pt1 | contig 11831 bp, 8 predicted proteins | sample GBC1701081metaG_FD_136650 | JGI IMG/M metagenome (GOLD analysis project Ga0187894, IMG submission 136650) | White microbial mat communities from a lava cave in the Kipuka Kanohina Cave System on the Island of Hawaii, USA - GBC170108-1 metaG ...
GCAGGCTCTCGCTTTCTACTGCTGGTTTCAATCCGCGCCTCGCTTCAGCCGCGAGGCGAACGCTTCAACTGCTCGCGCTTGAATTTCTCGATCCCGGTTTCAATCCGCGCCTCGCTTCAGCCGCGAGGCGAACTCGCCCACAGACCTCTGACCGTGGCGCTCTGCACGTTTCAATCCGCGCCTCGCTTCAGCCGCGAGGCGAACTAGTCCAAACAAATGCATCAATGGCGAGTACGCAGTTTCAATCCGCGCCTCGCTTCAGCCGCGAGGCGAACTTCAAATTCCCCGATGTAAGAGGGATTGCGACAGAGTTTCAATCCGCGCCTCGCTTCAGCCGCGAGGCGAACAAATGGGCGCGTGGCCTTTTTGCGTTTATGGGCAGTTTCAATCCGCGCCTCGCTTCAGCCGCGAGGCGAACACCGGCAGATGCTCAACGATCCCGAGGTCTGCTCGGTTTCAATCCGCGCCTCGCTTCAGCCGCGAGGCGAACGAGGCGCAGCGGCCGAGGCCTGGCCTTACCTGGCGGTTTCAATCCGCGCCTCGCTTCAGCCGCGAGGCGAACGCGTGATCAGAAACCGCAGCGCATAAGATTGTGGTTTCAATCCGCGCCTCGCTTCAGCCGCGAGGCGAACAAAACCACCGCTCTATGTAGTCATCAATGTCGTCGTTTCAATCCGCGCCTCGCTTCAGCCGCGAGGCGAACCGCGGGGCGCAGCTTCTACTCATACAACGGCTTGTTTCAATCCGCGCCTCGCTTCAGCCGCGAGGCGAACCAGAAAATCGAAAGGAGACTAACCATGGAGGGGGTTTCAATCCGCGCCTCGCTTCAGCCGCGAGGCGAACGCAAAGGCCGCAAAGCTCCGCGCTGCTTCGAGACGTTTCAATCCGCGCCTCGCTTCAGCCGCGAGGCGAACAGTTGATGGGCGATTCATCGCCGAAGTTAATGGCAAGTTTCAATCCGCGCCTCGCTTCAGCCGCGAGGCGAACAATTAACAGCATAGAGAGGCAGAGAATATGCGCGGTTTCAATCCGCGCCTCGCTTCAGCCGCGAGGCGAACTTCCCGCGAAATTTCGCCAACGGGGGATTTTTCGCCGTTTCAATCCGCGCCTCGCTTCAGCCGCGAGGCGAACGCGGGATGGCTGATCGGCTGGCGTCGAATTCCATAGTTTCAATCCGCGCCTCGCTTCAGCCGCGAGGCGAACCTGCATCCACATCCAGCAACTCCTGGCCTACAAAGTTTCAATCCGCGCCTCGCTTCAGCCGCGAGGCGAACGTTGCCAGAATGGGAGCAGCGAATGCTTTTCGCCGGTTTCAATCCGCGCCTCGCTTCAGCCGCGAGGCGAACCCATGCAGTTCCGGCATTGCGTCAACCACGCACAGTTTCAATCCGCGCCTCGCTTCAGCCGCGAGGCGAACGCGAATTGCATCGTCAGCGTCTGGAGGATGCGGAGTTTCAATCCGCGCCTCGCTTCAGCCGCGAGGCGAACAACAGGAGGCGGCGTATATCGCGGCTATGCAGAGTTTCAATCCGCGCCTCGCTTCAGCCGCGAGGCGAACGGCATAGCCGAGGCTTTCAAGGTTCCCGATCCATGTTTCAATCCGCGCCTCGCTTCAGCCGCGAGGCGAACTCGCTCAAGAAGCCACCGTTATGCTTCAGATAAGTTTCAATCCGCGCCTCGCTTCAGCCGCGAGGCGAACCAAATGGTTGGAGCATTATCGAGCTAAGTAATTTTATGTTTCAATCCGCGCCTCGCTTCAGCCGCGAGGCGAACGTGGTCGGCACGTTGGTTGTAGTCGGGGCGCCGGTGTTTCAATCCGCGCCTCGCTTCAGCCGCGAGGCGAACCCGTTGATCACATCAGCAGTAGCTGAAAACACTCCGTTTCAATCCGCGCCTCGCTTCAGCCGCGAGGCGAACGTTTTTCGCGCGGCGGGGAATCGATCTGGGAAGGGTTTCAATCCGCGCCTCGCTTCAGCCGCGAGGCGAACGGCGTCACCCCAGTGCCGATCGCCACGGCTCCACGTTTCAATCCGCGCCTCGCTTCAGCCGCGAGGCGAACGCACGATAAGCGCGCCGCCCGCAAGCACGAGCCACAGCAACCAATGTTTCAATCCGCGCCTCGCTTCAGCCGCGAGGCGAACTTAGGAATACTTCCAACATCTTCAACAGATGTACGTTTCAATCCGCGCCTCGCTTCAGCCGCGAGGCGAACCCCTATGAAAGTAGGCTGACAAGTGTCATTCCGTGTTTCAATCCGCGCCTCGCTTCAGCCGCGAGGCGAACGAAAGCTATCGTATGCAATAATCCAAAATTCACGGTTTCAATCCGCGCCTCGCTTCAGCCGCGAGGCGAACCACGCACCCCCGGCATAAAGTCCGGACACAAAAAGTTTCAATCCGCGCCTCGCTTCAGCCGCGAGGCGAACCCGATGCCTCGCATCCCCCGTCTGCCCGGCCCCGTTTCAATCCGCGCCTCGCTTCAGCCGCGAGGCGAACTTCGTGTGCGCGCCGTTGGCCTTCATCAGCACAGTGTTTCAATCCGCGCCTCGCTTCAGCCGCGAGGCGAACGCGCCAAGTACTGCGCCAGGTACTGACCCTACCCCGGTTTCAATCCGCGCCTCGCTTCAGCCGCGAGGCGAACTGATCGTCGGGGATCAGACTACCCTTAGCGAGCATGTTTCAATCCGCGCCTCGCTTCAGCCGCGAGGCGAACGCTGGCGCGTGGCGAGAGGTTGTTGCCCTTTGTTTGTTTCAATCCGCGCCTCGCTTCAGCCGCGAGGCGAACCGACTCCGGCCACGCGTCGGCTCAGGGCGACTCCGGGTTTCAATCCGCGCCTCGCTTCAGCCGCGAGGCGAACCATCGGGCGCCCGGTAGCGGCGCATAAATTTCGACCGTGTTTCAATCCGCGCCTCGCTTCAGCCGCGAGGCGAACTGGCGAAGAGGGGACGCGAGATTATTGATGACGAGTTTCAATCCGCGCCTCGCTTCAGCCGCGAGGCGAACTGACCAGGTGACCAGCAGCGTTTGCGCCTGATCGTGTTTCAATCCGCGCCTCGCTTCAGCCGCGAGGCGAACACTCAATACATATCGAACAGCGGACCGATAGCGGGTTTCAATCCGCGCCTCGCTTCAGCCGCGAGGCGAACCGGCTTGAATATCGGCTGGCCGCCAACTGCACACTGGGTTTCAATCCGCGCCTCGCTTCAGCCGCGAGGCGAACGGTCATCACTGGCGGGGAATCCGAGCAGGACAGTGTTTCAATCCGCGCCTCGCTTCAGCCGCGAGGCGAACTTCATCACGATTTGCCAGGGCATCCGCGCCCTGACGTTTCAATCCGCGCCTCGCTTCAGCCGCGAGGCGAACGCGCCGCATTCATCGCCCCAGTCGTCTGCTTCTCGTTTCAATCCGCGCCTCGCTTCAGCCGCGAGGCGAACAAATTTTGAAATGGTGGGCGAGAATCTTTCCGAGAGTTTCAATCCGCGCCTCGCTTCAGCCGCGAGGCGAACGTTTTAGAGAGTGGCAAAAACAGAAACCCGGAAGTTTCAATCCGCGCCTCGCTTCAGCCGCGAGGCGAACCCGCCGAGCGAGCTGCCCATCGTGCCCGCCGTGAAGTTTCAATCCGCGCCTCGCTTCAGCCGCGAGGCGAACCTGACTTCGCTCAACGCGTCGAATCTAGGCAGCGGGTTTCAATCCGCGCCTCGCTTCAGCCGCGAGGCGAACCCGGGTTTCCGATAGCTGATTCCGCTGGATGTGATGTTTCAATCCGCGCCTCGCTTCAGCCGCGAGGCGAACGACACGACGCCTGTGTTGACCGGCCACATGAAATTCGTTTCAATCCGCGCCTCGCTTCAGCCGCGAGGCGAACACCGCCGCGACCGTGATCGCCGCGCCCTCGACGCCGTTTCAATCCGCGCCTCGCTTCAGCCGCGAGGCGAACCTCTGAAGCGTGGCCGAGCCGCTGGGGAATTGTTTGTTTCAATCCGCGCCTCGCTTCAGCCGCGAGGCGAACAGGAGGGACGGGAAGCCAATCCGCTGGCCGGAACCGTTTCAATCCGCGCCTCGCTTCAGCCGCGAGGCGAACACCGATCAAGATGCGCGGTTTCCAGGGCTTTAGGGTTTCAATCCGCGCCTCGCTTCAGCCGCGAGGCGAACGCGGCAGCCGATGCTCGGCCGCTACCGCCAGGGCGAGTTTCAATCCGCGCCTCGCTTCAGCCGCGAGGCGAACGCCGGACGTTGATGCCGTACTGAGCGGTTCATCCGTTTCAATCCGCGCCTCGCTTCAGCCGCGAGGCGAACTATCTGAACTCCGCGCCGCCTGCGAAGGCACGCAAGTTTCAATCCGCGCCTCGCTTCAGCCGCGAGGCGAACATGGAGATTGAGCGCAGAATTCGTGGTTGAAAATGGTTTCAATCCGCGCCTCGCTTCAGCCGCGAGGCGAACTCTGAGCTTCTCTCCAATCACCATCGTGAAGATGTTTCAATCCGCGCCTCGCTTCAGCCGCGAGGCGAACGTGCTATATCGCCCCCCGCTGCAGGAATTCCCATGTTTCAATCCGCGCCTCGCTTCAGCCGCGAGGCGAACCCCTCTTCTCCTTGTACTCCCGAAACGCCGCGAGGTTTCAATCCGCGCCTCGCTTCAGCCGCGAGGCGAACTTGAGCAGCTTTTGAGCGTTGCGCATTCCATTTAAGTTTCAATCCGCGCCTCGCTTCAGCCGCGAGGCGAACTTCCAGCTTCGCCATTTCGTCATCCGCGCAGTGGGTTTCAATCCGCGCCTCGCTTCAGCCGCGAGGCGAACTTGTCTTTTGATCATCACGGCCTAGTGCGAATATCGGTTTCAATCCGCGCCTCGCTTCAGCCGCGAGGCGAACTCCATTCCACGATACGCCCGTTCTGGGCGCTGTCGCGGCAGTTTCAATCCGCGCCTCGCTTCAGCCGCGAGGCGAACACCATCTAGGCGCGAAAGAGTCAATGCGAATATGATTGTTTCAATCCGCGCCTCGCTTCAGCCGCGAGGCGAACGGATGAATCGCTGATCAAGTTTTGCCAGCGGGTAAGTTTCAATCCGCGCCTCGCTTCAGCCGCGAGGCGAACAGAAACCCGGCGAAACAACCTTAGCGGCCAGGTTGTTTCAATCCGCGCCTCGCTTCAGCCGCGAGGCGAACATCGAAGTGATTGATCTGTTGACCGGGCGCCAGTCGGTTTCAATCCGCGCCTCGCTTCAGCCGCGAGGCGAACACGTTTCAGCGCTATCTCCGTGAGCACCAAATAGTTTCAATCCGCGCCTCGCTTCAGCCGCGAGGCGAACTGGCGGAGCCGGCCAAGTTCGATGTGGAATACGAGTTTCAATCCGCGCCTCGCTTCAGCCGCGAGGCGAACTGCACAAGCACTTCGCCTTCGACCTTCTCACTTTTGTTTCAATCCGCGCCTCGCTTCAGCCGCGAGGCGAACGTTTTCAGACAAGTTTATGGAGTTCGCAGTGACCGTGTTTCAATCCGCGCCTCGCTTCAGCCGCGAGGCGAACCAGACCCGTCGCCCTGGTCGCCGTCGCGCAACACCCTGTTTCAATCCGCGCCTCGCTTCAGCCGCGAGGCGAACAAGAGGCCATCCGGCGAGGCTGGCTCGGATTATCGGTTTCAATCCGCGCCTCGCTTCAGCCGCGAGGCGAACGCTGCCGAAGCTGTCAAGAAAGCTGCGACCGAAACGTTTCAATCCGCGCCTCGCTTCAGCCGCGAGGCGAACGACACCTTCAATCGAAGCGCTCAACGAGTTTTCTGGTTTCAATCCGCGCCTCGCTTCAGCCGCGAGGCGAACTACCGGCGCTGGGTGATGCTGGCGCGAAATACGATCGTTTCAATCCGCGCCTCGCTTCAGCCGCGAGGCGAACCTTGCCGATGAATACATCGCGCGCGGCGGTCGCGTTTCAATCCGCGCCTCGCTTCAGCCGCGAGGCGAACTCCAGAAACTTGCGTTCGTTATTGATCCGTACCGTTTCAATCCGCGCCTCGCTTCAGCCGCGAGGCGAACGCTCCATATACAGGCATTGATTGAAAGTTTCAATTGTTTCAATCCGCGCCTCGCTTCAGCCGCGAGGCGAACCCCTCTGATAGCGCTGGCTAAATCGGGCTCAACGAGTTTCAATCCGCGCCTCGCTTCAGCCGCGAGGCGAACAACAGATCACGATCGCCACAAGCTGAGGATTTATGTTTCAATCCGCGCCTCGCTTCAGCCGCGAGGCGAACCACGAGGATTTATGATGCGGCGATACGCCGCATAGTTTCAATCCGCGCCTCGCTTCAGCCGCGAGGCGAACGCTTGCTCTCATTCCTCTCTCTGCTTGATTTCATGTTTCAATCCGCGCCTCGCTTCAGCCGCGAGGCGAACCTGCTCGTCCTGCTCCAGGTTGGGGCGCGCGCTCAGGTTTCAATCCGCGCCTCGCTTCAGCCGCGAGGCGAACAACCCGGCGGAGAACCCACCGGGGAAGCGGAACGGTTTCAATCCGCGCCTCGCTTCAGCCGCGAGGCGAACCGCCGACTTCGATGTCGGCGGATCGGGAGGATTCGTTTCAATCCGCGCCTCGCTTCAGCCGCGAGGCGAACCATCGCAAGAGCCGGCGGGTTCGTGCGCGGTTGAAGTTTCAATCCGCGCCTCGCTTCAGCCGCGAGGCGAACCCCGCGCCTCGACGGCGATTCGCTCAATTTCGGTGTTTCAATCCGCGCCTCGCTTCAGCCGCGAGGCGAACTCAAATCAGACCAGGCGCCTCAGATCATCTCTTCGTTTCAATCCGCGCCTCGCTTCAGCCGCGAGGCGAACTCCTTTTTATGCGAAGCCACCTGCCTTACCGCAGTTTCAATCCGCGCCTCGCTTCAGCCGCGAGGCGAACCCGCGGGCGCGGATTGGGGGCGTCGCTGATCGCTCGTTTCAATCCGCGCCTCGCTTCAGCCGCGAGGCGAACGCAGCTGTATGCGCGCCGGCAGGGACCTGCGCTTTGTTTCAATCCGCGCCTCGCTTCAGCCGCGAGGCGAACTCGCGACATCCTCAACCACCCGCCGCGCTGCAGAGTTTCAATCCGCGCCTCGCTTCAGCCGCGAGGCGAACACAAACTGAGAGCCACCGCCATCCGGCGAAGCCGAGTTTCAATCCGCGCCTCGCTTCAGCCGCGAGGCGAACTTTGCTTATCAGTCCTGAGAGTGAGAGCGCCGAGGTTTCAATCCGCGCCTCGCTTCAGCCGCGAGGCGAACGGCGGTTCAGAGGATTGGAGGACTGAATGGCAAAAGTTTCAATCCGCGCCTCGCTTCAGCCGCGAGGCGAACTCGCCTTGGTATTCGTCTTCCGTTCAGTTGTTCTGCGTTTCAATCCGCGCCTCGCTTCAGCCGCGAGGCGAACACGACAATCTGAGCGAGCGAGTTGATTCGCTCCTCGAGTTTCAATCCGCGCCTCGCTTCAGCCGCGAGGCGAACCTCGTACAACGGCCTGACAGTCGAGTTATCGGTTTCAATCCGCGCCTCGCTTCAGCCGCGAGGCGAACCGTGCGCCTGAAGTTCTGCTCTCCGGGCCCGCCGTTTCAATCCGCGCCTCGCTTCAGCCGCGAGGCGAACTCGAAGAGTCTGGCTGCGATCCTCACGTTTTGCGCGTTTCAATCCGCGCCTCGCTTCAGCCGCGAGGCGAACAACAACAGGGGCTGGTCAGGGATTGGCTCTGAAATGTTTCAATCCGCGCCTCGCTTCAGCCGCGAGGCGAACAGTGTGGTATACGATCTATGGCGAGATTCTCAATGTTTCAATCCGCGCCTCGCTTCAGCCGCGAGGCGAACTACGTCGAGTTTTACTCTCACTTCAAAAAAGAGAACGTTTCAATCCGCGCCTCGCTTCAGCCGCGAGGCGAACCGTCCAGCGCCTGGCGCCCGCCCAGAGGCAGCGAAGTTTCAATCCGCGCCTCGCTTCAGCCGCGAGGCGAACGCGGGCTTGAGCGCGAAAGCCCCCTCTCTTAATCGTTTCAATCCGCGCCTCGCTTCAGCCGCGAGGCGAACACTTTTTCGCGCGGCGCCACGGTCGCGCTGAACGCCGTGTTTCAATCCGCGCCTCGCTTCAGCCGCGAGGCGAACAGAATGGATAGCATGAATACCTCGAAGGGTATGCCGTTTCAATCCGCGCCTCGCTTCAGCCGCGAGGCGAACGCTGGGCGAGCAGGAAATCCAGGTCAAGAAATTGTTTCAATCCGCGCCTCGCTTCAGCCGCGAGGCGAACTACAGCGCGCGGTACTTGGGCGAGCCGGTCGAATTGTTTCAATCCGCGCCTCGCTTCAGCCGCGAGGCGAACCACAAACCTATCATTCACATTCTTGAAGGAGAACGTTTCAATCCGCGCCTCGCTTCAGCCGCGAGGCGAACCATTTTCTTCAGGGACTCCGTGGCCTGCTCGGCGGTTTCAATCCGCGCCTCGCTTCAGCCGCGAGGCGAACCCGTCGTGATCTCGCCTTTCTTCAAAGGGATGATAGTTTCAATCCGCGCCTCGCTTCAGCCGCGAGGCGAACTCGAGATTTTCACCGTCTCGCTCGATGGCAAAGTTTCAATCCGCGCCTCGCTTCAGCCGCGAGGCGAACCTCTCGGAGTTTGACCGCTCATTTCAGGGTGTGATGTTTCAATCCGCGCCTCGCTTCAGCCGCGAGGCGAACATCTTCGGTTGAAAGTCATCTCCTGGTCTGTGGCGTTTCAATCCGCGCCTCGCTTCAGCCGCGAGGCGAACACCGACCAGGAAGAGGTCGTACTGAAGGCCATCGGTTTCAATCCGCGCCTCGCTTCAGCCGCGAGGCGAACAGCGCAGAACCAACGTGGAACCGGGATGGTACCAGTTTCAATCCGCGCCTCGCTTCAGCCGCGAGGCGAACTCGAACATCGCCCCGCAGAGCGTGATAGCGCTTGCGCCCAGCGTTTCAATCCGCGCCTCGCTTCAGCCGCGAGGCGAACGGCGCCTGAGCGTTCAGGATTTGCCCAATGCCCGCGTTTCAATCCGCGCCTCGCTTCAGCCGCGAGGCGAACGCATGGACAGCGGTCGGCGGAATGCTCTCCATTACGTTTCAATCCGCGCCTCGCTTCAGCCGCGAGGCGAACTAGACGCTTTGCCCCTGCTTGATAATCCATGAAGGGTTTCAATCCGCGCCTCGCTTCAGCCGCGAGGCGAACGTTGTAGGGAAACGCGCGCTACTTAAAGAATTATGGTTTCAATCCGCGCCTCGCTTCAGCCGCGAGGCGAACAGCTTCATTCTCTGCATTTGGGGCTACAACTAACATGTTTCAATCCGCGCCTCGCTTCAGCCGCGAGGCGAACATTGCGAAGTTTATTCATCAATTCAATCAATAACTGTTTCAATCCGCGCCTCGCTTCAGCCGCGAGGCGAACGGCTGTATTGAAAGCCTTCCTGCGTAGCTTCGCCGGGTTTCAATCCGCGCCTCGCTTCAGCCGCGAGGCGAACGCGGGCGAAGAAGACCGTGAAACGCGATGGCCGATGTTTCAATCCGCGCCTCGCTTCAGCCGCGAGGCGAACTCAGGCCTTCTGGGGAGTTGGCCGACTGCGTGAGGTTTCAATCCGCGCCTCGCTTCAGCCGCGAGGCGAACACTTAATCCGGTGTCCGTAGGCCAAAATCCCTTATTGTTTCAATCCGCGCCTCGCTTCAGCCGCGAGGCGAACTGGAGGCCGAGGGCTTGTACCTAAAGTCCAAGGCGTGTTTCAATCCGCGCCTCGCTTCAGCCGCGAGGCGAACAGCGGCGGTGAGCGCGTCCAGACCGGTAAGTTTGTTTCAATCCGCGCCTCGCTTCAGCCGCGAGGCGAACGCGAGACTCAGAAGAAATGATCGGCGAGGAAGCTGGTTTCAATCCGCGCCTCGCTTCAGCCGCGAGGCGAACAGAATGACCTTTTAGGCAAAAAAAAGGTAGGCGAGGTTTCAATCCGCGCCTCGCTTCAGCCGCGAGGCGAACTCTTCGTGGGCGCATTGCTTGAGCTGATCGAGCAGGTTTCAATCCGCGCCTCGCTTCAGCCGCGAGGCGAACGCCTGACGTAATCGAATTCCGCCGCGTCATACCAGTTTCAATCCGCGCCTCGCTTCAGCCGCGAGGCGAACGCCCTTGGGCTAAAACTGTCCGACCTCTTCGCCGAGGTTTCAATCCGCGCCTCGCTTCAGCCGCGAGGCGAACGCCGTCGAAGAATTGTCCGAGATATGGGCGGAGAGTTTCAATCCGCGCCTCGCTTCAGCCGCGAGGCGAACGTAAGGAGGCCTGACTTATGGACGAGGATTGCCGGGTTTCAATCCGCGCCTCGCTTCAGCCGCGAGGCGAACCCTTATCGACAAGCGAATCCCGACGATCTCAGCCAGTTTCAATCCGCGCCTCGCTTCAGCCGCGAGGCGAACTGCCGTGGCGGCCCATTTGGAGCCGGAGATTTTATGTTTCAATCCGCGCCTCGCTTCAGCCGCGAGGCGAACGGGTGAAGTGGCGCCCAGTTTTGAAAATTTCTTTGTTTCAATCCGCGCCTCGCTTCAGCCGCGAGGCGAACTCCGTTGCATCGCTCGCCATCTCCGACAATTAGAGGTTTCAATCCGCGCCTCGCTTCAGCCGCGAGGCGAACCCTATGTCGCGACGAAGGGCCGCACGCCGATGGCTGTTTCAATCCGCGCCTCGCTTCAGCCGCGAGGCGAACCGCTTGACAAGCGCAAGTACCGAATGCGCTTCGCCGTTTCAATCCGCGCCTCGCTTCAGCCGCGAGGCGAACCGCAATCTCGGCTTGGCTGCCGCCCTCATCGCCAGCGTTTCAATCCGCGCCTCGCTTCAGCCGCGAGGCGAACATCACTTCCACGCCCTCGCTCTGTCGGCTGTTGTTTCAATCCGCGCCTCGCTTCAGCCGCGAGGCGAACTAAAAATTATTTCCACTGCCTAGCACAGTACTAGTTTCAATCCGCGCCTCGCTTCAGCCGCGAGGCGAACTTATTGAACCGATGCCCGCAAACAAAACCCCTTCGGGTGGTTTCAATCCGCGCCTCGCTTCAGCCGCGAGGCGAACCCACCATTAGCTGGCGATTCGCTTCGGTCATTTGTTTCAATCCGCGCCTCGCTTCAGCCGCGAGGCGAACTAAAAGAGATAATAGAATTAGAATTTTTCATAGCCAGTTTCAATCCGCGCCTCGCTTCAGCCGCGAGGCGAACCTTCAATTCTGGGGATGATAATTGCTGAGATGTTTCAATCCGCGCCTCGCTTCAGCCGCGAGGCGAACTGCAATGCATTGTGATCGGGCGTATATTGTGTTTGCGTTTCAATCCGCGCCTCGCTTCAGCCGCGAGGCGAACCCGGAACCTGAAATGGTTGCTCTATCAAGCGTAGAGTTTCAATCCGCGCCTCGCTTCAGCCGCGAGGCGAACGCGCAATTTCCTGCCTCCGGAGGCCAGAGGGGAGTTTCAATCCGCGCCTCGCTTCAGCCGCGAGGCGAACTCAGGATCAGAGGTCTCGCTCAACATCCCCGGCGCGTTTCAATCCGCGCCTCGCTTCAGCCGCGAGGCGAACATTCATTGGCCGCAAAAAGGACGTGGCTGGTATTGGTTTCAATCCGCGCCTCGCTTCAGCCGCGAGGCGAACTTATTTGCTGAGACGAATCTGCACGTATTTCTATGTTTCAATCCGCGCCTCGCTTCAGCCGCGAGGCGAACATCATACTATTTATTCCTAAAATACGACTTGTGCTAGTTGAAAAATGATGTTTTGTGGCTGTGAAAGTTGCAGCCAGCCTCCCATGCGGGTAAATGGGGAAGTCTCTAACGCTTCACCATTTTCACTACACAGGAGGCTAA
>Ga0187894_10006207_pt1 | contig 11830 bp, 5 predicted proteins | sample GBC1701081metaG_FD_136650 | JGI IMG/M metagenome (GOLD analysis project Ga0187894, IMG submission 136650) | White microbial mat communities from a lava cave in the Kipuka Kanohina Cave System on the Island of Hawaii, USA - GBC170108-1 metaG ...
CCGCGGTAGCGCCGCCCACCCATCCCACGTTTTGATCGAGAAAACGGACGGAGTTAAATCCTCTGGCCGGGTCTACGCCGGTATTGACCGGCGACCAACTGCTTCCACCATTCGTCGTGCGCAGCAACGTCGCATTCGCGCCCGCCGCCCAACCTTCCTGCTCGCTGATGAAATGAACGGAGCGCAGCTCGCTCGTGACGCCGCTCGTTTGGCGGCTCCAACCGGCGCCGCCGGCTGAAAAGCCCTGCTGCACGGTGAATGTCTGCCCGGCGATGGTCATAGTTCCACTTCGCACGCCGCCGCTCGGGTCTGCCGCGACCGAATAATCAACCTTGCCATTGCCCGATCCGTTCGCGCCGCCGGTGATCGTGATCCACGCCGCATTGCTCACGGCCGTCCACGCGCAGCCAGTCTCCGCCGTCACGTTGACGCTGCCATTGCCGCCGGCGCTGAGGAAGAACTGGCTTGTTGGAGCGATCGCGAACGCGCAGGGCCGGTTGACAGTGAAAGCAGCCGTCGTCACATCGGGACAATTCGGTTTGCTGATTGTGATCGGCCCGGTCACCGCGCCGTTTGGCACGGTCGCGGTGATCTGTGTGTCGCTGTTGACGGTGAAATTGGCGCTGACGTTGTTGGCGAATTTGACCGCGTTGACGCCGGTGAAATTGTTTCCGGTGATCGTGACCTGGGCGCCGGCCTGGCCGCTGGTCGGGTTGACGCCGGTTGCGTTGTGGCATCCGGGCTGAACCTGTTTCTGCGCGTTCCAGGTCCTTGAGCTGACGCTGATCGAACCGAGCGTCAGAGTCCCGCCGCAGATGATAAACCCGGCGGTCGAGCTGGTGATTTGACCCGACGCGGATGTGGCGGACGAGAGTGTCCCGCGCGCTATAGGTTGCGCGCTGGTCTGAAAAGCGACGGCGTTATCAGCCGAGACCAGCGTAACCTCGAACTGCCCGTTGTTGATGATCGCGGGCGTCGCTCCGCGCAATTTGTAGGTGCAGGTCACCTGACTGGTCGGAGGGACGAAGAACGAGATGCGGACGTCCACTTCCAGGTTGACCACGATATCGTTGTTGTCCACGGTGAATCGAAACGGCAGGTTCTGGTCGGTCGTGCCCTGCCACGCGCCACGATAAGGCGTCGGTTGATCCGAGCCTTGCGCGACGGTGAATGTCCGCCCGGCGATGGTCATCGTTCCGATTCGCGGCGCGCCGGTGTTGGCCGCCACCGAATAATTGACCGTCCCGTTACCATTGCCGTTAGCGCCGCCGGTGATCGTGATCCACGGCGCGTTGCTCGTCGCCGCCCACGCGCAACCGCCCGCCGCCGTCACGTTGACGCCGCCTGTTCCGCCGCTCGAAGAGAATGTCTGGCTCGAAGCCGAGAGCGTGTAAGCGCAACCGGCCTGATCCACCGTGAACGTTCGCCCGGCAATCGTCATCGTGCCCGAGCGCGGCGGATTGCCGACGTTCGACGCGACCGAATAGCTCACCGAGCCTGATCCATTGCCGCTCGCGCCCCCGGTGATCGTTATCCAGTTTGCGTTACTCGTCGCCATCCACGCGCAACCCGCCTGCGTCGTGACCGCCACGGTGTCCGTCCCGCCGTCAACGGCGATAGATTTGCTCGTCGGATTGATCGAGTATGTACAACTACCGCCGCCGGGCACGGTGAAAGTGGGTGTCGTCACATTGGGACAGTTCGGTTTGCTGATCGTGATCGGCCCGGTCACCGCGCCGGTCGGCACGGTCGCGGTGATCTGGGTGTTGCTGTTGACGGTGAAATTGGCGCTGACGTTGTTATTGAATCTGACCGCGTTGACGCCGGTGAAATTGTTTCCGGTGATCGTCACCTGGCTGCCGATTGCGCCGCTCGTCGGATTGACGCCGCTTACCGTGGGGCAGCTTGCCGGCTGTCCTTGAACCACCGCGCGGATCATGAGGTTGCCGGCGACCGACGGGATGGTGTCATCCAGCAGCGTGAAGTTCGTGCCGCTAGTCGAGATGTAAGAGCGGCGATTCATCGGCGGCGTACGGTCAATCGCCAGTGGCAAGACGCCCGTCGCGTGAGTCGCCCGAAAGCCGACCACGAAGTCGCCCGAATTGATCGTCACGGGCGTGACTTGATAGAGGAAGAACCCTCCCGGCCTCTCCACGGCGGCGTTGATCTGCGCGAATGTGGTGTTGTTGATGTTGGCGCCGCCCGAAGGATTGGTCCCGACCAGGATCGTAATCGGCGAACCGGCCAACAACCCCTGCTGGGTTTGGAAGAAGATCGCGACGCCGGTGATCGTCGCCGGATAACTCGCTGGCGTCAGCCGATTGACGCCCCACGGCGTGCCGCCGCCGCTGACCCCCACCGCCGCTTCGAATGTCCCGTCGTCAACGGCAAGCTCTGTTGTGTTTTGTGAAGGAGCGGCCAGCGCATCGAGTTGAGCGGGATTGTGAGGTTGAACGTCGGAAAAATTTCTTCCGACAAGTCGAAGAGATTGGTCCTGCGCTCTGGCCGGGAGACCGTTTTGAATCCACAAAGCCGGCGCCACTAAACACGTCACTCCAAAAACAACGCTCAGCGCCAGGTGGGAAATATTGGCTGAAGGCTTCATATCTTTAATTGTCCTCAAGGTGAATTAAGGTTTCAGATCGGTTTTCGAATTCCTGCATACGCAATCGCAAACTGGTCTAGGAAGCCAGTGAATATCCACATCTTGTTGCCTCAGGCTGGCGGCGGTGATAAATTGCTCGCCTCTTCCACAGTCGGGCAATTTATCGCCCCGCCGCCGACCTTTTTTTATAGATTCACTGGCTTCATCTGCTACATGCGACAAATGGGGCTGAAAAGGCGGGTGATGCGAAAAAAAATTTCAAACTTAAACGGCTCCATGACCATCACGGCCGCGCGGTTTTGGCGCGCTGGCCGCCCGACCCTCGACCATCTCTCGGAGGCCGCGTCCAATGCTCACGCAAGCGTCACAATCGCCGGGCGCCGTTACACAACTATTGCTGAAATGGAGAAGCGGAGAGGAAGCCGCGCTCGGCCAGTTGATCCCGCTGGTTTATGACGAATTGCGGAGGCTGGCGCGGGCCTGTCTGCGCCGCGAACGCGCCGGGAGCACGATGCAGACCGGAGCGCTCGTGCACGAAGCGTACCTGCGGCTGGTCAAAGCCGATCAGGTTGACTGGCGAGACCGCGCCCACTTCTTCGCCGTCGCGGCGGAGGTCATGCGGCGCGTGCTGGTCGAAGAGGCGCGCAAGCGCAACCGCCTGAAACGCGGAGGGACACAGACACGAGTGGAGTTGGATCAGGCGTTGACAGTGACCGTTGAGCGCGAGGTCGAATTGCTGGCGCTCGACGAAGCGCTCGACTGGCTGTCGAGGTTCGCTCCGCGCAAGGGCCGGGTCGTCGAACTGCGTTTCTTCGGAGGTTTGACCATCGAGGAGACGGCCGCGGTGTTGGGCGTTTCGGCTGACACCGTGAAGGTGGATTGGAGCACGGCCAGGTTGTGGCTGGCGCAGCGTTTGAACGAGAGCAGGGCGGGTGATGGATCAACAACGGTTCGAGAAGATTGACAAATTGTTGCAGGCCGCGCTCGCGTTCGCGCCTGAGGATCGCGAGGGGTTCCTTGGGCGGGCTTGCGGCGCCGACGAGGCGTTGCGGCGCGAGGTCGTCGAATTGCTCGGCAAAGAGGCGGAGGCCGCGCGGCTGGAATCTCAGGCCATCGCTCGCGTGACCGAACTGATAGGCGAAACGAACGATGAGTCGCTGGTCGGGCGGCGGATCGGCCGTTACCGCGTCGAAGCGCGGATCGGCGCGGGCGGAATGGGCGAGGTCTACAAAGCCTGGGACGAGGAATTGCAACGCTTCGTTGCGCTCAAGACGCTCTCCGCGGAATTCACGGCCGACGCCGACCGGGTGCGGCGCTTCGAGCAGGAGGCTCGCGCCGTCTCGGCGCTCAACCACCCGAACATCATCACTATCTTCGAGATCGTCCACACCGGCGCGGCCCATTTCATCGCCGTTGAATATGTCGAGGGGCAGACGCTGCGTGGGCTGCTGACCGATCCGCAGTCCGGAAAGCCGCAAAAGCTAAGCGTGGAGGAGGCCGTCGAGATTGCCATTCAAGTTGCGAGCGCGCTCAAGGCCGCTCATACCGCCTGGATCATCCACCGCGACATCAAGCCGGAAAACATCATGGTGCGCAAGGACGGCATCGTGAAGACGCTTGACTTCGGCATCGCCAAGTGGGGAGTGGGGAGTGGGGAGTGGGGAATGGGAGACAAGGAGACAAGGGGACAAGGAGACAAGGGGACAGGGGGACAGGGGGACAAGGAAGTTTCTTCCCCCACTCCCCATTCCCCATTCCCCACTCCCCACTCCCCGCTCCCCACTCTTCCCGGCACGATAATGGGCACAGCCAGCTACATGTCGCCCGAACAATTGCGTGGCGAGATGCTCGATGGGCGCACCGATCTGTATTCGCTCGGCGTGGCGTTTTACGAAATGGTCACCGGTAAGCGGTTGTTTGCCGGGGTTTCGCGCGTTGAAGCGTTGCGGACGCCGGACGGCGAAGTGGCGCCACAGCCCCAGGCCGGATTCGATCACGTCCCGACAGACCTGCAACGGATCATCCGCAAGCTGCTCAGGAGTAATCGCGACGAACGCTACTCGTCGGCAAATGAACTGCTGGACGATCTGAACAGGCTGAAGCGGCGGATGGAGAGCCGGACGGCGCGGAGAATGGTCGGGATAAGCGCTCTGATTGTGGTCGTGGCGCTGACGCTGGTGGCCTTTGCCGCCTACTTTTCAGTGAGCGAAATATGGGAAGAGCGAGAGTTGCGCGATGGCCACAAGGCGTCCGTGCGTCGAGTGGCCTTTTCGCCGGTTAAGGGGCCACATGGACAGTTGCTGGTCTCGTGCGGCGAAGACCATCAAGTGATCGTCTGGGATTACGCGCGGCGCGAGCGGTTGAAGACTTTCGCCGATCATCAGGGCTGGGTTACGGCGCTGGCCTTCTCCCCCGACGGCAAATGGTTCGTGACCGCCGGTGTGGAGGGCCAGGTCATCGTTTGGGACGCCGCGCAATTGAAGAAGGTTGCGACACTGCCTGGTCCTCGCGGAGTTGTCAGGGCGATCTCTTTTACGGCCGACGGGCAGTTTCTGGTCACGCCTGCGGACGGCGAGAGGAAGGATGTGTGGGCCGTCGGGCAGTGGGAAAAGGCGCGCACAATCCGCACCCGAGGCTTCCAACAGGCCTTTTTCCTGCTATCGCCCGACGGGCGCGCGCTCATTACCCCGCTCTGGGTTACTTACGATCTGGAAACGGGCCAATATTTATCCCTCAAGCGCGTCCACCCCTGGGCGTGGGCCGCCCTGTCGCCCGACGCGTCCCGCCTAGTCAGCGTGGGATCGGGTGGGGCGGTCGCTTTCTGGGATATGAGCCGGTTCTGGACATCATTGGAACCGCAGCTCCTCTCCTCCCAACGTCCGCATCAGGATCACGGACGCGCCGTAGCCTATTCGTCGGATGGCCGGCTGGCTGCTTCTGGCGCCGAAGACATCATTCTCTGGGACGCGCTCAAAATGATGAAGCTCGCCCGGCTGAAGTACCCGGCCAATGTGGTATGGCTGGCGTTCTCTCCCGACAGCCGCCATCTGATCTCCGCTCACTCGGACGGCGCCATTCTGCGCTGGGACGTGGCCGAGCGCGAACTTCAGGCGAGCTTCAACGAGCACACCGGTTCGGTGCGCGTCGTGGCGTTCTCTCCGAACGGGAAGCGGGTGGCTTCAGCCGGCGAGGACCGCTCAGTGATCATCTGGAATCAGGCGGATGGTCGTAAGGAGGTAGTGTTGGAAGGTCACGAGCGGGGCGTGACGGGTGTGGCTTTCTCGGCCGACGGTAACGCGGTCGCCTCCTCCGATATGGACGGCAATGTCATTGTCTGGGATCTGGCGCGGCGCCATCCCCGATTGAAATTTTCCTCGCCCAGAAAAATAGAAGACCGCGCCAGCTACTGTCTGGCGCTCTCGCCTGACGGAAGATGGCTGGCGACTTCGTTCGGCGTATACGATCTGGCCGAACGACGGCTGCTCTTCGATTATCCGGCAAACGAGGACGGAACGTACCGGCCCGTCTACAGCATAGATTTTTCACCGGACGGGCGGCGGATGGTGTGCGTAACGACGCAGGGGCAGGCGTTGCTCTGGGACGTGACGGGATGGAAGCTGATCGCCATACGTCAACTGCAAAATGCGAATCTGGTCAGCGTCAGCTTTTCACCAGACGGCAGGCGATTCGTGACAGGAGAAGATCAAGGCCTGGTGCGGCTCTGGCATATCGAACCGCTCGCGGAGGTGGCCGTCATCGGCAAGCACGACGCGCGAATCAAATCTGTCGCATTCTCTCCGGATGGCCGCGAAGTCGCTTCGGCGGGGGACGATCAGGCCGTTTGTTTGTGGGACGCCGGCGGGCGCAAATTGATCACGCGCCTCGGCGCGCGCACATCGCCCGTGCTTTCAGTCGCTTTCTCGCCCGACGGCAAACAGATCATTTCCGGCGAACGCGATCATCTGGTGCGGCTTTACACACGCCATCGCGCGTTGTGGGGGCGCCGCTTGGATTGAACCGCTCATTTTCCATTTGCCATATTACATTTTTCATTTGTCATCGCCGGATCTACGACTCTCCGGCGATGACAAATGAAAAATGTAATATGGCAAATGGAAAATGAAATATGTTCATTGAATGGTCACCGCTCTGGGCAGAGCCGTTCTGACCCCTTTGACCCCAGACGACCTCCCCAGCTTTGCCGCGCGCGCATCCACGATCTTCAACAGGTGGCTGGCGAAGACAATGATTTCGACGGCCTCCGCGGCGTCGAGCACGACGTGCCGGTGGCTGCGAGGGGTCTTATAGGCGCCGATCAACCCCGCGAACATGTCGGCGATCGCCTGTTTCTCCAGGTCGATTGCGGTATCGTCCCGCAGCGGCCCCGACTTCGGATCGAAGGCTTTGCGCATCAGCGGCGCGCCGATGTCGGTCGGCGAGAAACCGCCGGCGGCCCGCACCGCGACCTCGACCTCGCGCAGCGCCTGGAAGACCGCCGTGTCGTACTCGGCGTTCAGAAAGGCCGTCTCCACTTTCCTCGCGATGATCGGGTGTAGAAGGTATTTGGGGAGCATCGTGGTGGCGCGATAGGTGTTGAGGTCTTCCCGGGTCTGGATGGTCTTTCCCTTATCAGTGATGAAATACCATCCGGGCTTGGTCGGCATTTCGGCGATCAGTCCCTCGCGTTCCATATAACCCCAGCCGGTCATCAACGCTTTGATCAACCGTTCGTGGTGGGTGGGAGGATATTCCTGCACGGTGCGCTGCATGGCGAAATCATTGCGGTTGAGTTGGAGATGGTCAATGGAATTCAAACTCTCCAGGATCACCGCCGCCACATCCTCCAAATCAAGTCTTAATAATTCTTCCGGGTCGGGAACGATCGAATAAATACTTTTATGCATGCTCATGAAAAAACTCCTCCGAAAATGTCCGGCAAACTTCAGTTGTCTATACTTCCGCACATACTAGCAGGGTGAGTTTGTAGTAGCGGGGAGAACCTGACGAGATAACCATGTCTTTTCGGGGCGGCATTCTACCATTGACCTCGCGTTGACATGAACGCCGCGCCGCGCCAAAACAAAATTAAATTCCGGTAGACCCACCAGACAGTGAAGAATGTAAGCCATATGCCATATGCCATATTAAATATGGCATATGGCATATCCTACCCATCCTCGGAAGGAATACTTGACTGGCGTTCTAGCGAATGCTGACTCTGACGATGTTCGCCGGTTTGCCATCCGCGATCAGCGCCACGTCCACTTCGCCGCGCCCGCGCAAGCTGTCGGGCAAAGGCCCGACGTTGATTTGATCAAGCCCGGCGAACCCACCGGCGGCTGCGGCAAACGAGACCGTCGAATCGGCGCCTCCCACCTTGCAGGTCACCGCGGACAGCGCGCTGCGATTGCGCACTCCGGTTCCGAACAGGATCAAAAACACCAGATCGCCTGGCGGCCCCAGATCAATCGGCTCGGGCACGAATCTGCTTTGCGCCTGATCGAATCGAGCCACCGGCTCGAACGTCTGGACGGCGCCGCGGGCGCGCAGCGCGACCGCCGATGCGACGCCCTGCCCGTTGGCGTTGGCCGCGAACAGACCCGGCGCGACCGCCGTCAACTGGATTGCGCCGACGGAGATCGAGCCGTCTCCGCTCGTCACGGTGACGGTGGCCGCGCCGTTTGCGGCGCCTGCGGGGAGCAAGTGGTTGATTTGGCCGGCGGAAACGAAGAACAGCGAGGAGAGTCGTTCCGTTCCCGCGCTGTCTTTCACCCTGACCGTCGTGCCCACAAGCGTTGTGGGCAACGGCTGCGAATCCGCGGTCCGTGTCTCCGTCGCCAGTTTCGCGCCGAACGCCGCCACGATGGAATCAGGGGCGAGCATCGCTCCCGTGAAACTCGCGGCTGAGACGTTTGCGACCGCGCCCGCGACAGTCACCGCGCCGGGGACGAAATCGGCCGGCAGGATGCTGGCGGTCGCGCTCGCGACTTCGCGCGCCACCGGTTGATCGCCGAACGCAATCGGCGTCGCCCCCGCGGCGGTGGCGCTCGCTACCGTGAAAGTCACGACCGCCAGGCGCCGCGCGCCCGCCGCGAAGACCTGTCCCGACGGCAACGCCACCGCGACGCCGACGCGGCCTTGAGCCGCTTGGTTAATGTTGGCGTTGAGCGTCGCGCCGGTCGCGCCGCCGCCCAGCGCCGCTCGCGGATTGCCCAGGATCGCCGGGTTGAAATTGAGGCTGAATCCGACGGCGTTCTCGTTGCCTTGCGCCGTCAATTCAATCTCAACGCTCGCGTCGGCGCCGGGCGCCGCCGCCGCGCTGATGACGCGGATGGAGCGCGTCTGAGCCGAGGCCTGCGTCGCGAACAGGCCGGAACCGACCGCGCTCGCCCAGAGCAGGCAGAGCGCGGTCAGCGTTGATTTTCTCGTGTTCATGGTCTTCTCTCCCTCAATAATTGCTTGCCGAAGGTGAACGTCGCCGGCAACGCGTTGGCCTCCACATCCACCACCTCTCTCATCACCGGGTAATCGCTGAATATTATCGCCAAGGCGCCTGCGCGTTGTGACGATATTGGCGTCAGTCTGATCACCACGACTTCGCGCGCGCCCTCTGACAATTTCACGCCCGCCGGCAGAGCCAGGACGACGCCGATGCGCCCGCTCGCGGCCTCGTCGTCATTAACGTGAACAGCCGCCTGGTAGGCGTCATCGCCGGGTTCGACCGAGACGAAGCGCCACGCCAGCGGATCGAATCGGAAACTGAAGCCCAACGCGTTCTCATCGCCTTGCGCGTCGAGCGTGACCGCCAGCTCCAGTCTCTCGCTTCGATCAAAGCTCTTGCCCTCCACATGCAGCCTCCGCGCCTCCGCGCCTCCGCGCGACGAAGCCGTCCGTGCGCCGTGCGCCGGATCAGCCAGAACAGAAGCTGTCGCCGCCGGCGTCGTAGGCCCGCCCGCGGGCGCGGCCGGATCCAGGCCCGCCGCGTAACGTCCGGCTTGCACAAAATCAATGGCCGTCAACCGCCCGTCGCCAAAACTGCTGCGCGGCGCGCAATCGGCGCGTTGAAACTCGCTGCCCGCCGCCGCCGTGTCCAACCCGGCGACGAATCGCCCGACCTGCGTCCAATCGGTCACCGTCACCGTCCCGTTGTTGTTGCCTGTGGGGCGCGGCGAGACGTCGGCTTCATAACCCTGAATGGCGATTGTCGCCGGCGTGAAGACCGCCGGCACGGCGCCGGCGTTGGCGTCGGCCACTTCGCGCCCGATCGGTTGATCGCCGAAGCCGATGGTGGCCGAAGTGGCGGTCGTTCCCGCGGCCAGCGTGAAGTTGATGGTCAGCAGTTGCCTTACGCCGGCTGTGAACCTCTGGCCGGAGGGTAGCGCCAGCAGGATGCCCAAACGTCCCTGCGCGACCTGACTGGGGTTGGTTTGCAACATCGCGCCCGTGGCGTCAGAGCCGAGCGCGACCTGCGGGTTGGTCAATATCGTTTGATCGAAAGTGAGGCTGAACCCGGCGGCGTTCTCCCTGCCTTCCGAGACCAACTCGATGGGGACGCTGACCGCGCCTGGCGCCGGGACGCCGTTCGCCACGCGCACTTCCGTAACTAAACCGGAAACGCCGAAGTCCCGCGGCGCCGCCTGGTTCGGAAAAAGCACTATCACTATCACTAACGCTGCGAAGGCCAACCATCTGTTGGGGCTGTTCTGGGGTCGAGATGATTTACACATAGTCGGTTCCTCCTGATCCGCAAGATCGTTGCGGGGTCGGTTTTAGAGTTTTTGGTTTGATCTTACGACTGACTTGAAAAGAGAGGCGCGTTTGGGTCAGAGGACGTGGCCCTCGCGCGCCGCCGTAATACCCGATGTGTTGACGCCGCGTCAACAGCATGTGAGTAGATCACGAAATCCAGAGGGAAGAGAATTTTCCATTTGTCATTTGAGATTTGATATTTGTCATTGCCAGAAGCGATCTCGATACCCAATGAACATTGGGCGATTTCTGGGCAATGACAAATCTCAAATCTCAAATCTCAAATCTCAAATGACAAATGGAAAATGGAACTCTTCGCGATCTATCGGATGTTGACTCTGACCATGTTCGTTGTCTTTCCATCAACAATCAGCAGGATGTCAACCTCTCCGCGCCCGGCCAGAGAGCGGGGCAACGGCCCGAGATTGATCTGATCCAGCCCGACGAAACCCGGCGCCGCTCCGGCGAACAACACGGGAACGTCCGTCCCGCCAATCTTGATCGTCACGGAGGACGACGCGCCGCGGTTGCGCAGCCCCGTGCCGAACAGGGTCAAATATACCTGATCGTCAACCGATCCCAGATCAATGGGCGCCGCCGTGAACCTGTTTAGCGCCGGATCGAATTGCAGGACCGGCTCGAAGCTTTGCGATCCGCCGGCTTGCGCGCGCAACGCGACTGCCGCCGCCACGTCCCGCCCGTCGCCGTTCGCGGCGAATAATCCTGGCGCGATCGCCGCGATCTCGATCAATCCGGTCGAGACCATTCCGTCGTCGCTCGTAATCGTTACCGTGGCCGCCCCTTCGGCGGCGTCGGGAGGAACCTGGTAATTGACCTGCGCTGGCGAAACAAAGAAGAGCGCCCCGGGTCTGGAGATTCCCTGACTGTCATTGACGACGACGCGCGTCCCGCCCAGTTCATACGGCAGCGGAGACGCGAGCGCGCTTTCATTGCGTGTGGCCAGGGCGCCGCCGAAGGCTGCGACGATTTGCCCGCTAGCCAACTCTCCCGCCGCCAGACTCGCCGCCGATACGTTCGCCAGCGCGCCGGCGCCCGGAGAGTCCAATTTGACCTCGTAGCGGGCAGGCAGCGCGACGGCTTCGCGATTGACGATCTCTCGCGCGACCGGCCCATCGGCGACGCCGAGCGTGAAAGGTTGCGCGTGGTTGTCGGAGGCCGCCGCGAATTTCACGGTCAGGACCTGGCGGGCGCCCGCATTGAAACTTCCGCCCGCGGGCAGCGCGACCAGCAGACCGATACGTCCGCGCGCGGCTTCGTTGGCGTTCACGTGAATGGTCGCCTGTTGCGCGTCATCCCCCGCCTCAGCCGAAACGAAACGCCACTCCGACGGATTGAAGAGCAGGCTCAGTCCGAGCGCGGTCTCATCGCCCTGCGCCTCAAGCTCGACCATCGCCGCGCGCGTCGTCCCGGATGAATCGCCGTCCGCGACGACGCGCAGCAGACGGGGCTTATCCG
>Ga0187894_10006208_pt1 | contig 11829 bp, 8 predicted proteins | sample GBC1701081metaG_FD_136650 | JGI IMG/M metagenome (GOLD analysis project Ga0187894, IMG submission 136650) | White microbial mat communities from a lava cave in the Kipuka Kanohina Cave System on the Island of Hawaii, USA - GBC170108-1 metaG ...
AATATGGCTTTGCTTGCAACCAATCATCCCCTACGGGGATGGCAAATTCATCCTCTGCCTAAAGTCAGAGGTCTTCTTTGCCGGGTTGATAAAGTGAAATCGCCGAAGGCTGCCCAAACGCTTTGAATAATATGATAAATCGCTTGTACAAACGCTCAAAAAAAATGCTTAAAGCGTCTTGGCTATACCTGCCAGCGCATTATCAAGGACGATTGCATGCGGCTCGCTTTACAGAAGTGGAAACTGTCTGCCTGTTTATCGGCTATCCGCGCAGCGGGCATTCTCTGATTGGCTCCCTCTTGGATGCTCACCCGCAAATCACCATGGCTCATGAACTGGAAGCCTTGCGCTATATCTACCTGCGGTTTTCAAAAAATGCCATCTTTTATCTGATGCAGGAAAATTCCGCCGCTTTTACGCGCTCAGGTCGAAACTGGCAGGGCTATGATTATGCGGTTCCCGCGCAATGGCAAGGGCTTGAAAAAACGCCAAAGATTATCGGTGATAAGCACGGCGAAAGCGCCACCATCTGGCTGGCGCGAATGCCGTATCTTCTATCCAGATTGCGACAGACCTTTTCAGGGAAGCTCAAATTTTTGCACATCATAAGAAACCCTTACGATAACATCTCGACCATTGCTCGCAAAATTCACAGCATTGGGCTGCCGGAGATTAGAAAAGGCGATAACCCTCTGACCGATGCTATTGATTACTATTTCTGGCTTTGTAAAGCAGTTGCCGATGTTAAGCCGCATCTTGATATGCTGGATATTCGCCATGAGGATTTCATTCAACAGCCCGCTTGTTGGCTCAAAAAGATTTGCGATTATCTCAATGTTTCTGCCGGAGAAGGCTATTTACGTGACTGCGCTGCCATTGTTTTCAAAGAGGCAACCCGCAGTCGCCAAACGGTGGAATGGACGCCGGCATTGATTACCGAGGTTCAGGAGCGAATGCGGGAATTTCCTTTTTTGCAAGGCTATACCTTTGTTGATTGAGTACCCACTGGCGCGATGCGACAATCACCTTCGATCACCATCATCATCTGCACTCGCAATCGCGGCGCGGCGGTTGGCAAAACGATTACGGCGGCGCTGGCGAATCACTATGCAAATTTCGAGATTGTCGTGATTGATCAGAGCGATGACGAAGCAACCGAAAATGCTGTAGCCGATTATTTACACGAGGTTCGGTTGCGCTACGTTCGTTCAACCGGAAAAGGTCTTGCCGCCGCCCGGAATCTCGGCTGTCAACTGGCATATGGAGAGATTATTGCCATGACGGATGACGACTGTGAAGCGCAGCAGGACTGGCTGCAAAATCTGGCGGCGGCTTTTGCACAGGATGACCGCATTGGCATGGTTCTGGGAAATGTCATTGCCGCGCCGCACACCAAAGAACTCGGGTTTATTCCGGCGTATGTTCGCCGCGAAGCCTTTCTGGCGCGGAGCATAAAAGATAAGCATAAGGTTGAAGGCATAGGCGCGTGTTTCGCTTTCCGGCGACAGTTGTGGTTGAAGTTGCATGGTTTCGATGAAATGCTGGGGGCAGGCGCACAATTCAAAGCGGCAGAAGAGACCGATTTTATGATTCGTTTGTTATTTGTCGGGTATTATATTTTTGAGACACCGCAGATTAGCGTTATCCATCATGGTTTTCGTACTTGGAAGGAGGGCGGCGCTTTAATTCACGGCTATCTTTATGGCATCGGGGCGATGCTTACCAAACATCTCAAGCTGGGCAACTGGTCAATTCTGCATGTGTTTTATCATTTGGCACACCGCTGGGCATTTGCTAAACCAGTGGTAGATTTCGGACACCGACCCTCGAAATGGTTACGCCTCCAGGCTTTCAGCCGGGGTTGTCTGGATGCGGTACGCTCACCTGTGGATAAAGAGAGAAAGCAGTTCTTCCTGAAGTCTTCACAAGACAACAACTAATCAAATCTATGGAACATAGATTGCTCTAAATGATGTCTGCAAGCAGCGCCGGAACGCTGTAGCGCGATAGAATGAGTATGCAAAGGAGAGATTTATGGCAACCACTAAAACGGGTGAGCCGAAAGGCAGGCTTGGCAATCAGGGTTATCAGGAAGGGAATGAAGGCTATGACGAAGATAGCCATAACAAAGGACCGCATCAGCAAGCCCGCAGACATGGAAATGAAGATGCCAACCGCAATGAGGAAGAGGGCAAGCCACCGGACAGCCAATAGAGACTGATTTTGGAGAGCGGTGACTCGTCACCGCTCTCCAAAGGCTTATGTTATTCTTACGGCTATGGAAACGACACCGAATCAACTAATAACCCAAGCAGCGCGGCAGCATTTACGCGAAGTGCGGAATCGCCTGCTTGACCTGCACAAACTATTACTTGATGATGAACGCGCCGTTTATGAACAACTGCACGGGCGTATTTCCAATAATATTATGCTGCAATTACTCATTGGCGATGAGCGATTCGCGTGGTTGCGCCGCCTGTCAACGCTGGTCGTAGAGATAGACGAACTGCTCGCCAGTAAGACGCCGGTGATGATGGAAGCTGCCGAAAATCTGACATCAGCAACCCGCCGCTTGCTCACTTTTGATGATGGCGATGAAAGTTTCGGGCAGAAGTATCACGCCGCTCTGCAACGTCAACCACAGACGGCGTTACTGCATGAAGAGGTAGTAAACCTGCTACAGGAAAATTCTGCTTAAGGAAAGCCAAGGAGCAGCAGCGCAGTTTTTTCAACTAAAACCTCAAAAGGATTTCCCTTCGTTCAGGAAGGGGAGGAATTTTGAGAACCCCGACAGGGGTTGACCGACTTTCTAATATAGAACTTTCGTGTTATACTATGAACGTGAAATTGATTGCCCCGGTCAAACTCATACCGACCAAAGAGCAAGCCAACTGGCTCAAGCAAACGCTTGCACGGGCGAACGCCGCGTGCAATAGAATCAGCCAAACCGCATGGCAAACCAAAGACTTTGGACAATTTGCTATGCAACAGGCTTACTATACAACCATCCGCCAACAATTCGCTTTGTCGGCACAAGTAACCGTTCAGTGCGTTAAGAAGGTTGCCGATGCCTACAAACTGGACAACGAGAAGCCACGCCGCTTCAAAGCACTGGGCGCGATTGCTTATGACGACAGGATTCTGACTTGGCACACCGAAAAACAGACAGTCACTATCTGGACCGTCGAAGGACGACAGAAGATTCCTTATCGTTGCGGTGAGAAACAAAAGAAGTTGCTTGAGTCCCGGCAAGGCGAATCTGACCTTGTGTATCGCCAAGGCAGCTTCTTTCTGCTGGCGGTTTGCAATGTTGAAGAGCCAACGCCGGAAGAAATTGACGATGCTTTGGGTGTTGATTTCGGCATCGTCAATTTGGCTGCTGATTCGGATGGCGTTACCTATAGCGGCGCTCAGGTAGAAGCCGCACGCCGTCGCCATAAGGAACGCCGGAAAGCCCTGCAACAAGTCGGCAGCCGTTCGGCACATCGAAAACTGCGTAACCTCAGCGGCAAGCAACGCCGTTATCAATCTCATCAAAATCACATCATCAGCAAAAGACTGGTCAATGCGGCTCAACGCACGAAGCGCGGTATCGCCATTGAAGAACTTAAAGGCATTACCCTGCGGACGAGGGTTAAGCGGTCGCAACGCAACCGGCATACGAATTGGGCTTTTTCTCAACTCCGGGAGTTTGCGCAATACAAGGCGAAGGCGGCGGGAGTGACGGTTACTCTCGTCAACGCCAAGTACACCTGTCAGACCTGTAGCCAGTGCGGGCATCGCGCTACAGCGAACCGCAAAAGCCAATCGGAATTTGTCTGTCAGTCTTGCCATTACTCTTCAAATGCGGACTATAACGCCGCTCTCAATATTCGTTTTCGGGCTGTGTCAAGCCAGCCTATGGTTGCGGAAACCCAAGCCATCGAGGGCGCTTGCTTAGTACAGCAACAAGCCGTCGCCCTTTAGGGCGCGGTAGTTGACATCACAGAGATTTTCACAGATATTGAGGTAAAGGATTTGTGTGATCTGTGGTTAGAAGGCCTTAAGGAAAGTATGGTGGGATAGAGGTAAGCAGTAATGAAATTGATCTATTTGGAAGCTAAAAAAGACATGATTAGTGGACTGCTCCAAGCAGCCGGGGCTCAAGAGATCGGTTGCTTGCCGGGAATAGAAACCTCATACGATGCTCTTGATACCAAACGGCCTCGTGATGAAGGTTCAGAATTTGACAAGCTCTTCATTGCACTTAACTTTTGGGACGGATGGATTGACGCACGGAATCACGATTGGAAATATTATGAAGGAATTCACGCCGAAGATTGGCCGCGACTTGCAAGAAGCATCGTTGCCGACTTGGAAGCAGACAGAGAAATAACCGATGTAGTGGTTCTAAAACACTTTGATTTGAAAAACCAAATAGAGCAGTCCGGCATACTCAGGCTATTGGCTGGAGTCCTATTGCGAAAGAACTAACTTGTCCCTGTCAGTGTCTTACCATCCAGTTACAGCGGAGTGCTGGACGTGCAGTTCTTATGCTTACTCAGACTGCTACTCCGCGCCTGCTGAACAGCAACAGGTCGTTTTATTTCCTCTTGTCTATATTGAACTCTTTTGCTCAGTAGAGGCTTTCAGCAATTGCCAGCAGCGATGAGATATTGTGCTGCACATAATCAATTCTGACAACGAATGAAGTCAGGCTTTCGCGGAAGCCGCCCAAGGCGCGTTGCGGATTCGGCAGGCGATGGTGATTCCTTTCGATAAATTGTTGTGAAAGTTGAAACCGCGCCGCAGCGCGTAAGGACAGAGCAAACTTGTTTTCGCGCCAATCTTTAACGGGAGCCGCCATCCGATAAGCGGCGATGATGCCTTCGCTACGCGAAGCTACGGGAGTCACACGCGGTTCACCCGGCGCAAAAGCGCCCGCATAGTCCTCGCCATCCTCTGCGGTGTACTGTTCGGAAACGATGTTTTCGGCAAGCGTCATCGCGTGATCGAAATAGCGACGATTTTTTGACAAATTATAGAGGGCTTCGAGCGCCTGAATCAGCCATGCATCGGGCGGCAGTCGTCTCATTTTACGTTGCGAGGCAAGCAGAAAAGTCGCGCCGCGTTCCGCCGCTTCCAGCCATTGTTTATTGCCATCTAGCTGATACAACCGCACCAATCCGAGAATCGCTTCGCCGGGATAGTAGAGCGAAACGCTGCCCTCCGGTTCATCGCCGCGCACCGCATGATAACTGTGGAAAGAACCGTCCGGGTTTTGTAAGTGCAGAATCATTGCCGCCAATCGTCGGGCATCGTCGCGGCTCGCCTGTCTTGGTGAGAGTTGCAGTTGTTCGGTGAGCGCCAATAATGCCAACCCGTTTGCGCCGAGTTTCGCTTTACCGTCGAAATCGAGAACATATAAGGCGTTCTTATTTTGCAATGGGCGAAAGCGGGTTTTGAGAAAAGCGACGGCGCGATTTGCTGCTTCAAGATAACGGGTGTCGCGGGTTGCATTGTAGAGTTCAAAGAGTGAATAAGCAGTTCCGGCGTGGCGCAGAATGTTGTAAGTGGCATTCTCGAAACGGTCATGCAGGGCATTGTAGGAGTAATGAAAACTGCCGTCGTTCTTCTGCATTCGGAGCAGATAGTCGCCGCCATTACGGGCAGCCTGTAGCAATCGCTCTTTATCGGGTAAAGTTGCCTGCGGTTGTAGTTCAAATGACCGGGCGGCGTCAATGAAAAGGGCTTCGGGAGCAGCGGGTTTGGCGGCGCGGGCAACCATAAAGAGCAGCGCCGAAACGGTTACGAATATGAGCAGAATTGCGCCTCTCAGCATAATTTCAACATACACGACTTCGCCGATTATGGCGAGGGCAGCTTAACCGTTGCGCTCGCGGTCTGCTCACATTTTAGAAAGCGTATTTGAGCGCAAATTGAATGGTGCGGGCAGGGTTAGCCGTTTCCACCGCCCTGCCGAATCCGGGTGCGCCAATGGCGCCAATCGGCAAGCCAAAATTGGCGCGATTCAACAGGTTGAAACTCTCGACCCGGAATGACAGCTTCTGCCGTTCGCTAAAGACAAAACTCTTATGTAAAGCGAGGTCTACGTTGACGTAACCATCGCCGCGCACCGTATTGCGCCCGACAAAACCGCTTTGCCCCAGAGCAAAGAAATCCGTAACCGCCCGATTGCCTGCAACGGTAATTTTTTGGGCATTGTGTCCGTCAACAAAGGTCAAACCCTCTGTAGTTGCCGGTCGGTCGGTGAGATTGCCGTCAAGGTTGGCATCAAATGGTACAAGCAGGGTGAACGGTTGCCCGCCGTGCGCTTGCAAAAAGCCGCCGAGTTGCCAGCCGCCAAGCAAACGATTAACGGCATTGTCGCCGTCCTTGAAAAACGGTAAATCCCAGGTAGCCGATGCCGAAAAGAGATGGCGGACATCGAAGCTGGCATTGCCGCGTTCGGCTCGCAGATTGAAAGAGTCCTGCGCCACGATGGGCGCTCCGGCGATAGGAAAAACGTCTGAAACCTCATCAATCGCTTTTGAGTAGGTGTAAGCTGTCGTGAGGGTGAAGCCCCGGGCATAGCGTTTTCGCATTTCAAGTTGCAAAGCATGATAAATCGAACTGGCGGCATTCTCGAAGACCTGAATTGCGCCCAATGCCGGAATCGGGCGATTGGGTTGCAGGCTGCATTTACCGTTGTTAAAGGTTTGCAGGGCGCAATCCCCAAGCACGGTTGGCGGTGGTTGTGGAAAACCGGGCGGCAGATTGGTGACTCGCGTATACAGCGCAATGGACGGCGTCACATTCGGTCCGAGATTCGGCGTCGTCAGGCGCGTCAATTTCGTGCCTTTTGAGCCGACATACGCCGCCGAAATCGCAAAATTATTGAAGAATTCGCGTTCCAGCGTCAGATGCCATTGCTGCGCGTAAGGCGTTTGCAAATTCTTTTCCGGCAGAGTGAACGCCAAACCGCCGCCGAGGCTGTTTTGCAGAAAGAGTTGTCCGATTAAAGCGACGAAATCAGCCGATGAACCGCCAAATTGATTAAGCGTGTTTGACGCAATTAACGGAATATCGGCTCTTCTGCCATTCGGGTCACGAATAACCAGAAAACTCGGACTATTCAAGGTAAAGACATCGAAGCGTAGAAAAGAGGGTTCAATGTTGACCGGGATTTCATTGGGAAAGACATTGCGCGATTGCGTCACTACCGCGCCTAAAATCGCGTCGTAATAGATGCCGTAGCCGCCGCGAATGACGAGATTGCCCGCCGCATCAGGAATGAACGCGAAGCCAACACGCCCGCCAAAATTATTGCCATCCGGTTCGTAGATGCGTTGCCGCCCGTCGAGGAATCGTTGATAAGCGGCAACCGCATTATTGAAGGCTCTGGTGCGCTCCGGGCTATTGGCAAAGGAATTGCCCTGCGCCGGGACATTTTGCAGACCAATGGCATCTTCAATACGATTATTGACTTCACGCGGCACGGTGTTGTACTCGTAGCGCAAGCCGAAATCGAGCGTCAGTTTGCGATTGACGCGCCAGTTGTCGCTGACGAAAAAGTTAAATTCGGAGAAGCGCAAGCCGACGGTAGAATCGGGCGTATCTCTGGTGATGGTCTGAAAGATGGAAGACGGCAAACCGAGATTGGCAAGTTGAATGCCGGAAAGCGCCTGCGTCGTTTGCCGGTCAAAGCGGCTTCTAAAATTTCCCAAATCGGTAATCGTTCCGGTGTTTAGTATGCCGTTGCCGTAGACGACCTGCGGGCGATAATTGCGGTCCAGGCGGCTGTTGAGTTGGACGCGGCGAACATCCGCGCCGAACTTGACGGCATGATTACGAAGCGTCCACGACAGCGAATCGGCAAATTGAAAGGTATTGCTGACGCGATCTTGCGGAAAGAGAAAGGCATTAACGCCAACCGGGCTGAAGGGCTGAATCAGCAGTTCGCCAATCTCGCCGGTCTGCGAACGAAAAATCACATCACGCCCGAAGACATTGACCGTTTCATTACCGGCGGACGAAAAGGTGTTGCGTATATCGCTTAATAAAGTTAAATCAAGTTTCGTGCGTCCGTAGGAAAACCGCGCCTGATTTGCCAGCGTGTCGCTATACTGGCTTTCATAAATCAGCGATAGATTATGGGTGCGGGTATCGGCTTTGATGGATGAATTGATGGCGCGATTGACGCTTGGCAGCAGACGGTTATCATCGGTGAAATTGTAACGAGCATTGAAGACGCGTCCGGCAGCGAACTGATGATTGAGTTTCACAGAAGTCACCACGCCATCGCCGTCAGAGGATAAGACCTGCGAGAAAGTGTTATCGCCAAACGGTCCGCCACTATTATTCGGCAGGGGATAGAATCCCAGTACCCGGCGACCAAGCGGCGATTTTCCATCCGCCGAGTTAAACGCATCATTTGGCGTAAAGCCATCTGCGACAGTAAAGTTTTCCACCCGCAATTGAGGCAGATTCAAAAAGCGGCGTTCATCCAAGCGTGGAACAGCAAAATGTTGTTCAAGGCTCTGGCGGATGTGCAGATACTCGAAGCTGCCGAATAGATGAGTGCGGTCACGCCGGATCGGTGCGCCCAGAACAATGCCCGCCTGGGTGCGAGTGAACGGGTCTGCATCAGCAAAGCCGGTGCGATTGAAGAAATTTCTCGCATTCAACGCCGAATCGGTAAAAAAGCCATAGACTTGTCCACGAATAGAATTGCCGCCATCTCTCGATACGGCGTTGACCAGCGAGCCGACGTTGCGCCCCTGTTCGGCATCCCATAAAAGCGTCGAGATATGAAAATCCTGAATAGATTCGATGGACTGCGGCGCTAAAGCGACAAACCCCTGCCGTCGCACGCCAACATCCGGGTCGTTATTATCCGAACCGTCAACCGTAAAGTTATTTGACCGCGCCCGCAGTCCGTTGACGGCAAACTCTCCGGCTGTGCCAATGCCGAAACCGACACCGGGACCGCGCACACCGGGAGTAAAGGGCGGCGGCGCGACACCGGGAAAGAGAAAAGCATATTCATCGAAAGAGCGTTGCGGCGTCCCGCCGCCGACGGGCAGCAATTCAAGCTCGCGGGGTGAGATGTTGCCACCGCGCAGAGGTTTGAACGCGCCGATAAGATTTTCGGAAATGGCAGGCGTGATAATTGGCGGCGCAGTCGGTTGATTGGGTTGCGGCGCAGCAAGGCGGCGTAAAGTAATGTCAGGCAGTTTCAGCCAGTTGGTTTTATTCAACTGTACGACAAAACTTTCGATTTCACCGTTGCTATAGCCATCTTTTTCAGCCATGACTTTATAGATGCCGGAAGGCTTAAACTCAAAGCGGTAATTGCCTTCTTCATTGCTGCGCGTCGAAGCCGTATTGCCGTTTTCGAGATTGGTGAGCGTCACCAGAGCTTTGAACACCGGCTGCTTCGCCTCGTCCAAGACCTGCCCGACCAAAGTTCCCGAAGTGGAATTCTGCGCCTGAGCAAGCGGCGCAAACCAAATCAGCAGCAACATCGTCAAAGCAAGCCATTTTTTATATTGATTAGAAGGATTGAAGAGCATGAAAATTCTCCCGCATAGTGAGCCAAAGTTATTACTTTCGGGTCTATACCCTGATGAAGCGAAACAGATTATGCGTTCGTTGCCCAGGTAAAAACCAAAAACGAAATGGGCATTTTTTCTTTGTCGCGTAGCGACCCCTTGAGTTTAGCCGGGTGTTTTAACGCCCGGAACCGAGTCATCATACCAATCACGTCGCGTCAGCGACGATTGAATGAATCAGCCCGGTTCAATCGTCGCTAGCGCGACGGAAATCTCATGCCTCATGCTTTCAACACGGCTAACGTCAAAAACCCGCTACGCGGCAGGAAACTCACGGCACAACTGGCGGCGCATTGAACGGGTAGCTGACGACGTTGGAGAGCGAGCCGTCCGGGTTCCGCACCTGTATCTGATCGCCAGTCACCGAACTCTTGCCTTGCTTCTTACAGAAGAGTCGCGTACTCAGTTCCACAGCCGTCTTAATCTGCTCGCCATTGCGAAAGACTTTCGCGCCCTCCTGAAAACCGGAGCCTATGACAAACAAATGTTTGCCTTCGCGGAAGGCATTCGTAATAGTTGGACCCGCCGCCGCGCCGCTTTGCGTTATCGTATAAGTTTGCCCGCCAGCAAAGATGAAGCCGGTGCGCTGATTGGTACTGGAATTTGCCGCTACGGTATAACCGATATTGCCATTGCCCGTGCCATTGGCGTTTACGGTTATCCAGTTGTCGCTGGCATTCGCAGTCCATTGGCAGCCGGTTTGCGTCGTGATGGCAAAACTACCCGAACCGCCCGCTGCGCCAAAGTTTGCGCCGTTGGGATTGATTTGATAGGTGCAATTGGTCGCCCCGGATTGCGTGACGGTGTGGGTTGCCGTGCCAACCGTAATTGCGCCGTTGCGAGAATTTGTGCTGGCGTTTGCCGCCACCGTAAACGTCACCGTGCCGTTGCCTGTGCCGCTGCCGGAGGTAATGGTTATCCAGTCATTCGCGCCGCGTGACGCCGTCCAGTTGCAGCCTGCCGTGGCATTGACAGCAAAATTGAAGGGACCGCCTGCTGCTGCCGGGACCGTCTGTGCAGTCGGATTGGCTTGGAATGTGCAAGCGCCAATTTGATTACACGGCGATAACTCTGAGGTGTCAGCCGTGTTTTGTCGGGTTGCCGTCGCATTGATAAAGCCAGTGGAGGCGTTGTTCGGCAACTGGAAGGCGAATGAGAAGTTAAAAAGCCCATTGGCATTGGTGGTGACAAGATTGGGGGTTCGCTGATCCAGCGTTGCGCCGTTGAAGAGTTCCGTCGGTCTACAGTTGACGTGCTGAACGCCGCCGGAACCGCAGGCTTGCGAGCAGTAATAAAAATGCAGATCATAGGTCGTATTCGGGATGCTGTTCATAACTCCCGTAATCGTTACCGCCGCTTGCGGGACAACATTTTCGTCGGTGATCGCTGCCGTTGAAGTGACCGTAACGGCAGCCAACTCAGGAAAGTTTTGCAAATTATTCGCGCCCGAATCGCCGTCCCCCGAATCGTTCGGGGTAAAGCCGTCATTGCCTAAATCAATGCCTAAGCCGCCGTTTGAAAAGATGTCATTCGAGCGAATCTGATTGCCGGTTCCCGACAACACCGAAACGCCATCAAGCAAATTGAAAGCGATGACATTGCCTAAGGCAGGAGCCGCGCCGCCGATGCTGTTGTTTGAGGCGCTGACAGAGATGCCATGTTGCTGGTTGCCGAAATTTGTGCCGATGCTGGTGGCGCTGAAGTCCATGCCGATATAGTTGCCTTGCACCAAATTACTGCTTGCCGATGCGCCACTGATCTCTATGCCGCTGCCTTGATTTTGGAAAAAGAGATTTCTTACGCCGCTGTTGGTTTGTTGCCGTATGCCGCCGACGCCATTACCGGAAGAGTTGAGGCTAACGCCGTGACTGCGATTGCTAATCAGGGCGCTGCCTTGAATGATCGTCCCGGTGCCGGAAGTTACGGCAACGCCAACAGAATTTGCCTGAATAATGTTGGAAACCAAGCCAATGTTGTTTATGAAGCCGCCGATAAGAGTTCTTGATGCGCCATTGGCGATGATAACGCCATTGCTGGTATTGCCGAGGTTGGAGTTGTTAGAGTTAGTGCCGATTAAATTTAATTGCACACGGGTATCGTTGGCGTTCGCGCCACTGATTTCGACGCCGACAGCATTGCCGGAAATCGTATTGACGGCTCGCACGCCAATATCATTATCTCGTGAATTATTGACAAAGACGCCGCGCCCGGTGTTGGCGCTGACGGCGCTGCCGGA
>Ga0187894_10006209_pt1 | contig 11826 bp, 10 predicted proteins | sample GBC1701081metaG_FD_136650 | JGI IMG/M metagenome (GOLD analysis project Ga0187894, IMG submission 136650) | White microbial mat communities from a lava cave in the Kipuka Kanohina Cave System on the Island of Hawaii, USA - GBC170108-1 metaG ...
AAATCTCTGTTTAATTTCCCCATAGCTGCACTATGGGCTAAGAATATATCGCTGTCTTCGACAGCTAAAACCGATTCCTGATTATAGTTTTTGAATTATTATCACTTGACCTAATCAGTTACAGTTTAAGATAAAAAAGAGAACGTCTGACGAATGACAACTGACAGATGACAATACTGCATTTCGATTCATTGCCGTCAACAAACACGGAAGCCGCCAATCAGGCATTACGCGGTGCGCCCGAAGGCGTCTGCATTGTAGCACGCGAACAAACGGCAGGGCGCGGGCGCGAAGGCAGAACATGGATTTCGCCACGCGATACGGGTCTTTATTTCAGTATGATTTTGCGCCCGCGTCTTTCTGCCGAACATCTGCCGCTTATAACCCTGATGGCGGCTGTGTCCGTTCACCGTAGCTTGCAAGAGGCATTTGATTTAATTACGGATATTAAATGGCCCAACGATATTTACGCCATGGAAAAAAAACTTTGCGGCATTTTGGCTGAAACAGTCGAGACAAATTCAGGACGCGCTGTGATTCTGGGAATCGGTATTAACCTAAGTGACAAAGCCTTTCCGCTTGAATTAAAAGAGACAGCAATTTCTTTGACAACACTTTTGAATAAAAAAGCGGATGAAGAAAAATTGCTGAAAGCGTTGACTAAGGCATTGGCTTTTGATTATCTGGTTCTGCAAGGCGAAAACGGAATAAGAGAAATTTTAGAGAATTGGAAAGCGCGTTCTTCATATACTGATGGAAAAAATGTTCGTGTGAATCTGGCAAACGAGACATTTGAAGGCATAACGCGTGGGCTTGAATCGGATGGGGCTTTACGCGTCGAAACCCCGAACGGTAACATCCGAATCATTCATGCGGGCGATGTCATAGCACTGCGAAAGGGATAAATATAATGGAAAATGAGAGATGGCAGGTTGACGAAACTATAAGTTCAAGAACAGTAGTTTTAGCAAAAAAAGATATGGTTGCACTTTTGGGCGTAAAAACGACGGACGAAGGGGGTTTGATTTGTCGTGTTGACCCGCGCGACGAAAAGCCCGCAGTGCAGATTTATGACGACCCCGAAGCAGCACTTGATTGGTTTAGAAAAAGCCTGAGAACAAGCAAGAAAAACGGTTGGGCAGTCGTTTATGACGGTTTGCCGCTGATGGGATAAAACTAAAGTTTCGAGTTCTAAGTTAATCTCAAACTCAGAACTCAGAACTCAGAACCCAGAACTTTGAGCCTTGAACTACTTCAACTATTTTACAGAAATCGAAGACACATTTGTTCGTAAGCGCGGCAAACACATTTTTATCAGCCCGTTGGATTGGGCACTGATTGAGAATTGGAAAGAGCGCGGCGTGCCGCTTCATGTTGCAGTGCGCGGTATAGAAAAGACATTTGAATCTTACGCCGCACGTCCACGCGGGCGTAGCATCAAGACGCTTTTCTATTGCCGGGAAGAAGTCGAAGCACAGTTTGAAGAGTGGCTTTCTTCGCAGGTCGGCGCGAACGGAAAAGCAGAAGAAGAAAAACCGGAATCAAAAGACAATTCTCAACTTCCTTTCCCGCGTGAATCTATTTTGAATTACCTGGAAAAATCTACGGACCGTTTGACGGAATCGAAAAACGGCAAAGGCGAATTGAGCGAAACGCTGAATCGTGTGTGTGTACGTTTGAAAGATTTGAGAGATGATTTTGCCGGTACACAGAACCCGAACGCGGAACAACTTGAAGAATCGCTCACGCATCTTGAAAAGATAATTGATGAAGCTTTGCTGAAAAATGTTTCAGCGAAATGGATTGAAGACGAACGTGGCGTTGTCGAGAAGGAGTTGAAAGTTTATCGTAACAAAATGGATGGGGAAATTTACAGACAAACCTTCGATAATTTACTGCTGAAACGCTTGCGCGAACGCGCACACATTCCCCGATTGAGCCTTTTTTATCTTTAGAGTTTTGAATAATGAAAATAATTTTTAGAATCGTCGTACTCGGTTTTTCACTCGCTTTAATCGTAGGTACATCATCCGCACAGCACAAATCAAAACATTCAACTCAAAAGATTAAGTTCGACTACGGGATAATCGAAGGCTCAAACTATGAAAACCATTTCTTTGGTTTTCATCTGACTTTGCCTGATGGTTGGCAGACACAAAGCGGAAAAACCACGCAAAGCCACATAACGAGTAAGAACGATAAAAATTCTGTAATAGCCCTTTCATCTTTCAGGTATGAGAACAAAGACAGGATTCTCTATAACCCGTCAATAGCGATTTTGTTTGAGAACATCAGACAAAAAAAGAAAATCAAAACCGCGCAGGCTTATTTGGAAGATACTGTGAAACGGATTGAAAATATTCAAAGCAATATCCCCGTCGAAATCGAGGGAGAAGTTTTTGAAGCTGAAATCGGCGGTAAAAAGTTTGCCGCACTTCAAACGGAAATTCTCGGCGTGGTAGAACAGCGTTACTATGTCTTTTTGAGCAGAGGATACGCCGTTGTCTTTCTGGTCTCTCATGCAAGCGAAGAGGATGAAGAAACGCTCGACAAAGTTTTGAAATCATTAAAATTTTATTGAACTTGAAATACAGAAGACCTCAAAAAAACAGAACCGACAAAAAATTGTCGCCGCCGGTACGCGAAACACACGAAGTCACGATTGAACGTATCGTTCCCGGCGGTTATGGTCTGGCGCACGCCGAAGGGAAGACAATTTTTGTTTCGCTTGCGGTAAAAGGTGACAGAGCAATCGTGCGTCTTGAACGAAAGAAAGGCGCGGTTGCTTTTGCTTCGATAGTTGAAATTCTTGAACCATCGCCATTTCGTCTCAAACCGCCTTGCCGCTATTTCGGGCGTTGCGGCGGCTGTGATTTTCAGCAGATGAACTACGACGCGCAATTAACAGCCAAGAGGGAAATCATTCTTGATTGTCTGCGGCGCATAGGAAAAATAGAACCGCCAAACGAGATAAAAGTTAATCCGTCACCAAACGAATGGAATTATCGCGCACGCGCACAGTGGCGTTACGATGCCGACAGAAATTATTTCGGTTATTACGAACGCAATTCGCACAATGTCTGTGACGTTGTGGAATGTCCCGTATTGACTCATCCGCTACAAAAAACTTTGCAATCGCTTAGGACGCTGAGACAATCCGGCGAACTACCGTTTGATGTCGAAGAATTTCACGCTGTCACGGCGGCTGGCGATGATGAAATATCATTGATGCCCGAACCCGATTTCAGCCATATGCGGGAGATTGAAATTTCAATCGGAGAGTTTAATTACAAACTGAGCGCGGAAGTTTTCTTTCAAACAAATCCTTTGTTGCTACCAGCGTTGATTGATTACGCAATTGGTGATGCCGGAGGCGAGACAGCAATAGACCTTTACAGCGGCGTGGGGCTTTTCACTCTGCCGTTATCAAAAAAGTTTGAGCAGGTTTTCGGTGTTGAGTATTCACCTGAAAGCGTGGCATTCGCAAGAGAGAATGCGAAGAACGCGAAACTTAAAAATGTTTCTTTTGCCTGTTCAGGCGTTAGCGATTGGCTGAAAGAAAACTCCGGTGAAATCGGCAAAGTTGATTTCGTATTGTTAGACCCGCCGAGAACAGGGGCGGAAGATGAAACAATCAACTCGTTAATAAACTTAAAACCAAAACAAATAGCTTATGTTTCGTGCGACCCTGCTACGCTTGCAAGGGATTTGCGATTGCTCGCTAACGGTGGATTCATTCTCAAACAAATCGAAGGTTTTGACCTTTTCCCTCAGACTCATCACATTGAAACCGTTGCGGTTCTCAGCGTAAGCCATTCAAAAAATTAAAAAGTAATTTAAGCTTTTGCACACCACATTAATAAGCAAACTTTTCCTATTTGGACGGTTCTACAAATTTTCGTAGAAATGAATAACCCTGCCTTTTACATCTCTTGAATTCATCTTGTAAGTGCAATTAACTGTTCTTTGCAAATATCTGATTAGGTGTTAAATAGCCCAAGGTCTTTCTAAAGTACAACAGGCTGCCAGCCTGTTATCCGTAACATTGAGTTTGTTAAGAAAATCAGCAACAGGCTGGCAGCCTGTTGTACAAATTGTCCGTCAATGCTCACGTAACTGAACCATTACCCAACCCATTCATATTTTTACTTTTCCTTATAAGAAGGATGACCCGCAATGGGACGACTTGCATAACAACCCACGTTTTCAGGAAATTATGCGAAAGATGAATCTTGAAAAATAAGTTCGGGTGAGTTTTGAAATAAAAACCTGTTCGCGCTACTATCCACACATCCCCTGCAGTCGTTCACAAGAAACTAGGAGAATAATTTTTTAGATGATGCGTCGTCTTTTTGTAATAGTGTTTGTTTTGCTACTTCCGATTTTTTCTCTCGCCCAATCGAAATCAAAACCAAGCGATAAATTCAAACAGCTTGAAGAAGATTTGCCTACGCCTACAGAATATCGTACTGCTTCAGGTGCGCCCGGACATCGTTATTGGCAACAACGCGCCAATTACACAATAGATGTTGAGTTGGACGACGTAAACCAACGCATCAACGGCAAAGAGACAATTACCTATTACAATAATTCACCCGATACGTTGACCTATCTTTGGCTGCAAATAGACAACAATATTTTCGGGAAAGATTCTTGGACGGAACAGACACGCACCGCGCCTGATTTTTCAGACCGTCAATCGTTTCAAACTTTGGAGAATTTGGCACGCCGTGAATACGACGGCAAAGTAAATATCACTTCGGTTCGTGACGCGAAGAATGCCGCTCTGAAATTCACTGTCGTCAATACGATGATGCGCGTAGATTTACCCGCGCCTTTAGCTTCGGGCGGTACGTTTACTTTTTCCGTTGACTGGAACTATCACATAAACGACCAGAGGAAATTCGGCGGACGCACGGGCTACGAATACTTTTCGCAAGACGGAAACTATATCTATGAATTAGCACACTGGTTTCCGCGCATGGCGGCTTATTATGACGTTTACGGCTGGCAACATAAACAGTTTTTAGGTTCGGGCGAATTCACTCTTGAATTTGGAAACTATCGCGTGAAAATCACCGCACCAAACGATCACGTAGTTGCTTCAACAGGCGTACTTCAAAATCCGAAAGAAGTTTTAACTGCGTCACAAATGCAACGCTTGGAACAGGCAAAGACTGCGAAAGAACCGCTCAAGATTGTCACACAAGAAGAAGCAACCGCAAACGAAAAGAATAAACCGACAGGAAAAAAGATTTGGGTTTTTCATGCCGATAATGTTCGTGATTTTGCCTTTGCGTCATCGCGCAAATTTATCTGGGACGCACAACTTCACAGCGTCGAAGGCAATAATGTCTGGGCGATGTCTTATTACCCGAAAGAGGGAAATCCGCTTTGGGAAAAATACTCTACGCACGCGATTATTCACACGCTGAATGTCTATTCGCGTTTTACATTCAAATATCCTTATCCCGTTGCAATCAGCGTAAACGGTCCTGTCGGTGGTATGGAATATCCCATGATTTGTTTCAACGGTCCGCGCCCCGAAACGGACGGAACATATTCGCCGTCTTCAAAATATGGTTTGATTTCCGTAGTCATTCACGAAGTCGGTCATAATTATTTTCCCATGATTGTAAATTCCGACGAACGGCAATGGACATGGATGGATGAAGGTTTGAACACTTTCTGTCAATACCTGGCTGAACATGAGTGGGAGAAAAATTACCCGTCACGTCGCGGTGAACCGCAATACATCACGAACTATATGGAGAGCGAAAATCAAGTCCCGGTAATGGTGCAATCCGATTCTCTTTTGCAGTTTGGAAATAACGCGTATGCGAAACCTGCCACAGCATTAAACATATTGCGCGAAACAGTTTTGGGACGTGAATTGTTTGACTATGCTTTCAAAGAGTATGCGCGTCGCTGGCAGTTCAAACGCCCTGCACCTGCAGACTTTTTCCGCACAATGGAAGATGCTTCCGGTGTTGACCTTGATTGGTTCTGGCGCGGATGGTTTTACACGACCGACCACGTTGATATTTCGATTGAAAAAGTCAGGCTTTACAGATTGGACACGATGAATCCTGAAATCGAAAAAGCCGAAACGCGAAAAGACCGGGACGCAAAACCCGAAACGCTTGCAGATAAGCGAAACGAGACTTTGCCAAAACGAATTGACCAGTATCCAAGCCTCAGAGATTTTTATAATGACTACGATGATTTGAAGGTTACGGACAGAGAACGTGCGGCTTATCAGGCTTATCTTTCAACACTGACTGACAAAGAAAAATCTCTGCTGAACGAAGGTTTTTATTTCTATGTCGTTGACCTGAAAAATATAGGCGGGCTTGTGATGCCAATAATTTTGCAGGTGGATTACATGGACGGCACGAAAGAGGAGATTCGCATCCCCGCAGAAATCTGGCGTTACGACAATTTCAATGTCTCGAAACTGATTGTGACAAAGAAAGAAGCAAAATCAATAACGCTCGACCCGCATCTTGAGTTGGCAGATGTTGATTTAACAAACAATATGTTTCCGCGTCAGCCCGTTAAATCAAAGTTTCAGATGTTCAAAGATTCGCGCCGTTTTCAAATGCCGAACCCTATGCAGCTTGAGCGAAAACCGAACCCGTAAGCAGAAGCAGAAGCAGAAGCAGAAGCAGAAGCAGAAGCAGAAACAGAAGTTGTTGCAGAAGCAGTAGAAACAATGAAAAGCAAGGCAGTCAGTTACCAACATTCACCCATTAGAAAACAATGGTTTGCTCATTGTTCGTTGCTTCTGCTACTGACACTGCTACTTTCTGTTTCGGCAAACGCTCACACATTTCACACCACTCTTGCGCGTGTCGAATACAACAAAGAAGAGCAACTTGCAGAGATAACGATTCAGGTTTTCACACACGACATTGTGGACGTTCTTAGCCGTCGAAGCGGAAAAAAGATATTGCTTGACAAAACGCCTGATGTCGAAAAATTCGTGCTTGAATATGTGCGCGAAAAATTCCAAATCAAAAACGGCAAGGGAGAAATAAAAGTATTAACTTGGGTGGGTTTGGAACAAGAGACGGAAACGACTTGGCTTTACGTTGAAGCCAAAATGTCCGAAGGTTTGAGTGGCGCGGAGTTTCAAAACAAACTTTTCTTTGAGTTGTTTTCAGACCAAGTAAATTTTATTCATTTCAAATCAGATGGCAGAAAAGCCGATTTGATTTTCAAACCGGGCGACAATTTCAAAACCATTCCCGAAAAGCAGAATTGAGCTTTTAGGCTTTTCGTTCTATTGTTTCAACACTCTCTCCGTAAAACGCAAATTGCAAGAAAAAATTGTAATGTGCGTTCCGTCAATGCCCAACCTTTTAGGCAAGGAGAAAAGACAATGAAAAAAGTTTTAGTGAAAACACTTTGCGTTTGTGTTTTCGTTTTTGTGTTTTGTGTCTCTTTATTCGCACAGAGCAATGAAAAAAACAGACCTGTTGTTCGCGGCGGTTTCGATGTTGATGTTTTGATTGACGGACGTTCGTGTGAAAACCTTTATGGACGCGGGACGCGATTCGTTGAGGCAATAGAAGGCGCAGAATATGAATTAAGAATCAGAAATCCTTTGGGAATACGTGTCGCGGTTGCGCTCTTTGTTGACGGATTGAATACGGTTGATGCGAAACGAATATCTGCCGAAAAAGCCGTGAAGTGGGTGATTGAACCATATGGCACGCTGACAGTCAGCGGTTGGCAGGTGAGCGATTCACGCGCACGCCGTTTCTATTTCACAACCGAACGCGATTCTTACGCAACGCGAATCGGACAGCCTGCCGATTTCGGCTTTATCACGGCGGTTTTCTTCCGCGAAAAAAGAGACTATGTGATTCAACCGAAACCGCGCGTTTACAAAGACGATGATGTGTCGGTTGAAGACAAAGGAAAAAAATCGTCAAGCGCGGAAAGCAGTAACAACAAAGCGGGCGGCGCAGCAGATTCAAGACCCTGTTGCCCTTCGCCGGAGAAAGATGCGGCGACAGGTATAGGTCGTGACATTCAAAACGGCGTCGAATGGATTGATATGAAATTAGAAGAGCGTTCGACTGCTGCGGTGACGATTCGCTACGAATACCGAAACGCTCTTGTGCGAATGGGTGTCATTCAAAACAATCAGGGCGTCGTTAAAAAACGCGAGAGCGCAAACGATAGCCGTTACGCGCCCGAACCAAGATAAGTAAAAAGGCAAAAGTAAAAAGTAAAAACTTTTCATCTTAAATTTTTACTTTTCACTTTTTATAAAGCAAGTACATCTCCTGATGCCTTATTTGCGCGAATCGCCAGACGGGAAACTTTATCAAACTTCCGTTTAGCAAAAAATGTTTTGTATAGATTCGTTTGTAACCCGCCGATTCTATGTCATTGGCAGTTAAGGTGTACCAATTGGGACCCGTTCGTCCATCCCAAACAACTAAAGTTCCGCTTGGTAATTCTCTGAGAAGTTTCAAATTGTGTTCGCGGTCAGCCGTAAACGGAGGTTGTTCATACAAATCTCTGTCAAAGGCAACTCCCATGTAAGCCTGACTCCAAATAACGCGGTTGACGGGACGTTGGTTTGCCTTGAACCAATCATGCACGTCTTTAACTGCTCTTGCGTCACGCGACCATGTTGAGCCTTCGTCTCCGTGCCAAGGTTCGCCCTCTTTATAGACAATACAAAAAAGAATCGAGAGAGCAATCATTCCGCCCGCTAATCCTTCTTTGAATTTTTGATGAAAATTCGCCGGAAGATTTGAGAAAAGAACATTCCATCCATACAAAATTATCAATGCAATCGAAGGGGCTACGCAGACAAAGTAGCGTGGGTAGCCCGCACTCCCGAACATCCCAAGCGAACGCATTATTGAATGCAAAATAAGGAGCGTCAGGAAAGACGAAGTTATATTCATCATTCCCCGTTTTGTAATCGAGGTTACCAGACCGATTAGAAAAACAGGTAAGACAATAGGTCCGACAATGTCGGGCATACGAATCACGTAAAGCCTAAGCTCTTTGAAACTAAAAGCTATCGAACTACCGTTTTGCCATCCTTGGGGCCAGTTATTTTTTATGTAGAGAAAATCGCCCGTAATTTTGTAAGCTACAACGCTCCAAATCAAAACGCCGCTTGCCAACAGTAATGAGGCAATTACGCGCTTCCAGAAATCATCTGCCGTGCGCTTATCAAACAGAACCCAGACGCCCCACATAACACCCAAGAAAAAACCTTCCGGGCGAATCAGAATGAGTAGTGACGCCGCAAACATTGCCATCTTGACCCAACCGCGTTGGTTAAGGCGCAAAGCAATTACAAAACAAAGCGCGAACATTGGTTCGGTCATTACTTCGTTTGAAAGCAGAAAAAAAGACGGCTGAACAAAGACAAACGGAATCGCCAGCCAACTGCGTTCGAGTTTCAAATCCTCCGCCAACTTGAAAGTTTGCCATGCAGTAAGGCAACTAAGAAAAACAGTGATGATTTGTGTAAACCTGTAACCGTATTGCGATGGAAAAGCATAGAAGAATGTCGGCAGGGGTCTTGCCCACACATTTACAAACATATCTTTATGCGTCCACGCCCAACGCGAATAAAGATAATGTGTTGCGGCGTCTATGTGATGACCGTCGAGAAAGAAAAAGCAAAGCCCGACACCTAGAAGTAGAAAAAACGTAATCCACAACAAAGCGTAAAGACGTGCCTTTTTGGCATCGGTATTTAATCCCGAATTTGTCTCAGAAATAGCTGTCACTTTTTTATTCTTTATAAAATAAAAACATCTCTTGCTGTCGCGGTCCGCCGTACCAGTTCCACCAATCCGGCATCAGATAGCCTTTAAGCTTTTCCGATTTTGAAAATAGTTTTTTGTAACCGAGTGCGTTGATTTCGTCGGCTGTAATGTTATGTAGCTTTATTGCGCTTCGCATGTCCCAAAAAATCAGCGTTCCGCGTGGTGCCTGCCGCAATATCTCAATCTTTCTCTCTTTCTCGCCAGACAAAAACGGCTGGTCGGAATTATCTTTGTCAAAAACAATTCCCATGTAAGCCTGACTCCAATAGAAATGTGTCACGGGGCGTTCATTCTGTTTGAACCAATGGTGAGCGTCGCGCACAAGCCGTGCGTCTCTGTTCCATTCCGCAGCGTCAATGTAGAGAAAAGCCGTGAAGATTGACAGGAAAAAAACAGCAGGCACAACAGTTCTTTTGAAAAATTCCCGCTTGAAAAAATCATTTTGTGACAGTGTGTTCCAGCCATACAGCGTAACAAGCGCAACAGACGGCGAAACGCAAACAAAATAACGGGGATAACCAGCACTGCTGAAAAAACCGAACATGCGAAAGATTGTGTGAAGCAGAAAGAGGAATAAGAAAGCGGAGACGGCAGTTGTAATCTTTCGCTCTTTAATTGCTTTATAAATTCCGACAACGAAGAAAGGCAGAAAAAACAATCCGACTATTTCAGGCAGGCGTATGACATAAGCGAAAATAGTTCCCGTTCCGTAAAGTCCGCCCGTTGCTCCCCAATCCGATGGCCAGTTGTGTTTGATAAAAAGAACATCGCCCGTAACCATCCACGAAGAAAAAATCCAAACGAGACCACCCGTAGCCAAAAGAGTCGCCGACAATCCCCGCTTTATAAAATTTGTTCCGGCGCGTTCATCAAAGAGTAGCCACACGCCCCATAAAATGCCTAAAAAGAAACCTTCGGGACGCGCAAGCAACATGAGCGACGCTACAAACGCCCCGGTTTTAATGTAACCGTTCAAATGTAATCTGAGTGCAATTACAAACAATAAAGCAAACAAAGGCTCTGTCATTGTTTCCGCACTGAGTAAAAAGAACGAAGGCTGAAAGAATAGAAAGGGAATTACAAGTTCGGTTTTTTCCAGATTGAAAAGTTTTGCGGTTTTCCAAGTGTGCCAAGCGGTCAACAGGCAAATAAAAACCGTAAAAAGCCGTGCGGATTCATAACCCAATTGAGCAGGAAAAGAATAAAGAAATGTGAAAAGGGGTCTAGCCCAGACCATCACAAAAAATGCAGGATGATTCCAACCCCAACGGGCAAACAGAAAATGATAACCGCCGTCTTGTTGATGGCTGTCGTGAAACAAGAAAACAAGCGCGACGCTGACAACTGCACAGATTGCCAGCCAAATGTATGCAAAAAGTTTTCTCGATTCAGAGGTTTGATTCAATTTTATCTAACCGTTCGATAGTTATTGTTTGGATTGTTGCGTCAAAGAACGCCCGAAGGATTTACCATGTTAATTACAAACCAAGCAAGGCGGGAATTACAATCCACCCCGCTGAAAAATCTTCCTTTACACCTTGTTTTATCTTGAATTAGCCCAAGACTCCCTCTATAATCCGCTTTGGGATTTAGAGGGAGATGTAGGGCGTTGCCGCCGCCGCCGTGCTTTCAAACGGCGGTTTAAGCCTCTGAATCAATCCCCTGTTGGTTTTCAATCTATTGCTTAATGAAAGTGAAAGCATTTCGTTTCAAAATTCGCCGACCAAGTAAAGCCGTTGTTCAAAGATTCGGGCAAACGCTTTCGCTTTGCCGCGAACTTTACAATGCGGGTTTGCAGGAACGCCGCGACGCTTGGAAACTCAATCGCGTTTCGCTTTCGTATGTCGAACAAGCCAACCAACCCAGAGAAATCAAACAGATTCGAGATGACCTTGACACGGTTCATTCTCAAGTTTTGCAGGATGTTCTGAAAAGACTCGACAAAACTTTCAAAGCATTTTTCGGGCGTGTCAAAAAAGGCGAAAAGGCTGGCTTTCCGCGCTTCAAAGGCGCAAGC
>Ga0187894_10006210_pt1 | contig 11825 bp, 10 predicted proteins | sample GBC1701081metaG_FD_136650 | JGI IMG/M metagenome (GOLD analysis project Ga0187894, IMG submission 136650) | White microbial mat communities from a lava cave in the Kipuka Kanohina Cave System on the Island of Hawaii, USA - GBC170108-1 metaG ...
CTCTGTGGTTGACTAATAACCACGGAGCCACAGAGAGACAGAGCATGAATGAAAATGCAGGCACTGACACGTAAACGATCATTTGCGATTGGGTGGCGGGCGAGGGTGCCGCTGATCGCCAGGATTGTGGCTTTTGTGCTGCTCGTGTCAGGCATCGCGGTCGTCGGCATCTCCTATTACAAGCTACGCAACGTCGAGAAGTTCAAGGCTAAGTCAGAGAAACCGGAGCTCTCGAAGGAAGTCACGGGCGTCGTCGAAGGCTACGAGCAACGCATCACCAAAGACGGCCGCCTCTACATGCACGTCAAAGCTTCGCGCGACATCACTTTCTCCGACAATCATCACGAGCTCGAGAACGTCCATCTGGCTGTCTATCCAGCGGAAGGTGACGTTCCCGATCAGATCTCGGCAGCACGCGCGATCTATTGGCCCGACACGAACATCGTTTCATTCGTCGGCAACGTGAAGATCGATACGAAAGAGAAACTCCAAGTCGCTACGGAATCACTCTCGTTCGATCAAAACAGCGGCGTGGCCCAAACAGATGCCCCGGTCGCTTTCAATCGCGAAAACGTTTCGGGTAGTTCAACCGGCGCAGTAGTCGAGCAGAAAGCGAAGCGGCTCGAACTGAAGAAAGACGTCGCAATACGCATCGAACCGCAAATCACCGGCGCCAACAAATCAAGCACGCGCGCGCGTCCGGTCACCATTCGCGCCGCACATGGCGCTTTTGAACATGAGTCACTCCGGTTAACTTTCGCTGGTGGCGCCACCGTCGAACAGGAACGCGATATCCTGAGCGGCGAGAACATCTACGCCACGCTCAGCCAGGAAAAGCGTCTCCAGAAAGCCGAGATTCGCGGCAATTCTTACCTGCGAACTATGGAACCCGGACGCGCCGCCGAAGTCCACGCCGTCGACATGGATTTCTTTCTCGACAAAGACCAGCGTCTCGAACGCGCGTTCGCCAACAACGATGTGAAGGCCCGTTCACTCGACGCTGATTCGGATTTTGAGCTCAGTGGCAGCAGTACCCTCGAAGTTCTTTTCCAGGCGACCGCAGACACCAGTCTCTTAAAGCAGATGAACGCCGGTGGCCGTTCCGTGATCACGTTGAGTGCTCCGAAGTCGAAAGCGAACGATCCGCGTGCGGCAAATAAGCGCCTGACGGCTGATTCAGTGAAACTGAGCTGGCGCGCCACCGGACGCGATCTCGAAAAAGCTGAAGCTTCGGGCAATGCGGAGTTGTTTATCGAACCCGTAACGAGCAACGCCCGCGCCGAACGCCGCCAACTCAACGCGCCGAATTTCGATTGCGACTTTTTCGAAACCGGCAATCTCGCCCGCACTTGCAAAGCAGCCGGCGGCGCCAAGGCCGTGATGAATCCGGTGCAGCCATCAGAGAAGCGCGGTACGCGTACGTTCACCGCGCAAACGATGACCACTGTCTTCGTAAAAGACACTCAGGACGTCGAACGTATAGATGCGCAGGGCGACGGTAAGTTCAACGAAAACGATCGCAACGGTGTCGCCGCCAACGTTTCCTACACCGCTGCCGATGAAATGGTGCGACTCCGCGGTGGCGATCCAACAGTCTGGGATTCACGCGGCCGCACGAAAGCCGTCGAGCTCGATTCCGATCTTGCCAACGACGTCTCTTACGCTCGCGGACGCACCGCGACGACGTACTACAGTCAGGAACAGACCAACGGCGCGACTCCGTTTTCAAAAACCAAGAGTCCGGTTTACATCACGAGCGACCGCGGCGAGTTTCGTCACGAGAGCGGGCAGGGCGTCTATACCGGCAACGCGCGCGCCTGGCAGGACGATAATTTCGTGCGCGGCGATAAACTGATCATCTATGTTAACGATAAGCGCATGGAAGCCGTGGGCCGCGTGCAGACCGCGATCTACAATTCCCAGCGGCGCGTAGAAGGAAACGTGAGCGTCGTGCCCGTTTTTGCCCAGTCCGATTCGATGTTCTACTCGGATCCGGATCGCATCGTTCATTACGAAGGAAACGTCGACATCAAACAGGCATCTGATCGGATAACGAGCGGCGTAGCCGACGTGTACCTCTCGAAAGAAACAAACGAGATGGAGAAAACCGTCGCAGAGCGTAGCGTTGTGCTCACTCAACCAAACCGAAAAGGAACCGGCGACTGGGTTGAGTACACCGCGGCGAACGAAGTTGCCATTCTCAAAGGCAATCCTGCTCGTGTAGATGATGTCGAACAGGGCAACACCGAAGGTGCTCGATTGACGGTTTGGGTCCGCGAGAATAAAGTCACTGCTGACGATGCGCGTGGGCCGCTCTCGCCTGGCCGGGTGCGATCTACGCACAAGATCCGAAAACCGTGAACAATCCGTCGGCCGTAAACTCCACTCTTAGCACCGCCAATCTTGTGAAGCATTACGGCAAGCGACGCGTCGTTGACGACGTCAGCGTTCAGGTTCATAAGGGCGAAGTTGTCGGACTGCTCGGCGCAAACGGCGCGGGGAAAACCACGACGTTCTACATGATTGTCGGTCTCGAAAAACCTGATTCCGGAAACGTTCTGCTTGGGGAGCAGGATTTAACGAAGCTGCCGATGTATCTTCGTGCCCGGCTCGGCATCGGCTATTTGCCGCAGGAGCCGTCGGTGTTTCGCAAGATGACGGCCGCGCAAAATATTCTCGCGGTGTTGGAAACCGTCGGTTTGAGAAGACGCGAACAGTTGAAGCGTTTGGAAGAGTTGCTGGAGGAGTTTGGCATCGGCCACGTGCGCAACACGCGCGGCGATGCGCTCTCCGGCGGCGAGCGGCGGCGTACTGAAATTGCTCGCGCACTCGCGACCGAACCGCAGTATATTTTACTTGACGAGCCGTTCGCGGGAATCGACCCGAAGGCCGTCGATGATATTCAAAATGTAATACTTTACCTGCGTGACCGCGGCATCGGAATTCTGATTACGGATCACAACGTAAGAGAAACTCTGGGGGTTACGGACCGGGCCTACATCATGGCCGAGGGACGCATTTTCCGATCGGGCCAGCCGCAGGATCTGACGGAAGACCCCGAAGTCAGAAGGCTTTACCTGGGCGAAAAATTCCGCATGTAAGACAGGCATTCCTGCCTGTCACACCTCCCGCAGCGAGCAGCGACAGGCAAGAATGCCTGTCCTACCCGTTAGCATGTAAGAGAGTGTTTAGATGTTCGTGTAATCTTTGTGCTGTTTATGATCTTTATGGCAGACCATCTGCCACAGATGACACTAATCGGTTATAATCAGCCCTCGAAAGCATGTCACTAAAGTTAACCACCAGTCTTTCCCAGCGCCTTGTTCTGACGCCGCAGTTGCGTCAGCGCATCGAGATGCTGCAAATGACATCGCTCGAATTGACCGACCTCATTCAGCAGCAGTTGCTCGAGAATCCCGTGCTGGAAGAGGTGCCCACCCAGGAAGAGGTTCGCGAGATCGCGGAGAAGGTGCTCGATCATCTGGCGAGCGCGGACCCCGCTAGTTCATTTGAGGAGCCGGGTGGGGAAGGCGAACCGATTGTTATTTCGGCAAACGGCGCCGGCGATGCGGACGTGGTGGCGAGTTTACCGCTTGCGGGTGATGGCGAAGGTGCTGAAGCGATTACCGCCGCTGAACATACGGAAGAGGGCGTGGCCGAAGACGGCGGCGCCGATGAGGCGCAGCGCGACGCTTTTGAAGAGATCGATTTTGGACGTGAGTTTCAGGACTATCTCGATCCCGGTTATAAAACTCAGGAGATCGAGTACAAGGAAGATGCGCCGACGTTCGAGCAGTTTTTGACGCGTCCGCCGTCACTGGCCGAACATCTCGAGTGGCAACTGCACATGACCACGCTCGATCCGCAAGTGACTGACGCGGCTGTGGCAGTGATTGGCAATCTCGACGCAGATGGCCGTCTCAGTGCGACCAACGAAGAGATGGCCACGATGCAGAAGTGCTCGGAAGAAGTTATCGAGCAGGCGCGCCAGGCGGTGATGCGGCTCGATCCGATTGGTTGCGGTGCGCGTGACGTCAAGGAGTGTTTGCTGGTGCAGCTTGATGTTCGCGGCGAAGGCGATCGGCTCGCGGCACGTTTGATCAGTGAGCACTTCGCAGACCTGCAACAGCACCGGTTGCCGCATCTTTCGAAACAGATCGGCATCGACGTAGAAACTTTACTGGAAGAGTTGCAGTTCATCCGCACGCTCGATCCCTATCCGGGCCGGCGTTATTCGTCAGAAGAACCGATTCTCATCAGTCCGGAAATCTACATCGAAAAACTCGAAGAGAACGATGACGAGTATGTGATCTACTTCGCCGACGATGGCAGCCCGCGTTTGCGCGTCAGTCAGCAGTATCAGCAGATGCTGAGCCAGGGCGTGAGCAATGAAACGAAGAGTTTTATTCGCGAGAAGATGCGCTCGGCAGTAGACCTGCTGCGCAACATCGAACACCGCCGGCAGACGATCTACAAAGTCGTCGAATCGATCGTGCAGCGGCAGAAAGATTTTCTCGATCACGGAGTGCAGCGCATCAAGCCAATGATGTTGAAAGACATCGCCGAAGACATCGGCATGCACTTGTCGACTGTGTCGCGCGTGGTGAATCGCAAGTATGCGCACACGCCGCAGGGCGTGATCGAGTTGCGCCGCTTCTTCACTGAGGGCATGTTGAACGAAGACGGCGAGGAAGTCTCGACGCGCATTATCAAACTACAGATTAAGAAACTTATTGAAGAAGAGGATTCACACAATCCGATAACCGACGACCAGGTAGTGAAGATTCTGGCTAAGGATGGGATTAAGTTATCGCGCCGCACCGTCGCAAAGTATCGCGACCAAATGCAGATCCCCGGGTCGCGCGAGCGTCGCGCCGTCGTTTAATGCCCCTCTGAGACGGCGCGCCAAATCAAGGTTTAGATAGAACTATTTGTTGCGTCGAGCCGGCTCACTTAGCCCACTTCACGACAGCCTGGCTGGCGCATTGATCTCTTTGTTTTCACCAGTTTTCGAGGGAGGTAGCTGATGAAATTTGAATACACGGGGCGTCACGTTGAAGTATCGCCGGCGATCCGGCGTCACGTCGAAGATCATTTCAAGAAGTTGGACCACATCTTCAATGGGGATTCTACCTTGAACACTCACGTAATCATCGAGGTGGAAAAGAATCGGCAGATTGGAGAAATCGTTGTCAATTGGCGCGACCATACGTTGACCGCGAAAGATATCAACAACGACATGTACATGGCGTTGACGCGGGCGATGGCCAAGATTGAGAAACAGGCGGTAAAGCTGAAGAAAAAGATTATCCATCGCAAGCAGGGTGCGAAATCAGCGGCGCGAGTTGCGCCCGAACCGGATGGACGAATCGAAGCCACGCCGCGTCCGGCGCGCATCATTCCCGCGCGCCGTTACGCAGTGAAACCGATGACCGCGGAAGAAGCGTCGCTTCGGCTATCTGATGAACAGGATCAGTTTTTAGTATTTCGCGACGCGGACACGCAGCGTTTGGGTGTGATTTACAAACGGAAGGATGGGAACTACGGGCTCATCGAGCCGTGACAGAGACTGCGCAGATTAAAAACAGCGTTCCGGATATCGTAATCATCACCGGTTTGAGCGGTTCGGGGATGTCGTCGGCCACGAACGCATTCCAGGATCGGGGATATTTCTGTGTCGACAACCTCCCCGTGACGATGCTGCCGACCTTCGGCCGGCTCGTCACCAGCGATGACGACGAAAAAGGCATCAGACGCGCCGCCCTCGTCATCGACATTCGCGAGGGCGAATTTCTCGCCGACTTCGAAAAACAACTGGAAGCTTTGCGCGCTTCGGGTTTGAACGTCATCGTCCTTTTCTTCGAAGCTTCCGACGACGTGCTGCAATATCGCTTCAGCGAAACGCGCCGTCCGCATCCCGCCGACAAAGGCCCTGGGTTGCTGGCCGCGATCAGAGCCGACCGCGAAGCGATGTCGAGCATTCGCGCCCTTGCCGATCAGATCATCGACACTTCCGATCACACAGTTCACACGCTGCGCAGTTTCTTGCTCGCGCGGTTTAGTCCCGACCGGCAGGGCGCGCCGATGCGCGTGCAGGTCATGAGCTTTGGCCACAAGTATGGCAGCCCGGGCGATCTGGAGTTATTGTTTGACGTGCGGCATTTGCCAAATCCGCACTTCGTGCCGGAATTGAAGCGGCTTTCGGGACACGACAGCCGCGTCGTGCGGTATTTGCGTTCGCAACCGGAAGTGCAGGAGACGTTGAAACGATTCACGGAACTGCTTGAATACCTCTTGCCGCTCTACAAACGAGAAGGGAAATCGTACGTCACGGTCGGGATCGGTTGCACTGGCGGGCGGCATCGTTCGGTGATGGTGGCGAATGCGCTGGCTCGTGCGTTGCGGCGCAGCGGTTTTGACGCGCATGCTTCGCATCGCGACGTGAGGAAAGCCATCCAGAGATTACACAGAAAAAAATCTGTGAACTCTGTGGATGGATTTAGGAGTGACAATGAGTAGTCCTCAACAACCCGCTGAAGCAAAGAAGATTGCGGGCGTGGTCGTTACGCACGGTCACCTCGCCGGCGAACTGCTCGCAGCCGCCGAGATGATCGTTGGACCGATCTCACATATCGCGGCGGTTTCGATCGGTTGGCACGACGACGTCGACGCCGCGCGCGACGAAGTGCAGCGCGCGATCACGCGTGTTTCACAAGGCGCCGGCGTGTTGTTGTTGACCGACATGTTTGGCGGCACGCCAACGAATATCGCGTCGATGTTTCTCGAAGAAGGCGTGATCGAAGTCGTGACGGGTGTAAATCTGCCGATGGTGATCAAGCTCGCGACCTCCACTGGCGACGAGTCACTCGCCGAAATCGCGCCAAAGATTCGCGATCAGGGACGCCAGGGAATCTATCTTGCGGGCGCGTTACTCGCGCCTCCCAGCAAATCCGGAGCCGACTGAACGTGGCTGAACGCACACTCGAGGTAACCAGCCGTCTCGGTCTCCACGCTCGCGCTGCCGCCAACCTCGTACGCGTGGCGAGCAGGTTCAAAAGCAAACTCACATTACAGCGTCTGGAAGGTGGTCTCGAAGCGGACGCAAAATCGATCCTCAGCATCCTGACGCTGGCTGCAAGTTACGGCACGGCGTTGAAGCTCGTGGCCACCGGAGACGACGAGCAGGAGGCGCTTGGGGCGATCGTTGACCTGTTCGCGCGGGCGTTTGATGAGAACGAGAAGGCCGAGCTTCGGCCGTCTGTGGCGGTTAAAGACGAGCTGCGTTGTCAGGGACTCGGTGTTTCTGACGGCGTGGTGATGGGCCGCGTTTTGCGTTTACAGCAAGGCGCGCGCGACGTTTACCGCGCGGAGATTGGGGATGGCGATCTCGAACGCGAACGGCGGCGTTTTCGCGCGGCAGTAAGACTGTCGCGACGGCAGCTCGAAGCAATCAAACAGCGTGCGGAAAAAGAGCTCGGCCGTGGTCATGCCTACATCTTCGATGCGCATCTGCTTTTTCTCGAAGACGCGAAACTCACACGCGACGTCGAAGACTTCATCGTGCGCGAACATTCGAATGCCGAGTGGGCGACGAAGGTTGTGGGCGACCGGCTGTTGTCGATTTACGCGCAGATGAACGACGAGTATTTGCGCGAACGAGGGTCGGACATTGAAGACGTGATTCAACGGTTGCTGGCCAACCTGACTGGTGAGGGTTTGAAGTATCCGAACTTGCAGGAAGACGCGGTGATCGTAGCTCCTGATTTGCTTCCGTCGACCGTAGCCGAACTTGATTTGAACCACGTGAAAGCGATCGCCACTGATTCGGGCGGCTGGACGTCGCACATGGCGATCATCGCCCGTGGTTTGGGCCTGACCGCCGTGGTTGGACTGCGGGATTTTTATCATCGCACGCGTACAGGTGACCGGATCATCGTCGATGCGCGTCACGGTGAAGTGATTCTGCATCCGTCGCGGGAGACCGCCGGAGGGTTTGAGTTCACCACGCCGCGGCGCGAAAGTGAAGGCGCGGTGGCGGTTGAAAGTGGTCCAGTCACGACGCGCGACAACGTGCGCATCCTGTTGCGCGCGAATGTCGAGCTGCCCGCGGAGTTTCAAGCCGTGAAAAAGTTTGGCGCTTGTGGGGTTGGTCTGTTTCGTTCGGAGTTTCTTTTGTCGCGCCCCGGGCTGATGAATTCCGAACAGGAGCAATACGAAGCTTATAGAGCACTCGCCGAAGCCGCGGGAAACGACGGCGCGATCGTGCGGCTGTTTGACGTTGGCGGCGAAACCGGAAACGAGACAGGCCAACACGAACGCAATCCGGCGCTCGGCCTGCGGGCGGTGCGTTTCGCTTTACGACACAAGCAGGTGATGCGCACGCAGGTGCGTGCCATATTGAGGGCCGCTGCCGGTGGACGGCTTAGCCTGGTCATTCCGATGGTCGCGGATCTCGCGGACGTCAAAGCGGCGAAGAAGCTGATCGCGGAAGAGGTAGAGAGTTTAAGAACGCGGGCAGAATCGTTTGCCGAAGTCCCGATCGGCGCAATGATCGAAGTGCCGTCAGCGGTTTTGACGGCCGAAAAGATCGCCACCGAACTCGATTTCTTTGAACTCGGCACGAACGATCTGGTCCAATATACGCTCGCCGTCGATCGCGGGAACGATCAGGTCGCCGGTTGGTTTCGCACGCTGCATCCGGCGGTGCTCTACGGCATCAAGCGCACGCTGCAGGCCGGCAGCGACGCCCGGATTCCCGTAATTGTGTGTGGTGAAATGGCTTCCACGCCTGCGTATGCTGTCTTGCTGGCCGGCCTCGGCGCGACGGATTTGAGTATGACACCGGCGATGATCCCGCGCCTGAGATCCGTCCTCGCGCAGATCGAAACCAGCGACGCGCGAACGGTTGCCGAGCGTTGCCTCGCCGCTGCGGGTGCAGATGAAGTTGAAGAAATCGTCCGCGACGAGTTCAAAACGCGCTGGCCGGAGCTGTTTCCATCCAATATGCTCCCGCGCGCGATCGAAAACTAGCATGAAGCAGCCCCGCTCGCAGCTTGTCAATCTACTCATCGGCAAGTCAATTCTCGACACCCTGCTGGTCGGCACGATCGCTGTCGTCGTTTATCTAAACGCGTTTCCACCAACGTTTCATGGCTGGGGCGAGATTGTCGTTGACACACACTCGATAGCCGGTTGGGCTGTGAATAATGCTGCGCCGTGGGAGCGTCTGGAAGTGCAGCTCTTCGTCGACGGCAAACTCTACGGCACGCAGGTGGCCCAACTCTCGCGGCCGGATGTGGTTGCTGCCGGATGGGCCAGGGACGAGTGGCATGGTTACAACTTCGCGGTTTCCGGTTTGTCGCCGGGAAATCACGAAGCAGGGATGTACGCACTGCATCGAAACGGTGAGCGGTTCACTTTGCAGTTACTGGGAGATCCGATTCAGTTTGCCGTAAGCGGAGACGGAACGTGGACACGAAGGTGAACGCAAACGAGATCAGTGATCGTGCGCTGGCGGCGTGGGAGATCGTGTCGGTGGTCATGTCGTGTTTGATCGCGGAGTGGGTCGTGCTCGCGTTTGTCGGCGCGAACAAGATCGTGCTGGCGATCCCGGTCGCGCTGGCACTGCTGCTCATGTTCTTTTCCCAACGCGTTTACGGCGAGAGCGCGCGAGATCTCGGCTTCCGTTCCGACAACTTTGCAGCGGCTACCAAACTGCTAATCCTGCCGACACTCGCCGCAGTCGTCGCGATCGTCCTCGTTTCGGGGCAATATCAGCCACGAGATCCGTGGCGTTGGCGATTCTTGCTGGTCCCGTTGTGGGCCTTGTTTCAGCAGTACGTGTTACAAGGCTATTTAAACCGTCGCGCCCAAGCCATCTTCGGACCAGGCTGGAAGAGCGTGACCTTGACGGCGTTTCTGTTTGCACTGGTTCATCTGCCAAATCCGCTGTTGTTTTTGCTCACGCTGATGGGAGGTCTGATTTGGGCTGTGATTTATCAAAAACAGCCAAATCTCTTCGCTCTTGCGCTTTCTCATGCGTTCACCTCGATTTCGGTTGCTGTTTTCCTGCCACCAGCTTGGGCAAACAACCTCCGTGTCGGGTTGAAATTTTTTGGCTGATAAGTGCTATACGCGTTTGAACACCCCTATGTTAGAATCAAACCGCCTTGCAAGAGGACAGGTCGGGCGGTCGCTGCCGGCAATGCCGGGAGAGGAAAGTCCGAACACTACAGGGCAGCGAGCCCGCTAACGGCGGGGCGTTCGGCGGTCGAAAGGCTGCGGGGCGACGACAAGTGCAACAGAAAAGAGACCAGCTCTTTAAAATCCTGCGATTTCAAAGAGTGATGGGTGAAATGGTGCGGCCCGCAAGGGCTTAATGTAAGAGCGCACCGGCGCGTATGGTGACATGCGCGGCCAGGCAAACTCCTCGCAGTGCAAGACCAAATAGGGAGGCGTCAATAGGGCTGCCCGCCCGAAGCCTTAAACGGCTACGACCTCCGGGTAGGTCGCTGGAGCCAGCCGGCAACGGCTGGACTAGATGAATGATCGCCACTTCGAGATATTCGAAGGACAGAATTCGGCTTACAGACCTGTTCCGCATTTGCAGGGTAAATCCCGACAGTAGCAAGTGAGGGTGACGTTAGATGGCTAATCGCAAAGGGGTCTTCATCGGCGCTTATGTTCCGAATCATCTGAAGGAATCGCTTCGCCGCCGTGCCGCCGCCGAACATCGCACACTCTCGCAGGAGATTACCCGCATCCTGGAAGAGGCGGTCCATGGACGTGGCTTGCCGCCAGGCAGCCTCGATCGACGTACGAAGGAATCGCAGCCGCGCCGCCGCGCGAGCGATCCGATGCCTCGTCGTCGCGCTACCGACGCACCTTACGTCGGCACAGGTGGTAACAACAGATCAGGTGATGAAAGACGAAACTGATTGAAGTACCTGATCATTGCCGCGCTGGTTAGTATCGCTTTCGTGATCGTGTATTCCCGTGTCCGGCCTTACCTCAAGCTGATTCGCAAGGTAGTTGAATCGCTCAACGTCGCCACTGAAGGCACGGTTACGACCGCTAGCCAGCAGCGTTCGCCTTCGAAAAACAAACTGGTGCGCTGTGATAGTTGCGGCACGTGGATCCCCGCAGAGCGGGCGTTGCACCTGGGCTCGGGCCTCGCGAGTTTCTGTTCGACGGACTGTCTTACAAGGAATTCTCAGGCGAAGGAACGGAAGCTTGCCGGCTAGTTCTGAGTTCTATCCCAGATTACGCAGATTCCAAAACCAATCTGGGTAATCTGTGGATTAGCAACTAAACTTCCGGCGCGACGGTTTGCGAGTCGCGAACGGCCTTCTCGGTATCTGTAATCGCCAGCACGATTAATCCCACCACAAAGAAGAAGATCAGCGACAAGAGCGCTTGCCGGTAGGAGCCGGTGCGGGCGATCACCACGCTGAACAGCAGTGGTCCCATCCATGAAGTGCCGCGTTCGGAAACCTCGTACAGACCAAAGAAGCTCGCTTCCTTGCCCGCTGGAATCATGCGCGCGAAAAGAGAGCGCGAGAGCGCTTGCGACCCGCCGAGCACGATCGCAATTACTGCGGCCATGAACCAGGCTTCATTCACTGTGTTGAGGAACCGATAAGCGTAGATCACGACACCAGCCCAAATTATGAGCGACACGATGATCGCGTTTTTCGTCTTGCTCAGGTAGGCAAGCCGTTCGAATACCAGTGCGCCAACCACCGCCACAAACTGTACGAGGAGAAAAATCTTCAACAGGAAAGCGGGATTCCCACCGGGAAAGAGCTCCTGCTCAAGAAACGCGC
>Ga0187894_10006212_pt1 | contig 11820 bp, 9 predicted proteins | sample GBC1701081metaG_FD_136650 | JGI IMG/M metagenome (GOLD analysis project Ga0187894, IMG submission 136650) | White microbial mat communities from a lava cave in the Kipuka Kanohina Cave System on the Island of Hawaii, USA - GBC170108-1 metaG ...
CCTCGATCCTCGATCCTCGATCCTCGATCCTCGATCCTCGATCCTCGATCCTCGATCCTCGATCCTCGATCCTCGATCCTCGCGGTTGAACTATTTACAGGTTGATGTAATTCGGCCCGCCTCCGCCTTCCGGCGTCACCCAGTCAATGATCTGGTACGGGTCCATAATGTCGCACGTCTTGCAATGCACGCAGTTCGAGAAGTTGATCTTGGGTTTGCGTCCGCCATTGGCCTCCTCGATTTCATAAACGGCGGCCGGGCAGAAATACTGGCATGGATTGCCGTATTCCTGTGTGCATCGGGTTACACAGATGTTGAAATCGAGCACTTTCAGATGAGGCGGTTGATCTTCGTCGTGTTCCGTGCCTGAACGGTAAACGTCGGAGACTTTGTCGAACGTCAGCTTGTTGTCGTATTTCGCCGGTTCGAGTTGCGGAACGTCGCCCGGACGTTTTGGCAGGCGGTTGAACACGTGCAGCTTGCGCAGATTCTCGTGACCGGCCTCGACGCGCAGATCGCCGAAAAGTCCGAAGCCTTTGGTCAGATATTGCAGACCGGTTTCGATCAATCCCCACCTCTGCCCGTGACGGAACGCCTGATGGAAATTGCGGACTTCGTAAAGCTCTTTGTAGACGTAGCTCTCTTTGACCAGTTCATCGAACCGCTTCAAGGCCGCGCGATCGAACCGCCCCGCCAACAGCGCCTCGAAGATCGTCTCGGCCGCGAGCATTCCCGTTTTCATAGCCATGTGGATGCCTTTGAGCCGCTGCGAATTGAGGAAGCTGGCCGAATCGCCGATGATCAGAAATCCGTCGCCGTAATATTCCGGCTGCGACAACAATCCGCCTTCGGGAATGGTCTTCGCGCCGTAATGCAGCATCTTGCCGCCTTCGAGCATTTTTGAGATCGCCGGATGCTGTTTGAACTGGTTGAAGAGCCGGTGCGGATCGGTGAAGGGATCGTGGTAATCCAACCCGACGACGACGCCGATGTCGAGCAGGTCGTTTTGCATCCCGTAAACGAATCCGCCGCCGAACGTGTCATTCGGCAGCGGATAACCGAGCGTGTGCATCACGGAGCCGGGTTTGACGCGCCCTTTCGGCAGCTCCCAGACCTCTTTCACCCCGACCGCGTAAACCTGCGGATTGCGGTCTTCGTCGAGATTGAGTTTCTCGACCAGCTTTTTGGTCAACGAGCCGCGCGCGCCTTCGCCGAGCACAGTCACTTTGGCGAAGATGTCGGCGCCGGGCTGATAATTCTCCTTCGGTTTGCCGTCCTTGCCGACGCCCTTGTCGCCCGTGCGCACGCCGATGACCTGATTGTCCTCGCCGTACAGCAGCTCGGCGCCGGGGAATTCGGGAATGAGCATCACATCCGCCGCCTCGACGATGGGACCGAGCCAGCGGACCAGTTTGTTCAAGCTGACGACGTATTTGCCGTGATTGTTGAGCGGCGGCGGGATGATCGGCGATTTGATCTTGAAGCGACGGGTCAGATACGAAAAATCCTCTTCGCCGACCTCGGCTTCGAGCGGCGCGCCGAGTTCATTGTAGTTTGGCAGCAACTCCGCGAGCGGGCGGATGTCCATGACCGCGCCCGAAATCATGTGCGAGCCGATCTCGCGGCCCTTCTCGATCACGGCGATTGTGATCTCGCCGAGAGCGGCGCCGTGCTCTTCGTTGTGCTTGTTGACGAGTTGGCGCAAGCGCAATGCTCCGGCGAGTGAGGCGGGGCCGGCGCCTACGAATAAAACGTCAACTTCCAAAGTGTCGCGTTCGATGTTCTCCGTGGTTGTCTGTATCACTACTCTCCTCGTTGCCGGCCCATCCTGGTTATCGCTTCGCTGTCGAGAAATTCAATCGAGCTCTGATCGAGATCGGCGTACACGTCCGGCAGGAACAACTCGACAAATTCGACAAAACACGCGGCGCGCAATGGCAAATGACAAACGTCATATGGAAAATGGAAAATGAAAGACGATTACACCCCAAAATTTTTCCGTCAGCGCTTAGGCTGGTTATACGCCAGCGACCGTAGCGGCGGTACAGTACCGGGAGTGTTAGCGACCGGTAGCCTCGTAAGGGGCGCGTTCAGGCTGCGCCCTGTCGTTAACGCTCCCGGTACTGTACCAGGCGTCAATGCCTCATTTTTTCAGCTTCGGCGGTCAGCGCCGGCACGATCTCGAACAGATCGCCGACGACGCCGTAATCGGCGATCTCGAAGATCGGCGCTTCGGCGTCCTTGTTGATCGCCACGATGGTGCGCGCGCCTTTCATCCCGACGATGTGCTGGATTGCGCCGGAGATGCCGACTGCGAGGTAGAGCTTCGGCGCGACGGTCTGTCCCGACGACCCGATTTGGCGATCCATCGGCAGCCATTCGTTGTCGCAGATCGGGCGCGAGGCGGCCAGTTCGGCGCCCATCGCGTGGGCGAGCTTCTTGACGATCTCGATGTTCTTCTCTTCTTTGATCCCGCGGCCGACGGAGACGATCAGCGGCGCTTGCGTCAGGTCAACAGCGGCCTTGGCCTCTTTGAACCGCTCTTCGGGTTGCTGGCGGACGACGTCGGCGTCGAGGTTGACCGTCAGGGCTTGAACCGCGGCCTGACCCGCTTCGCACTCGTCGCCGCGGAAACTGCCGAGCTGGAAGCTGGCGAAATGCGGCGCGTCGCCCACCGGGACGACGTCGGCGGCGAGTTTGCCCTGGAAGATCTGACGCGTGAAAACGACCTTGCCGTCTTCGACCCTGTGTCCGACGTTGTCGCCGAGCAGCATTCGTTTCATCGAAGCCGCCAGCTTCGGCGCGAAATCGCGCACTTCATAGGTGTGCGTCATCAGCGCGAGCGCGGGCTGCGTTTGCTCGACGACCTGTTTGAACGCATGCGTGTAACCGTCGGCGGTGTAATGTTTCAACCATGCGCTCTCGACGGTGTAAACGGTCTTGATCTTCTTCGTGGCGACTTCAGCGGCTACATTGCCGACACTTTGCCCGAAGACAACCGCCGAAATCTCCTGCCCGGTTTGCGCGCCGATCAATTGCGCCGCGCGCACGGCCTCGTATGACGCGCGATTGATCTTGCCGTCAACGTGTTCGATGAAAACTAAAATTCCGTTTGCCATTTTTTCCTCCGGTGGTTGGTGGTTGGTGGTTGGTGGTTGGTTGAACATTTTCACCAACCACCAACCACCAACCACCAACCACCTTCTTAAAACACCCTCGCTTCATTCTTCAGCTTCTCGATCAGCTTCGTTGCGATCTCCGACGGCGAACCTTCGATGAACTGCGTCTGCTTGTTCTTGACCGGCAGATAGACGCTGCGGAACTCCATCTTCGGAGCGAGCTGGACCGGGTCGATGCCGAGCGCGGCGGCGTCGAACTTTTTGATCTCCTTCTTCTTCGCGGCCATGATGCCTTTGAGCGTGGCGTAACGCAGCGTGTTGATGCCCGATTGGATCGTCAACACGGCGGGCGCGGGCATGCTGACCCACTGGAAGAATCCGCTTTCAAGCTCGCGTTTGACGCGGATGCGCCCGTCCTGCGATTCGACATCCATCACGATGGTCGCGTGGGGCAGGCCCAGCAATTCGGCCGCGATCACGCCCGTTTGCGCGAATCCGAAGTCATCCGATTGCAGCCCCGTGAGCAGCAGATCGAACCCTTCGGCCTTCGCGGCGGCGGCTATCGCGGTCGCGACGCCGAACGCGTCGAGGTTGTTGAAGGCCGCGTCTTCCAGGTGGATGCCGCGATCGGCGCCTCTCGCCAGAGCTTCCTTGATGACCGATTGCGCGCGCGCGGGGCCGAGCGAGAGCGCGACCACCTCGCCGCCGTGTTTCTCTTTGAGCTGCAGGGCGGCTTCCAGTCCGTAAGCGTCGGATTCGTTGATCTCGTATGTCAGGTCGCGATCCTGAATCCACGTTCCCTGTTCGTTGATGCGAAGGATCGAATCGTTCTTCGGCACCTGTTTAAGACAAACGATGATTTTCATGACGACTCCTGTGTCGCTGGTGTTTAGAAGATCCCCTTTAAATCGCCTCGGGATAAGATATGAAACAAAGCCTGAATGAACGCTCATTCAGTTGCGAATTTATACTTTATCAAAAACGATCCGGCAAATGTTCGCAGGTCATCAGGCTTCTTCCCCGTTCAAAAAATCGTATCGCTCAATCTCTTTGCCGCACTTCACTGCGACAAAAGCGAGGATTTCCCGCTCTTTTTCAACCGACAGCTTGAGTTCTTGATCTGCGCGGTAAAAGGTGTTCCAGGTTGACCAGGTTGAACCATCATTGAAGTGAACGACATGGTGGGGACTCTCGATGATCTTGCCAGTGAAGGTCTCAATATACCTGAGGGACTTGATTCTTGTGATTTGACTGTAATTGTGAGTGATTTCGCCGAAGCCCCAATAGCGATTCGTGATTATCTGATCATCCGTAAACCTGGCATAACAGTCCATTGCAAGGATGGTGAATGTCAGCGAGGGAACCAGCGCCAGTATTGACAAAAACTTGAATACCTTCCAACTATCAAGGCCGAAACTCATATTTCCATGAAGAATGTATTCAGCATAATTCTCCCTCAGCAACAAGCGATAAAGTAAGCCCGTAGAGATTCCGCTAAGGAGGGGGGCAATAAATAAAGCAGGGAGCATAAAGAAACCTTCTTCAGGAAGCATTAGGTATCGATTCTCCCCATTTTGTTGCGGCGAATGATGAAGCGCCCAAATCAGCCCTCGATAAGTCAGATAGCCGCCCAGGCCCGAAAACACAAAAAATGGAAACGGTTGAATTACTTCTCGGGTTCTTCCAAGGACTTGATCGCATCCTCCAGCGCGCCTTTCATCATATCCAGGCATTCGCGCCTTTGGGCCTCACGCAGAGGCGGAAGCGCTCGTTTATCGCCGATCTTGCCCAGGGCTTTGGCCGCGCCTAGACGCGCGCGGACGGCTTTGTCCTTCAGCAACTCGATCAGATGATCAACCACCTGATCGTCCTTCTTCTCTTTGTTCAGTTCTTTGCCGAGCGCGCCAAGACAGCCTATCGCCGCGACCCGGATCGGCGCTCGCTCGCCGTATTTGCTGTGATTGACGGCTAGATCAACGGCGCGCTTCTCTTTGGCTTGCGCGAAGCCCTGAAAGATCGCGGCGGCTATGACCTCTTGCCAGGATGTGCGGGAGATTGAGCCGCGGAGTATGTCATACGGTTTGTCGCCGCCGATGTTGGCCAACGCCCGCGCCGCCGCGACTGCGACGTAATAGCTTTCGTCCTTGCCCAGAGCCTCGCCGAGGATGTTGATCGTCTCTTCGTCCTTGAAATTGCCCAAAGCCCAGACGCAGGCTCGGCGCACGCGCGAATCTTTCGACAGGCGGTGAGCTTCGATCACGGCTGCGCGCGCGCTTTCACTGGCGATCTCGCCCAGGCTGACGGCCGCGGCCATCCGCACGCCGTAAAAATCATCGCCCAGCAGAACTTCACGCAACACATTGACGACCTCTTCGCCTTTGAACACGCCCAACTCCCTCGCGGCGCGCGCGCGATCCATGACCTCGTCGGCGCGCGTCAGTTGAAAGATCAACTCCTGCGCCGATTTCTCGAAGCGCATCACTTTGAAGATGCGATGGCCTTTGTCGAAGAGGACCATCCGCGGTTTCGATTCGCACGGGAAGTAGTAATCCTGCTCGGCTTTTTCAACGACAACCCGATAAATCGCGCGCCGTTCAGTCTCGATCACTTCGCCCGGCTCGACCGTCACGATCTCGATCTCGACGGAGAAGCGGAAGACGCGCGCTTTGTCTTCAAGCTCCTGAACCTGTTTGACCGAGAGTTTCAACAGGCCCTGTTCGCGCCGCCATTCGTAGTTTATTTCCAGTTCGGGATGGCCCGCGCCGTAAAGCCACTGGTCGAAGAACCAGTGGAGGTTTTGTCCGGTGGCCTCTTCGATTGCGATTTTGAAATCGTTGGTCTCGGCGTTTCCGAATTCGTGTTTGTTCAAATAATGCGCGAGCGTTCGGAAGAAGGCGTCGTCGCCCAATTCCCACCGCAGCATATCGAGCGCGCACGCGCCTTTTTCGTACGCGTGGCGATCCATCAGGTCTTCGGAGAAGCGGTAACGGTTGAAGACTATCGGGCGGCGGTGGCTCGTCCGGTCTTCGCGCAGGTAGGTCAGGAAGTCCTGGAAGAGAGGGAAGCGCGCTTCGTCGTGTCCGCTCGCGCGCTCGAGCCAGAGGTATTCGCTATAAGTCGCAAAACTCTCGTTCAGCCAGATGTGCGACCAGTCTTTGCACGTCACCAGGTCGCCCCACCACTGATGCGCCAGTTCGTGCGCGACGATGTCGTCGTAGCTCAGATCAATCGTGGCCGGGTCGTCCAGCAGGCAGCGGTCGGTGAGGGTCGAAGCCGAAGTGTTTTCCATCGCGCCGAACAGGAAGTCGTCAACCAGAATCTGCGCGTATTTCGGATATGGGTACGCGTATCCGAACTTCTCCTCGAAGAATTTGATCATCCGCGGCGTCGCGCTAAACAGCCGCTGGCCTTCGCGGACGCGGTCTTTGTAAACGTAATAGCTGATCGGCAACCCGTCGTAATCATCGCTGAGGGTCTCGTATTCGCCGATGACGCCAATGACTATGGTCACCAGATAGGCCGGGTGCGGCTGCGACTGGCTCCAGTGGTAGGTCCGCGCGCCTTCGCCGGCGTTTTCGCGCACGCCGATCAATTCGCCGTTCGAGAGCGCGAAGAAGTTCGACTTGACGGTGGCGACCATCTCAGTGGTCATCTTCTGATTGGTCACGTCGTGGCAGGGGAACCACCAGTGCGCGTCCTCGTTTTCGCCCTGCGACCAGATCTGGCGAGGTTTGTTCGGGTAGGCTTCGTCAGGCTCGACGAAGAAGAGTCCTTTGCGCGGTGAGCAGGAGTATGCGATCTCAACGGTCAGTTGCTCGTTGCGCGCGTAAGGCCGGTCGAGTTCGATGACCAGCTTTTCGGGATAGGTCTCGAATTCAAGTCGCCGGGCGAGTTGATTGGACGATCGTGGCAGATCGCCCGTGCCGCGTTTTTCGACGGTGGTCAGCTTGACGCTCTTGATCGTCATCTCCGCGATATCCAGATCGAAATCCGTCAAGCCGTCGTTCATCGGCGAGAGCGTGAATGTAGCCGTACCCTCCACGGACCGCCGCTCGTAGTCGAAGCTCAGATCGAGCTTCAGGTGTTTGATAACCACCTTGCGGTCGGGCGTATGATGTTCGTCGCCCGCGATCGCTTCGCGTTCGATGTTGACCGTGGCGTCGTACAGGTTGACGTCCGCCCACTGGCGCGGATCGAGCAACGCCGGATGAATGAGAGGGTCGTTGATAGTCATAGCCCGCGTAGTTTCGATATTAGTTCTGGAAGTTGCAAGCCTTTGAGTGGGGAGTGGGGAGTGGGGAGTAGGGAATGGGGAATAAAGATGCAGTCTCCCATTCCCCATTCCCCACTCCCCACTCCCCACTCCCCAGCTTGACGACTCAGCCCGACATCGCGCACTCTACACCATCACACAGCACCCAAAGGACGATCATTGCATGAGTGATCATACTTTTTCTCTATTTCATCAGGCTGCTCCGCCCAAGAGCGGTCTTGAAGTGAAGCCTCCGCTGCTGCTGCTGTTGCACGGATATGGCGCCAACGAAGACGATCTGTTCTCACTCGCGCCTTATCTGGACGAGCGTTTCATGATTGTCAGCGCGCGGGCGCCGGTCACATTGCAGCCTATGTCTTACGCCTGGTTCAACCTCGGCTTCGCTCCGCAGGGCGTCATCGTCAATCCGGAAGAGGTCGAGAGCAGCCGCAGGACGATCCGCAAATTCATCGGTGAAATCGTCGAAGCCTACGAATGCGATCCGAACGCGGTCTATCTGATGGGGTTCAGCCAGGGGGCGATGATGAGTCTGGCCGTGGCGTTGACCTATCCGGGATCGGCGGCGGGAGTGGTGGCGATGAGCGGAAGAATGCTGCCGCAGACGGCGCCGCTCATCGCCGACAAGGACGCTCTGATCGGATTGCCGGTTTTCGTGGCGCACGGCGCGCGCGATACGTTCTTGCCGATCAGCTTCGCGCGCGAAACGCGCGCGAAGCTGTCGGAATTGCCCATTGAACTGACCTATTACGAATACGACATGGGACATGAAATCTCAGCCGATAGTCTGGAAGACATCACCGAGTGGTTGAAGGATCGGTTGGATAGTTCGTCATCGGAAGTGATCATTAATTGACAATCGAGATTCTGAAACCATAGGTCTCCCAAGGCGTAGTTAAATACGCGCCCCTTTCGAACATTGTCAAATCGATCCTGGGAGGTCCTATGAAAATCCGCGTCTGTCTCGTTGCGCTCTGTTTTTTGGTTTTCCATTGCTCCGCCGCCTCCGGCCAAACACCGAAGAAAAACGATCGGTCGGCGGAATGGGAATACAAGCAACTTTCATCCCCGTCTGATGCGCTTCTTAACCACTATGCGAAAGAGGGGTGGGAAGTCGCCGCCGCAGCCGGTGGAGGAAACGATAGTGGCGTTTTTTACAACGTAATTCTGAAGCGGAGCAAATCACATCCTCTCTTCGGGACCAGGACGGCGGAATTGCCAAAACCCGAACCGCCTCCCCAAAATTCAAAGTGTAAATTGACCTTGGCTCAAGCGCCCGTCATTCGCGAGCTCCGGTTGGGCATGACGAGCGATGAACTATTCACCATTTTTCCGGCGAGTGAGCGTGAAGAGTTCGACCGCTCCCAACGATTGAAAAGCGCCGAACTCCCCCCGAGTTATGGAGTCACGTCTTTTCAATTCAATCTTTCCAGCTACGCGACCAAAGATCGGTTTACGAGCATTGGCAGCCTTATTTTTGAGCTATTCGATAAGAAGGTAGTATCTATACAAGCTGGTTACTCGGGCACGCCTGAATTTGATAGCCCGGGGCAGTTGATGGAAGTCATTACCAGGCAATTCGGCTTACCGGAATTCAAGGAGTGGCCGGGTTACAACACATACAACCCATGGCTCTCTTGTGACGGATTTACATTTCAAGTGAACGTACACGGCAGCCGCTCTTTTTCGGTCGTGTTGACCGATCCGGCATACAAGAAAATTGTGGAAGAGCGGAGGCGAGCCGACCTGGCCAAGAAGAGAGAAGGGTTCAAGCTGTGATCAGGATGGGATGCGCGGCATGTAACGCCGGCTTCAGCTACTTCGGGAAAAGGAATTTCAGCGCCGGTTCGACGCGCTGGCCCCAATCGCGCTCGTTGTGCTGTCCGCCTTTGACCTGCAGGAATTTCAGATCGGAGTTGAGTCGCCAGCCCTGTGCGATCAATTCGTCGCGCAATGCGCGCGCTTGAGCGGGCGCGAACTTGCCCTCTTTGGTCCCGACATCCAGCCAGATTCGGGTCGAAGGTTTTGCCCTCAAGCCTTTCACCACACGCAATATCACGCCCTGATCCCACCAGACCGAGGGCGACATCACCATCAGGCGGCTGAAGACCTGAGGGTATTTCAAACCCAGGTAGAGCGTCACCAGCCCGCCGAGCGACGATCCGCCAAGGCCTGTCTGTTCCGGCCCCGCCATCGTGCGGTAGCGATGGTCAATGAAGCTTTTCAGCTCTTCGACAATGAAACGCCCGTAAAGATCCGCTTTGCCGCCTCGATTCTGTTTCGGGTCAACTGTGGGAGTATATTCGTCAATTCTGTTCTGGCCGGTGTTGTAAATGCCGACGATGATCAACGGGGCGATCTCGCCAAGATCGATCAACCTCTGCGCGGTCGCGCCCACGCCCCATTCCACGCCGCCGAACGCCGTGGCCGGGTCAAACAGGTTCTGCCCATCGTGCATATACAAAACCGGGTAACGCCGCGCGTTTTCGGTCTCGTATCCGGACGGCAGATAAACGATCACGTCGCGGTTGTGTTCGAGGAATTGCGATTGGAAGCTGTTATGAAGGCGAAACCCTTCTGTGAGGGGCTGGTGGGGATTGTCCGAAAACTCCGACTGCAAACTCTACCTCTCAAATTCGACCTGTGCGGACGAGTCAGTACCGCGAGCGGTAGCGAGCGAGGTTCCATCTAGTAAATCATTCGCGAAAGCCTCGCTCGCTACCGCTCGCGGTACTGACTCGGAGGACGTCCGCACAGGTCAAAAAAATAATAGAAAATTTTGTCTGTGATGGTCGCGCGCGCTTCACGCCGCGTCACTAAATCTGAATAATACACAATCCGTTTGCGAAGTTGTGAAACAATAAAATAACGAAAATCCCTATCTCCCCCAAAATCCCTGCAGCGCATGCGTCCCGCGCCGCGCCGCGGCTTTGATCAAGACCCGCTTGGCGAAGACCGCGACACGCAAGGATGCGCGCGTTACCTGATTCCCCGCGGGAGTCGTTCACGTCGCCGTGGGCGAGGCCCGGAAACATAGGAGATTACTGTTTGGAAAGCAGCGACGCCTCCCCACGGTCGCGCCGAGTCTACAAATACTACGATCTGGTAATGGCCGCATTCGTCACCGTGCTGCTCTGTTCGGGTATCATCGGTGTGCAGAAGATCAGTGTCATCGGCGGCCAACCCTTCGGCACGGCAATATTGTTTTTTCCGCTGAGCTATCTGTTCGGCGACATCCTGACGGAAGTTTACGGCTACGCGCGTTCGCGCCGGGTGATCTGGGCCGGATTCGGCGCGCTGATCTTCGCGGCGTTTATGAGTTGGGTCGTGGTCAACATACCGCCCGCGCCCGATTGGCCGCATCAGCAGTCATACGAGTTTATCTTCGGAAACACGCCCCGGATCGTCTTCGCGTCACTCGTCGCGTTTTGGGCCGGCGAGTTCACAAACTCGTTCACGCTGGCGAAGATGAAGATCTTGACCAAAGGCCGGTATCTCTGGACTCGCACCATCGGTTCGACGATTGCAGGTGAAAGCGTGGACTCGTTGATTTTTTACCCGCTGGCCTTTCTCGGCGCTCCGGGATGGACGACCGAGTTGGTCTTCAAAGTCATGCTGTTCAACTACGCCGCGAAAGTTTTGTGGGAAGTGATCGCCACGCCGTTCACTTATCGGATAGTCAATTTTCTGAAGCGGGTTGAGAAGGAAGACTATTATGACCGCGACACCAACTTCAATCCGTTTACGCTCGAAACCTGATCGGGCGATTTGACGTTTTAGCTCGTAGTCCACGAAACGTTGGCGCCGCGAGCAGTAGCGCAATACCGTTTAAGTTAACCCCAGTCCTGGGTTGAGCAAAAGAACCACGGGGAACACGGGGAAAATGGGGAAAAGGTCTATGGAAGAAAGGTTCGGCGAGTCTTCTTACCAAGTTCATCCCCGTGATCCCCGTGATCCCCGTGGTTGGGCTTCCTTCTGCGTTCAACTCAAGACTGGAGTTGAGTTACTGCTCGCGGTACTGATCCGACATCGATCCAAAAAGGCAGAAAAACAATGAGTGCAATCGCAAGCGCCGATATACGGGCGCAGATGAAAGCCGCCAGGGAAAAGCTCGACGCGCACGCGCGCGAGATCGTCGAGTGGCATTTTAATCCCGAAACCGGAACGCCGTTCTGGCTCGAATACGCCAAGAAGTTGGATTTCGATCCACGCAAAGATGTCCGGACCTACGACGACCTGGACCGCTTCGGCTCTTTCCAGGACGAATGGTTGCGCGGGGGCCCGTTGCGGCGTTGGGTTCCGAAGGGGCTGGCCGGCAAACCGATCTACACGTTTGAAACCGGCGGCAGCACGGGCGTGCCCAAATCGCGCATCGCGTCGGAGGATTTCCGCATTGATTACGAGATGTTCAGCGAGACGCTGCCCGATGAA